>WNGH01018383.1_pt1 | contig 15786 bp, 17 predicted proteins | sample 5400631 | NCBI WGS metagenome assembly WNGH01 (sample SAMN13153373, study PRJNA577476) | soil metagenome | isolation source: 115 cm soil or saprolite under Garry oak tree replicate 1 | place: USA:California | collected 2016-06-15
GCCGACGTGGATCAGCACCCAGTCGCCCGGCGCGGGCGGCTCGTCCGACAGCAGGCCCACGTTGATCACCCTCTTGACGCCGCTGACGTCCACCCTGGCGTACTGGTTCTCCACGGCCGAGCGGCCCTCGGCGAGCTGCTGCATGAGCATGTAGATGGACTGCAGGATGTCGAGCGGCTCGAACCCGGCGACCACGACGGGCTTGCCGTGGTCGCGGGCGATGAACTCGTAGGGGCGGCAGCCGATCACGGTGGAGACGTGACCGGGGCCGATGAACCCGTCCAGCCTCAGGTCGGGCGAGTCGAGTATGGCCTTGATCGCGGGGATGATCGTGACGTGGTTGCAGAAGACCGAGAAGTTCGTCAGCCCCTCGGCCGCCGCCCGCAACATGGTCATCGCCGTGGACGGCGCCGTGGTCTCGAAGCCGATCGCCATGAAGACAACGCGCTTGTCCGGGTTCTGCCTGGCGATCTTCAGCGAGTCGAGCGGCGAGTACACCATCCTGATGTCGGTGCCGCGGGCCTTGGCGTCGAAGAACGACCCGTTGCTGCCCGGCACGCGCATCATGTCGCCGAACGACGTCATGACCACGTCGGGCTCGGCCGCCAGCGCCATCGCGTCATCGACCCTGCCCATCGGGATCACGCACACCGGGCAGCCGGGCCCGTGCACCAGCGTGATCTGCTCGGGCAGGTAGTCCTCGAGCCCGTGCTTGTAGATCGTGTGCGTGTGGCCGCCGCAGACCTCCATCAGCTTGTACTGCCTGCCGGGCTCGCACAGCGCCGCGATCTTCGCGGCCAGCGCCCTGGCCTTCTCGCCGTCCCTGAACTCGTCGACGAAGCGCATGGCAGCCCTCCTACTCGATCCTGGACTCGGCCAGCGCGGAGAGCTCGTCGGCGTAGGCCTGGCCGATCCCCTCCAGGAACGCCAGCGCGGACGCGGCCTCTTCCTCGTCGATCTTCGACAGCGCGAAGCCGACGTGGATCAGCACCCAGTCGCCCGGCGCGGGCGGCTCGTCCGACAGCAGGCCCACGTTGATCACCCTCTTGACGCCGCTGACGTCCACCCTGGCCAGATCGGCCTGGCCGGGCATGAGTTCGACTACCTCACCGGGTATTCCTAGACACATGTGATCACCTTCCCGGCCGTATCAGGTCAAGGACCACGCGCACGGCGTCGTCGACGGCGGCCGCTACCGGTCCGCTCAGTCCGATTCCCGGCTCGGAGCTGGCCGGCTCGCACCCGACGATCAGCATCTGCCCAGTCTCCGCCCCGAGCATGCCGAGAACGCCGAGCACCACGTCCGGCTGCATCCCGTGGGCGTCGAAAAGCGCGCCGGCAGCCTGCGGCGCCCGCTCAGGCTCTATCACGTAGACCGTACCCGGCGTCCCGCCACGCGACGCGGCATCGATAAGAATGGCCCGGTCGTAGCCATTCGACAGGTCATAGGCCAGGTGCATTCCGCTGATCCCGTAGTCGGCGACGGTCACCCATTCGGGCAGGTCGCGCTCGGCCAGGCGGTTCGCGACCGCCACGCCGAACCCGTCGTCGCCGAGGAAGATGTTGCCCACCCCGGCGACCAGCGTGCGCTGCTTCACGCCCGCACCGGCCCGCCGACCATCTCGGCCGCGATCAGCTCCCACAAGATGTGGTAGACCGTGGTCTGGGCCTCCTGGATCCGGTGGATCGACGCGGACGGCGCGACGAACAGGAAGTCGAGGCTGTCAAGCTCGGCCATCTTCCCGCCGTCGTACCCGGCGATCCCGATCGTCATCAGGCCGCGCCTGCTGGCCTCGTCGAACGCCCTGAGCAGGTTCGGCGAGTTGCCGCTCGTCGACAGGCCGAGCGCGATGTCGCCTGGCCTGCCGAAGGCGGCTACCTGCCTGGCGAATACGACGTCGACGCCGATATCGTTCGACAGCGCGGTCACCACCGCCGTGTCGCTGGCCAGGCACAGGGCCGGAAGCGGCAGCGCGTCGCCGCCCGGGTACAGGAACTGCGTCGCGACCTGCTGCGCGTCCGTAGCGCTCCCGCCGTTCCCGAACGTCAGCAGGCGGCCTCCGGCCGCGAACCGCGCGGCGGCCTGTCCGGCGCAGGCGGCGAGCGCGTCGCCGCTGCGGGCGCAGACCTTGGCCCGCAGTTCCATCGCCTCCTGCGCCTTGGCGACCGTCGATGCCCGTGCCTGCGCCAGCACCGCGGTCAGGTCGGCGGCGCCGGAGTAGGAGTACAGGAACGGGTAGAGCGACTCCACCGACCCCGGCTGGCCGGGCTGCCCCGGCTGGCCGGGCTGGCCGGCTTGCCCCGGCTGGCCGGCTTGCCCGGGCTGGCCGGCTTGCCCGGGCAACGGGGGCTCCGCGAGCTCGCCGGCTTCGCCAGGCTCACCGGACTGCCTGCGCCTGCTGGCCTCCCCTGGCGCGCCGCGCTCCTCGGGCACGCCGGCCTTCGCAGGCTCGACGGTCGCCGTGCGGCAGATGTGATCAGAGGGTTTCGGTATCCGCGTCATCTCGCTACCACCCCAATCGCCTCCCGGGCATGCACGAGGATGGTGTCGCCGATCCCGGCGGTGACCAGCGCGACGCTGACCTCCTCTTCGCCGTTCCCGGTGTCCACCACGGCGAGGTCGTCGTCGAGCAGGCGCACGACCGTAACCGCCACCGCGGTATCTGAGCAGGTAATGCAGGCATCTGAGACACACTCCGACTGGTCGGCCGCGCGTTGCGGCATAGGCTGGCCGGCCGCGCGTAGCGGCCCAGGCTGGTGGGCCGGGCGGCGCAGCGGGCTCCCGGCGGTCATGACACGACCCCCGGCCCCAGCGCACCCGGCTGCTCGAAGAAGACGTGCACCAGTTCCCAGAGCACGTGGTACGTGGTGACGTGGATCTCCTTGATGATCCGCGGGTCGACCGAGCCGACGGTCAGCAGATGGTCGGCGCAGCCGTCTGCCGCGATCGCGCCGCCGGTACCGCCGGCCAGCGCGATGGTCAGCAGCCCCGCCTCGCGGGCGGCGCGCAGCCCCGCGAGCACGCTCGGGCACGCCGGGTCGGGCGCGATTCCCAGCGCGATGTCGGCCGGCTCGGCCAGATACCTGATCTGGTGCGAGAAGATGCTCGCCAGGCCCTCGCAGGCGGCGACCCCGGTCACGGTCGCCGCATCGCAGGTCAGCGAGATCGCCGGGAGCGCGCGCTTGCCGACGATGACCGGATGAACGAATTCCACGGCGATGTGCTGCGCGTCCGTGCTGGCGCCTCCGGTGCCGAAGACCACGAGCTTGCCGCCCTGGTGAAAGCGCACCGCCATCGCGTGCGCCGCGTTCGCGATCTGCTCTGCCCGGTCCGCCAGTTCGCCGCCCGGGCCGATCCTGCGGTCCAAGGCGGCGGACGCCCCGCCGACAAGACCGCCCGAGCCGGAGACGCCCGGCCCGCCGGAGCCGGGGACGCCCGGCCCGCCGGAGCCGGGGACGCCCGGCCCGCCAGGGCCGGGGACGGCCCGGCTGGGTTTCTCGGACGGATCGGTCACCGCGGCTCCCCGGCCTATCGTCATGGCTGCTCACCGGCGCCAGCCCCGGGATCGGCACGGGGGAGTTCCGCGTCGACGACGATGCCAACGGCGTCGCTGACCTTGAGCACGCCGAGGAAGGCAGCGTACGGCTTGATGCCGAAGTCGGACTGCCGCACCGACGCGGTCACGTGGTAGGCCGCCTCACCGTCCTTGACGACCTGAAGCCGCAGCGGCCGGTCCGTCCCCGCGAGGCTGAGCGTGCCGTGCAGGAGCAGCTTGCGCGCGGTGACCGCGATCTCGCGCCGGTCCCGATCCGTCAGTGGTTTCACGCCACCCGTACCCTCGCGTACCACCAGTGAGTTGATGTCGGCGCAAATGATAAGCCCTGCCGGACTGAGATCGGCGGCGACCTCGAGTTCGGCCGACCAGCGCGTGACTTCAATGCTCAGGTCATGGCCGACCTGCGCCGCCAGCCCGTCGCGCGCGGTCAGTAAAACGATCCTGCCTCGCTCCGCGCCAAACATCAGGCGTCCCGCGTGAAGCGCCATGGCAGAACCGTAGGACACATGTGGGCAGTCGTCTAGTGTTCTCACAAGACAGCCTTGGCTCGCCGCTGATTATCCGCAGGACAAAATGTTAACAAGGAAAGTCCACAAATGGCTAGCGGCCAGTCGACGGAGCTACGGAAGAGGCAGAGCGCCAAAAACTTCCTGAATACGGCGCAGATCACGCATTCTCGGCTCTGTCGTCCCGCCGACCCAGCGGCTGACGGTCTTGACCGAGACGCCGAGCTGACGCGCCGCGGCCTCCTGGGTCAGGCCCTCCCTGCGGAGCGCGGTCGACATCCACTCGGCGAAGGTGGCCGGCTGGCCAGGCTGCCCGAGCTTGACCGTGCCAGGCGGGCCCGCCGGGCTCTGCGCGGCCTGCCGCGCCGTGTCGCTGGGCCAGGGTTCGGCCGCGGCACCAGCGGCGCCAGCCGCGGCGGAACCCGCCTGTACCTGCTGGCTGGCCTGCGCGTTCGGCTGAGGGCCCCTGGCCGGTGCGTGCAATTGCGTGTCGGAGTGCAGCACGTCGACCTCGACGTGCTCGGGGAAGATCCGGAAGGCGACGTTGATCGACCCGGTCGGTCCGGCGGCGTCGAGCAGCGCGCGGAACACGGTCTCGCCGACCTCCCTGGTGCCTTCCTCGGTGAGCGGCGACTCGGCCAGGCAGTGCCGGACGAAGTTGCGGATGTCAGGGATCGATGAAGGCCGGGCAGGGAAGACCTGCGACAGCACCACGACGGGCACTACCTCGATTGGGCCTGCTCCTGGCCCGAGGAAGGGCTCGGCCACCGACTAAACTCCTCACGAACCCCAGTACCAGACGGCCGGGTACGTGCCAGGCTAGTTGCCGGACGGCTGAATCGGAAGACCGAATGCCGATCTCGCGTCATTCTGGTCCTATTCGCACCATTACTCCAGTGACTCAGCGCGAGAGTCAGACATTAGTGTCCGGACAACTGAGAGTTTCATCTTGCCGGCCGATCGCTTCGGGTCTACCATGGCGACGTCTGCGCATCAGCCAAGTGAGGTGCGTCGTGGTCCTTTTCGGTGACACTGCTCCCCGAAGCGAAGCGAACGCCGCCCCTCGATTAGGGCAGCGTCACGGTAACGGCATGCGTCGCTATGTGCATGCGGCAATACCCACTCAATGTGGCGAATGGTGCGTTCGGTCGGCCCGATCACGTCCGGTATCCCGATCGCGCCCGATATCCAGCCGATCCTTAGCGAGAGGATCTTCGTCATGCCACAAGGCACACAGTCCGGCCAGGGCACCGGCGGCGGCGGCGCAGGCGGCGGCATCACAGGCGGCGGCAGCGCCGACGCGGGAGCCGACCCGCTGGTGCACATCCTGTGGATGAATGGCGGCCTGGGCTGTGACGGCGACTCGGTGGCCCTGACCGCGGCCACCCAGCCGAGCATCGAGGAGATCGCGCTCGGCGCGCTGCCCGGGCTCCCGAGTGTCGCCGTGCACTGGCCGCTGATCGACTTCGAGTGCGGCCCGGAGACCGGCGCGGACAACTTCATCGAGTGGTGGCACAAGGCGGACCGCGGCGAACTCGATCCCTTCGTGCTTGTCGTCGAGGGCTCGATCCCGAACGAGGCGATCAAGGAGGAGGGCTACTGGTGCGGGTTCGGCAACAACCCGGCCACCGGCCAGCCCATGACCACCAGCGAGTGGCTCGACCGGCTCGCGCCGAAGGCGACGGTGATACTCGCGGTCGGCACCTGTGCCACCTACGGCGGCATCCACGCGATGGCGGGTAACCCCACCGGCGCGATGGGCGTGCCCGACTACCTGGGCTGGGACTGGCGGTCCAAGGCCGGGTTGCCGATCGTCTGCGTGCCGGGCTGTCCGATCCACCCGGACAACCTGTCGGAGACCATCCTGTACCTGCTCTACCAGGTCGCCGGGCAGGCGCCGATGATCCCGCTCGACGAGGCGCTGCGCCCGACCTGGCTGTTCGGCGCGACCGTGCACGAGGGCTGTGACCGGGCGGGCTACTACGAGCAGGGCGACTTCGCGACCGAGTACGGCTCGCCCAAGTGCCTGGTCAAGCTCGGCTGCTGGGGACCGGTGGTGAAGTGCAACGTCCCCAAGCGCGGCTGGATCAACGGCGTCGGCGGCTGCCCGAACGTCGGCGGGATCTGCATCGCCTGCACGATGCCCGGCTTCCCCGACAAGTTCATGCCGTTCATGGACGAGCCGCCCGGTGCCAGGGTCTCGACCGCCGCGAGCACGCTCTACGGCACGGTCATCCGCACGCTGAGGGGATTCACGGCAAAGACGGCCGACGAGGAGCCCAAGTGGCGGAAAAGGGGCAACGAGCTCCTGAGCGGTTATCAGAAGAACTGGTGAACTCGGCCTGGCGGGTGCCCTCGGGCGGCTGCCCTCGGTACCGGAAGGATGAGCGATGACGACGGTCGATGACACCGGCGTAGTCGAGATGGCCTGGGACCCGATCACGCGGATCGTCGGCAGCCTCGGCATCTACACCAAGATCGACTTCAAGGCCAGGCGGGTCATAGAGTGCCACAGCACCTCGTCGATCTTCCGCGGCTACAGCATCTTCATGAAGGGCAAGGACCCGAGGGACGCGCACTTCATCACCAGCCGGATCTGCGGCATCTGCGGCGACAACCACGCCACCTGCTCGGTCTACAACCAGAACATGGCCTATGGCGTCCGCCCGCCGCACCTCGGCGAATGGATCATCAACCTGGGCGAGTCCGCCGAGTACATGTTCGACCACAACATCTTCCAGGAGAACCTGGTCGGGGTGGACTTCTGCGAGCGGATGGTGGCGGAGACCAATCCTGGCGTGCTCGAGCTCGCGAACAGGACCGAGGCGCCGCACGCCGCCGACCACGGCTACAAGTACATCGGCGACATCATGCGCTCGCTGAACCCGCTCGAGGGCGAGTTCTACCGCGAGGCGCTCCAGGTCAGCCGGTCGACCAGGGAGATGTTCTGCCTGATGGAGGGGCGCCACGTGCACCCTTCCACGCTGTACCCGGGCGGCGTCGGCACCACGGCGACCGTGCAGCTCTTCACCGACTACCTGACCAGGCTGATGCGGTACGTCGAGTTCATGAAGCGCGTCGTCCCGATGCACGACGACCTGTTCGACTTCTTCTACGCCGCCCTCCCCGGTTACGGGGAGGTCGGCAGGCGGCGGGCCGACCTGGTCTGCTGGGGCAGCCTGAACGACCCGGAGCACTGCGACTTCAGGTACGAGAACATGACCGACTGGGGCCGGAAGATGTTCGTGACCCCGGGCGTGATCAGGGACGGGAAGCTGCTGACCAACGACCTGGTCGAGATCAACCTGGGCATCCGCATCCTGCTCGGCAGCTCGTACTACGAGGACTGGGAAGACCAGGAGATGTTCGTCACCCGCGATCCGCTCGGCAATCCGGTGGACCGCAGGCACCCGTGGAACCAGCACACGATCCCGAGGCCCGCGAAGCGGGACTTCGACAGCAAGTACAGCTGGGTCATGTCACCGCGCTGGTTCGACGGCAAGGACCATCTGGCCTGCGACACCGGCGGCGGGCCGATCGCCAGGCTCTGGGCGACCGCGCTCGGCGGCCTGGTCGACTTCGGCTACGTCAAGTCGACAGGCAGCAGCGTGCAGATCAACCTGCCGAAGACGGTGAGCAAGCCCCCGGTCACGTTCGAGTGGAAAATCCCGGTCGATGCCTCGGGCGCGCCGCTGTCGAACGCGATCGAGCGGGACCGGGCCCGCACCTACTTCCAGGCCTACGCGGCGGCGTGCGCGCTGTACTTCACCGAGAAGGCGCTGGCTGAGATCCGGGCCGGGCGCACCAAGACCTGGGAGCCGTTCTCCGTCCCCGACGAGGCGAACAGCTGCGGGTTCACCGAGGCGGTCCGCGGCGTGCTCTCGCACCACATGGTGATCAGGGGCGGCAAGATCGCGAACTACCATCCGTACCCGCCCACGCCGTGGAACGCCAGCGTCAGGGACTCGTTCGGCACGCCGGGCCCGTACGAGGACGCCGTGCAGAACACGCCGATCTTCGAGGAGAACCCGCCGGACCGGTTCAAGGGCATCGACATCATGCGCACGGTGCGCAGCTTCGATCCCTGCCTGCCCTGCGGCGTCCACATGTATCTCGGCAACGGCAAGCTGCTCGACAAGGTGCACTCGCCGATGTCGGTCATCCTGGCGACCTGACCGGCGGGAGACACCATGAGCGAGGTGCGAGGGGCCGGAGAGCGGATCGAGGAACTGCTCGCCTCGCTCCGCTCCGGCGCGGGCGCCGCCGCCGCGACCGGGCCCGACCCGGCTGCCGTGGCCGAGGAACTCGTCCGGCTGCTCGTCGGCCTGTACGGCGACGGGCTTGGCCGCATCGTCGCCCTGCTCGCCGACCGCGGCGAGCCTGGAGCCGAAGTCATCGCGGTCCTGGCTGAGGATCCGCTGGTGGAGAGCCTGCTGCTGCTGCACGACCTGCACCCGCTCGATGTTGACGCCCGGGTGCAGCGGGCGCTGGACCGGGTCAGGCCCTACCTGGGCTCGCATGCCGGCGGGGTGCGGTATCTGGGCGTCACCGACGGGGTAGCCAGGCTGCGGCTGGAGGGCAGCTGCGACGGCTGCCCGTCGTCGGCGGTCACCGTCACGCTGGCGATCGAGGGGGCGGTCATGGACGCCGCACCCGAGGTCACCGAGGTTCTCGTGGAGGGGATGACCACGGCGCCAGAGCCTGCGCTGCTCCAGATCGGCCGCCGCCCCGCCGGCAGCCACCCCGCTGCCGGCAGCCACCGCGCCGCAGGCAGCCACCCCGCCGCAGGCAGCCACCCCGCCGACTCCGGTTCGGACTGGGTGACCCTTCCGGATATCGGGCCGCCGAGTTCGCGCCCGGTGACCGCGTCGGCCGGCGACGTCACCGTGCTCGTCTGCTCCGTGCGCGGAACCCTGTACGCCTACCGCGATGCCTGCGCCGCGTGCGGCTCGTCGATGGCCGACGGCGTGCTCGACCGCGAGCAGCTCACCTGTCCCGGCTGCGGCGCCCGGTACGACGTGCGGCTGGCCGGGCAGGGCCTGGACGGCCGCGGCCTGCACCTCGACCCTCTTCCGCTTCTTGCCGACAGTCTCGGCGTCCGGGTAGCGCTGCCAGCGGCGGCCCGGCTATGAGCAGCAGGACCGGCCTGCGCCGCTTCGTTTCCGGCCCCCCTNCGCCCGCAACCGAGGCCGAGAAGTGCGAGCTGTGCGCCACCGAGATCCCGGCCGATCACCGCCACCTCGCCGACCTGGACCATTCCAGCCTGGTCTGCGCCTGCCGCGCGTGCTACCTGCTGTTCACGCACGACCAGGCCGTGCGGGGCAGATACCGGGCGGTTCCCGACCGATACCTGGCCGATCCCGCCCGGCCGCTGTCGGGCGCCGAGTGGGACGCGCTGGAGATCCCGGTCGGGCTGGCCTTCTTCCTGCGCAGCTCGCGGCAGTCCGCCGTCACGGGGTTTTACCCGAGTCCGGCCGGCGCCACCGAATGCCGGCTCGACCTGGCCGCCTGGGAGCGCATGTCCGCCGACCACCCGCTGCTCGGCGCCGCGGCCCCTGACGTCGAGGCCGTGCTGATCTCACGGTCGGGCTCGGAGGTCGAGGCCTTCGTCGTCCCGGTCGACGCCTGCTACGAGCTGGCCGGGCGGTTGCGGCTGCTCTGGCGCGGCTTCGACGGCGGGGCAGAGGCGAGGCAGGCCATCGCCGGCTTCCTCGACGGCGTCCGCGGCCAGGCCAGGACCCACGACGAGGAGACTTGACATGGCAGAACTGGCCTTCGACTGCATCGGAGCCCGGCCGGACAAGTACGCCATGGCCCCGTCCATGACGCTGAACCTGCGGATCGCCGAGACGACCGGCCAGCGGATCGACGCGATCGCGCTGCGCTGCCAGATCAGGATCGAGCCGGCCAGGCGCAAGTACTCGGCCGTGGAGGCCGAGCGGCTCAAGGACCTGTTCGGCGAGACGCACCGGTGGGCCGACACGCTCAAGCCGATGCAGCTCGCAACCGTCGCGACGATGGTGCCCGGGTTCACAGGAAGCATCGAGGTCGACCTTCCGCTGCCGTTGAGCTATGACCTGGCCATCGGCTCTGCCAGGTACTTCGCCGGACTGGAGTCCGGCGAGATACCGCTGCTGCTGCTCTTCAGCGGCACGGTGTTCGCCACGGCGGACGGCAGGCTGGCCGTGCAGCAGGTGCCGTGGAGCAAGGAGGCAGCGTACCGCTTGCTGCTGAGCACCTGGCGGGAGGCGATCGACGCGCACTTCCCGGACAGCGCTTGGATCAAGATGAGCACCGGCACGCTCGACGACCTGCTCAGGTTCAAGTCCAGGCTGGCCCTGCCGACGTGGGACGCGACGCTCGCAGCCCTGCTCGAGCGGGCCGCGGAGAACGCGGAGCCCGGGCCATGACGGAGGGGATCACTGAGCTGGACCTGGTGCACGTAGCGCAGGCACGCAAGCTCGCCGACGCCGTCATGTACGAGGGCTACCTGCTCTACCCCTACCATCAGTCGGCGCAGAAGAACCGGTCCAGGTTCCAGTTCGGCGTGCTGATGCCGCCCGCCTACCGGACCGTGGATCCGTCCGAGCCGTCGGCCAGCCAGACCGAGTGCCTCGTGGAGTGCGCCGACGACGCCCAGGTGCTGATCGCCGTCAGGTTCCTGCAACTGCAGCGCAGGCGCGTGCTCCAGGTGCGGCCCGGTTCCGGGCGCCCGAGCGAGGTCGCCTCGCTGACCGTCGACGGGGTCGAGCACACCACCTGGGACGAGGCGATCGAGCGGGAACAGCAGGTTCGCGCCGAGGTCGGCGAGCTGCTGAGCGGCGACCTCGGGCTGACCCTGCACGTCGACGCGGGCGAGTCGGCGCAAGACATCGTCGTCGAGTCCACCGGGCGGCTGGCCGGCCGGCTGGTCCGCTCTTGGTCGGCCATCGACGGAGTGATCAGGCTGCGGGCCGAGCGCCTGGCCGGCCCGTACGGCGGGCTGCGCCTCGGCATCAGGATCGAGAACCACACCCTTCCCGACGCGGCGCCGCGGGACAGGGACGACGCGCTCGGCCACGCGCTGGTCGCGGCGCACGCTCTGATCTGGGTTCCGGGCGGGAAGTTCCTGTCCATGACCGATCCGCCGGAGTGGGCCGCGGCGGCGATCACGGCCTGCGAGAACGTCGGCACCTGGCCGGTGCTCGCCGGGCCGCCCGGCCGCCGGGACCTCGTGCTGTCGACTCCCGTGATCTTGTACGACCACGCCGAGGTCGCACCGGAGAGTGCCGGAGATCTTTTCGACGCAACAGAGATAGACGAGATCCTGACCTTGAGGACGCTCGCCATGACCGACGATGAGAAACGTGCGGCCCGGGCTACCGACCGGCGCGCCGGCGATCTGCTCGACCGGCTCGACGACATGCCGCCGGAGATGTTCGAGCGGCTGCACGGCGCGATCCGCTATCTGCGCTCCGCGCCGGCGGACGATCCGGCAAGCGCCGACACGCCGTGGTGGGACCCGGGCACCGACGCGAGCGTGGCACCCGACAGCGACCAGGTGCTCGTCCGCGGCGTGCTCGTCGCGCGCGGCAGCCGGGTCAGGATGCTGCCCGGCGTGCGGAACGCCGACGCGCAGGACCTGTTCCTGGCCGGGCGCGAGGCTACGGTGCAGGCGGTCTTCCACGATGTCGACGGCAACGTCCACGTCGCGGTGAGCCCAGACGACGACCCGGCAGCGGACCTGCAACGCAGCCACGGCCGGTATCTGTACTTCAGCGCCGACGAACTCGAGCCGGCCTCGTCGGCCAACCCGCAGGAATCCGCACCGAAGGAGGATCCGGCATGATCATCAAGATGATCAAGGCAGCGACTATCGCGGTGGTACTGGCCGTGGTCATCCAGTCGCTGCCAGACCTCAAGCGCTACCTCGAGCTCCGCGAGATGTGACGCCCGATTCCCGACCAGGCAAGCCAGCCAAGTCGGGTGCCAGGCTGGAGCGGCCCGTGATCGACGGGCAGCGCTACGTGCTCAAGCACATGAACCTGGCCACCGACTGGACCACTGAACGCGCCGAAGTCCGCGCGCTGAGTTCATATCACTACTTGTGGCCCCGCAAAGCTCACAAGCCGGGCACCGAATTGACGCCGGCTCGTGATATGTCGGTTGAGACACTCCGCCGCAGCCGATCTAGCGCCGCGAATTGAGTTATTTGCCCGATTGTATCCCGGGCCCGAGCGCGGTCGGGGCGTGTCTCGCCCTAGTTGTTACGCGCGAAGATCCTCAGGAAGAACAGGAACACGTTCAGCACGTCGAGGAAGATCGACGCCGCCAGCAGCGGCGCGGACCTGATGTCCTTGGACGTCCGCAGCCGCTGGAAGTCGAACATCGTGAACCCGGCGAAGATCACCAGCCCGATCACCGCGTAGATCAGGTCGCCGTTCGGGATGCGGACGAAGATCATCACGATGCCGAAGATGATGAGCCCGATCAGCGCGAAGAAGCAGATCCGCGCGATGGCCGACAGGTCCCGCCTCGTCGCGTAGCCGGCCGCGCCGAACCCGGCGATGAACAGGGCGGTCGCGCCTCCGGCGGTCCACAGCGCGCTAGGGTTCGTTCCGGCGTAGTACTCGAGCACCGGCGCGAGCGCCAGGCCGATCAGCACGCCGAAACCGCAGAGCAGCGCCACGGTGAGCTGCTGAGACCGGCGGACCGCGAAGTTCATCGCGATCAGGCAGATGAACGCGGCGATGAACCAGAGGAACCCCAGGCCGTAGGACAGGTTGCGGCCCAGGTAGGCGCCGGCCGCGAACAGCGCCGCGGTCAGCGCGACGTACCCCATCGTCTGGCTGAACAGGCTGCGCGTCTGGTCCCGGCCGAGGACGCCCGAGTACCCGCCGTAACCACCGTAAAGCGCCGGATTGCTCACAATGTGCTCCTTCCCCGCCGCGCGGCGTTCATCCAAAATACCTCCGGGCCGCCGGAGATGCCCGCGCGCCGAGACTGGCATCATGCTGCATGCGAATCCTGATCATCGGCGGAACGGTCTTCGTCGGCCGCCACATCACCGACGCTGCTCTCGCCGCCGGCCACGACGTACGCTGGACGGGCGCGGCGGCCAGTACGTCTCCGTCGGCGTCGGCCTGACCCCCGACCGCGAGGCGGAACTGCTCGCCGCCTGGCGGGCGCGGTAAGCAGGCGGCCCGGCGGCTAGCCCTGCGGCCCCGGCGGCTAGCCCGCCGCGGCGGCCGGCAGGATCTGACGCGGGATGTCCGGCGGGTCTGGGCGGCGCCGCCACTCCCTCGGATAGCCGAGCGACACCTCGACATGGCGGATCCCGTGGTGCCACGTGGTACGCGGAATGTGCAGGTGGCCGTAGACCACGGCGACCGCGTTGAACCGCTGCGGCCAGTCCGCGGTCCGTGCCGTACCGCACCACTGCGCGAACACTGGGTATCTCAGCACCCGAGTTAGCTCCCTGACCAGCGGGAAGTGGTTGACCAGGACCGTGCGGGCGCCAGCCGGGAGGTCGGCGAGCCTGGTTTCGGTCGCGGCTAGCCTGGCCGAGCACCACGCGTCGGTGCTCGGATACGGGTCGGCGTGCAGCATTGCCTCGTCGCTGGCGATGATCCCGGTCGCACGTGCCCGCTCGAGCGCCTCCGCCCTGGTGGCCGTGCCGTCGGGCAGGAACGTGTAGTCGTAGAGCACGAACAGCGGCGCGATCACCGCCGGTCCGCCCGGGCCGGTCCAGGTCAGATACTGGTCCTCGGGCGTGCGGACGCCGAGGCCCCGGCACATCGCGACCAGGTGCTCGTAGCGCTCGACACCGCGCAGCCGCAGCGGTTCCCGCCGGTGCGTCCACAGCTCGTGGTTGCCTGGTACCCAGATGACCTCGGCGAACCGCTCCCGCAGCATGCCGAGCGCCCACTCGATGTCGGCCGCGAACTCGCCCACGTCGCCCGCGACGACGAGCCAGTCGCCGGCCGTCCGCGGCCGGATCCGGGCGACGATTTTCCTGTTCTCGGTGAAGCCGACATGCAGATCGCTCACGGCGAGCAGCCTGGGTTCAGCCGGATCCGCCACGTAGGTGATCATCACACACCAGCGATCGCCCGAGGACTGTCGGACCCCAGCGCGACAATGGGAAGCGTGCGGGTTGCCATGGTGCCGGGACCTGGGCAGTCCGGGGTGCTCTGCCCGCTCCGCGAGGACGGCAGCCCGGCCGGGGCCCCGGTCGAGGCAGGAGATCTGGTGTCGGCCGTGCGGGAGCACGAGCGGAGAGGAGGAATCCGCTGGGTTTGGCCGTCGGCGGCCAGCGTGTACCAGCCGCTGCTGCTCGCGGGAGTTCGGGTCGCCCGCTGCCACGACGTGGGGCTCACCGACGCGCTGCTCCGCGGCAGGGACGACGCCGCGGCGACGGGAGCCGCGGACCCGGCGGCGCTGCCGCATCACGCCGGGCTCGATGCCGGGGTCCAGCCCGCCGCGGCTGGCCGACTCGCCCAGCAGGCGCTGTTCGACCCGGTGCTGGCCGGCGCGCCCGGGCCGGCGAACCCGCGCGACACCCTGGACGCGCTGGTCGACGCGCACGCCGACCAGCTACGCAGGATCGCGGCCGACGAGCATCCGGGCAGGTTCGGCCTGCTCGTCGCCGCCGAGTCGGCTGGGGCGCTGGTTGCCGCCGAGATAGGCCTGGCCGGGCTGCCGTGGCGGCACCAGGTGCACGACGCGCTGCTGACCGACCTGCTCGGGCCGCGGCCGGCGCTGGCCGGGCAGCGACCCGCCCGGCTCGCCGAGCTGGCCGCGCAGGTCGCGGCCGCGTTCGCCAGTACCAGCCAGCACGGCCAGCACAGCCAGCGCAGCCGGCAGCCGGTCAACCCGGACTCGCCCGCTCAGGTGCTCCAGGCGTTCGCCGCCGACGGGATCAGGCTGCCGTCGACGAGGCTCTCGGTGCTCAGGGACGTGGATCATCCGGCCGTCGCGCCGCTGCTCGAGTACAAGGAACTTGCCAGGCTGCACTCGGCGTTCGGCTGGACCTGGCTCGACACCTGGGTGCGCGACGGCCGGTTCAAGCCCGAGTACGTCGTGGGCGGCGTGGTATCCGGCCGCTGGGCCTCCCGCGGCGGCGGCGCGCTGCAGATTCCCCGGATGCTGCGCCGCGCCGTCGTTGCCGATCACGGCTGCGTCCTCGTGGTCGCCGACGCCGCCCAGCTCGAGCCCCGGGTACTCGCGGCGCTGGCCGGCGACCGGGCGTTTGCCGCTGCGGCGAGCGCCGGCGACCTGTACGCGGAGCTTGCCGCGGCGTTCGGCGGCGACCGGGCGAAGGCCAAGGTGGCGATGCTGTCGGCCATGTACGGCGGAGCCGGCGGTGAGGCCGGCCAGCTGCTCGCCGTGCTGCGGCGGCGCTTCCCCGCCGCCGCGGGCTACGTGGAGGCGGCCGCGCGGGCTGGCGAGGAGGGGCGCGTGGTCAGGTCGGTGCTCGGCCGCACCTGCCCGCCCCCATCGGCGAACTGGCGCGCGCTCACCGAGGAGGCCGCCGACCCGGACGCCGAGCGCGACCCGCGGGCCGGGCGGGCCTCACGCGCCCGCGGCCGGTTCACCAGGAACTTCGTCGTGCAAGCGAGCGCGGCGGACTGGGCCCTGGTGATGCTGGTCAGCCTCCGTGCTGGCCTGACGAAGATCGTTTTGCGCAACGAAGGCCCTGACGTGCCGCCGCCCGCCGGGCCGGCCTCGTCGCGCGCCGGTCA
>WNGH01003140.1_pt1 | contig 15780 bp, 16 predicted proteins | sample 5400631 | NCBI WGS metagenome assembly WNGH01 (sample SAMN13153373, study PRJNA577476) | soil metagenome | isolation source: 115 cm soil or saprolite under Garry oak tree replicate 1 | place: USA:California | collected 2016-06-15
AGGGCGCCTACAACATATTCCTACCACCAGGCGTCACCGTCTCCCTATCACCGCTAGAGGCGTCCTGCAAGGTCTTCTGCGACTACCACAACACGGTCAACAATGCGAAGGGACCCTTCTACACGGTTGAACCATACCCCTGCACTCAAGGCTGCAATCACTGCACCACCGACCCATTCGACACCCTCAGCCAAGGGCTGTCCGAGGAGATGGTAGAGTTGAAGACTGACATGGACCCCGGGACGGGATGGGTTATCGGAAACGAAGAACTCTGCGACTACTGTGACGCCAAGTTTGTCTGCAACAGAATCAGCACAGGCGAATACGTCAACGCCTGGTACGACAAGGGCAAGAATGCTTGCTGGAAGGCGCCTGCTCGTCAGGGTTCCGAGCTATTCCCGACTGACCTTGACGCAAACAGGTCTCGTGTCGAAACGGGATCTTGAAGATTCACTCGCGATAGAACCCACGAACGGTTAAATCCTAACCGTCAACTATCCTGTATCCGTGAAAGAGCGAAGAAAAACTCTTCCGCCAAAGCTGAAGCAGATATCCAATGTAATAAACGACGCCATCCAGGAAGCAAAGAGGATACGCGAAATGTCAATCCAGGAAGAGGTCGTGCAAGAGCTGGACAAGGTCAACACGACATTAGAGGAGGCCAAGAAGCAGATCGCGAAAATAATGAAACTCTAGAGTCCCCGCATGTAAGCTGGGAAGGTTCCACCCCAGCCTAGACTGCTTGTGCGCGGCGCTTCCTTGCGAGACAAGCTCGCTCGGTCTTCTATCCTTGCTCAGAACTTGAGCTTCTCTTGGTACGCTGGCAGATCTAGAAATCCGTGCCCAGAGACGTTGAACGCTATGACCTTCTCCATGTTTCTTCGTTTGCATTCTAGAGCTTGGTCTATCGCGGCTCGTATCGCATAGGCAGACTCGGGAGCAGGCAGAAAACCCTCAACTTGAACGAAGGTCTTGGCTGCCTCGAAGACGTCTCGTTCATCGTTGGGATATGCAACAGCCTCCACGTGTCCGAGATGTTTGAGGTAGCTGATGAAAGGCGCAGCCGCATGATAGCGGAGCCCATCTGCCTTGATCGGAGTCATTTCAGTCTGGTGACCTATGGTGAACATCTTCAACAGGGGAGTCTTCTCTGCATGGTCGCCATAGTCGTACTTGTACTCGCCTTTTGACAGGTTTGGCGCTGAGGACGATTGAGCAGCGAGGAATCTGCACTCTCGCTTCCCCTTCACGACCTCTCCCGCGAAGGGAAGAATGAAGCCTCCGAAGTTGCTGCCTCCGCCCAAACAGCCGATCATAATATCCGGCTTCTCGTCGATCAAGTCGAACTGTTTCATCGTCTCCAGCCCAATTATAGACTGGTGAATCAGCACATGATTGAGCACGCTACCCAGACAGTATGCATAGCCAGGGTTCTGCTCGGCATACTCCAATCCTTCTGAGACAGCTATGCCCAGACTGCCCGCATGATCAGCATTTTTCTGTAGCAAATCTCGACCCACTGATGTCTCGGTGCTTGGCGAGGCGAAGACTCTCCCGCCGTACAGGCGCATGAGCGCCCTCCGGTCCGGCTTCCAGTCATAGACCGAACGGACCCAGAAAATCACGCATTTTAGGCCTTGAAGGCTCGCAGCGTAGGCTAGAGCTGTTCCCCACTGGCCCGCACCGGTCTCGGTCGAGACCCCGACAAGCCCCTCTTCAGCCGCATAGTAGGCCTGAGCCAGAGCGGTGTTGACCTTGTGTGACCCAGTCGGGGAGAGATCCTCCCTCTTGTAGTAGAGCCGCGCAGGGGTCTTGAGATATTTTTCGAGTCGCCGTGCACGATAGAGGGGTCGCGGCCTCCCTGCCTGACGATACAGGTCCTGAACGGCGCTCGGAATCGGGATCCATCTATCAGTCGAGCTCTCTTGCTGAAGACAGTGTTTCAGAAGGACCTTCGACAGGAACTCAAGCCGGGAGGGACCCTCGTCCGGGTCTTTGGGTCGCGGAAAATCTCCGGGAAGATCGGCCAGAATGTTATACCAAGACCCTGGAAGGTCGTCGGGGCTGAGAACGACCTGGTCTCGCGCCTTTACTAACGCCTTCTGCAATTCTGATAACCTGTCTTTCTAGGACACCAGAGAATTAAGTCTTCAAAGAACGCTGAATCTCACCAATGTTGGGAATGAACCACCTGGCTCAAAGGTCGCCTTCCACGATCAAGCGAGGGTGATGGCACATGTCTGTCATAGTTAGGGTACCCAATTGAGATCACTCCAACTGGGACGAAATGGTCCGGAATCCCCAGCTCCTTTCTAAGGAGATCCGGTCTGAACGCGCCTGCCAGATAGGCAGCCAGGCCCTCGTCGACAACGGTAAGCAGGACTAGTAACGAAGCGCAGCCCGCGTCAAAGTACCAGTAGGGCACTGGCCATTCAATTTCGGTGCCGTCCGGGCGAATCTTGTCAGACTCGTGATACCTATCATGGTAGAGCTTCTCACTGACACAAGGCACTACTAGCAACGGGGCGTCTCCCCTGAGCATGTTCAGTTCTCGAAGTCTGTGAACCCGCTCAGGGTCTGTTATAACGATAAAGGCCATGCCCTGGCTGAATCCGGCGCTTGGATAGTGCTGGGCCAGTTCGATTATTCGACGAACCTTGTCCTCTGGAACAGGCAATGGTTTGAACGCGCGGATCATCCGCCTCTTCCGAACTACTCGTTCGAATTCCATACGACAGGTCCGGGAAGAACTATCTTGAAAAGAATGCTCTGAAAGAACTCTTGCATCTAGTCGGTTTTTGCTGTAGCCTCTTCGCTACGCTCAGGCATCTGCCCTATCGACTTTCGGGTGAAGCTGAGTTCTCGTCCGTGGGATTGCATGATATGCTCGCGCAGCTGCTCCTCGGACTCTATGAACTGGAGAAAGGCAGAATCGCAATAGGGACACGTAAACTTCATACAGACTAGAACTGTCCGACCCGACCGTTAAGCATTACCCCGTCAAGGTGCCCGTTCTTCGACCTTAACGACTGATCCTATTCTGTCTCCAGCTTCTGGACCGGTTTCTGCTGACGCCGAAATGTGAGGAGACCAGCGAGTATCGCTCCAGCTTCTACAGAGGCGATAAGGACCAGCACTGAACCGACGAGTGAGACTCTCAGGCCAGAGGACGAGGCTCCCAATAGGCCTCCGACTCCAATGAGAACAATGAACGCCAGCATCAGACTCCGGGATGAACTGTCTTGCTTCCGGGACATTCTCCTGTTGGAATCCGGAGATAGCTGCTCTTGATAGAAAAGCGTCGTCTACCTTTGTTCCTGCAAAAGATTCCAATCCCCTTAAATTCGAACCGTTAAAATGGAAATGTTTCCTCTCGTGCACCGGCTCGCTGGTTTCCAGTCAAAGTTCGAGCGCAAGATTCAGAGTCAAAGTACTTATTCGAAGCAGAGCGGATCATCTTCCCATGCTGAATACGCAGCAGACAAGGTCTGAACTGGAAGAGGTTGCCAAGAACCCGCAGGGACTGGCATCAGCTGCTGACAAGTGGAAGGCGGTTCTTGCAAGGGACCAAGCTCAAGACGGGACGTTTGTGTTTGGGGTCAGGTCAACCGGAATCTACTGCAGACCTTCGTGTCCGGCCAGACACCCTCACATCGAACAGGTTGTATTCTTCTCTGGACCCGGCGAGGCGGAACAGTCGGGATTTCGAGCGTGCAAACGATGCCATCCTGGAGAGCATGGGAATTCGAAAAGAACAGAACTGGTCCAAAGGGTCTGCGAATTCGTAGAACACCACATAGATGGGAAATTAACTCTCGCCATTCTCAGTCGAGAGGCAGGTCTAAGCCCGTTCCATTTCCAGCGGACCTTCAAGGGAGTCCTCGGGATCTCTCCCCGCCAGTACGTGGAAGCCCGACGCCTTGAGAGAGTTAAAGGATCCTTGAGGCGGGGTACGACTGTGACCGAGGCCCTCTACGGGGCCGGCTTCACTTCGAGGGGTAGACTCTACGAGAAGTCTCCAAGCCAGCTCGGAGTCAACCCTGGAACGTTTCGAAGAGGCGGAGAAGGATTATCGATACACTACACCATCATAGACTCTCCAATCGGACGCCTCCTGCTGGGAGCAACTGGGAACGGAATATGCGCCGTCTGTATGGGAGCCTCGGATGAGGCTGTCGAAGCAGCGCTGAAGGAGGACTACTACGCTGCAGACTTATACCGAAACGATCATCAGATGAAGAAATGGGCCGACGATTTCGCCAAATACTTTGACGGCAGAGATTTCCCGGCAGACTTGCCGATAGACGTCCAGGCAACAGCCTTCCAATGGAAGGTCTGGAAGCAGATCCAAGCCATACCGTATGGCAAGACCTCTACGTACAGCGAGATCGCTGAGACGCTTGGCAAGCCACGTGCGGTCCGGGCAGTTGCCAATGCATGCGCGGGCAACCATGTTGCAATCCTGATTCCATGTCACAGAGTCGTTGGTAAGAGAGGGGATCTTCGGGGCTACCGGTGGGGAGTGAAGAGGAAACAAGCACTGCTGTCACTAGAAGGGCATCACTGAAAAGAACCTACCCAGCTTTTTCCAGTCTCACTGTTACCATCCACGGTTACCAGATCCGTTACCAGCCAAGAAATCTCAAAAGCGTTGAGTCTCGCGACCCAAAAGACTGCGATCTTGGAAGACATAGCCTTCACAAGATGGAAGACCGACCCGGACACGCGTAGCCACCCTCTTTCGACGAATAAACCAGGATGACCGAGTCAGTTTCACTCCCAGCCGAAGCTGGCAGCTCACACTTATCACACTCCAACCATCCTCAAGCCCGACGGAGCAAGTCTTCGTGTCCAACCCGAGCCCCGGCCTACGAAAGGCGGTGACGACCCGCTACGCCGTCGCACTCTACATGAGCTCAGTCCTCGGCTCAGGAATCCTCGTCCTCCCCGGACTGGCCGCCCAGATAGCGGGACCCGCATCGCTCATCGCATGGGTCGGACTCTCGCTCGCCAGCTATCCCCTCGCCTACACGTTTGCCAGTCTGTCTGCCCGTAGACCAGAATCCGGAGGTGTCTATGGCTTCGCCAGAGAAAGCTTCGGACCCCGCACAGCCAACGCCGTCAGCTGGCTCTTCATCATATGGTACATCTCCGGAGCGCCAGTCGTCACTGTCATCGCAGCCTCCTACCTTGCCTACGCTGTACCGATGAGGCCCCCCTTCATCTACCTAATCGCCGGCGGCATCATGCTAGCGGCGTTTCTTATCAACTATCGTGGCATAATTGTCAGCAGCCGAGTTCAGCTGGCAGTCATCACCGCCATCGTCGGACTGCTTGTCACCGCAGTAATAGCATCAGCACCATCCATCAACAGCGCAAACTTCGCGCCTTTCTTTCCCCAAGGGCTACTACCCATCGGGGTAGGCGCCGCCCTCATCTTCTGGTCCTATCTAGGCTACGAGAACGTTTCCAACGTGGCCGAGGAGTTCAAGAACCCCGAGAGAGACTTCCACCGAAGCATCCTCTACAGCGTAGCAATCATAGGCCTACTCTACACCTCAGTTGCGGTAGCCGCGATCGGCACCCAGGCCTACAAAGCGGGCGGTAGCATAGCGCCCTTCGCCGTCATGCTATCCAACGCGCTTGGAACATATGGAGCGATCGGAACAGCAGTCCTCGCTATCATCATAATCTTCGGCACAGTCAACGTGTACACCACTGGCATATCACGGGTGATCTACGCGACCGCCAAGGAAGGCGGGCTTCCGAAGTTGCTTGACAAGCTCCACGCTCGGACCCGGGTCCCTCATCGAACCCTATTACTCCTACTGGGATTATCATGGCTAACACTCGCCCTATTCTACTTCCTAAACGTGGACCTGGAGAGCGAGCTGCTAATTCCGAGCGGCGCCGCCATACTCGTATACGTTGTAGGATCCACGTCAGGCATCAGACTCTTGAAGACGCGGGGAGTGAAGCGAGCATTCCCTTGGATCTCGCTCGTCATCTCGATAATCATGATCCCATTTGTTGGACTCTTGATGCTCATCAGTCTAGCATTCGCAGCCGCGGGCTTCCTCTACAAGCGTGGCGAGCTCGAGACGCGCCACGTGAACAAGCCAACAGTTCCCGAATAGAATAATAACAGTTGACTCTCAGTGCGCTTAATGATCGTTGTAGTTTCAAACAGGATCCTCGTCAAGAAGGGCCACGAGGAGGAGTTCGAGCACCGATGGAAAAACCGGAAGTGGGCCATCGCCAACAGTCCAGGATTCATCCGGACAGAGGTCCTACGACCCGTCAAGGGCGACCATTACATCGTGGTTACACACTGGCAGTCAATGAAGGAGTTCGAAGACTGAACAGACAGCGACGCGTTCATAGAATCCCACGCAAATACGCCTCCACGCGAGGCCTTCTCCGGTCCGAGCCAATTGGAGATACACGAAGTAATAGCGGAACGATAGCTCGACCCTCGATCATGCTCTAACAGAAGAATAGATCTAATGCGCCTCCGGTCAGGTGCAGCCCGTGGAGACGGACATCTGCGTGTTAGGCGGAGGCATAATGGGTCTCGCCACAGCCTACACCCTCAGCAAGACAAGCAACTCCCAAGTTCTGGTCCTAGACCGTTACGGAGTCGGAAACGAATACGGCAGCTCTAACGACGTAAACCGAGTCTTCCGCTACTCCTACGGAAGCGACCAACTGTACACGACAATGGCCGTCGAGAGCCTGAAGCTTTGGAAAAAAATAGAAAAAGAGTCAGGACTAGAGCTTCTGCTCCCGACGGGCCTCCTCCTACTCCAAGGCACAGACGAGAACGCCAACAGGTTCAACGAAGCCAGCTACCGAACTCTCTCAGAAATGAAACTTGGAGCGGATAGACTTGACAAAGACGACTTGAAGAAACGTTTTCCTCAGTTCAAATCCGAAGAAGCATTCTTCGATCCCCATGGTGGAGTCCTGCTCGCATCAAAAGCACTCCTGGCGTTCCAATCTCTGGCCAAAGCCCACGGCGTAAAGTTTCAACAGGGACGGGCTCGAGAAATAGTCTTTGAAGAACATCCTTTCGTGGAAACTGAGATTCATGAGAAGATTGAGTTTCGAAAACTCGTAGTCACTATTGGACCATGGTCCAATAGCCTACTGAAAAAAAGGCTCACCCCCATAAGACCGACACGGCAACAACTCATCTACTTCAAGCCACTTCACGGGCTGGAACATTTCCGCCCAGAGTCGTGTCCAGTCTTCTTCACTGAGAAACACTACGGTCTGCCCGCGGCAGGCATCGACGCGGTCAAAGTTTCACCAAAGGAGCTGTCCGAATCTGTAGACCCCGAGTCCGCCAAGAGGACCGTTGATGAGGAGCAGATAGTCGACTGTAGAGAGGCTTGCCGGAGGTTTGTCCCGGATCTTGCTGAAGGCGAAGTTGTTCGGACCAAAGTCTGTCTTTATGACATGACAGAAAACTCGGACTTCGTAATAGACAAGGGTCCCGAGAGTACCGACGTGGTCTACGGATATGGCTTCTCAGGACACGGATTCAAGTTCGCACCGCTAATAGGAAGACTGCTTGCAGAGCTAATACAAGAGCAGAAACCCGTCTTCAATCTCGAAAGATTCTCTGTCCTCCCGGCTCAGAGAAAGACCCCGACCCTTGGGGCTCATCTAGGCCAGGGCGAGTAGAACAGCCAATACAATAGCCCCTGTTAGAGCCTCGGCATGCATCCTCAGTGCCTTGCGCCGGTCGAGCTTCTTCCAGTCGTCGGAGCCAACTTTGTTCAGAGTCTTGGAACGATTGGATGCGAACCCCATTGGTTCGTGAAAGTCGTAGGTGCCACGAGCCGCGTGGAGCACGCAGAAAGAGGTTGACCCTTCCAGAGCAGCCAACAGTCCACCATACATGGGCAGAACCAGCGCAAGCCTGACTACCCAGATCGCTCCCGTTAGGACCGTTACGCCGAGAATTACCGATAGTGCGATAAGGACAGCTCCTGTGGAGAGCCGTATGGCCCTGCCCCGGCTACCGATATTGCACTTTCCGGGGGTGTATTCGGGGGTCATGCCTGATCAGTTTTTACAGATAGTAACAAGCTTCATTTGGGCCCCATGGTATATAGATTGGGAGAGATGGCGGGCACCTCCACTGTTACCGAGGAAAAGGACCAACTCGCCCCAGCTCAGACCCCGCAGACCTACCCTGTCCAGGGGCGAATGATGAGCGGGCGGAGGACTAGACCCCGGGATGAGGTGGGACACTACGTCTGTCCCAACTGTGGGAGCCCTAGCTTGGTAAGGGATGCGGAGACGGGCGAGGTCATATGTACCAACTGCGGCTTCGTCTTGTCAGATCCGACAGAACAATATGCTGCGCCCGTCCCGAGACGTACCGAAGAGGGTCTCCTAGAGAGCCAGTCCGGACCCCCCGGAAGATTCTCCGCGTTCGACAAGAACCTCTCCACGATCATCTCTCGCGCCCAAGCGTCCAACCGGAACATCAGCGCCGACGAACGGCTCCAACTCTGGCGGCTGCGACGCACCCAACTGCGTGCCTCGGCCGGTTCGTCAATGGCGCGGAACCTGTCGCGAGCGATGAGCCAGCTCAGAGGATTATCAGGCCGCCTAAACCTTCCTGAAGTTGTCACGGAACGAGCTGCGCTGATGTACCGTCGAGCGCTCAACAAGGGTCTCGTCCGAGGACGACCGATTAACGGCATGGTCGCGGCTTCAACGTACGCTGCTTGCAGACTCACAGACGTCCCACGCTCGCTTAGCGAGATAGCAAAGGCCTCCGGAATGAGCCGAAAACTGCTCGCCCACTACTACCGGGCCCTAGTCCGCTCACTCGACGTGACCATGGCCATTGAAGATCCCTTAAAGAGGGTTTCAAAGATCGCCTCGCGCGCTGGTGCCGACTCTCAGACCGAGATGCTGGCCGGCAAGATTCTGCGAGAAGCAATCAGATTACGGGTCAATGTTGGAAAAGACCCTGATGGGTTGGCGGCCGCTGCGCTCGACCTTGCGGCAAGGATACGGGGCTCAATGGTCATGCAGCGAGACCTTGCGAAAGCTGCCGGCGTATCCGAAGTCACCATTCGAAGCCGCATGAGAGACCTGAAGACGGCCGCAAAGTCTCTAGGACTGCCTGACGTAGCATAGGCTGTCACTCGCAGGGATTCGGGCAAGTAACGCCACTCTAAACCCCCCTCGAACGAGCGGTGCCTCTGCAAGGAGGGTATGAGGCCAGCCGCTGAAAACGCTGGCTTTAGGTTGTGCCTAGAGGCCGGAGACTACGCTACCATACATAGACGCTACTCTGGACGCCGCTGCGATAATAGCGGACGCCTTGATGATAGCTTTTCTCGCAAGAAACTCGCTATCCTATTTCCAGTCCTACAAGGACTATTTCGTAGCGATCTACCTCATATTCCTCGCATTCCCGGCGGGAGACCTACTGCTCATGGCCTCCTCTTCGTCAGCATTGCAGAGGATCTCAATACAAGGAATCGTGACATCCGGGTCTCTCATCGCAATCATATGGGGTTACGTTGCGACAAAACTGTACGTTTATCCTGAAACGTTCTCTCCAAAGAGACTCATCTCAAGGCCGTTCCGTCCGATTTTTCTCGCCTACGCGCTATATCTACTGCCGATGATTTTTGCTCTCATCGACGGATGGGCAGATCCGCTCGCGATCACTTCGACCTCAATTCAGGCTACATATCCTTTTGACAATATCACGCTCCCTTCCTCGACGGTATCTGTCCTACTGGTAGGGATGGGATTGGGTGTAGTTGTTGTGTTCACATCCTACCCACTGGCCGTGCTCTCACGACGTCGGGCACTAGTAAAGGACCGGGAAGTTAGGCGGGCTCTGAGATTGATTGCGTCATCTTTTGGGGTGATAAGTCTTGCTTCGGTTCTTGGCTTCGGTCTCCTAGCTTTTGGGCAGAATGTTCTCGGACCCGCAAATTTTCTCTCAGTGATTCTGATCATAGTTGCGGTTCAAGCCTTCCGAAAACCGACCTTTCTGAAAACCTTCCTTGGCGTTGTCCCCTCGCTTCAGTCTTCGCCGGGGGCTTCTCATTATGATCAGATGCTACTGATTCATGGTCCTGGAGATGAAAAATTTGGTCCGATCGCCAAATACATCCTAGACGGGGTTAACCAGCGAGAACGAGTAATCTACTTTCATGATGGTGATGTTTCTGTCGTTACGGAGGGCCTTTCCCTCCAAGGGGTAGATGTCACTAGGCTTATGTTGAAAGGGGCTCTGAGGGTTCCTCCTCTAGGAAGCGCGTATCCGTCGAGAGGCGTGCTGGACGACACACCTCTCGAGGTTGTTCAAGAACTCGCTGCCGAAGCGAAGACCCTGGGCAACGACGGGCTGAGAGTAATCCTAGATTACGATGACTTTATCATACGTCCTCTCCAAAAGTTTGTCAACCATTTAACCGACCCGAGATGGACGAGCCCGGATCATCATCTGCATGTGCTTATGGCATTCAACTCGACAACATTTCGGGGGGAAGAAGCGTCTCTAGCCGGACTCGAGAGAAAGATACGGACCCTTGACCTCTCAGAAGCACTTGACACCTTCTCAAGTACAGTCGGACTGTCCCACGACGAAATTTCAGGAAGGAAGTTGCTCCTAGAGTTTGACCCCCAAGGAGACTATGAGCGCGTCTTCAAGTCTCTGCTGGCGGAGACTGCTTCCAACTTTGAAAGGACAGTCGTCTTCACTAGGAAAGATAGCTTGATCTATTCGCTTGTGGAAAGGCAACCAGCCGCGAAAATCTTCGTCATGACATCAAGAGTATCATATCCGAAGATGGAGAATGAGAACCTGTTTCTGCTGCCGACATATGACACTTCCTTACTCCTTGATGCGCTGAACAAGACCATCGAAGCCTATACAGGCTCAGCCTTCACCATTATCTTCGACAACATCTCACACCTCGCGTTCACACTAGGGCCTGAGAGAACATACTCGCTGGTTCGACAGGCCCTAGAACTGATGATCTCAGACAAGATCACTGCGATCTTCTCGATGAACTCCAAAGCCCACGACCAGAAAATCATGTCGACATTTGAAAACATGTTCGACCTGGAACTCGTGTGTGAAGCGGGGAGGAGTGTTCCTGCGATCAGAAAGAAGATAACTGTTCCGAGCTAGTCTCACGTTGAATTGTGCTGCACTTCGTTCCTTTATAGAATGTAACGACGATTCGGGACGGTTCTACTCGCGCACACTATCGGAGTGATCTGCTGCCCTCGAACTTCTCGAGTAGCTCAGCAAGATAATCGGAGAAGCCTCTGATATTGAGACTCCGAACTTCTTTCTCATGCTCAGCAACCCTTCTAATGTAGGTATACGCCTTGTTCTTGAATACCCATTCCAGCTTACTTAACCTCGGAAGGACAGCCTTATCCCCGAGTTCCTCCTTTCGAATGAGGCCCTTTCTAAGTGCGAGAGAGATGATGGGGCTAGAGACGTCACGCTCTACGAGTTCGCTCGGATAAGTGGTCAACAAGTTTCCTATATGGGCGATCTTTTGTGCGAGGCTAGCAACGGTTCTCATGGGCCCCAGCTCTTTCATGTCAAACGCTGGTGAGCACATGAGGTCCATATCTATCGCGAGTTCGACTACGCATCCGTACGATGAATAGAAGTTTGTTTCAACTGGATTCTCGATGCCCTCAGTGTTTGCTAGATAACTATACAGCATGGAAGAGAGAACTTGGCGAAGATCGAAATAGAAAATCCTCTCAAACTCGCCAAATCTAGGATATAGCGAAACGGAGGAAATGAGATCCTCCCACACCTTCCGCGCGACCTGAAGATAATCATTTGTTTCGACCGAGGTCTCTTTGGCTTGCCATGGGATTTTGGTGAGCTGTTCAAGCATAGGGAAACTGCGTGTCGTGTAGTTATCTGCCAGATCGTCAACTAGAATGTCGAAGATGGCAAGTTTGGTCTTGTCTTCACCGAGAACTTTTCTTCGGTCAAAACTCACGCTGGGCAGGGTTATCCAAGAGTACACATCATGGATCCATGCGAAGTACTCGATATTCCTGCGACCTACAGATTTGTATAGGTCGAGGACCTCCGTCAATTCTAGCCGTTCTCTGGGTCGACTGAGGAGTCTGAGTTCCGCTGCAGTCCGTTCTGAACCATCATGCGTAGTTCCAGCTTGTTCTCCACCTTTTGAATCGTTGAGGATCTGGTGAGTTATTGACAACTATCATCCTTTGTGTTTGCTTAGTTTCACCTGTGTCCTTACATTATAATGGTGGCCTACTTTTCTAGGGAAAAAAATTCTACGCGCCTTATATGGGCCGCATATTTGGTGCCAGTCCCTCAACAACGATCATGGATATACAAGAATCTGTCTAGGGCATACAGCCAACTAGGCAAAGTGGTCTTTGCTGGCCCAGAACTGATAGTTCTTCCTCAGTCCGAGAAACAAGAAGAAGGCCCCCACTGTCTGCATCACTCCCCCTACAGCCAACAAGCCCATAGGTTCCAGTGAATCGACGAGGAACATGCCGACGCCGACTCCGAAGAAAACAGCGCTTAGCGATATGTACGTCCAGGCTCTAGCCGCTACGTTTCCTTTGAAAAGTTTCAGGTTCTTAGACCATAGTAGACTAGCACCATGGTCAACGCCGTGCCGACGGTGCAGACGCTTAGAGAAGCGAAGTCCAAGGAGTCCCAGCTAATTTTCGCTAGAAACTCGTTATTTACAAGAATTGTTACCGTCGAACTTCGTTCCGCCCTCGAGCGTGAGAAAGTTGGAACCGCAGGGTTGTTGCTTGAGGGTCAATTCGTTAAACTGGCGCGACCTCGAATTCTCAGGTATCTCGGTCCCTGGCTGACGGGTTGCTAATTGGCTTCAACTCCTGAATTCTCCCTCCTCCTCAACCTCGGACTGGCAATATTCGCAGCTTTCGCCTTCAGTACCCTCTTCTCGAAGATCAAGCAGCCGGTTGTTCTAGGTCAGCTCATCGCGGGAATCATCATCGGACCATTTGGGCTAGGACTCGTCCAAGACCTGGGCGCGATCAATCTTCTCGCCTCGCTCGGAATAGTGCTCCTCCTGTTCACTGTCGGGCTGGAACTCGACCCGATGGAGATACGAAAGATCGGACCGGACAGTTTCATACTGACCACCGTAGAGCTGACCATCAGTTTTCTCTCAGTCTTCGGCGTGGCACTCCTAGCTGGTCTTAGCAGTATCGAGGCTGTATTTGTCGCTGCAGTCGTGGCCACGACGAGTACTGCGATAATGAGTAAGATATTGTTGGAATCGAAAAGTTTCCGCGCTAAAGAGTCTCAGATGGTCATAACAGCATCAGTCATCGAAGATTTCGCTACTGTCTTCATCCTTCTACTCCTTCCCGGTCTCGCAGCAGCCAGCAACCAGGTTCCACCCTCCGACCTTGCTTTGCTGATCGCGAAAGGCATCCTACTTGTCGCGGTCATCTTCGGTTTCGGCTGGAGAGTTGCGCCACGAATCATTGATCGTATGACTCAGGGAGATCAAGAGTACAAGGAGACGGCGTTCTTGCTTGCTCTTTCCTTCGGATTCGTTTTCGCCGTACTCTCGTCTTTCCTCGGATTCTCTCCAGCCGTAGGTGCTTTCCTGATGGGCTTGATGATTAGGGGGAAGCAGGCTGAGTTCGTACTGGGAAAGGTTGGGCCGATAAAGGACCTGTTCATAGTCCTCTTCTTCGTCGCTATGGGAACACTGATCAATATCGGAGCTGTTCTCACCCTTACTCTTCCGATACTCGCTGTCCTCGCAACCGCGATCGTTGGAAAGTTCTGGGGCTGTTGGACAGGCGCGAAACTCTCGGCTGCGAGACGGGAAGCTACCAAGGTGGGCGTGTCAATGCTTCCCCGGGGAGAATTCTCTTTCATTGTTGCGAGCGAGGGGACAGGTCTGGGAGTGGCGTCGCAGATACTCTTTCCCATCGCCGGGCTTACTACTCTGATCAGCTCGATACTGTCGTCGATCGGGATGCGACTGATCAAGACGCATACGATGAAAGCTGTCGCGGTGGCCGTCCCAGTCCAAGTAGAAAAAGTCGGGAAATCATAGTGACGCAAGATGGTTGGAGAACCGAGAATACCTCCCGGAGCGAGCCTTCTACTGATAGGGTCGGGGCTATACTGGATTCTGTCTAGTCAACTAGTCTCATCCTTCACGGTTCTGACTCCGGGCCTCTTTGAGGCAGACGCGTTAGGCGGATCCCTGATCACAGTCGTTGGAATAATATGTGCCGTTATGGGTCTCTGGATTGTCCGGGTCGATGTCGATGAATTCCGCGGCCTAGTCGCACGGCGTGACGGTTGGATCTTCGCGACTCCTCTCGCGCTAGCCTCCAGTGACGTGTTTCTCACACTAGTCGTCCTCTCGACGAGTTCCCAGATAATCGAGTTGAACCCGTTTGTCTCCTCGGCCATCGGGATAGGTGCCATTGCCGTGATCCCATTCATCGTCTCGTATCTCGCACTCTCACAAGGCCTCGGCCTCTTCATGCTCAGACTGGGCTCGTACCTTTTCGGTTCTTCAAAATCCTACAAGTATCTACCGTTCGTTCTTATCTGTGGGGCGGCCTCGTTCGGTCCAGCCAGCAATCTAGTCTTGGCGCTTGACCCCAACGCGGGCTTGGCTGCGTACTTTTTGGGCGCGCTTGGTTGTTGTGCGGTCTCGATATTCTTGTTCACGCACATCGAGACGTGGAGAAGAGACGTAGGCAAGGCTAAGTTCCAGTAGTCATGATAGCAGACCGGTCTCGCCTTGGTACGCGGGCTTCGCTTCATGGTTCAAGAACACCACGCGACTCGGCTCCACTGGGATTTCCGGTTGGAGCTGGATGGTGTCCTGAAGAGCTGGGCGGTCCCGAAGGGTCCGCCTACCGAGCCTGGGGTTAAGCGGCTAGCGGTCCAAGTGGAGGATCATCCGCTCAGCTATTGGGGATTTGAGGGAACCATTCCAGAAGGCGAATATGGGGCTGGGACTGTCAAAGTTTGGGACAAGGGCACCTATGTTCTTGAGCTGAGGGAACCGCGTAAGTATCATGTGCTGCTCAAAGGTAGGAAGCTGAAGGGCGACTATAGGCTCATCAATTTCAAAGACCGGAACTGGCTCATCTACAAAGTAGAGAGCACCGAAGGACCGGCTAAGGATTCGTCCGGATTGAAGTCGCGATCGTAGTTCTTGGACTCTCCTTGAGTAGCAATTGCGAAGATACGACTGTAGCCACAGCGATCGCTAGAGAGAAGACGATGACCGCTTGCAGTTGAGCCGCATCCGCTATCAAGCCTCCGGCCAAGGGTCCCAGTCCGCCTCCCAAGCTCAACGCCGACTCTAGGAGACCAAGCCCCTTCCCTCTATCGGCTGTTGATGTGTAATCGGACATCAGCGCTGCAGATGCTGATTGCGCTAGGGGATAGATGGGCAGAACCCATAGTACGGTGACGATGGCTATGTTTGTGACGAAATAGAGGATGGTGTAGTAAGCCGCGTAGCCCGCAGCGCCCATTAGGAATACGGGCTTCCTGCCGATCTTATCATTTAAGGGTCCTACGTATCTGTAGGCGAGTGCGCCTAGGATGGTTGTTGCTGTAGCCGCCGAGCCAGCGACAAGCTTTGATCCGTTTAGGATGTTGACGAGGTAGACTGTGAAGAAACTGTTGAATGCTGACGCCGAGACTAAGACTGCTACGGATAGGAGACATAGCAGTGCAATGTTCCGTTGTCTCAGTAG
>WNGH01016383.1_pt1 | contig 15780 bp, 10 predicted proteins | sample 5400631 | NCBI WGS metagenome assembly WNGH01 (sample SAMN13153373, study PRJNA577476) | soil metagenome | isolation source: 115 cm soil or saprolite under Garry oak tree replicate 1 | place: USA:California | collected 2016-06-15
CACCAGGTCCTCGGTATTTCGACCAGGTGAGGGTCACCGGCGGACGTGGCGTCGTTAGCGGCGCACTCGTGCCGGTGGTGTACTTCATGTCATCCGTCACCCAGAGCGTCAACGCGAGAGGTGCGGACAATGAAGCTGTCCGGGCCGGAGCGTTGGCCAGAGTTGTGACTGGACCTTGGATTGTTGGTCCGTTTTGTTCGAACCGAATCACTGGCGGCGTGTTGTTAACGGCGATCTCACTGAATGGGCTGATGACATAATCGAGATTCAGGCGGAGAGGAATGCTGGTGACCTGGCCGTTTACGAAGAGCGTCCAGGTAAATTTATCTTGCGGGGCGAAATCTTTCGGCACAGGAACGACGAACATTCCCCACTGCCGGCCGGGAAGGAAATGCGTCGGCTGCCCCATGTCGGGTCCACCCGGCTCGATCTGGTTGTTGGGCCCGATGGGAATATCGAGTTCCTGCTGTATATTTCGATTGAAATATCCGACGAGAAAACCGCGGCTGCCATCCTCGTTGTTAAACCAGCCTTCGAAAGCGCCGGTAACGCTGGCGCCGAACTGCTTCCGCGGTTCGGGGATCTGCTGCCCCAACAACAGCGCGCCGCCGACGATCGCGCCGGCGGCGCACAGACTCCCGAGTCTCTTCACTGCTAATTCCCTGCGTTTGTCTCTTTGGAGGTCTTCGACTTGCGCTCGGCGATGAGGGCGTTATATTCCTCCTCGCTGAGATAGACGACGTTTATCCAGGCGTGGGCCATTTCGTCTACAGTGCGGTCCCCGTAGCCCACCCACTGATCCGGATCGGGGTTGTTCTTGTTTGCCCTCGTGTTGTCGTACCACGCGCTCACGTGAATGACTGTCCCCTTGGGGAAGACTGGTGCGGCGTCGTCGGTGTAAATGTAGTTCGTCATCCAGTTGAAGTTGAAGTTACCGATGTAGCTGACGATCTGTGAGCTGCCGTCCGGCAGAATCGCTTCGACCTGCATCGACTTTCCACGCAGGTGGAAATGAGGCTGGAAGTTTTCAAGGAGCGCGTTCTCCTTGAGCACCGTGAAGCCTTCCGTCTGCGCCAGCGAGTTCGGCGGGATGTCGAGGTATCGGCCACCCCTGATCCCGGTGAACGCAACCAGATAACTTCGTTTCTTTGGCTCCTCGCCCTTCTTGTAAAGCCAAATACCGATTTCAGAGCCCGCCGTGATCTCCTCACCGACGGCGTGAATGTGCTGGTCCCAGGAAATCTTCTCGCCAGGCAGGATCAACTTTCCCGTGTCCGGCCGGAACAGGTCGTAACCCTTGCCGATCGCCCACTCCATCAACTGCGGGCGACGGTTGACGAGGTCGTCGCCGTCGCGGAAGCGATCGGGGCCATTCGCGGTACCCGTGTTGACGGCGTCGGGATCGTTGTTCAGCACCAGATACGCGATCGAATGATGAATGATCCTCCGGCCTTTCAGGTTTGTCGGACGAATCTCCACCATCTTCGCCCAGCGGGGCTCAGTGAGCGGGATATCGGACATGGGCCGATACCACACATCCTGGTGCTGCGCCGGCATCGTGTACTCCGGCGACTTGATGATGAGGTCTGGCGGCCCGTAGCCATCTCTCACCGCTTTCCACTCGTTGTCGGTAACGAGCGGCTTGGGCGGCGGCAGATCCTTAGGATCGCCCTGCGGCGCGCCGCCATCGACCCAGCGGACGATAGAGTCCACCTGCTCATCGGTCAGCGACATGTCGTTCTTGAACCTTTGTACGCCGACGCTGCGGTCGATGTGCCACGGCGGCATTTGCCGCGTGATCACGCGCTCGCGGATCGCCTTTGCCCAGGGTCTGGCGTCCTGGTAGGTGATGAGCGACATCGGCGCGATCGAATTTGGCTGATGGCACTCCTGGCATTTCGCCTGAAAGATCGGCGCGACATCCTTCGAAAACGTCACTTGCGGCGGAGCAGCCTCGGCTGTCACCACCAACCGCGATAGCACCACAGCGACGGCCAGCATGCTGACTCGAAGTTGTCGCCCTTCCTGGAACGTGGGATTCGTCATGACCGACTCCTCTCGCCAATTTATGAGTTGACCCATTATAAACTCCCAGATCAAACCAACACATATAATACCGCTTGCCGGGGCTTTGCCCAACGAAACTACCCATCAAGTTTTTGGGCTCTGAATTTGAAAAAATGACAGTAGCGAATGAACCAATAACCTGCTAAGAGCGGAAGCAGTAGCAGGTTGGTCGGCATAGAGGCGTACTAGTCGTTATCGCCCTTCCGGGGTTTCCGCGAATTCCGTTCTATGTGTTTCTGTATCTCTTGGCCGAACTCTTGGATGAATTGCTTCACTTTGGGATTATCAACGCGCCGATTCCCGGCGGGCGAGTGCAGGGGCGTTCAGATCCGCATATAGTTTTTTCATAATGGTGGCCTGGAGCGGGTCGAATTCCGGATTGAGCGCGGATACGCGCTTAAAGTAGTTCAGCGCGGACGCATGGTCGCCGGCGGCTCTGGCGATCTCTCCAGCGTGGTAGAAGAGTTTCGCATCCTGGGTGCCCAGGCGCAGAGCCTCCTCGATCGCAACTTGTGCGTCGCTTAACCTGCCGGCCTTGAGAGCGGTCCACGCCACAGCATCGGCGCCGTAGATATCTTTCCGGATCGAGTATTCCTTGGCCGCGATCGAATAGGCTTCTTGGGGCTTGACGTCGTGGTCGGCGTAAAAGAGCGCTTGCTGCCGGCTGTACACGTTGAGCTTGGCGATCGCTTCGACCAGCCTGTACTGCTTTTCGGCATCGTCATCACGGCCAACGCGTTTGTAGAGATCACCGAGAGCCGCTACAAAGGCGGGGTCGGGAATGATGTTCACGGCGTGTTCGTATTGAGCGATGGCGTCCGGGAGATCGCCACGAGCGGCCCGCACACGGCCAAGAGACGCCAGAGCACGGAAGTAGCCCGGCATGGTTGTGAGCGCATCCCTATAATGCTGTTCAGCAGCGGCGTAATGCCCGACTCCGAAGGCTAGTTCTCCCAATTGCCAGCGGCACCAGGCGACGGTCTCAGGCGGCGGAAGCGGCAGTGATAGCGCGGTCTTCAGCGCGTGCAGCATATGACGCTCCGCGGTTTCTTTGTCACCCCGTAGATAGGCCAGCCTGGACATTCTCTGCTCGATCGCGACACGCGTCAGTCCTTGAATTCCACCAAATCGTTCCAATTGGCGAAAAGCCGTCTCCGCCCTCTCATAATCGCCGAGCTCGAGCAGGGCATCACCGAGGATTTGAAACGGGTACCCTTTGCCCGGTTCGAGTTCGATTAATCGTTCGGCATGATCGCGGGCGGCAACAAACTCATGTGCCGTGAATTCTGCCTGTGCCAGCAAGTTCAATCCCCCAGTGTTGTGTTCCGCGGGCAACGTTGCTAGCGAGGCGCGCGCCGCTTTCATGGCAAGCTCCAGTGATGCAAGGTCGCCCGTCTCGCGAACGCGTTGCAGGTGCCATCCGGCGAGTTTGTTCTGGGCAATAAAATCGTCTGGATCCTCTTTGATTTTGTTCTGAAGAAAACGCAGGGTCTGTTCGTCGGTGTACGCAGTTGACGGTAGCAGTACTGCCGGAGGGACAGAAAGCGTCGAGGCCTCCGTGGGTGAAGACGTCCGGTTTGTGCAGCCCACCATTAACCAAAAGCACAACACCACTGAAATGCGGCAACGATTGTTCTTCATGATTCAACCTCCGGGAAACACCGCCGATCGTGGAACGGCGGCGTCTCCCGAAATACCCTTAACCTTCCTTGATGATCAGTTTCTGGTATTGTCATCAATAACTCCGGTTACCCGGGGTTGCTGAGGCGGCGCAAAGAACGGGAACGATCCACCGAGCGGCACATCATTCGCGTTCACATTGTCACCGGTCAGCAGGGTTTGATTGCTGATGAAGTAGAGCAACGTGTCAATGGTGTCGTCGCCTGGACGGCGGCCATTCGGGAAGCCGGTATAGCCCGGAGTTGTAACCTTCTCTCCTGCACCGACACTTGTGTTTGTGGTGTTTAAATTTAAGCGAAGGTAGTCGCCTTTGGTGACCGCCACACTGGCCAGGATTCCTATATTCGTGTTGTTGGTACCGAGTGCCTGGAGGGTCGCGACAATGTCACCTGCAAACCGGCCGGCAGCGTCATCCACGGGCGTTGCGCTGTTGTATTCGTTCTTGCGCGGGAACGGAATCAAGGCGGTATTGACGGCTGGTGTCGCCATGCGGTCGACCTGAACAAGCTTACCCTTCGATTCGTCCTCATCATCATCCTCACGTCCGTCATCCCGGCGCACCGTCACTTTATTGCGCAATGTCACACCGTTCACTCCGATCACAGAATTCGCCGGCAGCCCTCGCAGCATGAACGCTGGAACACGCAAGGCGATCATGTGAATGTTGTAACCCGCAAAGCTGTCCCGCGCGCGCTGGAGCTGCGTGGGATCAGGCGTTCCCGCCAGCACCGAAGAAACGAATCGGTTGAAGCCGACGATGTCGAAATAGAACGGATCGTCGGTGAGCCCCGCGAAGAACGACACGTCTGTCTTCGGATCGGTTGTGACCACAAACGGATTGGGCGTCCCGTTCAGAGTCTGTACCGTCGTCGGCGCGGTAAACGACCACGAGAGATGCCGCCTTTCCCGGTCGAAAAAGCGTATGGTCGCGGTCTGCGGCGCGCTCCGGGAAGTCTGAGGTGAAAATGTGACTTCAATAGATGCGTCGGGGCGCGCATCGCCGGTGTTTTCAATTTCAAAGCGGTAAGTGACGTCGGGTGAGAAGAAGCTCAAATTCAAGAGCTCCGAAGGAACGATGAACCCCTCGACATCCAAAGCGAGCACGACTTTCGAGTTGTCGTTCGGGTCGAGAAATGCAAAAACGTCCGCGATGTCTGCACCGGGATCGCCCGCTACCCCGGTAGCTTCGGCGTGGTCGGCACCTTTCATGTGCCGTGCCGGTAGAGTGCTTAGTGCAATTCCGGCCATCACAGCTAGCGCGGCCGCCGCTATCTTCCTGCTGCGTGAGCGAAACATATTTTATCTCCTTGTCTCCAAGTTCACTGAATGTGATCTGTCTTTCCTTTCTGCTGTCGCGGCGGCTTATTAATACGGTCCAAGCCGCTGCAAGAGCCACCATCACGGCATCGATGACCAAATCTCAAGGCCGAGATAGAGGCCGAATAAACAACTGAACAAACCGGCCGTCAGTTGGATGGGCTTGTAGCTTGCAGCCACCCTTCCTTTGGCCCAATGCAACGGAAGCGCCAGAAGGCAACTGATCAGCAGCATTCCGGCACTGCCTGCAGCCCCGTGCACCATGCCGACCAGCAGTGGCCGCACGCCCAAGTGCGCCCAGCCCGTATGATCGTGCGCAAGCTGCTCACCGCCGGCGTGAATGTGCCAGTGCGAGTGGGAGACAGACCCGCGGTGCATATGCGTGTGATCATGCAGCTCGATCTTTCCGCCAAGTGTTCGAATCAGCACCCGCGCGCCAAGCACAATAAGCATGCCGGCAACAACAAGCTCCAGACGCGGCTCAAGCCAGCCTGGAATGCTCACCTTGAAGACGATGACGACGAACCCGGCCAGCGCGAGCGACAGCGTATGACCGATTCCCCAGAACACTCCGATACCGCAGCTTCGCCAAAGGTTTTTCGATTCGCTGACGAACGTCGTCACGGCAACGATGTGATCCGCATCCGTTGCATGTTTCAACCCAAGAAGCAAACCCAGTCCAAGCACGATCAGCACTTGAGTCTGAAACAGCAAAGATGTGCCTCCAAGAAACCCTGTTGCCGCAAATGATTCTGCAGCGATCCCGAATCCAATGACTGTGATGATCCCGGCAGAGACAACCGGCAGGACGCCGGCCAAACCGTGTGCAAGCGGCGTACGTTCTATCAGCCGGCCGGCGCGTACAACGAGCACACCGACTGCCACCAGCGATGACGCCAATCCCAAGCTGAAAGCAACAAGCAGCAGTAGACCCAACTCCACTCGATGCAGCGCGATCGCGCTCAGCAGAACCACCAGCGCGGAAGGGCACGGAACAATTCCTCCGCTCACGCCGAGTGCCACCAAACTCCGCAACGTAATGCTTTCAGGGATCTCATGACTGTGACCTCCGGCTCCGTGGTGGTGATGGCCGCGGACCTCGTGCCCATATCTGGAAAGCCGCCCGCGAAACAGATTCACACCGATCCCGACGATCATCAGTCCCGAGAGCAGGCCCATCCATGGATACAGTTTTTCGGGAACGATGTAACTTGACGCGAAAAGAGTGATGACGCCAAGAAGGAAGACTCCAACCGTGTGTGTGAACGTGACAATGCCGCCGAGGAAAATCGCGTGTCGTGCTGTGCCACGATTGCCGACCAGATATGCCGCCACCAATGTTTTTCCGTGTCCAGGAGACATCGCATGTAGCGCTCCGAGAACGAAAGCGATGCCGACACCGATCAGCGCCAGGCGTATCGGCAGGTCGCGATGGCTGAGAATCTCAGACAATCGGTCCCCACGAACCAGGTTCCCGGACAAGAATGAGCCGGGTCTTTCGCGAGCAGGAGCCGCAGTCGACGTGGAATCACCCGGCGTCGGAGCCAAACCGATGCCCGGCGCGATGCGAATCGCAACGGCGCTGAGATTCGGGGCGGACGTCAGCGGATCGTCGGGATACCTCGTGAGCGCCGCACTACGGTCGGTTGTGAAAGAATTGCCGTCCGGAAATTCAAAGCCCGGATTTGCTGCGACGACCATCTCTTTCCACCCAATGCGCTCACGGTAACTGTCGTCGAAGAATTCCAAGCGCACCGGCGCCGGTTTCCAGGCCGTCACAAGATCGAAAGAGACTCGGAGCGTGGGGAGGCCGCCAGCCCCCGCCGTCGTCTCATCTTTGATATTCGAAACCTGAAGCGTTGTGGGTGATCCGTCAATCAGCAATCTGAAGCGCGGCTTCAATTCCGTCACCAATTTTTCAACCACCGGTTGAATTTCGTCCTGGCTCCTCTCAGCTTCCGAGCGGATGCCCCAATCCGACAAAAGTTGGAACGTCGGGATCTCTGCATAGTCCAGCACGGCGTGAACGGAGATCGCTGTAGAAGCCGCGTTAATCCTGGCGTAGTGGCTGATGCTGAAGTTCCCCATTGGGTGGGCGGACAAGTGCACTGGAACGCCCAGCAAGGCGAGAACCACAAAAATGAAAATCAAACCGGGTTTGCGCATGGAATCTCCTTCCCGTACAAAACTCTATACGATCTGTGGTCTGAAGTTGGATGGGACCGAGGACTGTTAAACTAACTGCGAAACGGGACTCGCATGCTCGAAGCTTAGTACAGCTTTTCGCAAATACGGTCACGTATGAGGAAACAAACGATCTGACCAATGCTCAATTCCCATCCGATGAGAATTGGGAATTGAGAATTGAGCATTGGCCAGGAACTTGTCTTCAAATCTTTTCTGGCATACGTTACCGTAAATCGCTTTTGCCCTTCTTGAAAACCCGCACCAGTTCTCAGTTTCCCCAGTATATAAGGACAGAGCTGGAGTATGCCTCGGTTCATCTGAACGAGAAGACAACCGCTGTGAAAGCAGTCCGCCAAGGCGCCCACGCGGAGGCGCGAGGGTCGTCCACATTTGACCGCATTGACAAGCGTTCGCGCGCTGCTGTCTAATCCCGGTGATCCTAACGCCAGGGCGCTCATTCTGGCGACACGCAACCGCAACGAGCAAAAACGAGGGATAAACAAACTGGGACCTCCGTCAACTTTCAGCCTGGCATTGGATCGTGGAAGTCAGATCAAGGGCCACTTAAACGGAACAGCGTGTACCTTGGACTTTTCGCCCAAGTGCAACCAATCATGGCCGACGCGTTGCTCGCTGGGTCGAGCGTTCTTTGTGCTACTGCTCGCTCTAGTTAGCGTGGTGCCGTCTACGGCCCAGACTTCGAAGACGAGCGGGACATTGGAGGGAACCATCAGTGACGCCACCGGCGGTCGAATTCCCGGCGCCAAAGTCAGTGTGCGGCAGATCGAAACAAACCAAACTCGCACGGTTTATACCGATGACGAAGGGTTCTTCCGGGCGACCGACCTTCTTGTGAGCACCTACGAGGTGCGGATCGAAGATTCTAGATTCGCACCCTATTTGCATACCGGAGTTGTTATCGGCGTAGGCACCGCTGTACATTTGGATGTCGTCCTCCAAGCGGCCGGCGTCACTACCCAGGTGACGGTCTCCGCTCAGCCGCCTCCCATTGATTCCAGCCAGACTTCTGTCACTTCTACCGTCGACCGTGAAAAGATCGAAGATCTGCCCGTGCGCAGCCGCAACGCATTGGACTTTGTCCTTTTGATGCCTGGCGTGACTAGTTCTTCACAGCGAGGTGGAACCGGCTCGCATCCCGCGCTCGCAGATAGTGGCTTCACCTTCGGCGGATTGCGCCCTCGGAGCAACAACATCTCAGTCGATGGCCTTGACAACAACGACGAGTATACCGGTTCGAGCCGCACAGAGCTTTCACCTGAGGATGTCCAAGAGTATCAGGTTGTGAATAATGGGCTGTCGGCGGAATACGGTGGTGCTTCAGGCGGCTCGATCAACGTGGTCACGCGTACAGGTGCAAACGTTGTCCGCGGCGACGCCTACATTTTCGCCCAGGATTCCTCGCTCAGTGCTCGCGATCCCATCGAAACCGCGCCCGGCAAGCCAGACTTCCGCCGCTATCGCATCGGATCTTCGATGGGCGGCCCTGTCGTTAAGAACCGGACGTTCTTTCATGCGGCCGTTGAGCAGGAGCATAACCGTGGCCAAAACGGCTCCGATATAGATCCCTCTGTGGCCGCAGCCATTAACAGTTTTCTGGCGACTGCTGCTTTTCCCCGGTTGAAGATCCGCCACATCCCTGCAGGCTTTTTCCCGATTGCCTTCAACACAACGGGCCTCGAGGACGCGAGCGCCCGCGGCAGCAGCTTCACCGCGGATAACGCGCTAGTGGGTTCGCTGGTCTCCGTGTTCGGTGCCCAAGGTATCGGCGACCTGCGTTTCCAGGCGGCAACACGCCGCGCAGTCTTGCGGACGAACGACGAAGCGGGCCCGGGCATCGACATCAACGGCCTGGTGGATTTTGGGCGGCCGTTTGATGGCAACAGCAGTCGCAGAGAAAACCACTACCAAGCGAGTTATACCTATCTTCGGACTAAGGGCCGCCATCTGTGGAAGGTAGGTGGTACGGTGAACCATGTTAGCTCACGCGCGACCGTGCTGGACGGCTTTGGGAGCCTCTACCGTTTCGGCGGCCTGGCTGACTTCTTCGCTGGCCGTCCGGATTCGTTCCGTCAGGCGTTCGGGGATTCAAGCACGAAATTTGCCGTAACAAGCTACGGGGTCTTCGTGCAGGACCACTTATCCCTGCTGCCGCATGTGACTGTCGATCTCGGCTTGCGCTATGACTTCGAGCGTTTGCCCACAGTTTTTAACCAGGACAACAACAACTTCAGCCCGCGCATGGGCCTTGCCTTCAGTCCCGGTCCCCGATGGGTGCTACGAGCGGGCTATGGGATTTTTCACGACCGCCAGATTTTGGCGAATCTAAATCGCGCTATCGCAGAAAATGGCGTGCACGGATTTCAGCAGGTGGCAAACGGAAACGATGCGGCGAACCTCTTCCAGGGGGCTGGAGGCGGATCACTGATTTCGCCTGCGACGGGCATTGCCCCATCGATCTTTCGTCCTGGACCACGCCTGACGACGCCGTACAGCCAGCAGGCCAACCTTGGAGGAGAGTACCTTGTCGCCCCTGACCTCACCGCCAGCGTTAACTATCTGTTCGTGCGAGGCGTGAAACTTCCCCACACTCGCAACGCCAACCTTCTGCCGCCAATTGTGCTGACGCTTCAGAATGCGGCGGTCCTCGGGGTCCGGAACCCTGCTCCGCAGCAACTCGGACGCGAAGCCTTCAGTCCCGGGCGCATCAACCCAAGCTTTAACGACATCTTCCTTTTGGAAAATTCAGCGAGTTCGACCTATAACGGCCTCACACTTTCGCTCACCCGGCGCATGACGGAAAGGCTGGGATTCATCGCGAGCTACACGTTCTCGAAGACTCTCGACGACGCCTCGGACTTCGACGAACAGCCGCAGAACCCCTTCGACCTCCGCGCCGAACGCGCGGTTTCCAGCCAGCATCAACAACAGAGATTTACTTTTAACGCGCTTTGGGATTTGCCCATTCCTGGGGAAATTAGATTAGCACCGATTGTTACTGTGGGAACCGGCCGTCCGATCAACCCATTGGTAGGCCTCGATTCAAATCTCAGCCACGCTTTCCCACTCTCTGCGCGGCCGCTGGGTTTCGGACGCAATTCCTTACACGCCCAAGAAACAGCAAACGTGGACTTGGGTGTGGTCAAGACCATTCACCTTGGCGAACACCGCCACATGGACGTAATCGCACAATTCTTCAACCTCTTCAACCATGTCAGCGCTTCCGCAATCAACCCTTTTTTCGGAACAGGCGCCATTCCGGTTGCTGGGTTTGGGCGACCTATCCAGGGTGTCATCCCGCGCCAAATTCAGCTCGCCGTAAATCTCGAGTATTAGAGGTCGCAGAAATTTCTGCCTTGAAAAGTCGCACTCGGATTTCCGCGGTCGGGGGAAGAGACCGAGACGTTGGTCGCCTGCGGTATACTCGCAACGTAGTGGCGGGTGGGCGGCGGAAGACGAAAATCCTCCGGCGAGCGAGACGACAGCACGTGGCTAGCCTTACGATGAACGCCATATCTGATCAAAGATAGATTTGTCGTGCATTTTTGTGTACGCGCAGTTTGTCACAAGCTTCCCAAAGAGAGGGAAAATGCGAATATTGTTTGGCCGCAGATGGTTCCACGTTCCTTCAGTGCTTTTTTGTATCATCGCGATCACGATTCCAGCCGGCGCGCAGTGGTTGCACTATCCAGATCCGCATACTCCGCGAACGGCGGATGGAAAACCCAACCTGACTGTTCCTGCGCCAAAACTGCCCGATGGCATGCCGGATTTCTCGGGAATTTGGGGAGCACCCAGCCAGAAGTATCTCCAGAATCTCGGTGCCGACGGCATTGAAATTCCGATGCTTCCCTGGGCCGCGCAAGTGTACAAGGAACGCCAGGAGAGTAACAGCAAAGATACTCCGAGTTCGCGCTGTCTCCCGCACAGTGTCACGGATTTCGACGGTCACATCACGCCACGGAAAATTATTCAACAGCCGGGACTCCTGGTGATGTTGTTTGAGTCTTATCACACTTACCGGCAAATCTTCACCGACGGCCGGCCGCTGCCGGATGAGCGCGACCCTGCCTGGTTCGGATACTCGGTCGGTAAGTGGGAACGGGACACCCTGGTCGTAGATACCGTGGGCATCAATGAAAATACATGGCTTGATGACGCGGGCCACCCTCACAGCGATGCTCTACACATCATCGAGCGGTTCCGGCGCACGGATTTCGGTCATATGCAACTAGACCTCACGATCGATGATGCGAAAGCGTACAGAAAACCATGGACGGTTCACATCACGTGGGACCTGATGCCGGACACGGACTTACTGGACTGGGTATGCCTGAACGAAAAAGACCGTCCGCACATGGTTGGAAAATGAAGAGGCCAGGCGCAATGACGGCCGTAACGGTTTGTTTTGCGACAGACACATGGGTTTTTGCGGCGCAAACCCTGATGTACGTCGCAGAGAAAGGCTGTGGGCTGATTCTCTTGAGAGACGTCTGATTCGATTAGAGTTGTGTCAGGTATAATTCAGGATGCTCCGGGTCACTCTTCTCGTCAGAGTCTACAGAGACTGTGAGGAGAGTCAGCCGAGCAGGAGGAAGGCCTCATGCAGAGAATCGCGATCGCGGCGGCGCTATGGCTGCTCCCGGTTTCGCTGTGCGCTCAATGGCTCGACTTGCGGACGCCGGGGATTCCCCGGACCGCCGACGGTAAACCGAACCTGACGGCTCCCGCACCCCGGACGCCTGATGGCACGCCGGATTTCTCCGGCCTTTGGCAGCCCGAAATAAACCCCTACCGTTTTGACGTCATACAAGATCTGAAGGATGAAGGCATCTTCCGGCCAGCGGCGGAAGCCATCTTCATGCAGCGCGTCGCGGACTTCAGGCCGGACGATCCCGTTACGAACTGCCTGCCGGGCGGTCCTTCGGAAATGCTGAACACCACGTACCGGATCATCCAGTCCCCCACGGTCGTGGCACTGCTTTACGAGAGTGGCACCGGGCGTTACCGGCAGATCTACATGGACGGGCGGAAACTGCCGAAAGATCCGAACCCGACCTGGTTAGGGTACTCGGTCGGCCACTGGGAGGGCGACACGCTCGTGGTCGAGTCCGCGGGGTTCAATAACCGGAGTTGGCTCGATAGGGCAGGCCACCCTCATTCCGAAAACCTGCGCGTAACCGAGAGATTCCGGCGTGTCGATTTCGGACACATTCAATTTCAGATCACTTTCGACGATCCCGAGACGTTGACCAAGCCGCTGAGCTTCTCGCTGTCGGTGAACTACAGACCGGATACGGACATGCTTGAGAATGTCTGCAACGAAAACAACCGGGATAAGGTTCACCTGGTGGGCACTGCGAAAACAGGTGTGCAACTCAGCTCAGCCGTTCTCGCAAAGTACGCCGGAAGTTATGGGTTTCGTGAAGGGTCGCGGACTGTCGCAGGCTTCATGGGTATGACCCAAAACGTCACCTTGATCAATGGCCAACTATACTTGAATGCTCTTCCTCTAATTCCGCAATCGGAGACGAAGTTTGAGTCGACAGGCGCCGCCGCGGAGTTCTTCCTGGACGCCAACGGCACGGTGACGCGTTTGGTTTTGAGTCAGACCGAAGGCGACGCGAGATACGATCCCAAACGCTGAGGGTTTCCGAGTTCAATGCACGCACAGGAGACCGAATGGGTATAGAATGTCGCGGTGCGCGTGCGGTCTACCACGCGACGACCATCGATAAGGAGCGAATATGTGTGATCAGGATCAATTTGAGAAGGACCGGCAGGAGTACGAAGCTCTCGGTTTGGTGACACGGCGGCAATTCGGCATCATGTTGGGGGCGGGTATGGCCATGATGCTGCCGCAAGTCGCGAACGCGGTCACAGTGACCGAATCGGACGTAAAGGTGATGACGCCGGACGGCACCGCCGACTGCTACTTCGTGCATCCGGCGAGCGGCACGGCTCCAGGCGTTCTCGTATGGCCGGACATCTTCGGGCTGCGGCCGGCGTTCCGCCAGATGAGCAAACGGCTCGCCGAATCGGGCTATTCGGTGCTTGTGGTGAATCCGTTCTATCGCGTCAAGAAAGCCCCGACCGCGGACGCCGGCTCGGCAACCCCAATCCCGCAGCTGCTGCCTCTCGCGCAGGCTCTGACCGAAACGACGCAGATGACCGATGCGAAGGCGTTCATCGGGTGGCTGGACCGGCAATCGTCGGTTGCCAGGAACCGAAAGATGGGAACGCAGGGTTATTGCATGGGCGGCCCGATTGCGTTTCGCACTGCGGCCGCAGTGCCCGATCGCGTCGGCGCCGTCGCCTCGTTCCATGGTGGCGGACTTGTGACCGACATGCCGAACAGTCCGCATCTTCAGGCCGCGAAGACCAAGGCGCAGCTCCTCATCGCGATCGCGGCAAACGACGACATGCGGTCGCCCAATGAGAAGAATGTTCTGAAAGAGACCTTCGCCAAAGCGAAGCTGCCCGCGGAAATCGAAGTGTACACCGGCGCCGCGCATGGCTGGTGCCCTCCGGATTCGCAGGTCTACAACGAGCCACAGGCCGAGAAGGCATGGAGCCGTTTGCTCGCGCTGTACGGAAAAGCTCTGGCCTGAACATCGAGTCCGGCTGAACGCGCGCCTGTGCGGATCTTCATCGGAAACGACGCTGGCGCGCGACGCGACTGGTGGTGCGAAGTCGGGTGATCCCTGGTCGTTTCGGTTTCATCGGCCCGCAGCGCTTAAGGCATTCCCATGTCAACAATGAGCCAGGAAGGCGTCCGCAGGCCATTTTCCTCAGTCGGAATAACAGGTAAACGAGTATCCTTCCAAAGAGACTAGTGGCTCCCAAATTCCCCCAAAAGTCCGTTCTGAGAAGAAAGATTTCAGTCAAGTTGGCGAGTAACCGACTATAAACGTTAGAGAACACCTACCAGGGATGCGGTTCGCCGAACTGGCCGCGGGTTATGCAATGGCGTGCTGTAGGGAACCCCGAATTATGGCGTGGCGACATCCGCTGAGAAGTTTGCACATGGAGTCGGGTGTCCCAGGTTACAATGGGAAGTTCGTCTAATCACCCGGGAGTCATCCTTCAAATGCAGCTTTCCATTAATAACCTATCGATGCGCTTCGGCGCCCTCATTCTGTTCGAAGACGTCAATACCACTTTCATCTCCGGCCGTCGTTACGCGATCACCGGGCCGAACGGCGCCGGCAAGTCCACGCTGATGAAGATCCTGACGGGTGAAATCGATCCCGAGAAGGGTTCGGTGATCCGGCCAAAGAGAATGGGAGTCCTGAGACAGGATCAATTTGCCTTTGACGCGTATCGGGTGATCGATACGGTGGTCATGGGGAATGCCGGATTGTGGGAAGCCCTGCAAGAGCGCGAAACCCTCTACGCCAAAGATTCCAACACGCTGACCGATCAAGACGGCATGCGCCTTGGTGAGCTCGAAAGCATTGTCGGTGATGAAGGCGGTTATACGGCGGAAGTCGATGCTGCCATTTTGTTGGACGGCCTGGATATTCCCGAGAGCCTTCACGATCGGAAGATGAGCGAGCTGCAGGGCGGCCAGAAAGTGCGAGTCCTGCTGGCACAGGCGCTGTTCGGCAATCCGGATGTGCTGCTGCTGGACGAGCCCACGAACAACCTCGACCTCGATTCCGTTCATTGGCTTCAGAATCATCTCCGTGCCTATGATGGGTGCCTCATCGTCATTTCGCACGACCGCCATTTTCTGAACGAGATCTGCACGCACACCGCAGACATCGACTATGAGACCGTGATCACCTACACCGGCAGCTACGACGACATGGTGCTCGCGAAGACACAAGTGCGCGCCCGGATCGAAGCCGGCAACGCCCAGCGCGAGAAAAAGATCGAGCAGTTGCAGGACTTCATCGCGCGATTCGCGGCAGGTACCCGGTCGTCACAGGTGCAATCCCGGAAGAAAGAAGTGGAGCGGCTTCAGACTGCGGAGCTCGCGAAATCCAATATTCAGCGTCCGTTCATTCGATTCGACGTTCTGCGACCCTCGGGAAGACATCCGCTCGAAATCGAGAAGCTCACGAAGTCGTACGATGGCGCAACCGGGCAGTTCCGCGTGTTTCACGATTTCGTCGCCTCCTTGAGCCGCGGAGAGAAGATCGCCCTGATTGGAAGAAACGGCGCCGGGAAAACCACGCTTCTAAAATCGCTGATTCGCAATGCCACGGGGTTTGTCGATGCTCCAGACCAGGTATTCCCGATCGATTCCGGAAGGGTGACCTGGGGACACGAAGTCACCGTCGGATACTTCGCGCAGGATCACCGGGAGTCTATCCCTCACGGCGTCAGCGTCATCGAATGGCTGCACAGCTTCGATCCGGGCGCGTCCCAGCAGGAATTGCGTGGACTGCTGGGCCAGATGCTGTTCAGCGGCGACGATGCGCTCAAACGGACGGAGGTCCTTTCCGGAGGTGAAGCGGCGCGAATCATTTTCTGCCGCCTGATGCTGCAGAAACCCAACTTCCT
>WNGH01010352.1_pt1 | contig 15772 bp, 17 predicted proteins | sample 5400631 | NCBI WGS metagenome assembly WNGH01 (sample SAMN13153373, study PRJNA577476) | soil metagenome | isolation source: 115 cm soil or saprolite under Garry oak tree replicate 1 | place: USA:California | collected 2016-06-15
CGCTTCCGGGGTGGCGGGAGATCACCATGCGGGGCCGTGCCGTCTACTCAACCGACCCCGATCTGCGCAGCATCACCTGGTCCGCCGGCGGTTTCGTGTACACGGTGATCGCCGAGGCCCCGGCGGCGACCGTGGATCAGGTGATCGATGCCCTGCCGCACGAGGCGGGGCCCGGGTTCTGGCACCGGATCGCGCACGGGCTGCGGCGGCTTGCCTCCTGGGTCAACCCGTTCCGCTGACCAGGCCGGCGGCCGCAGGCCGCGGCCCGAATCATTCGTGGCCGGCGCCGGGAGCGTCTACATTGGTGGTAAGCGGTCCGCCGTCCGGTGAGCCGCCGAAGACGCTGGAGCGTTCCTCGTGTTTGACTTGTCCATCCCCAAGCTGCTGGTGCTTGGCGTCCTCGCCCTGGTGATCTTCGGCCCCGATCAGCTGCCCAAGATGGCCGCGCAGGCCGGCCGGGCGCTGCGTGAGCTGCGCCGGATGGCCGACGGAGCGAAGGCTGACCTGCAGGATGGCCTCGGGCCCGAGTTCGCTGACTTCGACATCAACGACCTGAACCCGCGTAACTTCGTCAGGAAGCATCTGCTCGAGGACCCAGAAGACTCCGGCGGGCAGAACTCTCACCCGCTCGAGACCACCGCGTCGACGCTGCAGCCCGGCGAGAGTCCCCCGTACGACGCCGAGGCCACCTGAGTCCGTGGTCAGGGCAAGGGTCGAGAGTCACACCGGGGTCGGGGTCGACAGTCAGACCGGGGTGAGGCCGAGCCTGCGCCCGGCAAGCCCGCGGGACCGGTTGGCCAGGCTGCCAGCGATCATGGTGATCTGCTGCGCCGCGGCGGACTCCGGCCTGCTGAGGACGAGCGGTATCCCGCTGTCGCCGCCCTCACGCAGCCGCACGTCGATCGGCACCTGGCCGAGCACCGGCACCTGAGTGCCGATGATCCTGGTCAGCGCGTCAGCAACGGCCTGGCCGCCGCCGGAGCCGAAGATGTCGATCCGCTCCCCGCAGTGCGGGCACGGCAGGTAGGACATGTTCTCGATGACCCCGACGACGTGCTGGTGCAGCTGGGGCGCCAGCGCCCCGGCCCGCTCAGCCACCTCGGCGGAAGCGATCTGCGGGGTGGTGACCACGAGCAGCTCGGCACCCGGCACCAGGTGACCGACGGATATCGCGACGTCCCCGGTGCCCGGCGGCAGGTCCATCAGCAGCACGTCCAGGTCGCCCCAGTACACGTCGGCGAGGAACTGCTCAAGCGCCCGGTGCAGGATCGGCCCGCGCCACGGCACCGGCTCGTTGCCGTTCGTGAACATCCCGACCGAGATGACCTTCACGCCATGCGCCGATGGCGGCATGATCATTTTCTCGACCTGGGTCGGCAGGCCGGTCACGCCGAGCATGCGGGGCACGGAATGGCCGTACATGTCAGCGTCCAGCACTCCGACCTTCTGCCCGGCGGCGGCGAGCGCCGCGGCGAGGTTGACAGTCACCGAGGACTTCCCGACCCCGCCCTTGCCGCTGGCGACCGCGTACACCCGGGTCAGCGAGGAGTCCTTGGCGAACGGGATCTCCCGCTCCTGGCGGCCGCCGCGCAGCTGGCTCTGCAGGCCGCGGCGCTGCTCCTCGCTCATCACGTCAAGCTCGACGCGCACCGCGGCCACCCCGGGCAGCTCGCTGACCGCCCCGGTGACCGCCCGGGTGATGGTGTCCCGCATCGGGCAACCCGCCACCGTCAGCCACACGTCGACCCGGACCGTGCCGTCGCCGCCGACCTGCACGTTCTTGACCATGCCGAGCTCGGTGATCGGGCGGTGGATCTCGGGGTCGTTGACCCCGGATAGTGCCTGGGTCACCTGCTCTATGGTGGGCGGCGACGAGACGGCCGACGGGGATGCCATGACCCCATGCTACGAACCGCCCGGTGCATCGTCGAACGGCCGGTGCCGCTTCCGGGCCGCCGGCCACGGCATACGATCGCGGCACCGCCGGTTTCCGGCCTCGCCGCAAGCAGAAACGGCTGCCCATGGAGCTTCAGCAGATCGGCCTCCGGCACCCGGCGGCCGAACTGGTCAGGGACATCCAGCGCAACCGCACCGGCATCCCCCGGCGGATGTTCATCGCCGAGGGACTGTACGAGCACAACATCGTGCTGGCGACCGGAGTGCGGCTGGACACCTTCCTGTGGTGCCCGGAGGCCGCGTACTCCGACGAGGCGCGGACCCGCAGCGCCGAGCTCGCGGCGCGGGCGCGCCGGGCCTACCGGATCTCGGCCAGGACGCTGGAGCGGCTGGCGGAGCGGCCGGCCCCGGATGGCCTGCTGTCGATAGCCCAGCTGCCGGACTGGAACCCGGCAGACATCAAGCTGGGCGCACATGCCCTCGTCCTGGTGGCCGACGGGATCGAGATACCTGGCAATCTCGGCACGCTGATCCGGACGCTGGACGCGTGCGCGGCCGACTGCCTGGTGCTGACCAACCGCCGGACCAGGCTGACTCACCCGAAGGTGCTCCGCGCCAGCCAGGGCATGAGCATCAGGGTCCCCGCGCTCGATTTCGACCAGGTGGCCGACGCCGTGGCCTGGCTGGCTGACCATGACGCCGTGGTCTACCTGGCAGACGCCGGCGACAGCAGCATCAGCTACCGCGACGCCGACTACGGCGGCAGCACGGCCCTGGTGGTCGGCAGCGAGCGGTACGGCATCTCCCCGGCCTGGCACGAGGCGGGCTTCAGCCGGATCGGCATCCCCATGCTCGGCTCGGCGGATTCGCTGAACGTCGCGATCTCCGCCTCGGTGCTCCTCTATGAGGCCCGGGCCCGCAAGAACGGCTGGTGAGCGTGGGACACAATGGTGACCGTGCTTCCCTTGCCCGATCGTGCTCGCCGGTCCTGCCTGGCGGTCCCCGGCAGCAGCCCCAGGTTCCTGGCCAAGGCCCAGGGCCTGGCCGCCGACGAGGTCTTCCTCGACCCTGGAGGACGCGGCGGACGGGACACCTAGGGCAGCGCTCCCCAGGAGGTCAGGGCCTCGGCCAGGCCGCTGGTCAGCTCGCCCCTGGCGTCCATCAGCGCCACCTGCGCGGCAGGCACCCAGCGCGCGTCGGCCGCATCGTCGCCGGCCGCCAGCTCGCCCCCGGTCACTACGGCGACGTAGTCCCTGATGTCCACCACCGCGCCAGCCAGCCCCGGGCGCTGCACCACGCCGAGCAGCCGGCCGGCCACGACCGCCAGCCCGGTCTCCTCGCGGACCTCCCTGACCAGCGCGGCGGCGTCGGACTCACCGGGCTCGATCCGGCCGCCCGGGATCGACCACAGTCCCGCGGCTGGCTCGTGCCCCCGCTTGATCAGCAGCAGCCGGCCAGCCTCGTCCTTGATTACTGCTCCCACGCACGGGATCCGGTGCACGGCCACCTGCCCAGTATCCCGGTCGCCACCGCGCGCCAGGACGAGGCCCGGGCACGCTCAGCAGTACCACGGAAAGCAGCGGCACTTGACGTGAGCGCCGCAAGGAGTAACTGTCGGTAGTCATGAGGTATCCGTCAACCTGTCCTCGATGCGGCGGCACCGTGCAGGAACCCAGTGCGTGGTCAAGTGCGTGGCAGTGCAAGCAGCACGGCGGGGTTGAGCCGCTGCGCCCCGCTTTCAGCCCGTCCAGTAAGGGACTGGACGGCGTGCTGCGCACCGCGGCGGTCCCGGTCTGGCTGCCCTGGCCGCTGCCACCCGGCTGGGTGGTGACCGGGTTCGCCGGGGCCGGCGACGAGCGCAGCGGGACGCGCGGCTGCGCGGTCGCGCTGACCGGCCCGAACCCGGCCGGCGGCCCCGGTGAGATGCTGCTGGTCGCCGAGGAGCCCGGGGTCGGCCTCGGCGCCAGGGTGGCCGGCCTGGCCGGCCCGGACCCAGGGCGGGAATTCACCGCCGGGCCGCCGGACGCATCGATCTCGTTCGACCACCACGACTTCCCGCTGTGGCACGTGGAGGCCCCGGGCCGGGCCGCGTTCGCCGGCGAGATCATGGCCAGCTGGCTGTGGCTGGTGCTCTGGCCGGACACGGCCGGGATGATGCTGATGGAGCCGATCGAGCTGCGCGACCTGCGCGACCCTGGGCAGGAGCTGGACCTGCCCTACGGGGCGAAGTCCCCGCACCTGCCCGGCTAGTCTGCGGTGGGTGCGCGCCGACCTGCACTGCCACAGCACCGCCTCGGACGGCAGCTGCCCGCCCGCCGAGGTGATGGCCCGCGCCAGGGCGGCCGGCCTGGACGTGGTCGCGCTGACCGACCACGACACGGTGGCCGGCCATGCCGAGGCGCGCCGGGCGCTGCCCGCCGGGCTGACCCTGGTCCCGGGGATGGAGATGTCCTGCCGGCTGGCCGGCCACAGCGTGCACCTGCTGGGCTACCTGTTCGACCCGGCCGACGCCGCGCTGGCCGCGGAGTGCGCCCGGATCCGCGCCAGCCGGCGGTCACGGGCCAGGGCGATCGTTGCCCGGCTCGCCGCCCTCGGCGCCCCGGTCAGCTGGGAGCAGGTCAGCGAGATCGCCGGCGGCGGCGTGGTGGGCAGGCCGCACATCGCCAGGGCGATGGCGGCGGCCGGAGTGATCAGGTCGCCGGATGAGGCGTTCGGCCCTGACTGGCTCGGCCCCGGCGGCCGCGCGCATGTGACCAGGTATGCACCAGGCCCGGTGCGCGCGATCGCCCTCATCCGCGCGGCCGGGGGCGTGCCGGTGCTGGCGCACCCGCGGGCTGCCGCCCGCGGCTGGCAGCTGCCGGATGCCGAGATCGCGCGGCTGGCGGCGGCCGGGCTGGCCGGGATCGAGGTCCGGCATCCCGATCACGACCATGAGGAACGGATGGCTCTCGGCGCTCTGGCCGGCCGACTCGGCGTGTTCTTCCGACGTGAAATTCTGCCGGGAAGTCCGCGTGACTCCCCTGGTGATCACCGACCCCGGCGGACAGGAAAGGCAGGCCGGCATGGAAGCCCGCATTGATCAGGTGGTATCCGCCGTCAATACCTGGATCGTGGGCGATGACGAGGAGGTCATCGTGGTCGACCCCGGCACCGACGCGGACGCGGTGCTCGCCCGGGTGGGCGACCGGGAGGTAATCGCGGTGATCTGCACGCACGGGCACGGCGGTCACGCCGGCGCCGCGCTGGAGGTGGCGGAGCGGGACGAGGCGCCGGTCGCGCTGCATCCCGCCGACCGGCTGTCCTGGCGCGAGGTGCACGGGAAGGCCGACCCGGACATCGAGATGGAGGACGGCGGCATCTTCGAGGTGGCCGGGGTCACGCTCGAGGTGATCCACGCGCCCGGGCACAGCGCCGGCTCGGTCTGCCTGTACAGCGAGGATCTCGACGCGGTAATGTGCGGTGACGTGCTGGCTGCCGACGGCCTCGTCACCAGCGAGGACGGGTTCTCCAACTTCGCCGGCCAGCTCAGCTCGATCGGCGAGCACGTGCTCACCCTGCCGAAGAAGACCAGGGTGCTGCCCGGCCACGGCAAGGAGCTCACGGTCGCGACCGTGGAGAAGAGCTTCGACTCGTGGATCTCGGCCGGGCCCGGCGCTGCCGCGCCCGCTGACGGGGGCTGACGGCTGGTGGAGCAACTCGGCTTCGAAGGCATGCCGCGGCGGCTCTACGCGTGCACGCCCACCCGGCTGAGTACCTGGCTGGACTGCCCGCGCCGGTACCGGATGAGCTACCTGGACCGGCCGCCGCCGCCGAAGGGGCCGCCGTGGGCGCACAACAGCTTCGGCGCCAGCGTGCACAACGCGCTGGCCGGGTGGTGGCGGCTGCCGGCGGCGCAGCGGACCGTGGCCGCCGCAGGCGACCTGCTGGAGCGCGGCTGGCTGACCGACGGCTTCGCCGACGACGCGCAGTCCGCACAGCACCGGGCGCGGGCCAGGCGGCTGGTGCAGGACTACGTGGCCGGCCTGGACCCGTTAGCCGAGCCGGCCGGCGTGGAGCGGACGGTCGGCGCCCGCACCGAGCGGATCGCGGTGTCCGGCCGGATCGACCGGCTGGACGTGCGGCGGGCCCCGTCCGGGGAGGACGCCGGCGAGCTCGCCGTGGTGGATTACAAGACGGGCAGGTACCCGCTGACCGTCGACGACGCACGGACCTCGATGCCGCTCGCGCTGTACGCGCTGGCGGCCGGCCGGGTGCTGCGGCGGACCTGCCGCCGGGTTGAGCTGCACCACCTGCCGACCGGCCGGGTGCTGGCCTGGGATCACACCAGGGAATCACTGGACCGGCAGCTGGGCCGGGCCGAGGATATCGCCGCCGAGTGCGCTGAGGCGGACGAGCGGTACCGGGCCGGGCTGCCCGGCCCGCGTGTCGACGAGGCCTTCCCGCCGCGTCCTGGCAGCTGGTGCGGCTGGTGCGATTACCGCGGTCAGTGCCCGGAAGGCATGGCGGCGGCCGGCCCCCGCCGCCCCTGGGATGGGCTGGCACCCGCCGGGCCGGAATTGCCGGCCACCACAGCGTCCTGACCGGCGGCCTTGCGCCGTCGCTGGCTGCCTTCCGCCGCGTTCCAGAACGCGGTCAGCGTGCTGGCCGTTGTTTCCGGTGCCTCGACGGCGGGGGAGTGCGCCGCCGCCGGGATGCACACCCGCTGCGCCCCGAGCCGCCGCGCCATCCGGTCCTGCGCCGCCGGCGTCCAGGCATCGTCGTTCTCGCCGTACAGGACCAGGATCGGCGATCCGGCAAGCTCGGCGAGCGCGGTGGTCTGGTCGGGGCAGCTCAGCAGGTACTTTCCCATCATGAGCAGGCCCTCGGGGGAGCTGCGCAGCATGCGCTCGCGCAGGAATGCGACGATGGGCGCTGGCACGCCATCGGCGATGGCCTGCGGCTCGAACTCGGTCTCCCACAGCTCGCGGACTCGCTCGGCCCGGCGCGCTGGCCCGGCCTTCGCAAGCTCGGCGAGCATAGCCCGCGCCGCGGTAGCCCGCTCGCCGCGGAGGCTGCCTGGCCCGGAGCCGAGCAAGGTGAGCGAGCTGATCGCGGCCGTCCGCGCCAGCACCGCCTGCCGTGCGATGAGCCCGCCGAGTGAGTGGCCGAGCAGGTGCACGCCCTGGCCGTCGGCGAGGAAGTCTTCCTTGCTGCCGGTGTAGCCGGGAACGAGCAACGCGGGCTGGCGCTCGCACACTCCGCTGCCGGGCATTGCCTCAAGGGCCGCGAAGTCGCCGCGGCTGGTCGGGACGGTGGCTCGACTGACCCGGTCAGGCAGGTCGAGAGTCCTTGGTGTGCTCACGGGCTGGCACCCTACCCGGCATGGCGTGGCATAAGTCGTCCCAAAGGTGCGGATTTGCTGAGAGCTTACTGGGCGTTGCCACCAGCGACACGGGGCTTGCGCCCGCGGCGCCCGCGCCGCCGCGCGCCCGGGCTTGCCTGGCCGTCCGGGCTGGCCTGAGCGGCCAGGCTGGCCTGGCCGTCCGAATCGCCTTGGCCCGCCGGGCTGCCTCCGGCTACCCCGCGGACCATCGCCCCCGACCTGGTCCGGCGGCGGATCCGCTGGCCCCTCCGGCCAGGCTCGCGGTCCCTGGTGCCGGTGCCGTCGGGCCGGCCGCGGGCCGCCTGGGAGCGGATCCGGCCGGTCTCGCCGATGTCCTCAAGATCCTCGGCGTCGAGGCCGAGGCGGTCGCGCTGCGCACGCGGCAGGACCCCCTTGGCGGTCAGCGGAATGCTCAGCGCGGCGTACAGGTGCTCGGACGTGGAGTACGTCTCGGTGGGCTCGGGGTGGCCGAGGCCGAGTGTCTCGTCGATGATCTTCCAGCGCTGCATGTCGCGCCAGTCCACGAAGGTGACGGCCACGCCGGTGCGCCCGGCCCGCCCGGTCCGGCCGATGCGGTGCAGGTAGGCCATGTCGTCTTCGGGGCACTCGTAGTTCACCACGTGGGTGACGTCGTCGACGTCGAGCCCGCGGGCGGCGACGTCGGTGGCGACCAGGACGTCCACCTTCCCGCTGCGGAACGCCCGCATGGCGCGCTCCCGCTGGCCCTGGCCGAGGTCGCCGTGCACGGCGGCGGCGGCGAAGCCGCGGGTGGTCAGCGTGCTGGCCACCTGGTCGGCGGACCGCTTGGTCCGGCAGAAGACGATGGTGAGGCCGCGGCCCTCGGCCTGCAAGACCCGGACCAGCACCTCGATCTTGTCCATCTGATGCGCGCGGAACGCGTGCTGCTCGGTGCTCGGCACGAGCGCGGGCGCGTCATGGTGCTCGGCCCGCACGTGCGTCGGCTGACGCAGGTGACGACGGGCGAGCGTGACGACCTCGCCGGGCATCGTGGCCGAGAACAGCATGGTCTGCCGCTTCGTCGGCGTGAGCCGCAGGATGCGCTCGACGTCCGGCAGGAAGCCGAGGTCGAGCATTTTGTCTGCCTCGTCGAGCACGAGCGCACTGGCCTGGGACAGGTCCAGGTGATGCTGCCGGGCCAGGTCCAGCAGCCTGCCCGGGGTGCCGACCACGATGTCCACGGTGCCCAGCGCCTCGATCTGCGGCTCGTAGGCACGCCCGCCATACAGCGTGACGACGTTGACGTCGCTGCGGGAGCCCGCCAGCCGCATGTCATCGGCGACCTGGATGGCCAGTTCCCTGGTCGGCACCACGACCAGGGCGCGGGGCGCGGCTGGCGTGCGCGCCCCGGTCTCGTCGAGCCGCTCGATCAGCGGGATGGCGAACGCGAGCGTCTTGCCGGTCCCGGTCCTGGCCTGGCCGATGATGTCCTGGCCGTCCAGCGCGATCGGCAGGGCCAGCGCCTGGATCGGGAAGGCGGTGACGATTCCTGCGGCCTCGAGCGCGTCGCAGATCGGGCCGGCCACCCCGAGGTCGCGGAAGGTCTTGTCGCCGTCCGGCACATCGGCGGGCCGTAGTTCAGTTACCGGGTAGTCGTTCATGGTGTCGGGCATCGCGGGCCGGTCCTCCGGCGCGCTTTGCACGGTCTGCGTAGTCAGGGCTTTCAGCCTCCATCGGTTGCCCGCGGTCTCGTCTCGCGCGCGTCTGCGCAAGCCGCCTTTCGTCGCGGGCTAAGCATTCGTGACTCCCCGGCAGGACAAGCCTGTCCGTTCTCAGCGCGGCATCAGCCGCGTGCCCGCGGAGAAGAAGTCCGGCACGGCACTCGGGTACGCCCTTGGGTCTGGGTGCGCCCTTGGCTCTCAGCGATCGCCGCGCCTACATTCAGTGTCAACACACCGGGGGGTTGCCGCATTCCTGCTGCGGATCGATGCACAGTCTAGCAAAGCGGCCCGCCCGGAGTTGTTACCCTGCGGTGGTGGCCGACGCAGGCGGGGATGACCGGGCGGGCGGGGATGGCGTGACCGACCTGCTCGGGCTGCTGGCCTATGCCTCGCTCGTCGCCTTCTTCCAGCTGTCCGATGACGCCGCGCTGGCGGCATCCATCGATGACAAGGCGGCGCTGGCCGAGATGGCCGTCGCCGAGTTCGGGCATTTCCGGCTGCTGCGCGACCAGCTGAGGCGGACCGGCGCCGAGCCCGCCGAGGCGATGCGCCCGTTCGTCCACGTGATCGACGCGTTCCATGCTCGCACCGCGCCGGCCGACTGGCTGGAGGGCCTCATCAAGGCCTACGTGGGTGACGGCATCGCCTCCGACTTCTACCGCACGGTCGCGGAACTGCTGGACCCGCCGACGAAGGCCCTGGTGATAGAGGTGATGTCGGATACCGGGCACGCGGAGTTCGCGGTCGCCCGGGTCCGCGCGGCGATCGAGGCCGACCCGCGCGTCGCCGGGCGGCTTGCGCTGTGGGCCAGGCGGCTGGTGGGCGAGGCGCTGGGGCAGGCACAGCGGGTGGCGGCGGAACGCGAGCCGCTGGCCAGGCTGCTGGCCGGCGGCGCGGCCAGCCAGCTTGGCGAGATCGGCCGGATGTTTGCCAGGCTCACCGATGCGCATGCGCAGCGGATGGCCGCGCTGGGCCTGAATGACTAGCGGAATCCGATCCGGCGCGGTTCCGAGCTGCCAAGATCGATGTAGGCGATCTTGCCGGCCGGCACGAGCACCTTGCCGCCCTTCTCGTCCGGCAGGGTGAGGACGCCAGCCTCGGCCACCAGCGCGGCAGTGAGCGCTGCCTCGATGTCCTCTTGCGACATGCTGGTCTCGATCATGAGCTCGCGCTGCACGTTCTCGATACCGATCCTGACTTCCACGGCACTCCTCTCGCCTCGTTCGAGGCTAACCCGGTGCCGGGCCGGGACGAGTCCGTGGCGGTCATGCAGTGCTACGCCGCGAGCGAAACACGGTGCCGCTGCGGCAAGCGGATCGCCGCGGCGAGCGGATCGCCGCGGCGGCGCGGAGCCGGCCTCAGCCGGTCGTCATCGGCCAGCCGCTGATCCCGCGCCAGGCCAGCCTGGACAGCAGTTCCTCAGCCGCGTCCTGGGGGATCGCGCGGTCGGTGCTGAGCCAGTACCTGGAGCTGACCTGGGCCATCCCGACGAGCGCCATGCCCAGCAGGTGCGCCTCGGCATCGCCGAGGCCGGCGTCGGAGTGGATGAACTGGCTGACCATCTCGGCGCACTCCTGCATGGTGTGCTCCAGCCGGGCGCGGACCGCTGGCTCGTTGCTCAGGTCAGACTCGAAGACCAGCCGGAACGCCTCGCCGCTGGTGCCCACGTAGTCGAAGAACGCGCGGAACGTGGCGGGCACCCGCTGCTTGTTGTCGGTGGTGGAGGACAGCGCGTCCCTGACGATCGCCACAAGCTCGCGCGCGCTTTCGTCGAGCAGCGCCAGGTACAGGTCAAGCTTGCCGGGAAAGTGCTGGTAGAGCACGGGCTTGCTGACCCCGGCGCGGTCGGCGATGTCGTCCATCGCCGCGGCGTGATAACCCTGCGCGACGAAGATCTCCTGGGCCGCGCCGAGCAGCTGCCGGCGCCTGGCTGGTCGCGGCAGCCGCGGGCCGGCCGGCCTGGCCTGGCGCGTTGTGCTCACGAACGTCTCCGACTCATCGCTGCGGCCCCTTGCCCGGGATTCCGGTGTCATCTTACGACCAGCCACCGGCGTGACCGGGCCTGTTGCGGTCCGCTAGCGTCATATGGACCATCCGCGGGCACCATGACCACACCGGATCGAATACAGCGCCGAAACGTAAAATCCGGACAACACTGCATGTATCAGCACCCGTTGCCGCGGGGTAGGGAGACATCATGCGCAGCATGTGGAAGGGCGCGATTTCCTTCGGCCTGATAATGATCCCGGTCAAGCTCTACACCGCGACCGAGACTCAGGACATCGCGTTCCGGCAGGTCCACCGCGAGGACGGCGGCCGGATCCGGTTCCGCCGGGTCTGCTCGATCGACGGCACGGAGGTCCCCTACGAGGATGTCGCCAAGGGTTTCGAGCTGCCCACCGGCGAGATGGTGGTGCTGACCGAGGATGACATGGCCGACCTGCCACTGCCGACGACGCGGAGCATTGAGGTCCTGCATTTCGCGGCCGAGGACCAGATCGATCCGATTCTCTTTTCCCGCAGTTATTTCGTGGAGCCGGAGAAGGCGGGAATGCGGGCGTACGTGCTGCTGCGGGACGCGCTGGAGCGGTCAGGCAAGGTCGCCGTCGTGCAGGTGGCGCTGCGGCAGCGCGAGTCGCTGGCCGCGCTGCGCACCAGGGACGGCGTGCTGGTGCTGGAGACCCTGCTCTGGCCGGACGAGGTGCGCGAGCCCGATTTCTCGTTCCTTGACCAGGACATCGAGGTGCGGTCGCAGGAGCTGAAGATGGCGGCCTCGCTGATCGAGTCGATGACCGAGGAATTCGACCCGTCCGCGCACCACGACAGCTACCGCGAGGCGCTGGCCGAGCTGGTCGCGGCGAAGACCGAGGGCCGCGACGTGATGCAGCCGTCCGACGCGGCGGCGGAGAAGAGCGAGCCGACCAGCCTGGCGGACGCGCTGAAGGCGAGCATCGCGGCGGCCAGGGACGAGCACAAGGAGGCGGGCCCGCGCCGGCCCAAGAGCGCCGCGGCGGGGCCGAAGGCGAAGGGCCCGGCCGGCGACGCAACCGGCAGCGCACCGGACCGGCGCCGCGTGCGCCGCCGTGCCAGCGCCTGACCAGGACACCCGGGGGAGGGCAAGGGCGGCGTGAACGATCCGGTTCCGGCCTGGCCCGGCGAGCTCGTGCCGCTGCCAGCCGGGCAGGTCTACGTCCGCTCGGCGCGGGCTGATACGCAGGCGCCAGCAGGCGGCGCGGCCCCCGGCCGCGCCGAGCCCGCGGTGTTCGTGCACGGCCTCGGCGGATCGGCGACGAACTGGACCGACCTGATGGACCTGCTGCGCCGGCCGGCGGCCCAGCGGGACGCGGCGGTCCCCGCGCTGGATTGCGAGGCCATCGACCTGCCGGGATTCGGGTTCTCCCCGGTGCCCGCCGATGGCGACTACTCGATCGACGCCAAGGCCAGGGCGGTCATCGAGCTGATCGAGCACCGCCGCCGCTGGCCGGTGCACCTGATCGGCAACTCACTCGGCGGCGCCGTCGCCGTCCGGGTGGCCGGCCGCCGCCCCGACCTGGTCAAGACGCTGACGCTGGTCTCGCCTGCCCTGCCTGACCTGCGTCCCCGGCGGATACCGCTGCGTGTCACGGTGGTCTGCGTGCCTGGCGTGGGCCAGTGGGCGCTGCGCAGGCTCGACCGGCATACCGCCGAGTCGAGGACGCTGGGCACCGTGCAGGAGGTCTACGCCGACCCCGGTCAGATGCATCCGCTGCGGTACGCCGAGGAGGCCGCCGAGGTGCGGCGCAGAGACGAACTCGGCTACGTCCACCGGGTGCTGATCGGCTCGGCCCGCGGGCTCGTGCACGAGTACCTCCGGGTCGGCCCGCTGTCGCTCTGGCGCGACGCCGCCAGGGTGACCGCGCCCACCCTGGTGCTGTACGGCAGTCACGACCAGCTGGTCAGGCCGGCGATGGCGGGCCGGGCCGCGCGCGCGTTCCGCGGCGCCAGGGTGGTGGTGCTGCCGATGCTCGGGCACGTCGCGATGATGGAACGGCCGGAACTGGTGGCCGGCGAAATTCGCGGGCTGCTCGCCAGCGTGGCCGGCCGGGCACGGCGGGCAGGCCACGCCGATGGCGAACGGAGCGCACCGCGGCATGCCGCCACGCAGGCCGATGCCGCCGGTGCCGGCTGACCGCGGCGGCGTGCCCGGATGCTGATCACCGCGCCGCGGGTTGTCCCTGCCAGCCCGGGGTCCGGCGTGCTCGCGCCCGGCTACGTGGCCGTGGCCGGCGGGCTCGTCACCGAGGTCGGCCAGGGCCAGCCGCCGCGCGCGCCCGACCTGGCGCTGGACGCCGGCTTGCTGGTGCCCGGCCTGGTCGACCTTCAGGTCAACGGTTATTTCGGCGAAGAGCTGAGGACGGCGGGCGCAGCGGGCTGGGCGGCAGTCGCCAGCGGGCTGACGGGAACCGGGGCAACCTCGTTCCTGCCGACGTTCATTACCTCGCCGCTGGATGAGCTGATCGCGGCGCTGCGCTCGGCGGCGGTGATCATATCCGGGCTGCCGCCCGGCCGGGCGCGCGTGCTCGGCGTGCATCTGGAGGGGCCGTTCATCGCGCCGAGCCGCCGGGGCGCGCACAATCCGGCCTGGATCGTCCCGCCGTCGCCCGGCGCGGCCGGCGCGCTGCTCGCGGCCGGCGCGGGCCTGGTCAAGGTCGTCACGCTGGCCCCAGAGGTGGACGGCGGCATGGCGGCGGTCCGGCAGCTCAGCGCGGCCGGGGTGCTGGTCAGCGTGGGGCACAGTGACGCCACCGCGGCGCAGGTGGCGGCGGCGGCCGACGCTGGCGCGCGGATGGTCACCCACCTGTACAACGCGCAGCGGCCGCTGCATCACCGCGAGCCTGGCGTGGTCGGCCAGGCGCTGGCCGACGCCCGGCTGACCAGCGGCCTGATCGCCGATCTCCGGCACGTGTCCGGGCAGGCCGCCGCGATCGCGTTCGCCGCGGCACCCGGCCGGATCTGCCTGGTCACGGACGCGGCGGCGTGCGCTGGCATGCCGCCGGGGACGTACCTGCTCGGCGGCATGCCGATCGAGCTGCCGCCCGGCGACGGCGAGCCGCCGGTGCGGGCCGACGGCACGCTGGCCGGCTCGGCGCTGCGGATGGACGCCGCGGTGGCGAACATGGTGGCGGTCGGCGTCGGCCTGGCCGCGGCGGTCGCCGCGGCCAGTCGCGTTCCCGCCGACCTGATCGGCCGGCCCGACCTGGGCAGGATCGCCCCCGGTGCCGTGGCTGACCTGGCCTGGCTCGGCGATGACCTGCGGGCGAAGGCCACCTGGGTGCGGGGTGAGAAGGTGTTCGGATGACCAGCATGCGCACCGAGATCATGGAGCAGCCGGCCGCGCTGCGCGCGACCATCCACGCGCTGCTGCCCCGCGCGGCGGAGACCGGGCGGCTCGCCCGCGATACCCGGCAGGTGCTTTTCATTGCGCGCGGCACGTCGGACAACGCCGCGGTGTACGGCAGCTACCTGATCCAGGCCTGCGCAGGGCGGCTGGCGTCGCTGGCCTCGCCGTCGATCGCGACCACCTACCGGAGCCGGCTTGACCTATCCGGGGTGCTGGCCGTGGCGCTGTCCCAGTCGGGCCGGACCGACGAGATCGTCGAGACGCTGGCCTGGGCGGGCGACTGCGGCGCCCGCACGCTGGCGATCACCAACGGGGCAGGCTCGCCGCTGGCGGACGTGGCCGACCTGGCGTTCGTCACCGAGGCGGGCGCCGAGCGGGCCGTGCCGGCCACGAAGACGTTCACCACGCAACTGGCCGCCCTGGCGGTGCTCGCGATCGGCCTCGGCGCTGACCTGGACGCCGGGCTGCTGCGGCGGGTCCCCGACGAGGTCGAGGCGCTGCTGGCCGGCCCGATCGACACCGATCCGATCGTGGCCGAACTGCAGGGCGTGCAGGGCGTGGTGGTGTCCGGCCGCGGCCTGGCCTACTCGGCGGCCCTGGAGCTCGCGCTCAAGCTCAAGGAGGCCTGCTACCTGCATGCCATGGGGCTGTCCTACGCTGACCTGCTGCACGGGCCGATCGCCGTGGTGGACGCCCGTACCCCGGCCATCGTGCTGGCCGCCAGCACCGGCCCCACCCTGGCCGGGACGGTCGAGCTCGCCCGGCGGGTGACCGGCGCGGGAGCGCGGGCGTACGCGATCGGCGGCGACGATTGCCTCGCCGCGGTGTGCAGCCGCCTGCTACCCGGACCTGACCTGCCGGAATGGCTCGCGCCGATGGGCCTCATCGTGCCCGGGCAGCTGCTGACCGAGGCGCTCGCGCGCCGCCTCGGGATTGATCCGGATCACCCGCGCGGCCTCAGCAAGATCACCCAGACCGGCTGATGGCCGCGGCCGACTACAGCTGCCTGTACACCTTGTGCTGAGCGGCTTGCGCGCGGGGGCGGAGCACCATCAGGTCGACGTTGACGTGCGACGGCCTGGTCACCGCCCAGGTGACGGCGTCGGCGATGTCCTCGTCGGTCAGCGGCTCGGCCACGCCCGCGTAGACGGCCGCGGCCTGGTCGGCATCGCCGCGGAACCGGTTGACCGCGAACTCGGCGGTCTTCACCATGCCCGGCGCGATTTCAATGACCCGGACCGGCTGCCCGCACATCTCCAGCCGCAGCGTCGCGGCCAGCGCGTGCGTCCCGTGCTTGGCGGCCACGTAGCCGCCGCCGCCCTCGTAGGCGACGAATCCCGCGGTGGAGGACATGACCACGACCGTCCCGTCGCCGCTGGCGATCAGCATGGGCAGCAGCGCCTGGGTGACGTTCAGCGTGCCGAGCACGTTGACCTCGTACATGGCCCGCCAGTC
>WNGH01013451.1_pt1 | contig 15765 bp, 14 predicted proteins | sample 5400631 | NCBI WGS metagenome assembly WNGH01 (sample SAMN13153373, study PRJNA577476) | soil metagenome | isolation source: 115 cm soil or saprolite under Garry oak tree replicate 1 | place: USA:California | collected 2016-06-15
TACGGCATTATTCCCATCACCGCCGATCAGGACACTGCAGTCCCGATGGCCAAGACGGTGACCGACGCAGCGATCCTGCTCGGTGCACTCGAGGGGCCTGCGCCCGACCCGAACGATCCGGCCACCCAGAGGTGCGCTGCCCCGCCGGCCCGCGACTATGCGCGCTTCCTCAAGCCGGATGGACTTAAAGGAGCGCGCATCGGCATCCCGCGCGCGTTCTATTACGACGCCGTGACCCCGCCGGGTGAAAAGGACCAGCGCGGAGGCCTTCATGAGGACCAGAAAACCGTGATGAACGAGGCCATCGCGATCCTCAAGCAGAGGGGCGCTGTCATCGTCGATCCGGCCGATATCCCGAGCGTTATTTCCAAAGACGCTCAGAATAATCTGCTCAAGTGGAACACCTGCTCGGGCCTGGAAAATGCGAAGGGCAAGGATGAGTCCTGCTCGATTGTGTTCAAGTACGGCATGAAGCGCGATTTCAACAAGTGGCTTGCCTCGCTGGGCCCTGCCGCGCCGGTACAGACGCTGACCGATCTCCGCAATTTCAATCTCGCTCACACTGCCGCTAACGCCATCAAGTTCGCCCAGTCGCAGCTCGATATTTCGGATGAGATGGACATTGACGCGGATCGCGCACGCTACGAGGCCGACCGCGCGAAAGACCTTACCCTTGCCGGCGCGCAGGGTATCGATGCAGCGCTCAAGCAAAATAATCTGGACGCGCTCCTCTTTCCCGGCAGCACGGGCGCAGCTATCGCGGCGAAGCCGGGATATCCTACCGTCATGGTTCCCTTCGGTATGGTGTCAAATGCCCCGGACGTTCCGTTCCCGGAGGGGTTCAATGCGAAGCCGGCGCCGTTCGCCGTGAGCTTCACGAGCACAGCCTGCAGCGAACCTCGGCTCCTTGAGCTTGCTTACGCATTTGAGCATGCGACAAAACGGCGTGTGCCGCCTTCTTCGGCGCCGTGAGCAAATGTGCCGGTGCGCGTTTGTCACAAGAACGTTGTGGAAGTTCACCGCCGATTTCGCAGCAAGCAGCCGGGGCGTGATTCGGGCGCGGTCCAGTAGCACAGGCTTCAGCCTGTGTGGTTTTGATTTTCCCGGCCTCTGAACAGCACACAGGCTGAAGCCTGTGCTACCAAGGCGCGCCTGTGTGAGGGGACGCATCGTAACTCATTGGGTGACGTCCTCCTCTCCGTTGGAAGCCGCCGTGATAAATTAGGTCTGGAACCGCAGGATCCAATGAAGGCAGCTTGTTCGAATTGTGGCGCCCAGCACTCTCTCCCAGATGCACAGCTTGTGGGGCTTCCCCGTGTGCAATTTAATTGCGCGAAGTGCGGGAAAACCACGTTGGTCGAAGTCGCCCAAAATCCGGATGCCACCCAGGTGCTGTCGCCCATGCCGGACTTTGCTCGAAGCGCCGGCGCACCCAGGCTTGCCCGCGGTGGAAGCATGGAAAACGCCGACCTGCGCCTTCCGGCAGGGAAGGCCATCGCCCTTTCCGTCATTGCGGGCCCTGCCAAAGGCCTGGTCTACGCCGTGCAGAAGCCGAGAGTCGTGATGGGGCGTGCGGACGCAGACATCATCATCAACGATAAGGAAATCTCTCGCTGGCATTGCGCCATCGAGATCAAGGACGACGTCATCCGGCTCCGCGATCTGGAATCCACGAACGGCACATTTTTTGAAGATGAACGGGTGCGCGTGGCGGAGTTGAAGCACCTTTCCGAGTTCCGCATCGGCGCGTCCGTAGTCCTGCTGAGCGTTACGCCGAAACTCGCCGTGGCGCGTTGAGCGAAGCGCGTTACCTCCACATTTCATGCTACCGTAGCGTTTCGGGTTTCCGATGCCCGCGCTAACTGCGATCTTGATCACTGAGCTCTCCCTGCCGGATGGATAAGAGTGGGGACTGAACGACAATGGTCCAAGCGAGGCGAACGAGCTGCAAAACCAAATCGTGCAGGCTCTACCGGAATTCGAACGGCAACGACAATAAGCCAGCCTAAATGGAAGGGTAGAGATGGCCGCCTGGCGCAATTTGGCTCTCCGCATACCTATCATCAAACATTGGCATGAACGCCGCGACGATGAGTTTGTCGTGGGAGACATTGTCATCGAAGCCCCAAGGCCGCCAATCTCCAGAAGTGTGCGCAATTCTCTGCGGAAAAATGAATATGAAACTGCCGAAACCTATCTCGTGCGTCATTTGGTGCGCCCGGGAAACACCGTTCTGGATTTGGGATCGGGCCTGGGCTTAACGTCGATCGCGGCGGCAAAAGCATCGGGCCACGGGCGAGTCCTGGGCTACGAAGCGGATCCCGTTATCGCCCCGCTTGCGGAAAAAAATGTTCGGAGAAATGGCGTGAAGGTGGAAATCCGGAACAAAGCGATTGCCAAAGAAAAAGGTGTTTGTGAGTTTTATGTCCACCGTAGTTTTCCGGCATCATCCCTTTTTCCATTTAAGGGATCAAAGAGGATTCTGATTGAAGCCGATGCCTCTCAGGACGTTGTAGATGAGATTCAACCCGATGTGATCAGCTGCGATATCGAAGGCCTTGAAAAGGAACTTTTCGCCAGTGCAAATCTGTCATCGGTCCATCGATTGGTTGTGGAAGTCCACCCCCAAGTTATTGGTTTACTTGGCGTGCTTCAATGCGTTCATCATTTGGCGGTCTCAGGATTTTCCTTGGTTGAATCCCTGTGCTGCGGGCAAGTGCTGGTCTTTGATCGCGATGGCTCGTGTTCATCCATCGAGCCGTTCAAGCCTGACCGTCAGACTTGCGGAAAAACAACGGGATCACGAGGCGCGGCTATGGCGTAAATACAGCCCCCGCCCGTACATTTCGTGCTACCGTAGAGTTTCGGATTTCCGATGCCCGCGGTCACCGCGATCTTGATCGCATACAACGAGGAATTGGACTTGCCTCGCGCACTTGCCTCGCTCCAAGGCGTGGCCGACGAAATTATCCTGGTCGATTCCGGTTCCACCGACCGAACCTGTGAAATCGCTCGAGCATTTGGCGCGCGTGTTTATTCGCGCAAACTGGACAGCTTCGCCGGGCAGAAGAACCATGGTGCTTCGCTTGCATCGAACGACTGGCTGCTCTGCATCGACTGCGACGAGGAATTAAGTCCGGAGTTGCGTTCCTCCATCCTGGCGTGGAGACAAGAAACTCCCGACAAAGCCGGATACGATTTTTCCCGGATGACCAATTATCTGGGTGGCTGGATTCGGCATTCGGGCTGGTATCCCGATTATAAATTGAAGCTCTACCGGCGCGACCGGGGCAAATTCGTCGATGTTTTGCATGAAGCAGTGAAGCTGGACGGGCCGGCAGGGCGCCTTGAAGGCCACCTGCTTCACTACTCGATACGATCCTACGCGGAGCATAAGGCCAAGTTGGATTTTCTCACAACCATGGCGGCTGAAAACATGTTTTCGCAGGGCCGCAGGAATTGGCGGGCGGCCATGATCTTCGCTCCTCCCTGGACATTCTTCCAGAGGCTGGTGTTCCAGATGGGCGTGCTCGACGGGCGCCGTGGCTGGCTGATTGCCTGGATGTCCGCGAATTACATTTACATCAAGTACCGCAAACTGGGCCGACTGCGCGCGGGCGAGAAACTGACGCAACGATCGTGGCCGAATCCCGGCGAGGCTTGAGCGTGCGCCCGCTGCTCGACTGTTGCGAGGGCGTCGAGTCGATGTCGTCCATGCCAACGAACCTCACGCGCTCACCTCCGCGTGGCTGGCGCGGGCGCACCGCTCCGTTCCCCTGATTGCCTCGCGCCGTATAGAACTCCCGCTGTCGTCAGATTCACTCTCCATGGCGCGATATCGCGCGGCCGGCCGCCTTGTCGCCGTATCGGATTTCGTCGGGAAATCCGTGATCGGGAGCGGCCTGCCCCCGGAACGCGTCGAAGTGATATACGTTGGCGAGGAAATTCCGGCGAAGATTTCGCAAGCGGACCGTGACCGTGCGCGCAACCGTTTCGCAATTGGGCAAGAAAGCCTATGCCTCGGAAATGTAGCAGCCCTCGTGCCCGAGAAAGGACACGTGCTGCTCCTTCGCGCTTTTGCGGATTTGCGCGCGCAGTTTCCGCAAAGCGTCTTGCTCCTGGCAGGAGAAGGTCCGGAACAGGCCAAGCTGCAAGGACTTGTCCGGGAACTGCGGCTCGACGGTGTTGTGAAGTTACCGGGGTTTGTTTCCGACGTCGAATGCGTGTATGCCGCGACGGATCTGTTCGTTTTTCCTTCGCACCACGAACCGCTGGCCTGCGCCATGCTTTCGGCCATGGCGCACGGACTTCCGGTCGTGGCATTCGCCCGGGGCGGGAATCCTGAAGCCGTGGAGGACGGTAAGAACGGCGTTTTAGTAAAAGAGCTCGATTCAAGCGCTCTGGCAGCCGCGATAGCACGCCTGCTTTCGAATCCCGCGGAAGCACGGCAGCTCGGCGAGGCGGCGCGTGAAACCATTTCGTCGCGCTTTTCCGCGGACCGGATGGTGGATGCAACTCTTCACCTTTACGAACGCCTCATCGCCGCTCGATGAAATCAGCATGCGCTATTCCTACGTTGCTTTAAAATACCAAAGAGCCGAACCGCCCGTTCCCGCGGGCTGCCCGGCTCTTTGGGTAAGAATTTGTTACGCCAGTTTTTTGCCTTCGCGTGTTCCTCCTATCCTTGCAGCGGTTTCCCTGAGACGGCTGGGGCGTTGACCACCCACCGGCCGGTCGGCTCTAGGAACTCAAGTCCGATGACAAAGCCTTCGCTTTGTGCCTTGCAGTAGGCGACGCGCGCCTTGGCGCGGAAGTCGCCTGGCAGGGACGCGATTTCCAACATTTCATTGGCCCGCCAGCGGCGTGTGCTGACGACGCGCGCGCCGCGTGAACTAACGTTCTCGGTGAACGTCGTCTCCACGCCCGGCGCACGCCCATGCCCGGAAATGTGAACCGCAATCGCCATCGGAATTCTTTTTTCGAGACGGTCGAGATCAATCGTATTCGCCATCGTTCCCTCAGTAATGCGGCGAGCCCCAAATTCTGGCGGGCTTTAAGTCGCCGACGCGCGCCTAGCAAGATGGCGGGCTTTGGCGACGGCGCGTAAATCCCGCACCCGCAATTGCCTTAGAGGCAGGCCGCAATCCGGGCCAGCGTGTGAATGCTTTCCGAATGGCCCTTCATGACGTAGAGCGCACGGTCGGCCACATTGAATAGAGCGTCGATCGTTTCTCCATCTTGTGGAAATACAGCGGCGCCGACGCTGACGGTGACTTGCGGAACCTCACCGTCCTTCGCCAGACGTTCGCAGATGCGCCGGCTGACCGAGGCCGCCGCTTCCGAGCTGGCTTCCGGCAACACCACGGCAAATTCGTCTCCGCCATAGCGCGCTGCCGTATCCATCGAGCGCGAATGGACGCGCAGGACATTCGCCAGGCGGCATATGGCACGGCTTCCGACCAAGTGACCGTGGCGGTCGTTGATCCCCTTCAGACCATCGAGGTCCAGCAACAGGATCGCGAAAGAACGCCCGGTGCGGCGCGAACGCTGGATTTCGCAATCCATCACGTTGATCAGCGTGCGGTAGTTGGACAATCCCGTGAGAGGATCGGTGACGGCGAGCTGGCGAACTTGATCAAAAAGCCTTGCGTTTTCGAGCAGCGCCCCACCCAAAACAAGCGCGTAACTGGTGACTTTCAACACCTGCGCCAGGGTGAAGGGCGCATCGAGCAAACGTTCGGACTGGCTCGCGGCGAGGTGACAGGCGACATTTATCCATACGGCTGCCAAAAACGTGCGGTCCACCGCCGTAGCTGCGCGGCGCAGCCTTTTTCCAAAGCCGATACCCGCCGCGGCGAACAACAGCGCAGGGAACAGGTCTCCAGGCCGTGCGATCAAAGCCCCGGGATGCATGCCCGGCTCGAGCGGAGAGCCGAGATAGGCCGCGCTCGTCAGATACGCCACGGCAACCACCACAACCATCGCAATAGCGATTTCCCGTGCGGGATCACGCGAATTTGGAACGCGCCGCTCTACTACGAGCGCTGCGAGCAGCACGAAGGCGAGCAGCGTCCGGCTGACCATCCATGCCAAAGGCACGCGCATCTGGCCGGCCGCGCCAGCTGCGAGAGTGTCGTAAAAGTTGAAGGTCGCGACGGTTTCAATCACGCCGGAGAGTACGAACCCGAAGGCGAGGATCAACGTTCGCCGGTCATGCGTGCCGCGAAACCGCACCATGGCGTTTGCCGCATAGGTGAAGCAGAGCAGGCTGCCGACGATCTGCAGATAGGAATAGAGAATAGGTTCGGAAGAGAACGACAGTTGGCGCAGCCAAGCCGTTAAAAAGACAAACGATATCGCCGCCACTCCTCCAAGAACCCAGCGGAGACGCCAAGCGCACACCCGGATTTGATTCCACACACGCACCGCTCCCCCAGTCGAGCAGTCCCAATCGCCCACTTGCGATTGACACTGGTTGGGGAAGCAACTTCATCGCCTTTGGCATGAAGCTAAGAGAGATTTAACATGTTTGAGAAAATAGAGGAGTTACTCAGTTGCCCCAAATTGACGCAGGGGGCTATCGGGGAAGATGCCCCCGGATAGTGTGTAGAAAGGTTACCGGAACTTACCCACGGTTCCCAATCCGGCACATGTTCATTGCAGACTTGGCACTTTTTGGCACTTGGCGTTCGGCCAGTGGGGTGGCAATCCGAAAATTCAACCCCGAGCAGGGAGTTTAGACCTGGGGTTTCGGCGGGGGAAGCTCGCGAGCCTGCTGCTGATCCTGAAAGCCGGCCGTCTTGTGGGAGCCATCGCAAAATGGCTTGTTGGCTGAGTGCCCGCAACGGCAGAGGGCAATGGCGGTGCGTCCGGCGAGGCCGTACGCCTGACCTTGCATATCGACGATCTCGAATTCCCCTTCGACTCGCAGCGGGCCGTCATTTCGAACAATGATTTTGGTTGAAGGCATTCTTCCTCCGCGGTTAATTCCTAGACCAGGGACGTAAACCTGCAAAAAGGCGCAGCCTGGTTTTGCCATCTGTAGCGGCCGCCTTCAGGCGGGCACGCGCTAGGACGCACAGTGTCGGCCTGAAGGCCGACGCTACAGTCAAGCTAATACTTCGGCATGGAAGGATCGACTTCATCGGCCCATGCGAGTACGCCGCCCTTAAGGTTCAGGAGTTTCTTGAAGCCGGCCTTCTGCAAGAACTGGATGGCATCGGCCGAGCGTTTTCCGCTGCGGCAATGGACGACCATCTCCCGCGAACTATCGAGTTCATTCACGCGCCGCGGGAGTTCTCCGAGCGGAATCAGCTTCCCGTTTAGATTGCAGATTTGATATTCATGCGGTTCGCGCACATCCAGGACGAGGATGTCGTCGCCACGGTCCTGCCGCGCCTTCAAATCCTTCGCGGTAATTTCTGGAATGCCGTCTGTCATAGGGGGAGCCTCCTCACCGCGAATCCCGCAGAACTCTTCGTAGTCGATCAGCTTCGTGATCGTCCGATGATCGCCGCAAACCGGGCAGGCCGGGTTCTTGCGCAGTTTCAATTCCCGGAAGCGCATCCCGAGTGCGTCGAACAGCAGCAGCCGGCCGACCAGCGGTTCCCCGGTGCCGAGGATCAGCTTGATGGTCTCCATGGCCTGAATCGAGCCGACGATTCCCGGCAAGACGCCCAGCACGCCGCCTTCGGCGCACGACGGCACCAAACCCGGCGGAGGCGGCTCGGGGTACAAGCAGCGGTAGCATGGCCCACCCGGATATCCGAACACCGTCGCTTGGCCTTCAAAGCGGAAAATCGAGCCGTAAACATTGGGCTTACCGAGCAGGAGGCACGCGTCATTCACCAGGAAACGAGTGGGAAAATTATCCGTGCCGTCCACGATGATGTCGAAATCGCGGAACAATTCGAGGGCGTTTTCGCTGGTGAGTCTGGTTTCAAATGTCTCGATCTGGATGGTGGGATTGAGCCCCGAAAGACGCGCCTTGGCGGCTTCGGTCTTGTGCTTGCCCACATCGCCGGTGGAAAACGTCACCTGCCGCTGCAGATTTGAGAAATCCACGACGTCGAAATCCACGAGTCCCAAATGACCCACGCCCGCCGCAGCCAAGTACAATCCGAGAGGTGCGCCCAATCCTCCGGTGCCGATCAGCAGAACTCTAGCGCGTTTGAGCTTGAGCTGCCCTTCAAGACCCACCTCGGGCATGATGAGGTGCCGGCTGTAGCGCAGCACCTCTTCTTTCGAGAGCTTCACTTCTTCTTTCGGTAGCGTGCCGGTCGGAATTGCCACGGACGTTCTCCTATACCTTCTACTTCTGCTCTGTCGACCCGCCTGCGATGGAAGGCACGATGCTGATCGTGTCTCCATCCTTGGTTTGCGTATTCTCTTTATCGAGGAAGCGGATGTCCTCATCATTTAAATACACATTCACGAAACTACGGATTTTCCCCTCTTCGGTGTAGAGATGCTTGCGCAGTTCGGCGAAGCTCCCCGTCAGGCTGCCGAGCGCCTCGCCCACCGTGGCCGCGTTACATTCGATGCTCGCCTGCTTTCCGGTGAATTGGCGTAGCGGCGTCGGAATCAGGACCTTTACGGCCATACGGAGATTTCCCCCCTTGTCGAACATCATGATCGGGCACGGGCTGCACTTTTACGCTGCGCGCCGGAACATGGGTGCGGGCTATGTTCTCAGTCCGTCAGAACACTGCATCGGATGCGCGAACTCCGGGTGAAGTTTCAGCCGCGAGTCTAACTGGCTGAGTTTAAGCGACCTAGCTTAAACATTCTAGTTCAGCCTTGCGTCCGCTGGCTGGCCGCCCGCACCGGCAAAACTTCCTCGGATTGAAATTTTGAGCGGTCATCCTGGAGCCGCCAGGACGTCAAATCCTTTGGATTTCCGGCATCCACGCTCACGATCACGTAGCTGTACCACGGCCAGGCATGCTCCCGGTCAAATTCGCTCGGCCGCGCCGGGTGATCCGGATGGGAATGATACCATCCCAGCAGGTCGAGCCCATGCTCGGTTGCGGCGCGCTCGGCTGCGAGAAAATCATCCGGCGTAATCGAAAAGCGGTTGCGAGGAGAATCATGCCTCCGGTTGATCAGCGGAAACAACGAGCGAACTTCACGGCCAGCCTCGCCATCCGTTCCCAACATGGCGCCGCAGCATTCGTGCGGATAATCCTTCGCGCCGTGCTCGCGTATTTCTTTTTCCAGATTTGCCGCCAGCAGTAGTATCACGCGATTCTCTCGTAGGTAGAGTTAAACCTCATTCCAGAAACGCTCGCTCAAATACTTCGTCCCGGAATCCGGGAAGATCGTCACGAATACGGCGCGCTGCTCGGGTTTGAGCGATGCGGCAACCTGGAAGCAGCCGTCAAGAGCGGCGGCGGCGCTTGGGCTTAGAAGCAATCCTTCTTCCCGTGCGGCACGCTTGACCAGGCGATACGCGTCTTCCGTCTTGACAGTATGGTCGGCATCCGCCAGGGTAGCGTCATAAATTTCCGGCACGATCGCTGTCGGCATGTGCTTCCACCCTTCCAGGCCGTGAAACGCCGCATCCGGCTGAAGGCTGACGCAACGGATCTCCGGATTCAATTCCTTCAGGCGCCGTGTCGTGCCGACGAATGTTCCACTCGTGCCAAGGCCCGCCACGAAGTGAGTCACGCGTCCGCCGGTTTGCTCCCAGATTTCGTTCGCCGTGGTCTTATAGTGGGCGCGCCAGTTTGCCGGATTACCGTACTGATTTGGATAGAAATATTTCCCCGGCTCGGCCGCAATGATCTCCCGCGCGCGCGTGATGGCTCCGTCGGATCCCTCATCTCCAGGGGTGATGACCATCTCCGCGCCATAGGCCGCCAAAATTTTCTTCCGCTCTTCGCTTGCGCTGGCCGGAAGACAGAGCTTGACGCGATATCCGGACGCTGCCGCGATCATGGCATAAGCGATTCCGGTATTGCCGCTGGTGGCGTCCAGAATCGTTTGACCCGGCCGCAGGCGCCCGTCGCGCTCCGCTTCCCGGATCATCTCCAGGGCGGGACGATCTTTCACCGAGCCGCCGGGGTTCAGCCATTCCGCCTTCCCGTAGAACTCGGCGTTCGGGTAGTTTCGCCCGAGGCGCTCCAGCCGCAGCAGAGGCGTGTTTCCGATGCAGTCGAGGAGGCTCCGGCCAATGGCTTCTGTGCTTGCCACTGACTCACTCCAGAGAGGTTTTTTCGCTGTATACATGCGCGCCAGTGTGCTTCCGCCTTGTTAAGGGGCCGCCTGATCGCAAAGGCCCACACCCACCCGCGTGTATCTGCCAGACACGTTCAGGTGTATTCGACTAATTTAACATAACTGAATCGAATCTGGCCCGGTGCGGATTGGAGGTTGAGTTGAACAATCAAGTTTGCTCAAGTTCACTGTTCAGGGCGTCTTGAAGGTAGGGGAGACGATACTTTTCACTGAAGGCTGACTCAGCGTGAGATTTCCAGAGGTTGGGTCCACCACCTTTCCGGCAACCAGGCGGTGCTGATCGAACTGCTGAGGATACTTCTGTGCGTGACAACCTCTTCGCTCATATTGATGCGCCACCCGCGACAAAAAAACAAACCCTCCGCCCCTTTCCGCCGCGGCGCACGAAGGAGCGTCCACCCGGAAGATCAAAACCGTCTTGAAGAGTGGGCCACCCGCGTGAAGAGTACGGCACCCGAAAGTTCAAACGCGCGACAAAGGCGCGGCCCCGCCAGGCGTGCGTAAGGCTAATAGTCTCTATCAAAGCGAGAAGGCCTATGTAATTTGGGCTCGCCCGGAACTCCTGCGGCTTTTAAGGCTTTCAGCCAACTGCTCTTATCAAGACCCTGCTTCGCTTCATGAGTCTGGGTGTCTATAATAAAATAACCCGGCTTACTATAATCGCTCTCGGGAGGATGATCAGCGAGTCTAACATGTCCGACGATCAACGATCGGACAACCGCATAACCATCTATGCTCGCTTCGATTACGACCCCTTCACCGTGGCGGCTAATGAGCACAGTCTGTCCATATACCCGTACCAGAGAATAGCCTCCAGGCAACTGAACGGAATAATCACCACAGGAGATCGTGCCGACCACTAGAACCTCCCCGTTCCGGAGAAACTCTCTGACCACCCAGCCGTAATCATGTATGGCCGTCCCCAAGGTTCGAATGGCAGCCCTGTTTTCTCAGTGATATCGGCGGGATCCTGAAACGAATCTCTTATAGAGAAATTAAGTCCACAACTAAATGAATATGTTCTAGTTTTGCAATCTACGGATAAACTGCACCCCGCGTACTCGAAAAATGTGCTGTGGCCGACTGAAAATAGACACGGCTCATGCGTAACATCGGGGCGGGTGGCCCACCCTTTCGCGTCTCTTCCAGTTGACGAACGCGCACGTTTGAATAATACCACTCCAGCATGTCAACGCCGAGTGACCAGTTTAGCCTTTTCGGGTGGCCGACCCCTTCGGTTGAAGCTGTGAAAAAACCCTCTTCATGGATTTCGGCTACTTTGGCTTTCGAAAATCTCTCAATTAGAAGCTCTACACGCGATTTATGAGGCCCCAAGATACATTTTGCTTCACCGGCAAAACAGTAGATTGGGTATTTTCTTTCTTGCGTTTCATCACTAACGAACTGATTCAAGATAAAAAAACAAACCCTCCGCCCCTTTCCGGCGCGGCGGACGAAGGAGCGTCCACCCAGAAGATCAAAACCATCTTGAAAGGTCGGCCACCCACCCGGCATTGACTTGCCTGGGGTGACAGCCTAAGATGACCAGCCTAAGAAGGCGTCCTTCGATGATCGGTCAAATCGTTTCCCATTACCGCATTCTGGGGAAGTTGGGCGGCGGCGGTATGGGAGTCGTCTACAAAGCCGAGGACATCAAGCTGGGCCGCCATGTGGCCTTGAAATTCCTGCCGGAAGAACTATCCAAGGACCATCAGGCAGTAGGGCGCTTTCGACGCGAAGCGAGGGCTGCTTCGGCGTTGAACCATCCTCATATCTGCACGATCTATGACGTCGATGATCACGAAGGCACTAGTTTCATCGTGATGGAATATCTCGAAGGCAAAACGCTCAAGCATCTGGTTTCTGGCGCGCCGATCGACTTACAAAACGTGCCCGAATGGGGCTTTGAGATCGCGGATGGACTGGATGCCGCCCATGCGAAAGGAATTTTGCACCGCGACGTCAAACCAGCAAATATCTTCGTCACCGACCGCGGTCAGGTCAAGATTTTGGATTTTGGCCTCGCTAAGCTACTGCCCGAGCGAACGAGCTCGTCACCACCAACGACAATCTCCACTCTGCCGACGACCACTGCAGACGACGAGCAGTTGACAAACACGGGCATGGCACTAGGCACAGTATCCTACATGTCCCCCGAACAGGTTCGCGGCGAGGAGCTCGACGCGCGCACTGATTTGTTCTCACTGGGGGTCGTGCTCTACGAAATGGTGACGGGCAAACAGGCTTTTCCTGGGAATACATCCGGCGTCGTGTTCGAGGCGATACTGAACCGCGCGCCCATTTCCTCGGTACGTTTGAACCCAGCCGTTCCCATACAACTAGAGAACATCATCACCAAGGCGTTGGAAAAAAATCGGAAGATGCGCTATCAGACCGCTTCGGACCTGCGAGCAGATTTGCAGCGCCTGAAACGTGACACCGATTCCTCCCGGATTTTCGCTCCCGTTGAGCCGGCGCCCCCGCATGTGCTCCGGCGGTACTGGCGGCACCTCGCAGCCGTGGCGGCTGTTGGCGTAGCCTCACTTTTGTTCGCGTTGAACCCGGGTGGCTGGCGAGACCGGCTGCTTGGCAAGGCGAATCCTTCCCGGATCGATTCAATCGCCGTCTTGCCGTTCCAGAATCTGACCAATGATCCGAAGACCGAATATCTTACTGATGGAATCACAGAGAGCCTCATCAACAGCCTTTCTGAATTGCCGGACCTGGCTGTGATTTCGCGGAGCACTGTTTTCCGCTATAAGGGCCAGGCGACCGACCCGGAGAGCGTGGGAAGGGACTTGGGTGTGCGCACGATTCTCACAGGCAGGCTCATGCAGACGGGCGACAATCTTTCGATTAGCGTGGAGCTCGAGGACATCCAGGCCAAGAGGCACATCTGGGGAGAGCAGTACAGCCGCAAAGTTTCAGGTCTCGCTTCCGTGCAAGAGGAACTTGCGGCAGACATCTACGAGCGATTGCGGCCGGAATTAACCGGCGAAGAAAAACGACGCCTGGCAAAGCGAACCACCGAGAACACCGAGGCCTATCAACTCTACTTGCAAGGTCTGTTTTCCTGGAACAAGGGGACGCAAGAGGATTTCAAAAAGGCCGCGGACTATTTTGCCCAGGCCGTTCAAAAAGACCCACGCTATGCGTTGGCTTACGCGGGCCTGGCTGACACATATAGCTTGCTGGGAGATACCGGATATCTATCCCCGGGGGACGCCGGGCCAAGAGCCAAGGCAGCAGCGATGGAAGCTCTGCAAATTGACGACACGCTCGCCGAAGCGCACACGTCGGTGGGTCTCGTCCGCGAGTATTACGATTGGGACTGGGGCGGCGCCGAAAGAGAATTCAGGCGCGCCATCGAACTCAACCCAAACTCCGCCACTGCTCATCACTGGTATGGCGATTATCTGGCGAAAATGGGACGGCTCGAGGAGGCAACCCGCGAGCTCAGAAGAGCGAAGGAGTTGGACTCGCTGTCTCTCACGATCAATACGACTCTGGGATGGCAATTCTTCGTCGCCCGGCAAAACCAGCAGGCGATTGAACAACTACGCAAAGTCCTGGAGATGGATTCCACGTTCGCGCCGGCCCGCCGCACGCTCGAGGAAGTTTACGCGCAGGGCGGAATGTATAAAGAAGCCGTCGGTGAGCGCGAAAAGGCGTTAGAGCTTTCCGGGAGCCCGGAGCTTGCCGCATCTGTTGCGCAGGACTATGCAACATCGGGCTTTAGAGGTGTTCTGCAGAGTTGGCTGGATGGGTTGCTGGAGGTCTCGAAGCGAGACTATGTTTCGCCCTATGCCGTGGCTCAGACCTACGCCCGATTAGGCGAGAAAGAGCCGGCATTCACATGGCTGGAAAAGGCAAATGCCGTACGCGATTCCAGGCTCGCGTCCTTGAAAGTTGATCCCTGGTTCGACACCATGCGCGGGGATCGGAGATTTCGAGACCTCGTGCAGCGGCTGGGGCTCTCGCCTTAAACAAGCTTTCTCGCGCAGGGTCAATCGCTTTTTCCATCCACGGGCGCGCGATCACCGCTCATCGCAGCGGATAGCCTCGCTCCCCCGGCAAGAGTCCGTCCACCCGCAGGATTTTGAGCTTGGCCCGTGCGGCCTCGCGCGCGTCCATGAATCCGATGGCTCCGCTGAGAGCTGTCACGAGGTTATACTGCACATCGTTCGAGTAAACGATCTTTGGGGGCGACGCAGTCTCAGCTCGAAAGATCTTGGCGATCCAATATTGTTTGAACTGGGTTTCCGTCATTTGATAAATCACACGCAACACGACGTCTCGCTCGCGCGCGACCGGGGCGCGAATGAGCAAGACAACGGGAAGCTTTGCATTCCAGTATTGCCTTTCCCCAAGAAACACCCGGCGAACTTCAACAAGGCTCAAACTGTCGATCGGTATATCCGGATGAGTTACGACGGCGACGTCGGCGTCGCCGGTTGTTTGCGCCACTGAGGATTTGCTGATCAGCAAACAAAAAGCGGCCGAAAGAAAAAGCGCTATTCCCAAATGGTAGCGGATCGGTCTCATTCGCTGGCCTCGTCAGAATGTAAAACTGGTTTGGAAGAACACACCATTAACGCGTGGCTCGCCCGCCAAACGCCGCGTGTTCCGGTACTCGGACTTGAATGCCGCGAAACTGGAGATATCATACCGGATGCCGAGTGTCGAGCCGGTGAGGTCGGTCCCCGTGAGCGTGAGGATCGGTTCACCCTGCGCAAGGCGAATATACTCGAAACGGTAGTACGGCTTCAAAGCCCTTTCTGACCAGGGAAGCCGGTAAGCGAATTGGACGTAAAAGGCCGGGCTATTGAAAACCTGGGCGGTCAAGATGTCCTGATGTTGGGAATTCGCAAATTCCGCCAGAATCTCGGGCGTTTCCTTCGTCCAGACCACGTGAGCGGAAGTGATCCATTCCCGGAAATTTCTCCCATCCGCCGGGCTGATGATCTTGTCTCGATACACGGACGCCCCAAACTGCAGGCCATAAAGCCTGGCGGGGCGGGCGAACACGTTTGCCACCCAGGCCCGATTATTATTGTTATCCCCCGCGTCACCCGGACGGCTAATGATGTCTCCTCGGCCATTGCCAACACCAAAGTTATAGTAAAGGCCCGCCCCGCCGGATGGAATGCTGCCCTCCGCGAGAAATCCCACCATGTGAATAGGAACGAAGGCGACGTCCTCGTTCACCATTTCTGGCCGTTCGACCGTCGTCTGTAACCACGTCCCATGATGGAAAGCGGTATTCCAATACCCGATCGGCGTGTGATAGCGCCCGAAGGAAAGCTTGAAGTGGTCGTTGTAATCGTACCGGATGAAGGAGCGCTCCACCTCAACCATGTACCCGGCCGACTGAGCGTTGAAGGTGATTTCGCCGAAGTAGCTAATCTTTCGAGACAGCGGCGACGCGAGTTGCAGATCAAGCTGGCCAAGAGTGAATCCACTCAAAGACCCCTTCTGATTTGTGGCGGAGAAATCGACGTCGCCAAACCCTCGGATTGCCAGAGA
>WNGH01003145.1_pt1 | contig 15762 bp, 15 predicted proteins | sample 5400631 | NCBI WGS metagenome assembly WNGH01 (sample SAMN13153373, study PRJNA577476) | soil metagenome | isolation source: 115 cm soil or saprolite under Garry oak tree replicate 1 | place: USA:California | collected 2016-06-15
CCGGTCCTTGAAGCTGCCGGAAGGGTTCTCCCACTCGAGCTTCACGAAGATGTCCGCGCACCCGGCCGGAACGACCTTGCGAAGCCGGACCATCGATGTGTTCCCAATAGCGCGAAGAATATCCATCGGTCGCTCCTTTTGCGCGACACCCTCCAACGCGGTGCGAAGAGTGTTGCACTCGAGATCATGCCCGCCGGCGGAGCGACTGTCCGCCGGCGGACACCCGGACGATCATATCAAGCTCGACGATGCGGGCGCACCGGCCTAGGGCGACACCTGCGGCTCGCCGTAGATGAAGTCGTCCATCACGACGACGTCTCGAGCCGGTGTCACCGGGGCACGATTCCCGCTGGTGATCCGCACCATGTAGACGCGTTCGCCGGCATCGAACCCTACCCCCAGGAACGAGAGGTTGCCGGGAGTCTCGGGCCCCGGCAGGACATTACGGCTGAAGAGCAGCCGACCATTGACGTCGAAATATTCGATCCTGGTGCTGCCGGCCTGATTGACGCCGGTGAAGACCGAACCGAATCCGCCGACGGTTGCGCCTGTGCGGCTGCCCGGCACGAAGAAGACCGTCTCGGTGATGTTGCTGTCGAGAGCCGCGAAGAGTCGCTGCGGGCTGAAGACACTGAAGATCCTGGGAAAGTCGGGGTGGAGATTGCCGAAACGGACCGGCGTGTTCGTCGGGTTGTCGCTGTCCGCGCTCACCTGGAAGCCCGACCCCGGGGTGAAGAACACCGCGCCACGAGGGGAATTGGCGTTGAAGAAGTTCGGCGGAAGATTGTTCGGGGCCGAGAAGGCGTCCGGAACGCCATCCCAGTTGATCTCCCGGCGGCCACTGGGGAACGAGCCGGCCACGTTGGGGTTGAGGGCCCCGAGGAAGGCCCGGAAGGCATCGACCGAGGCCTGGATATCGGCCGGGGTTGCCCCCGAGGATTCGAACACGACCGGCGCGGCCATGGTGAGTGCCGGCGACAAGAACATGAACAGCGCGAGTGCGATGACGACGGGTTTCATCTTGATGTCTCCCTTGCAGATGAGATCGATGTGATTTAGCATCCCTCTATCGGTCGTCCGAATCCCTCCCTTCCGACGCCGGCACCGCGGGGGACACCGACGTCGCGAACCCCGTCAGGACCCAGGCGCGCTGTGCGTTGGCGAAGCGCGGCGCCAGCATGCCGTCGTTGATCTCGCGCGTCACCGCGAACCGGTCGTAGCTGGTCGCGGGGAGGAACAGACGCGCGTTGTCGTCGAACCCGTCGCTGGCGCTGTCCACGTCCCCCTCGACCGCCGAGATGACGCCGTCCCTGTCCTGATCGACCCGGGCGACCTCGTGCGCGTAGGCATCGAAGATTCGTTGCGGCAGCGCAGTCAGTCCCGGCTCGAACGACGCCACGCGCTCGAACACGTCGAGGTAGATCTCATTCGCCAGGCCGCTCGGGATGAAGCGGTTCCGGAACTCGCGCTGCGCGTCGTCTCCGTCGAACTTGTCCGGGTCGCGGGGGAGGAACGGGCTGTCCCCGTATTTCGTCGGATCGTTCTGGAAACCCGCGGGGCCCGAGCCTGGGACGAGATCGCTGAGGGCGCCGATCTGTCCGGCCTCGAACGTGCCCGCGATGCCGCCCGTGAAGGGGAGCTCGTAGAGCGGGAAGACCCAGTTGGTCGTGTAGTTGAACTCCCAGTAGGAGTGCACGTCGCTCTGCTGCAGCGCGTTGTAGGCCCCCATGCTCAGGTAGATCGGGACGAGGTTGCCGTGGACGTCGGGGAAATGATCGGACTCGGACGGGAACCGGACCGCGCCGCCGTCGGTCGTGAAGAGATGGCCGAAGACGTTGTTGCCCGTTCCCATCCCCCGCAACCGGTCGGCATCGACCTGGAGGATCGTCCCGAACTGCGGGTGTCCGTTCGGGCGCGGCGGGGCGACCGGCGCGACCCGGAGATCGTGGATCATCCAGCCCTCGTACCAGCCGCTCTCGTTGTTGATGACGAAGAGGGGATGCAGGTCGGTGAACACGTCGATGAAGGCGCGGACGTCGTTCGGGTCCGTCGGGAGGCCGGGCTTCGGCTCGACGACCAGTCGGACCGCCCCGACCGTCGGCAGGCCGCAGTCGGCGCCGGTCACGGTGAGCTCGACGGCGTCGTTCACGCCGGGGAAGATGGTCGTGAACACGTTCGGCTCGAAATGATGCGTGTCCACGAGGTAGTACTGGAACAACTGGCTCGGCTGGTCCGCCTCCGCGAATGCCTGGATCGGCAGCGTGCTATGGGGCCGGCCGGCGAGCCTCAGGATCCGCTGCTTGAGAGGAAGCGGCAGCGACCTGATATCGCCCCGGCCGGCGACCGAAGCGATGTCGGCCTGGGCATGCGGGTTCGGATGGCAGGGCGGGGAGACTTTGTCGATCTCGACATCGGGCACCGCCGACGCGACCCGCGTGGTGCCTCCCGTCGCTCCAGTGGTCGCTCGCGAGGCGCCGAGCACCAGGGCGCCGGCCATCGCCGCGAAGAGCACCAACGGTGTCGCGAGACGTCTCGATTCGATGCGCATCATTCGAGCCTCCTCAATTAGGACGTTGGGGGATGGGGCGGCCCGGCCGGATTGCCGGGACGCCCGGTTCTTCAGTCTTCAGAGGGACGAAAAGGACACCGGGGCACGCCGGCGCTTCGCCGGAGACCAGCACCGGACTCCGAGAGTCGAAGTAGAGAATCTTCCTCGTGTCCCGCAGCTTGAGGGAGCGAACGCGATAGCCGCTCTCGTCGTAGACGAGACACAGCAGGCCGCCGGGCGCGCCGATGGCCCATTCGATCGACGCCGCGTAGAACACGGCCGCCTCGCCGTCGCCCCGCACGTACACCCAGGCCCGGGAGATCGCGGGCGAAACGACGAACTTGTACTCCCCGGCCGGGAGCATGCGGTGGTTCCACTTCGCGGCGACGGGAAGCGTGAAGCCTCCCATCAACCTTCCCCTGGTCGAGGGGGCCGAGGCGGCGACGCCGATGACCAGCTTCGAGAACATGCGCATGGTTTTCCTCCTCTTCCTAGGGGCGCCCCTCGTCCGCACTGTCCGCGTCCACCGTGACGTGGACGCCCTCCCCTTCGAGCACGCTCGCGACCAGCCTGGACCGGCAGTGGATCTCGACTCCCATGTGGCTGAGCCGCCGAAGGGAATCGACGCCGGCCAGATCGACGAAGACGACGCCCGCCAGATCGAGTCTCACCGCGCCACGGGACAGAAGAAGATCCAGGCACTCCCGCTCGAGCAGAGCGGCCCACTCCGCGACGAGGCGCCCTTCGAGCCGCAAATTGGCCCGGTAGCGAGAGCCCCTTTCGCGTGTGATCCTCAGCGTCACGTCGACCTCCTCGTCACTTTGACAACGAGAGGTCTATAGGCACGCCGCGTGCCAGGCACGTCTCACGCGCGCCGAATGAACGGAAGCGGCTGAACCCAGCCGAGTTGGGCGGATGGACGGCTTACCGATCCGGCGGAGCCGGAGCGGAGATGCATGCCGACCAGTTGGGAGAATGCCGAAGGGATGGCAGTCGATCAGGGATGGCGGTGGATGCCGAGCCTCTTCATGCGGGCCTCGAGGGTCGTGCGCTTGAGGTCCAGGATCCTGGCGGCGCCGCGCTCACCGCTGACCCGCCAGCCGGTCTCCTCGAGAACCGCGAGGATGTGCCGGCGCTCGACCTCCTCGAGCCGGCGCGCTTCCTGCCTGGCGTCCCCGCCGGCCGGCGCGGGAGCGAACTCGCCGAGCACGAAGCGCCCCTTGGGCGACAGGATGACCGCCCGCTCGATGACGTTCTGCAGCTCGCGCACGTTCCCCGGCCAGGAGTAGGCGGTCAGCCGGCCCAGCACGTCGTCCCCCAGCGAGCCCACGTGCTTTCCCATCTTCGACGCGTACAGCATGGCGAAGTGCCGGGCGAGGCGGGGGACGTCCTGCAGCCGCTTTCTCAAGGGCGGCACGACGATCGGAAAGACGTTGAGCCGGTAGAAGAGGTCCGCCCGGAAGCGCTCCTCGCCGACCGCCCGCTCGAGGTCGCGATTCGTGGCCGCCACCAGCCGCACGTTGACCTTCAACGTCTGCGTCCCGCCGACGCGCTCGAACTCGCCGTCCTGCAGCACGCGCAGGAGCTTCGCCTGCAGCTCGAGCGGAAGATCGCCGACCTCGTCGAGGAAGAGCGTGCCCCCGTTGGCGAGCTCGAACCGGCCGACCTTCCGCGCCAGCGCGCCGGTGAACGCCCCCTTCTCATGCCCGAACAGCTCGCTTTCGATCACACCGGCCGGGAGGGCGGCACAGTTCACCTTCACCAGGAGTTTGTCCTTCCGCAGGCTCAGACCGTGAATCGCGCGGACGATCAGCTCCTTGCCGGTCCCCGTCTCGCCGGTGACCAGCACGGTGGAATCGGTCTTCGCCACCTGGCGCACGTTCGCGAGGACGGTGTGGATGGCCGGTGACTCCCCCACGACGTCGCCGAACGCGGCCTCCGTCCGGACTTCTTCCTGAAGGTAGACCTTCTCCTCCTCGAGGCGCGCCTTCAAGGTCGCGATCTGCTCGTAGGCAAGGAGATTTTCGATGGCGAGCGCCACCTGCTCGCCGATCGCCACGAGCAGCGAGGCGTCGTCCTCGCAGTACCGCCCGGGCGTGTGGCTCCCGACGTTCAGCGTTCCGAGGATCTTTCCCTTGGTCGACAGGGGAACCGAGACCGCGGAGCGGATCCCCTCCTTGAGCAGCGGAGCGTGCTCGGGGAACGGAGGCGCCTTCTCGAGATCCGGCGTCAGAAGCGGCGCGCGGTGATCGAGCACCCAGCCGGCGCGGGATCCCTGCCTCGGCCACTCGGTCCCGAGCGGGATGAGAGTCGGCGACGGCACGGCCCCCGCGACCCCCAGCACCTTGAAGACGTCCCTGACGGAATCGTGCAGGACGAGCGCGGCCCGGTCGAACGGGATCGCGCACCGCAGCGCGGCCACGGTTGCCGAGAACAGGGAATCGCGGTTGAGACACGTGACGATGGCGTTGTTGACGTCGAGCAGGACGTGCAGGCGTTCCTCGGACGTTCGGAGCTCGGCGGTCCGGGACTGCACGACATTCCGCAGATCACCCACCACGCGCCGCAACTCGATCTCGCACATCGCGGACGTCGCGAGGATCCGCAGGATCCCGATCTCCTCCTCGGTCCATGCGTGAGGCTGCCCGTCCACGACGCAGAACGTCCCGAGGGCGTGTCCGTCGGAGGTGATCAGCGGGATTCCCGCGTACGCGATCACGCCGTCGGAGACGGCGAGGTTGTTCTCGAAGCGCGGATCGCGCCGCGCGTCCGGCACGACGAGAGGCTCCCCCGATCCCACGGCATGCTTGCAGAACGAGTCGGTCAGAGGGGTCTGCCGCGTGGAAGTGAGCGGCTCGGTCAGCCCGCATTGACTCTTGAAGAACTGCCGATCGCCGTCCACCAGCGACACGAGCGCCACCGGCACGCGCAGCACGGTCGTCGCCAGCCGCGTCAACCGGTCGAACGCCTCCTCGGGCGGCGAATCGAGGAGCATCGTCCGCCGCAGCGCTTCGAGGCGTGCCTCGTTCTCGATGACTTTGTAGATATCTTCCGACGCCAAGCCGCAGGACTCCTTCAGATGGAAGTGGACTGCCCAGAACTATAACTCCGGGCGGGGGCGTCCTGCAAACAGCTGCAGCACGCCGCCGCCAAAGACCAGCACGCAACCCAGGAGGGTCGTCCAGCGTGCGGCTCCTGCCCGTGGCGGCTCGAGGTAGAAGGCGGCGATCAAGACGGGCACCGCGACGAGAATAGCCAGCGACGATACGACCAGGAGGGCGCGTCGCCATCGTCTGGACGGCGCACGCTGCCCACGCATCCCGAGCACCAGGTTCAACACGCTCGAGAACATGATGTAGAGGTGATTTGCCCGGTACAGGAAACGGATCTCTTCGTGCCCCCGGTAGGCGGCGGGGAAGTGCTTCAACATGTAATGGCCTGTCCAGAGGAAGGTGAGCAGTCCCGCGACGCCGATCGCGAGATGAGCATGGCGAACTGAGCACATGGGAAATGGTATATCGCGTTTCGTGCGAGGCGCACAGCCAGTGTCGAGCGCTCGTTTTCCGCGGATATCTCAAGCGACAATTCAGCGCCTGGACCGGCAGCCGGGCGCTCGCTGTCATCCTGTTCTTCTCATGAAAGTAGCGGTTGACAAGGTGCCGGGGGGGGAGTATCTGTCCTTAAATAAAGACCAATGAGTCAGCGCGGCTCTGCCTCTTGAGAGCGCTCATCACCTGAGGAGGCCACCATGAAAGACGCCCGAACCTCCGTCTCCCGAAATGGGTGTGTCCGGTTGATCGTCTTCGTTGCCGTGCTGGCGGCGGGGCCGATCCTCACGGCCCCGGTCTGGGGGCAGCCGCAGTTTCCGAATCCGGTCTACGAGGTCGGCACGAACCCCTACGGTCTCGTGAAAGCGGATTTCGACGGTGACGGGATCGCCGACCTGGTCGCGTCCGACTACGGCTCCGGCCAGAACCCCGACAACGCGTTCCCGGGCTCCCTGGCGTTCCTGCGCGGGCTGGGAGATGGCACCTTTGCGGCGGCGGTCACGATTCCCACGCTGAGTAATCCCTCCTCGGTGCTGACCGCAGACGTGAACGGCGACGGCCGCCCGGACCTGCTCTACGAGTCGGTTTCTGTCTCTTATCCCAACGGGCTCATCTCCCTGCGCCTGAACCTCGGGGGAGGCGCGTTCGCGCCGGAGCAGGCCCTTTTCAACGGAGGATACTTCGAGCTCAGGGTCGGGGATTTCAATGGCGACGGACGCGCCGATCTCCTTCTGGGTGCCTTCGACGGCCAGCGCTACCTGATCGTGCAATTCGGGAACGGAGATGGGACCTTCGGCGCCGCGCCCAGGTTTGCGATCGGCTCTTCGCTGGACCCGGCGGTGGCCGACGTGAACGAGGACGGCCGCGACGACATCGTCATGACGTCGTATCCCGCGGGACTGTTCGATCCGCCTCCGCCGCAGAACTCCGTGCTGACGTTTCTGAGCCGCGGCGATGGGTCCTTCGACGCCGGCCCGTCGATCTCCCTGAGCGAGTTCGGATATCTGCCGTTCCCGGTGGATCTCGATGGGGACGGGTTCGTCGATCTGGCGCTGAACACCCTCCACTATGACGGCAGCACCGGCACAGTCGGGCCGTTCCTGACGTTCTTCGGACACGGCGACGGGACTTTCGAGCCCGGACCCGTGAACCTCACGTCGATTTCCTTTGACATCAAGGTGGCCGACGTGAACGGGGACGGTCACACCGACATCCTGACGGTCGATGATTCCGAGCTCACTGTGCTCCTGGGGAACGGCGACCGCACCTACGCGCCGGTCGCCGGGAGAGCCAGCGCGGGCTCCGACGGGCGAAAGATCGTGACCGGTGACTGGGAGGGGGACGGACTCCTCGACGTTGCGCTCGTGTCCAATTACGGCGGCGCGGTGTTCACCTTCGCCGGCAACGGTGACGGCACATTCGGGCCGCAGCCGATCGCGTCCCTGTCCGACGCGCTCCTCGAAGGGGTCGCGACCGGCGACTTCAACGGCGACGGCCGCCTCGACATCGTGGCCGGCCGGGTCGTGGCGGACGACGTGGCGGTGTTGCTCGGCAACGGAGACGGCACGTTCGGTGCGGCGGTGCTGTATCCCGTCGGCGTCAGCCCGCTCGCGGTGAGCGTCGCCGACTTCAACCGGGACGGTCGCCCGGACCTCGCGGTCCTCGACGCCAACTGGCACGACAGCGTCCCCGATCCAATCCCCGAGGGCAGCCTGTCGATCCTGTTCGGGAACGGGGACGGGACCTTCGCGGCCCCCGTGCAGTACCCCAGCGGCGGCGCGGCGCTGTCTCTGGCGGTCGGCGACCTCAACGGTGACGGAGCACCGGATGCCGTCATCGCCAACAGCCATGGGCCCGGCGGCGAGGCGAGCGATCTGTCCGTCTTCCTGAACGACGGCACCGGCGTGCTGGGAAGTCCCACGACCCTGGCGCTCGACGTGGCGGACTACTTCCCGTATGGCTGGACCTCCCCCGCCGCGCTCGCCATCGGCGACGTCACGGGCGACAACCACGCGGACATCGCGGTCGCGATCCGGGGAGTCCTCTTCAGGGACCCGACGCCGATTCCGGGCAAGCTGTCGGTCATCCCCGGCAACGGCGATGGGACGTTCCAGGCCGGCATGACGGTGGTCGAAGGGGAGGACGCCAGCAGCGTCGCGATCGGCGATCTCAACAGGGACGGACGGCTGGACCTGGTGTTCGGAGATCCCGCCTCCTACCAGCCCTACATGCCTGGAGCGGTGCAGGTGATTCTGGGCGGCGCCGGCGGATCGTTCCAACCCCTCGCGCGCGTCGAGGCAGGATCGGGACCGGTGGGTCTGGGCATCGCGGACTTGAACGGCGACGCCATCCCCGACCTGACAGTGTCGGACAGCGGCGGCTATCTCGCCGTGCTGCCCGGTGTGGGGGACGGAACCTTCGGGACGCGAACCAATTACGGACTGTTCGGGATCCCGGTGGCGGCCATCCAGGGGGACTTCAACTCGGATGGACACAGCGACCTGATGGTCGTGACCGAGGCCGGGGTGTTCGTCCTGCCGAACCAGTCGGGACTGCGCCTCGAGGTGACCGCAACCGTCTCCAACAACGGCTCGCTGGGGAAGGGATCCGGCGTGGTCTCCTGGACCACCAGCGCGGAGACGGACGTGCGCGGGTTCAACGTCGTCATCCTCGACTCCCACGGCCGGATCCAGCTCAACAACGTCTTGATCCGTTGCGAGCAGTGCACGACCGGACTCGGCGCCAGCTATTCCACATTAATCCCGAAGCACAAGAGCGGTCGCAACATCTATATCGAGGTCGTGCACCGAAGCGGCCGAATCGAGACGTTCGGTCCCGCGCTGAAGGAATAGGTGGCGGCCAGGCATCAGGCCATCCATGTGACCGTGTCCCAGGCGTTGTGAATGCCGATGAACAGCACCAGCAGTGAGGCCGCGCCAATTCCGAACAGGGATGCCGCCGGCCTTGACGCGCATCATCATCCCCGCGATCGCGAGGACCACGTAGACCACGAGCGACAACGCGAGATGGCACAGCGCGGCGTGCTGAACACCGAGACTCCGAGGACCGGTATCGTCCCTCGCGACTAATCCTGCAGCACAGATGTCGCTTCTATCGCAGTCACGTCCGGCAGATCGGCACCGGCCCTCGATTCCATCGCGCCGCATCCCGCGGCAAACAGAAAGATGTAATCCTCGAGCGGTCGATCCAGGCGGAAGCGCAGCCCGTGAATCTCGGACGCCCGGCGCGAGGCGACTTCGACCACCGCCCCGTCGAGCCGCTGCAGGCCGCTACTCACCGCCTCGACAGGAACCGCCGTCTGGCGGACCGTCGCGCCGTAGGACGGCGAAGCCCAGGGAGGGGACGGCGTTGTTTTCTCCACGGGCATCGCGAAACCCGACTCCGCGACCGCAAGGAGCGTATGGTCATCGATCCGCTCGACCACGGGAAGCGCGGACGAGCGGGACGACGGGACGAGCTTCCACTCCGTGCGTCCGGGCCAGTCGAAGGCCGTGGTGTAGGCGCAGTCGCCGTACGACCCCACCAGGACGATGGGAGCGCCCAAAGGCATGCCGGCGAGGGCACGTCTCGCCGCTTCGCTTCCCGGCCGGGAATCGGCCCACTCGAAGTTGAACCTGCCGACCGTCGCGGCGAGCATGGCATAAATCGCGAGCACCGGCAGGACGACGAGAAGGGCCATGCGGCGACGTGTTTCCGCCAGCCACGCCGCCACCAGGATGGCGACGCCGAGCATGGGCAGGTAGAGCTGCCGGTGCGTGGGAAAGTTGTAGATCCCGACCGTCGCCCGGATCAGGTACGGCGGGGCGAGGAGGATGAGAAACGTCAGAATTCCGAGCCAGGCGAGCCGCCGACGGCGGCCCCACCAGATGACCGCCAGGGTCAGCACGACGGCCGCCGCGGCGGCGACCGGTTCACCCGCGGCATTGTGAAGCCAGTAATCCTCGTTGTCGCGGGGGTTCAGCACGCCGACCGCCTTCAGGAGATAGTTCTCGAGGTCCGTGCGCCCCACGTACCAGACCTCCGCGAGCGCGGGGCGGTAGGACATCTCGGACGCAGAGACATCCCGGCGAATCGCTCCCGACAGGATGAGCATCAGCGGAATCTGGGCCAGGACGAGGATGCGCGGCGCCAGCCGGGCCGCCGGGCGAAGGGACGTCCCCCGGGTCAGCAGCACGTCCCCCATCACGAGCAGGAGGGGCAGCCCGATCGCCGCTTCATAGCTGGTGAGCGTCGTCGCCGCGGCGAGACCCAGCAGGCCCAGCCATCCGGGTCCCGGCCGCTCGCGGTATCGGACGAGCGCGTACACGGCGACGAGGCCCGCCGTCGTCGCCACGAGCACCGCCTGCGCCGCGAGGTGGCCCACGGGTTCCGCCGCAATCGGATGGAGGCCGAACACCGCGGTCGCCATGAGGACCTTCCATTCGTCGTGCAGCCAGCGCCGGACGAGCGCGAAGACGAGAAGGCAATTGAGGAGATGGAGAGCCAGCGAGACCAAGTGGAACGCCTGAGGGTTCGCGCCGAAGACCGCGACCTCCCCGGCAATCAGCGCGCTCGGCAACAGCCGCACGAAGCGGCGCTGCACGGTCACACCGTCGTACCATGCGCCGGCGCACGGGGAGGGACGATCGACGTTCCAGACGAAGAGGCGTTGTGAGAGCCGCGGCGACGCGGCGTTGGCCAGCACGTAGGCGTCGTCGATCTTGAAGGCTCCCCGGGTCGCGGGATACATCGCCGCGGCGATCACGCCGAGCAGGATCAGTGGACGCCGGATGTTCATCCTGATTCGTCGAGGGAGATCGCGAAGGATTGGACACGGAGTCTCGACATCGATCTCCCCCTACTCCTGTGCAGAGGCCGTATCGCGAAACACCGCGAAGCGAGGATCGATCAGCTCGGGTATGCCAAGAGCGTTCGCCGCCTGCTCGCGCTCCAGGTGAGCGAGAACGTCATGCAACGAGATCTTGCCGCGCGCGGTGCTGCGCAGCATCCGCTTGTCCGATACGTCTTCGATTTCGACAGGCATCGTGGCCTCCCTCTCGTTTCGTACCGATCAGGTCCGCCGCGCGGTGGTGCGCCCGCGTCAGTCTTTGATTTCAGATGAAGGTGGACTGCCCGGAACTATAACTCCGGGCGGGGCCGCGCCGCAAACAGTGATCCGGCGCACCGCTTCGCTTGCGTTGGGAATCCGTTACTCCGGCCCGAACTCCTGCTTTTGATACTGTCCATCAATCCACGTGTACTCCATATCGTACCAATCCTCCACGCCGACGCTGAGAGTGTCGCGAACCGCCGGAACGGATGCGAGGAATTCATGCCCGGTCGAATCCTGCTGAATCTCTGAATGCTTCTGTCCCTTCTTGATGGTTTCGAGAACCATGTCCTTCGGGGGCATCGTCCCGTCCGTCACCGGGGGAGACAGTTCGTTCTGATCCAGGACGAACGACTCGTAGCTGCTCCCGCGCGTCTGATTGAAGGCGACCAACTGCCATTTGTGCCCGGGTCCTAGAAGGATGATCGCAACGTCCGTCAATCTATCGTCCGTGTAGTCTCCCCAGGCCACGAAGGGGAGAGCGGTCTTGTGCGGGCCCGCCCACGCACCCTCGAGATCCGACGCGAGGGGGATGCGATATCCGGGAAACTTCTTGTGAATGAATTCAACGAGGGGTTGGGGCAGGACGACCGATATCCCACCCGCGTCAGTCGCCAACTTCGGTTGGAGATTGCCATTGACGGCATTGGGTCTCGTCCCGCCCAGGCAAGCGCCAGCGTTCAGACTGAACAGCACCCCTGCCATCACGCCGGATGGCCAACGCGTCTGGAGCGTGCCGATGTCCCGGCGCATCACTTCGGTTTAGAACGCTGGAGGGCCATCCACGTGACCGTGTCCCAGGCGTTGTGAATGCCGATGAACAGCAGCAACAACGTGGCGGAGCCGATACCGAACAGGGATGCCGTCGGTCGGTCACGCAGCATCATCCCCTCGATCCCAAGGGCCACGTACACCACGAGCGGCAGCAGGAGATGGCACAGCCAGTCTTCGAACACCGGCCTGTAGACGTCCTCGCTCCGCACACGCCGCATGCGCACCGCCACGAAGACAACGTAGACCAGCCCCGCAAGACCGGTCAGCGCGATCGCCAGACCGGCCTGCCACAGCGCCCCCCAGGGCGCGCTGAGAATCGCGGACACGAGCAGCGCAGAGGAAAAGTGAACGATGGTCGGCGTGCTGAACACCGAGACTCCCAGGACCGGCACGGCGCCTCGCGACTGCGCCTCCGGGATCAACGTGACGACGACGAACATCAGTCCGGTCAGTCCCGCGGACGACGACCCGACGATGACATAGAAGCTTTCCCAGGCCGCGAGGAGCGAGATGCCCGCATCATGCATGAAGAACCTCCCGGAAACTGACATGCCCCGTCTTCAGGCCTGCTATCACAAGGCGACCCATATCATGAAATTCACCCCTGCGAGCCGCGATCTCGTGGTCGGGCCGGAGGTGAATCACCTGACGCCTCTCGGATGATTTCACGTCGTCGATTGCGGGATCCTCCGCATACCCAGGACCGCAGGGGCCGGCCCATCATTGTTGTCTTTAGAGGAGGGGCACGATGAAAAGCGACGCGCGATCCCGTCTGCGGCGGCTGCTATCGGCCTGCGCGTGCGTCCTCCTGCTCGCGCCCGCGCCGGTCCTCGCCGCCACGCGCATCCAGGACGACGACCCGGCCGTGCGCTACGCCGGCGCGTGGTTCAATCTGACCCGGACGCAGTTCGACGGCGGCGGCGCCACGACGTCGATGGGCGCGGGGGACCGCGCCGTGCTCGGCTTCACGGGCACGGCGGTCCGCTGGATCGCCTATCGCGACGAGTGGTCCGGCCTGGCGAACGTCTACCTGGACGGGGCGCTCCGGGCGACGATCGACACCTTCAGCTCGCCGCCCCAGGCCCGAGCCGTCGTCTGGGAAGCCGCCGGTCTGCCGGACGGCGGCCACACCCTGACGATCGAAGTGGCCGGGTCCCACGACGCGTCCTCGGGCGGCGCGTGGGTCTGGATCGACGCGTTCGAATTCGACGAGACGGCCGGTCCACCGCCGCTCTCCATCACGACCGGCTCCCTCCCGGACGGCGTCCAGGGAACGGCGTACGGCGCCACGCTGACGGCCGCGGGAGGCACGACTCCCTACGCCTGGTCGATCGTGTCGGGGAGTCTGCCCGCGGGGCTGGTCCTCGCGTCCGACACGGGGACGATCTCCGGCACGCCGGCGGCGGCCGGCACGAGCGTCTTCACCGCGCAGGTGACGGATCGCGACGCGCGATCGGCGACCCGGCCGCTGAGCCTCACCATCCAGCCGGGAGCGGGGACCGGGCAGGAGCTCATGCCCGCGAGCACGGACGCCTGGTCGGTGTTCGCGCCGCGGGCGCAGTCGGCGCCGGTCGTATCGACGTCGGGGGGACCCGGTGGGTACGCGCTGAGCGTTTCCGGCGGCGGGCTGCCCGACGTCTACGGAGGATGGAGGGCGCGCATCGGCGGGATCGCGGGAGGGAGCTACTACCGTTTCAGCGCGCGGGTCCTGCCGTCCGACCTGGCCTCGCTGCGCGAGTCGATCTCGATCCTGCTGCGGTGGAGCGGCTCGTTCGGGCCGGAGGAGACTCCCGACTATGTCTGGGATTTCAAGCCGGCTGCGCAGCCGCCGGGCGCGCTGACCTTCGATCGAATCGTCCAGGCCCCTCCCGGGAGCACCGCGGTGGACGTCGACCTTCTCCTGCAGTGGTCCGCGGCCGGGCGCGTGACGTTCGACGAGCTGAGCCTGAAGCCGTCCGCGGCCCCCGCCCCGCGCCGGGTGCGCGTGGCGGCGATCTACTACCGCCCGTCCGGCACGCAGAGCGGCTACGAATCGGTGCAGCGGGCCGCGAGCTACGCCGAGCAGGTGGCGATCGATCACCGCCCGGACATCATGGTCCTGGGAGAGCAGCTCAATGTGATCGGGGTCCCCGGCACGCCCGACGACAAGGCCGAGCCGGTGCCGGGGCCGAGCAGCGACGTCCTGGCCGGCGTCGCCCGGCGCCAGGCCGTCAACATCGTCTTCGGCCTGGCGGAGCGCGTCGGCGACAGGCTCTACAACACCGCCGTCCTGCTCGATCGGAACGGGAACATCGCCGGGAAGTACCGCAAGGTGCAGGTGCCGCGTTCGGAGGTCGACGAGGGGATAGTGCCGGGGGATTCCGTGCCGGTGTTCGACCTCGATTTCGGGAGAGTCGCGCTCCTGATCTGCCACGATCTCTCCTTCCCCGAGCCGGCCCGCGAGGCGGCCCTGCAGGGGGCCGATCTCCTTCTCGTCCCGTACTGGGGAGGACGAGTGACGATGGCGCACGCCCGGGCGATCGAGAACGGAATCCACCTCGCCCTGTCGGGCTACGACCAGGCCAGCGAGATCGTCGACCCGCTCGGCACCGTGCTCGCCTCGATCGGGGAGATCACGGGGGCGCCCAAGGTTGCGGTCGCGGACATCGATCTGTCACGCCGCTTCCGCGAGACGTGGCTCGGCGACTGGCGCGACCTCTCCAACAAGGAGCGGCGCACCGCCCCGTATCGATTTCAGGTCCCCTGAGCGGGTGGGGACCGTGCAGTCTCTCTCATGAGGTCGCGGTCGCCATCAGAAAACCACCCAGCCGACCACGGACTTCAAGGGTAGCGGGCCGAACGAACGGCTGTCTCTCGAGCTGCCCCGGTTGTCTCCCATCACGAAGATTTGTCCTTCGGGGACCTTCACCGGCCCGAGGGTTTTCAAGGGATCAACCTCAGGCTTGAAGACATACGGCTCATGATAAGGAAGCCCGTCGAGAAAGAGCTTGCCTTCACGAAGCTCGAACGTGTCTCCTGCAATCGCGACGGCCCTCTTGATAGAGAGACGCTTCGGCTCGTCCGGATCGCGGAACACGATGATGTCACCGCGCCCGACCTTCATACTCCCCGCCGGCCACCGCATGACCAGAATCAGGTCGCCGGCCTTGATGGTTGGTTCCATCGCGCCTGTCGGAACCCGGTAGACCCTGGGGCCCACCCAGTTGCAACCGAGGGTGCACGACAGCACCAGGGCCAGAATTGTCACGAGATTGGCCGGTCGACTCACGCTTCCTACTTTGATGCCACCCGCTCCGCCGCCTCCTGGGACGTCATGACCGGATGAACCTCGAATTCAACCAGATCGGTCCAATTCCGCATCCAGTCCTCGAGAAGCGCCCGGTCGGCTGTTTCCATGAGCTGATAGCAGGTGGACAAGTCCTCGGTCACCCAGCTCGAGATGTAGGCAAGACCCTCGGGCGCCATACGGCCGTGCTCCCTGAACCGGCGGTATACGGGCGCCGCGTCACCGTTGCGGAAGCGCTCGACGACCATGTAAAGGGGCACGCTAATCTCTCCTTGTTCAAGACGCTGGCGAACATGATGTAGAGGTGATTCGCTCCCGCGACGCCGATCACCAGATGAGCGTAGCGCAGCCAGAGGCCTAGTGTCCTGAGTTATAAATCATGGAACTAAATAACGAACCTCCGCGTATTCAGTGTAGAAGGGAGGACACCGATGCGCAGAGGACGACCGATACCGGCTCTCACGCTCTCTCCCGGAGAGCGCGAGGCCCTCGAACG
>WNGH01004691.1_pt1 | contig 15762 bp, 12 predicted proteins | sample 5400631 | NCBI WGS metagenome assembly WNGH01 (sample SAMN13153373, study PRJNA577476) | soil metagenome | isolation source: 115 cm soil or saprolite under Garry oak tree replicate 1 | place: USA:California | collected 2016-06-15
CCTCCACGTCTCGCTTGGTCCGGAGCGGCGGCGCCATCTTCATGTTCGGGTCGTACTCGCGCACGGCCTCGTCGGTGAGCAGGAGATGATGCGGCGTCGCCTCCGCCGTCACGCGCACGCCCCGCGCCTTGGCTTCGCGCACGAGACGCACGGCCCCCACCGTCGAGATGTGGGCGATGTGCACGTGAGCGCCCGTCAGCTCGGCGAGGAGGATGTCGCGCGCGACCATCACGTCCTCGGCCGCCGAGGGCTGGCCGGCGAGGCCGAGCTCGGTCGAGACGAGCCCCTCGTGCATGGCCCCGCGATGGGCGAGGTGCTCGTCCTCGGCGTGGCTGATGATGGGCGTGCCGAAGGGCAGCACGTACTCCATGGCGCGACGGTAGATCTCCGCGTTCATCACGCACAGGCCGTCATCGGAGAAGGCGACGCAGCCCGCCTCGGCCTGCTCGGCCATCTCGGCCAGCTCCTGGCCCTTGAGGCCCCGCGTGACCGCGCCGATCGGGTAGACGCGCACGGCGCCTTCCACGCGCGCCTTGGCCAGGATGAAGTCGGTGACGGCGCGGTTGTCGTTGACGGGCAGCGTGTTGGCCATGCAGGCCACCGCGGTGAAGCCCCCTGCCGCCGCCGCGCGCGTGCCGCTGGCGATGGTCTCTTTGTATTCGTAGCCCGGCTCGCGCAGGTGGACGTGGATGTCGATGAAGCCCGGGCACACGACCTTGCCCGCGGCGTCCACGACCTGGCCGCCCTCCGGCGCCTTGAGGCCGCGACCGAGCTTGGCGATGGTGCCGTCGGTGACGAGCACGTCCTGCACGCCGTCCAGGCCACTGGCGGGATCGACGACGCGGCCGCCCTTGAGGAGCAGGCTCATGCGGCCCTGCTCCCGGCGAGGAGGTAGAGGACGGCCATCCGCACCGCGACGCCGTTCGTGACCTGATCGAGGATGACCGAGTACTGGCTGTCGGCGACCTCCGGGGAAAGCTCGACGCCGCGATTGACCGGTCCCGGATGCATGATGAGGACGTCGGGCCGGCAGTGGGTGAGCCGGTCGAGCGTCAGCCCCCACACGCGCGAGTACTCGCGCAGGGAGGGGATGAAGCCGCCCGTCATCCGCTCGTGCTGCAGGCGCAGCATCATGATGACATCCGCGTGGGCGATCGCCTCCTCGAGGCGGTGGCTGACCTTGACGCCCATGTCCTGGCAGGCGGGCGGGATCAAGGTGGGCGGCCCCGCCACCGTCACCGTCATGCCCATCTTGCGCATGGCGTGGATGTCCGAGCGCGCCACGCGACTGTGCGTGATGTCGCCCACGATCGTCACGTTGAGGCCTTCCAGGTGGCCCTTCTTCTGGCGGATGGTCAGGAGATCCAGGAGGGCCTGCGTCGGGTGCTCGTGCGCCCCGTCGCCCGCGTTGATCACGGAGCATTTCAGGTGCTTCGCGAGCAGGGCGGGCCCGCCCGGAGCCTTGTGGCGGACCACCACCACGTCCGGGCTCATGGCTTCGATGTTCTTGGCCGTGTCCAGGAAGCTCTCGCCCTTCTCGGCGCTCGAGCCCGAGCCGGAGAAGTTGATGACGTCGGCGGAGAGCCACTTGCCCGCGATCTCGAAGGAGGTGCGCGTGCGCGTGGAGGCCTCGTAGAAGAGGTTGACGATGGTCTTGCCCCGGAGCGTGGGCACCTTCTTGATCTCGCGGGTGGCGATCTCCTTCATGGACTCCGCCGTGTCGAGCACCTCGGTGATCTCGGCCGCCTCGGTGTCCTGCATGCTGACGAGATCCTTGCGCTTCCAGGCCATCGCTATTCCTCGTTTCTCGAAGTAGGCGTGCCGGGGACCCGACCATCTTTCATCTTCGCTCGCCTCGCCGCTTTGTTGGTCGCCTCGCCTTCGGCTGCGGCTCCTCCCGCGGGCTCCGGCTCCCCCTCCTCGGGTTCCTGGATCACGACGCGGTCCTGGCCGTCGTGCTCGCGGAGCATGACGGCCACGGATTCCTTGCGGCTCGTGGGCAGGTTCTTGCCGACGTAGTCGGGACGGATGGGCAGCTCGCGGTGCCCCCGATCCACGAGGACGGCCAGGCGGATGACGCGCGGACGGCCGAGATCCATGAGAGCGTCCATGGCGGCCCGGATCGTCCGGCCCGTGAAGAGGACATCGTCCACCAAGACCACCGTGATGCCCTTGAGCGAGAAGGGGATCTCGGTGCTGCGCACCCGGGGCTGTTCGGCGCGGCTCCCCAGGTCGTCGCGGTAGAGGGTGATGTCCAGCGCGCCCACGGCCGGCCGCTTGCTTTCGATCCCCGCGATCTTCTCGGCGATGCGCTCGGCCAGCGTTTCTCCGCGGTTCTTGATGCCGACGAGAGCGAGATCGGCGCCGCCCGCCTGCTCGACGATCTCATGGGCGATGCGCGTCAGCGCCCGGTCGAGTCCCGCCTGGTCGAGCACCTGCGCCTTCTCCTTCGGCGCGGTCACGCGGGCACCGGGGAAAAAAAATGCCCCAAGCCAGGCTTGGGGCTGAGCGCGCTGCACTCCAGATGTCTCATGCCTGCTCCTTGCGGGCCTCTCAGGGTCCGCTTAAAGGAGACGATCAAGATGCTGGACTACTCTACCGTCCCGATGAGTCTACTGTCAAGACCTCTCCCGCTACCGTGTAACGACACGCTCTGATTGACGCGACTCATACCCGGGGCTACGCTTTTGCTGCTGCGGGTGCTTTGCTCGCGGACGACTCGGAGGCGCCATGATCTGTCCTCGGTGCCAGGCGCAGAATCGCGACGGCGTGAGGTTCTGCGAGCACTGCGGCGCCTCCTTCGCGGAGACGTGCCCCAAGTGCGCCGCCGTGGTCGCGCCCGGCGCGGCCTTCTGCGGCGCCTGTGGAGTGGCGTTCAATGTCGCCCCCGCCGAGCGTTTCTCCTCGCCCGGCTCGTATACTCCGCCGCACCTGGCCGAGCGCATCCTGACCTCACGCGCGGCGCTCGAGGGCGAGCGCAAGCAGGTCACCGTGCTCTTCGCCGACCTCAAGGGCTCCATGGAACTGCTGGCCGATCGTGATCCCGAAGACGCCCGTCACATCCTGGACCGCGTGCTCGAGCAGATGATGGAAGCGGTCCATCGCTACGAGGGTACCGTGAACCAGGTCCTGGGCGACGGCATCATGGCTCTCTTCGGCGCGCCCCTCGCTCACGAGGACCATGCCGTGCGCGCGTGCTACGCGGCCCTCAGGATGCAGGAGTCGGTGCAGCGGTATTCCGAGGCGCTCCGGCACTCGCGCGGCATCGAGGTCCGGATCCGCGTGGGCATGAACTCGGGAGAAGTGGTCGTGCGGTCCATCGGCAGCGACCTCCACATGGACTACACCGCCGTGGGCCGGACGACCCAGCTGGCCGCCCGCATGGAGCAGCTCGCCTCTCCGGATACCATCCGTCTCACCGCGGAGACCGTGCGGTTGGTGGAAGGCTATGTCGAGGTGAAACCGCTGGGGCCCATCCCCGTAAAAGGCCTGGCTGAGCCCATCCAGGCATTCGAGATCATCGACGCGACCTCCGCCCAGACGTCTCTTCGGGCGCGAGCGCAGGGGGGCCTGACCCGATTCGTCGGACGCGAGACCGAGCTTGGCCAGCTCCGGCGGGTGCTCGAGGCAGCCCAGGCCGGCCGCGGTCAGCTCGTCGCGGTCGTGGGAGAGGCGGGGGTAGGCAAGTCGCGTCTACTCTACGAGTTCACGCGTGTCGCGAGCCCGCGCGACTGGCTCACGCTGGAAACCAGCTCGGTGTCGTACGGGCGGGCCACGCCCTATCTGCCTGTCATCGACCTCCTGAAGGTCTACTTCCGGATCGAGGCTCGAGACGATGCGCGGACGATCCGCGAACGGGTGACGGGCAAGCTCCTCGCTCTCGACCGAGGGCTCGAGTCCGCGGTGGCCCCGCTCCTGGCCCTCCTCGACGCGCTGGGCGAGGACGCGCAGTGGCGGGTCCTGGATCCATCGCAGCGCCGCCGGCTCATCCTCGACGCCGTCAAGCGGCTCCTGCTGCGGGAGAGCCGGGCGCAGCCGCTCCTTCTCGTGTTCGACGATCTTCACTGGGTGGATTCCGAGAGCCAGGCTCTTCTCGACGGTCTCGTGGAGAGCCTGCCCACGGCCCGGATGCTCCTTCTGGCTGGCTATCGGCCCGAGTACCAGCACGCCTGGGGAAACAGGACGTACTACACGCAGCTGAGGATCGATCCCCTCGCGGGAGCCAGCGCGGAGGCCGTGCTGAGCGCCCTCCTCGGAGACGACGCCGGCCTGCATTCCCTCAAGCGCCTGCTCATCGAGCGGACGGAGGGCAATCCGTTCTTTCTCGAGGAGAGCGTACGCACCCTCGCCGAGACCGGGGATCTCGCCGGCGAGCGCGGAGGCTATCACCTGGTCCGGGACCTCCGGACCATCCAAGTGCCCGTGACCATTCAAGCGGTCCTCGCCGCCCGCATCGATCGCCTGCCTCCCGCGGAGAAGCGGCTTCTCCAGTCAGCCGCGGTCGTCGGGAAGGATGTGCCGTACGCGGTGCTCCAAGCCATCGCCGACGTGGACGAGCCGGCGCTGCGGCGGCAGCTCGCCAACCTCCAGGCCGCCGAGTTCCTGTACGAGACCCATCTCCTCCCCGATCTCGAGTACGCGTTCAAGCACGCGCTGACGCATGAGGTGGCGTACGGCGGCCTCCTCCAAGACCGGCGTCGGGAGCTGCACGGCCGGATCGTGGAGACCCTCGAGCGGCTGCACGGCGGGCGGAGCACGGAGCAGGTCGAGCTGCTCGCCCACCACGCCCTGCGGGGCGAGGCGTGGGCGCAGGCGGTGCGCTATCTGCGCCGAGCGGGCGCACGGGCCGCGTCCCGCTCGGCGCATCGACAGGCGGTCGCCTACTTCGAGCAGGCGCTGAACATCATCCCGCATCTCCCCGAGGACGGAGCGACCCTGGAGCAAGCGGTGGATGTCCGATTCGATCTGCGCAACTCGCTGCATCCGGTGGGCGATTTCGCGCCAATCCTCGGGTATCTTTCCGAGGCGGAAAAGATCGCCCAGCGGCTGGGCGATCAACGCCGGCTCGCCTGGGTGTTCTCATTCATGTGCCAGTACTTCCGGCTCATCGGTGATCTCGACCGCGCCGTAGAGTCCGGGCGGAGCGCGCTGGCCATCGCCGAGGCGCTCGAGGACATTCCGCTCTGGATCGCCGTGGGCACCCACCTCGGGCCGGCCTATGGGGCCACCGGCGACTTCGTGGGAGCGAGCGAGCTGCTGACGAAGGTCGTGGACGCCTTGCGGGAAGATCCCGCTCGGGAGGACATGGCCTCGGCCGGTCGCCTTTCGGTATTCTCGCGAATTTATCTCGTGTACGAGCTGGCCGAGCGCGGGGAGTTTCGCGAGGGGATCGGCTGCGGAGAGGAAGGGATCCGCCTTGCCGTGACCGCCGACCACCAGTACAGCCTCGCCTTCGCCTACTGTGGCGTGGGGACGCTTTTCCTCGTCAAGAGCGACCTCGTCGCGGCGATCCGATTACTCGAGCGGGGTCTCCAGATATGCCGCTCCCTGAATCTGCCGCTCATGTTGCCCCTGCTCGCCTCGCCACTCGGATACGCGTACGCCTTGTCGGGGCGTTGCCCGGAGGGGATCCCCCTTCTGGAGGAGGCGGTGACCCAGGGGCTTTCGATCGGGAGACTGGGCGAGCACTCGATTCTGGTCGCCCGGCTCGGAGAGGGCTACCTCCTCGCGGGCCGGGCGGCCGACGCGGCGCGCACGGCCCGTGAAGCCCTGGCGCTCGCCCGAGAGCGAAAGGAGCGCGGACGCGAGGCCTATGCCCTCCGGCTCGCGGCGCTCGTCGCGTCCCACCAGCCGGTTCCGGACGTCGAGCGGGCGGCCGAAGCCTACGAGCAGGCGCGCGCGCTCGCCGAGGAGCTCGGAATGCGTCCCCTCGTCGCCCAATGCCACCTTGGCCTGGGAAGGCTCTACGGGCAGGCGCGGCGCCGGGAAGAAGCGGAGCGGCATCTCGCCCGCGCCATCGAGTCGTTCCGATCGCTCGAGATGTCGCTCTGGCTCGACCAGGCGGAAGCCGAGATGCGAGGACTAGCCTGACCGCTCCGCGCCTTTCGTCTCGATCCGGATCTCGGTGACGTCCAGTCCGCAACGACGGGCCAGGCGCTGGATCTCCAGACGGAGAGCCTCGACGGCGTGGCTGCCGAGGTCTCCCGTGATCTCGATGGTCTCGACGATCGCGTCTCTATCCGTCTCAGCGGCGCGCGAGTTTCTTCGCGGCCTTGGCCGCCGCTTTCCACCTCTTCTCAAAGCTTTGGACCTCCTTCCGGAAACGGCTGAGCAGCCGTCGCGTCTTTTGGGATTTCGGAGTGGCGGAGATCCGGATGAAGGTTCTGCCCGTCCGTACTGTCTGCCGAACTTGGAGATTCGCCATGTCAGGTTCCCCCTTTGGTGGAGATCAGTCTACCTGCCCGCTCATGCGGACCCGCGGCCGTCGATGACGGCATCGAAGAACTGCTCGGCGTCGAACATGCGCGGCAGCGTGTCGACGTCGCGAAGCATGTAATGGTCTGCCACCGCGTCATATGTTCCCGACACCCCCGGGCGCTCGCCCTGGGCAAGCCGCACGTAGGTGACGGCCATGTTGTGTTTCCCCGTGAGATCGAAGATGTTCGTGGCCGACGAGAAGCGGCCGGCGTTGATCTCGGTGACGCACGGCGTCCCCGCGGCATTCTCCTTCAGGTCGACGCTGAAGACTCCCGAGGCCTTTCCGTCGAGCGTTCGGATGGCGGCCTCGCAGACCTCCACCACGCGCGGCTCGTAGACGGTCTTGGCGAGGGCGGCTACCGATGAGACTTCCGCGGGCTGACTGCCGCTGCCGAGATAGGACAGCCGCTCGTAGGTCTTGATCAGCACGAGTTGCCCGTCCTTCCAGAGGCTCTGGCAGCCGAAGTCGCGCCCGGGGAGGTACTCCGAAACCGTGAACGACGTGACGGGTACCCCGCGCAGATCTCGCCAGTACGCAATCCAGCTGTTCGCCTGGGCCGCGCTGGCCACCGGTATGGCCCCGAGGGCGCCCGCGCCTGTCCGGATGCGGCACCACGCTCGCGCCGGCCGACCGAGCCGCCGGAAGATGGCCCCGAGGTGAGAAAGGCTCGTCACCGGATACGTGAGGGGAGCGGGAATGCCACGAGTGCGCAGACGTACGCTCAGGCCGTACTTGTCCTGGCACGCCTCGATCGTGGCTGGCCGCGGGAGGAACAGGTGATGGCCCAGCCCGTTCCGGGCACGGGAGAATTCGACGACATCGTCGTCCGAGGTGGGCACGAGGAGATCGACACGCTCCGTCTTGAGGATCCGCCGCAGCATCGAGATGCGCCGGGGATGGCCCGCGGGTGGAACCAGGTAGTTGTGGTCCGCATCCGAGTTCTTCAGGACGAATTGATCGTGGTGGCACCCGAGGATGGCGAGCGACGGGTCTCCGGCCCTCAAGCTTCGGATGAGATTGTTGCTCGCGCCGCGTCCGGCGTTGGTGATGAGAAGACGCGCGGGGCCCGGCCAACGGAGCCGCGAGGGAGGATGCCCTGTCATGCGCTCAATCTCCACCGGCGGGAGGAATCGACGGACGAAGACTCTGACGACCGAAGGCGACAGTACACGGAAGCCCCGACTTCCGCAAGCGTGCCAGAGGGAGCTCTAGGGCGACGGGTGGAGGAGGATCGTGCCTTCGACCGCCAGCCGCTTGATCTGATCCTCGGCATAGCCAAGCTCGGTGAGCACTTCTCCGGTGTGCTGGCCGAGGAGCGGAGCGGGGCGACGGATGGCGGCGGGCGTGGCCGAGGCGCGCGTGGGGAAGGGGAGGGCGTGCACGGGGCCGAGCCCGGGCTGGTCGAACGTGGCCACGAGGCCCAGGTGCTGGACCTGGGGGTCCTCGAAGACCTCGTGGAACTCGTAGACGGGGCCCGCGGCGATCTGCGCGGCTTCGAAGCGCTCGATCCACTCGGCCGTGGCCGCCGTGGCCAGGCGCGATTCCACGTAGGCCACGAACTCGTCGTAGCGCGAGATGCGCTCCGCGTTGGTGGCGAAGCGCGGCTCCTTCTCGAGCGCGGGCTCGCCGAGCGCGCTGCAGAAGCGCCCCCACTGATCCTGGTTCATGATCACGATGTTGATGTAGCCGTCCTTGGTCTTGTACGCGCCTCCCGGCGCGATGGCCGGGTTGCGATTTCCCTCACGCTGGGGTCGCACGCCCGTGTCGAAGAAGATGGCCGTCGGGTCCGGGAGGAGCGAGAGGCTCGAGGCGAGCAGGTTGACGTCGAGGTATTGCCCCTTCCCCGTGCGGAAGCGATGCACCAGCGCCGCGCAGACGCTCCCGAAGGCGACCCAGGCCGCCGACAGGTCCGAGGTGGAGCCGGCGACCCGGGTGGGAGGATCGCCGGGATGACCGGTGAGCGCCATGAGCCCGCTCATCCCCTGGGCGATGGTGTTGTAGCCGGGGCGCCTGGAATGCGGGCCGTCCTGGCCGAAGCCGGTCACCGACACGTACACGACGGCGGGATTGATGGCGCTGACCGCCGCGTAGCCCACCCCGAGCTTGGCCGCCACGCCCGGCAGGAAGTTCTCCACGACCACGTCCGCCCGCCGCGCGAGCTCCAGCGCGATCGTCACGCCCTCGGGGCGCTGGAGATCCACGGCGATGCCACGCTTGTTGCGGTTGATGGCGCCGAAGGAGGCGCTGATGCCGTTCTTGCCCCGCAGCACGCGGAGGTCATCGCCCACGGGAGGCCGCTCGACCTTGATCACGTCCGCGCCGAGGTCGCCCAGCATGGTGGCGCAGTACGGCCCCGCGATGACCCGCGACAGGTCGAGCACCCTGATGCCCTCGAGCATCGTGCTCATGCCGCGGGGACCGCGCGCCCTCGAGCCCACTCGCGGAGCTCCTCGATGTCCTCGGCGCGGGTGACGGACAGCGGCTTGGTCGCCTTCAGCTCGTCGACGATGAGATCGGTGGAGATCTCCACGCCGCGGGCGAAGGCGGTGTAGAGCGCGGAGACCACGGCCTGCTCGATCTCGGCGCCGCTGAAGCCCTCCGAGGCCGCGGCGAGGGCGGCCAGATCGAAGCCCGCGGGATCGCGGTGACGGCGCGCGAGGTGGATGGAAAAGATCTGGCGCCGCTCGTCGGCCGTGGGCAGGTCGATGAAGAAGATCTCGTCGAAGCGGCCCTTTCGTATGAGCTCGGGGGGCAGCGCGTCGATCTGATTGCACGTGGCCACGAGGAAGACGGGGGCAGAGCGGTCCTGGAGCCAGCCGAGGAGCCGCCCGAGGATGCGGCGCGACAGCCCGCCGTCGGACTCGGAGCTGACCACGGAGGCGAAGCCCTTCTCGATCTCGTCGATCATCAGCACGCAGGGCGCCATGCGCTCGGCCGTGGCGAGGGCGCGGTCGAGGTTCTTCTCGGACTCGCCGATGAACTTGTCGAAGAGCCGGCCCGGCTCGAGCCGGAGGAGCGGCAATCCCCAGTCCTTGGCCACCGCCTTGGCGGCCAGGCTCTTGCCGCAGCCCTGGACCCCGAGGAGGAGGATGCCGCGCGGGGCGGGCACGCCGAACTCCTTGGCCTCCGGAGTGAAGGCGCGCTTGCGCTTGTCGAGCCAGGCCTTGAGGCCGGCGAGGCCGCCCACGTCACCCAGGCTCTCGGGCACGGGCACGCAGTCGAGCACGCGCTCCTTCGAGAGCAGCTCCTGCTTCATCTCCGCGATCACCTCGAGGTCGCGAGGATCGAGGGTGAGGTCGTCGAGCACGGCACGGGTCACGGCCCGCTCCGCCTCGAACAGGGTCAGCCCTCGCAGCGCGGCCGCGACCTTGTCGAGAATCTCCGCGCTGGGCGGCGGCCCGAGCTTGTGCTGGCGCGCGAGGTTGACGAAGACCTCTTCGGTCAGCTTGCGGAGCTCCGACTGGGTGGGCAGCTCGAGCCTGACCAGGCTCGCGAGACCGGCCAGCTCGGGCGGCAGATCCATGCGGGGGGCGGTCATGACGAGGGCGCGCCGGTCGCGCGCGAAGGCGTGGGCGAGGTCCCGGATCGTGCGGACCACCGCCGCATCGTTGAGCGAGCGGTAGAGATCCTTCATCAGATAGATGCCTTCGTTCATCTCGGCGACGCTCCGGAGGGCCTTGAGGGGCTCCTTCGTCTCGTAGATCGAATCGACGGCGCCCGAGCGACGCAGCCCTCGCGTCATGGTCCAGGTGAAGAGCGGGATGCGGAGACGACCCGCCACGCGCTCGAGCGCCTGCTCGGCGCGCTCCTCCTCGAGCGTCTCGATGGCGATGAGGGGCGTGCGCGACGTGATGAGGATCTCGAGGGTGCGGAGCGTGTCCATGTCGGGGATCTCAGTCTGGCACGATCACGAGCTTTCACGCCAGAACTCCGTGCACGTCCGCTCGTGCTGGATGGAGAGCCGCCCCGCCTTGACCACGAGCCGGCGGGCCGCCATGGTCGTCACGGCTTCGGCCGCCCGCTCCGTCTCCCAGAGCACGAGATCGGCGCGGGCGCCCACCCGGAGCCCATGCTCGGGCAACCGGAGCATCCGCGCCGGATATTCCGTCAGCATGGCGAGGATGTCCGCGACATCGCGCTCCGTCCCCATGTGCGCCGCGGCGGTCATGAGATAGCCCATGAGGGCGAGGTCGCCCGTGCCCATGGGCGTGAAGGCGTTCAGGATGTTGTTCGTGGCCACGGCCACCGTGACCCCCGCGGCGAGCAGGCGCTTGGCCGGCGCCAGGCCACGCCTGACATTGCGGACGTCCGTGCGCCCCATGAGATAGAGATCGGTGGCGGGCAGGATGATGACGCCCACTCCCGCGTCCTTCAGGATGGCCGCGGCGCGGTCGAGCTCTTCCGGCTCGAGGGCCCCGAGCTCGCTCGCGTGCCCCACCGCGACGCGCCCCTGCCAGCCCCAGCGCACGGCCTGCTCGGCGACGTAGAGCACGTCCATGTGCTCGGGCTCGTCGAAGAAGTCGATGTGGAAGTCCACGTCGACGTCGAACTCCCGCGCGAGGCGAAACACGATGTCGATCTGGGCGTGGGCGTCCGTGTCGTTGTAGGGGCAGCCGCCGACGAGGTCGGCGCCGCTCTCCAGAGCCCGGGCGAGCAGCGCTTCCGTGCCCGGCGCTTGGAGAATGCCCTCCTGGGCGAACGCGCAGAGCTGGAGATCGATGGCCGGCGCGTACTCGCGCTTGAGGGGGAGGAGCGCCTCGAGAGCCTTGAGGCCGACGATGGGATCGACCTCGACGTGGCTCCGCATGGCCGTGGTGCCCGCGCGCACGGCCAGATCGAGGGCCCGGCGCGCGCGGGCGCGGATGTCCTCCACGGTGAAGCGGCGCTTGGCGTGCCCCGTCACCCGCAGCGCCTCCGCCACCGTGCCCTCCAAGGAGGGCGTCCGGTCGGAGAGCAGCGCCTTGTCGAGATGGATGTGAGCGTCCACGAGACCGGGCGTGAGCAGAAGCCCGCCGCAGTCCACGGCTCGATGGGCGGAGCGCCCGGCCAGCGTGCCGATCTCGGCGACGAGCCCTGCGCGAGCGCCCACGTCGGCGATCCGACCATCGGGAAGCCGGCAGCCCTGCAGCAGGAGATCGAACGGGAGCGGCATCAGCGCGCCGCCGCGAGCGCCTCGAGCGCCTGCTCGAAGCAGGCGAGGGGCGCGCGGACCACGCCGGCTCCGATCTGGCCGGTCCCGGGCCTGCGTCCCGCGATGCCCGTGTTGATGAGGGGCGTGATGCCGGTCTCCACCACCTTGCGCACGTCGATGCCCACGGGGGAGCCGCGATCGTCGAGGGCCGGAATGCGGAAGCGCGGGTGCTCGCCCACGCAGATCTCCGCCATCTCTTCCGTCACCGCCACCGCCTGTCTGAAGCCGCCCGCGCCCACGAAGGCCGCCACGGCGGGGGAGGCGGCCATGGCGAATCCGCCGAGCCCGATGGTCTCGATGATGGCGCTGTCGCCGATGTCGGGATTGGCGTCCTCGGGGCCGAAGCCCGGAAAGTAGAGTCCCTGCGGCGTGTTGACGGGCGCGGTGAACCAGCGATCGCCGAGCCCGGCCACGCGAATGCCGAAGTCCGTACCGTTGCGCGCCATGGTCGCGACTACCGTGGAGCCCGCGACATCCAGGCACGGATCCGCCGAGGCCTTGCCCGCGGCCATGGCCAGGTTCAGAAAGAACTGGTCGTTGCCCGCCATGAACTCGGCCACGCGGGCAAGCGCGTCCTGGTCCTTGCCGGCGCGGGCGAGGTGGGGCATGAGCAGGCGCGCGAGGAGCGACGAGGCGGCGATGTTTCGCTGGTGCATCTCGTCGCCCATGCGGAGCGCCTGGGCCATGAGGGCGCGGAGATCGATGCCTCCGCTGGCCTGGATGGCCGCGCCGAGGAGGGGGCCAGCCTCGCCCTCGATCCAGCGCAGCCGCTCGATGACGCTCGGGTCATTGGCGCCGAAGCGCAGGACCTTGCCGAGCCCCTCGTTGACGGTGGCGAAGGCGCGGCCGCCGGACCGCCGCTCCTCGACGAGGAAGACGGGCATGGAGGGCGTGACCATGCCCGTCATGGGGCCTGCCGCCCCCGCCGCGTGGCATGGCGCGATCTCCACCTCGCCCTTGACGAGGAGGTCGAGGGCTTCGGCATCGTCGGCCGCCCATCCCTCGTAACGGATGGCGCAGAGGATGGCCGCCTTCATGGTCTCGCAGGCCGTCTCCCAGCCGAGCGGCGGTCCCGCGTGGAGCACCGTGCGGCCGGTAAGCCCCATCACCGAGCGGGCGGGCCCGCAGTCGATCAGGATCGGCTCCGCCCCGGTCAGTCGTCCGAGCACGATCTGGTTGGCGGAAGAGATCGTCACGCGTCCTCGTCCTCGAGCGCGGCCAGGAGCGCGGCCTTGCGCGGATCGCCGCCCGCCGGAGGCGACCACTCGACGTGAATCACGGAGATCCCGAGCAGCGCCATTTCCTGCGCGAAGCTTTCGAGCCCGCAGTTGATCCGGTGCCGATCACGCTCGCCACCACGTGCAGCGTGCGTCCCTCTCGACGGGCCGCCTCTCGGGCGGCGCGCAGGGCGGGCGCGAGATCCCCGGCGGGGTCCCGCGCGGCGCCATGGCCGAGCACGATGTCGAGGAGCAGGACAGCGACGCGGGGATCCTTGGCGAGCGCGGCCACGGCCTCGATGCGCGACGCGGGATCGATCATCGGGTGCGCGCGCCCCAGAGTGAATTCGTCGGCGCCGAAGTCGATGACGCGGTGGATGCCGTCGCCATGAGGCCTGAGGTTGCTCGCGACGGGGCCCGCGAGCGATTCGAGGAGGAGGATCGCCTCGTAGGCGAGGGTGCCGCCGGCGTAGAGCCCGTGCACCGCCCGCTGGCCGGGCGCCAGCGCCGCGCGGGCCTCCGCGATCCGACGATGGATGGCGGCGCCGTCCCCCGAGAAGGGCCGGGCCGTCCACGTCTCGCGCCGCAGCGCGGAAAGCGCCGCCGTCGCGGCGTCCTCGAGCGTGGAGACCCGTCGGACCTTGCCCTCGCCCCGGCCGACGCCGTGCTCGGCGCCGAGCAGGGCGACCACGGCGGGCTTGCCGAGGCCGCGGAGCTTGTCCTCGACCTGGCGCTCGATCTCCGGCCCGGGCGGCTTGCCGATCACCACCACGAGCTCCGTGGCCGCATCGGCGCCGAGCGCGTCGAGGGCGTCGAGGGTCATGGTCCCGCCGACCGCACGGCTCATATCGCGCCCGCCCACGCCGACGGCCTGCGAGATGCCCTCGCCGCCGGCAGCGAGAAGACAGGCGACCTGCTGGAGGCCGGTGCCCGAGGCGGCCACGAGGCCGATCCTCCCTCGCGGCACGACGTTGGCGAAGCCGAGAGGCGCGCCGCCCAGGTAGGCAGTGCCGCAGTCCGGGCCCATGAGCAGCAAGCCCTTGTCTCTTGCTAAACGCTTGAGGGCCACCTCGTCTTCGACGCTGACGTTGTCGCTGAACAGCATCACGTGAAGCCCCAGACGGAGGGCCTTGCGCGCTTCCGCGGCGGCCCAGGCGCCGGGAACCGAGATCAGCGCGAGGTTGGCGCCGGGAAGCTGACGGAGCGCGTTCTCCATCGTGCGCGGCAAGACGCGGCCCGTCGACCTTCGCTGTTGCTGCCTGGCCGCGAGAAGCTCCTCGGCGCGCGCGAGCGCCGCGCGGGCGTGGCTCTCCGAATCAGCCTCGACGACGATGACCAGATCGTTCGGTCCCGCGCTCTCGGCCTCGGCCGTGAGAAGCCCGGACTGGCGCAGGAGATCGTGGTTGGCCGGCGTGCCCATGAGGGCGGCGACTTCCCTGACCCCCGCGGCCGTCCGGAGGTCGCGCGCGAGGGTCAAGAGGGCGACCGAGTCCTGATAGGCGCTCTTCCGGACGAGGCCCGCTCGAGTCATGCGCCGCTGCCGAGCTCGAGGGCCCGACAGGCGAGGCGGATGCCGCCCAGCGTGTCCGCCCCCGACGTGGCGCCCACGCGAGCCAGGCGCTCGGCGGCGAGCTTCGCGGAGAGGACGGATCCCGCGGTCACCACGGCCAGCACCGATTCGGCGAAGCGGCCGGCGAGGGCTTCCAGCAGGAAGTCTCGCGCGATGTCCGTGGTTCGAGTCCGCGCCGCCGCCGCGAGCGCATCCGTGATCCGGGAATCTTCTGACAGCCAGCCTGGAGCCAGCCGGTGGAGAACGGCCAGGGCCCCGACCAGGCAGTCGTCTCCCGCCGGCGTCAGTCCCTCGCCGAGCCCGATGAGAGCACGCGCGGCCGCGACGACCGCGCCGCCGTCGCGCGAGGCGAGGGCGCGCTCGAGAGCCCGAGCAGGAGTCGCGATGCTCGCCCCGACCGGAGGACACATCAGCGCGTCGACCGGGAACCCGAGCGGGCCGGGAGGCATGTGGACGTCGACGGTCTCGGCGGCTCCCCAGTCGAAGGCCGCGGGATCGAGGCGCATGCCCGGCGCCACCGCTCCGCCCTCGGGCAGCCGAGAAAGCGCCACCGCGAAAGGGGCGCCGAGGCGTCCCGGCCCCTGGAGCGTGAGCAAGCGGCCGTCCGACCAGAGCAGATTGATCGCGCGCTCGAAGACGGAATGGACCTCTGCGCTCCGCCCAGGCGCCCGCTGCATCCGCTCGCGCGTGAGGCTCCCGACTCGAGTCACAAGCAAGGCGCCCGCTGTTGAATGCGGTGGGGGGGTCTGGGGGAGGAGCGGCGCCGCTCCCCCCCAGTCCCAATTGGACCCGCGCATGGCGAATGGCATCATACACGGCGCCCGAGATAGGCGTCGATCACGGCGGGGTCCTCCCGCACGGTCTGGGCGGATCCCTCGAGGATGACGCGGCCGCGCTCGAGAACATAGGCGCGGTCGGCCAAGGCCAGGGCCTGCACGGCCATCTGCTCGACGAGCAGGATCGTCACGCCGTCCGCCCGCAGCCGCTGGATCGCCGCGAAGACCTCGCGCGCGAGCATGGGTGCCAGGCCCAGCGAGGGCTCGTCGAGGAGGAGCACGCGGGGCCGCGCCATGAGCCCTCGCGCCACCGCCAGCATCTGTTGCTGGCCGCCCGACAGGCTGGCCGCGGGGCTGCCGAGCTTCGCCGCAAGTGCGGGGAAGAGGGCGAGGGCGCGCTCGATGTCGGCGGGGCTGACCGTTCCTCGACGCGCCGATGCTCCGAGCACGAGGTTGTCGTGAACGCTCTGATCGCCGAAGATCCCGCGCCCCTCGGGCACGAGCGAGATGCCGTGCCGCGCCACCCACCA
>WNGH01003147.1_pt1 | contig 15761 bp, 19 predicted proteins | sample 5400631 | NCBI WGS metagenome assembly WNGH01 (sample SAMN13153373, study PRJNA577476) | soil metagenome | isolation source: 115 cm soil or saprolite under Garry oak tree replicate 1 | place: USA:California | collected 2016-06-15
TCCTGCTGATCGGCTTGGTCACCGTCAGCATCGGGGAGTCCTCGCTCGGTTGGCGGACCTTCAGATCAGGTCCGCCGCACCGCCAGCGGGTGGGGAATTTCAGTGATCGAGTCTGGGGAGATTCCGGTGATCCTTAGCATCATGATGCGAGCCCTGGACAACTACATGGTCCAACGCCGTGAAGCTCCTGACTTCCAGGCAAAGGCGCAAAGGGCACTCGAAGAAGCCGAGGCTCAAATGGCCCGCACCAGGGCCATACTATTGGGAACCTTGCCTGAAGAAGTATCAGCGGCCGAGGCGAGCACTGGCGCGCCGGCCGGCGGTCGGGGTAGGCGCAAGGAGGCTTCCGGCTGAGTGTGGTTCACGCCAAAATCGAGCGGAAGGCGGCCGAGCAGGCCGCCTTCCGCTCCCTCAAATATCTTGTTCATCTGATGGGAAGCGCTGGAACTGCTGGACAATCCATGTAGGGAGTGGGTGGCGTGCATAGGGATTGATAGTGAGCTTGCACTCAACACGCCAGTCCTCGCATTGCTCCGTTGGCAGCACAGCTGAACTGAACAGACAAACGGCGCTCACACGCGTGTGTAGGTTAGGCTGGAGCCTCCGCTCGATCAGCTCCCGCTAGGCCTTCATGGCTCCGACTGTTCCTGAGGTGAAGATCATAATCAGGCCCGGTGCGTCAGTTGGCAGCTGCCTGGCCTCATGACGAATGAAGGTCTCTGCCCGCGTATCTGTGAAAGGCCAACGCACGGTTATATGCCGATGCTGACCAGCGCCAGCGACCACACTGGTCATGCCTAGCCTGGGCGTGTACGGCTCGCCATGATCGTCCAGGACAACGGCGCCGGGAGGCTGCTGATTCCAATACAAAGTGCCCAGGCCAGAGCGGAGTTCCACTGCTGACTGGCCAGCAGTCTGGTGTCCTTGCAGAATTTCATTCGCGATCAGGTCTATCTCTGCTTCCGTCGGCTCACGCTTAAGGAAGACTTCGAGTGCAAAGCTCCCAGAGCAATCGTGCACGAGCCCGGTAAGCCGCTCCAGACCTCGACGAACGTCTGCCTGGGCTTCTGAACTGCCTGGATTCGTGACTTCGACGTATGTCCACGGCTCAGCATGTATGCCAGTACGGAAGTCTGGCTTACGATTACGGCCGCCAACCCGGATCACTGGCTCCACCTCGACAAGGGCTTCCGTATTCTCGCTGCGCAGCAGGTAGATGGCAATGAGTTCTGCGCGAGCATCCAGGTTCCCTCGGCGCACCTTCTCGATAAGTGCAGCAGAATTAGGGGCACCATCTAGAGCGTGTAGAAGCCGAGCAAGTGTCACAATGTACAGTGTTGGCGATGCGCCGCGGCTGGCGATGCCATTTCTAGTGCGGGTGGCTTCGACCCACTCCCGGCCGAAGCGTGAAGCAACCTCATTGAAGGCTGTGAGCACTTCATCGGGTGTTGTGGCGAGCCCGCCACCCAACCACTCCTGCTCAATCTCTTGCCATGTGTATGTCACAGGTTTACCCCTCGTGGTAAGCGGCATTATCTCACGGCCAGCGACCCCTGGGCGAACGGTTTAGAAAGCGCTGTACATCCTGAGCCCGGAGCGTAATCTGGAAGTAAATTGTTACAAGTAACAAGGACACTAACGACTATGCGAGCCACCAAGCGTCAGACCGAGGCGGTCCGTACCTACGCCGAGGGTCAGGCCAGCGAGCAGGTCATTCACCTGGAGAAGGTGGCCTCGGAACTGGTCGGGCCCGTACGCCATGACATCTGGGACGTGCATTGTACCGACAGCCGGTGGTGGGTGATCACTGAGCCGACCAACCTCTACAGCCAGGAGGACTTCAAGAGCCGTGACGTTGCGCTGACCTTCCACATAGGACTTGCGCTGCGCGTCTCCTATCTCCACGAGCGGAAGGTCCCGGTTAAGCCTGGAGCGGCCTACCTGCTGCCTGGCTCATGGCGGCGCTGGGAACAAGCCTTTGAGGTCTACGACTCCGGCGAGGAGGCCGAGACCTTCCAGGCGGTCGGCGTACGGCTGCGCGAGTGTCTCGTTTCCTTCGTCGGCGAGACCGCCAATGACGACCTGGTGCCCGCGGGCCAGGAGCCGCCCAAGCAAGCCGACTTCAAGGGCTGGGCTGAGCTACTGGCCAACACCCTTGCCAGCGGCGACGCGAGCGCTTACCTGCGCTCGTACCTCAAGAAGCTGTCGGCCGAGACGTGGGCCTACGTGAACTGGCTGACCCACGCCAAGAACGCCATCCGCATGGACGCCGAAATCGGGCTCAAGATGGTGGAGCACCTACTCGGCGTATTCACGGCAGCTAGGCTGCGGCTCGGCCACAACCAGGTACGCTGCGGAGCCTGTGGCTCCTACCGGCTTGTGACTGGGACATGTGAGAGCTGCGGTTGGGTCGATGAGGAGTATGAGCCACCGGAAGCACGAGCCAGGCGGAGAAGGGGACCTCCAAAGAGCGATTGTGTCCTCACGTCCGACATCTCGACCTTCATACGACCGGAAGACGTGATGTGATCGCTAGCGCCTAACTACTTGGGGGTAAAGACGAGGGATGATCTCGGCCAGCTTCAAACGCAGGAATTGCACGCTCATGCTGTCGCCGACACCGGCTAGGACGCCCCCATTGACTCCACACTCGCGGAGCAGGCAGAGCATGACAAGCAGAAAAACCGACTCGGCCAGGAAGTAGAGGTCGCCATCCTTAAAGGTAATCTGCCGATCCTTGTCGTGGTGAGTCATACGATTCCTCACTTCAACGACAACTGTGACCCAACGATCACGCTTGCCGCAGACTGAAGTGAAGACCGGGCTCGCATACCTCGCCAGGCTGCGCAGACGCCTGCGCAGCCGGGGCTCGTTGCTGTACTGAAGTTGCATGCCAAGCCACTCGCGATGCTCCTCTGGCACAGCCTCGATTAGCCCCTGGATGAACTGGTCGAACTCCTTTTGAGACGTAACTTCGTTTGGGAACCGGAGCCGATGAAAGCTCTCAGCCGCGGACACGACGTTGTAAAAGCGGTTCTGGACATACAGTCCTGAGGCATAGCGAATTGACAGCAGCCATCCCAGAACGATGTCGTACGTGTGGGCAACCGCCAGCCAGCGGGCAATGGTGGGAAGGCCACCGATAGACTGATACTCAAACAGGACGTGGCCGGGAGCTTGTGGCTTGTCGAGGCGCACCCGTTCTGCAAGCTGCGGCGCGTAGTATGACAGGCTCTTGAGTCGCCCAGCGGCCGATCCAGTCTCGTGTGTTATATCAGCGCGTCTAAGCGTTACGTCTTCGAGCACGACGGGCGCATCAACCGCGAGCGTCAACAAATCCTGAAGGGCCTTGAGGTCATCCAAGATTACTTTCAAGGCTTGTGAGGTCGGGTACTTGAGCGTTAGATACGTGCCCTGCGTGAGTCGAGTTTCCGTGATATGGTCTCCGCGTAGTCCCCAGCTCGATCCGAGCCACAACTCAAATTCATCAAGACGTACTATCTCGTCGACTGGCTGCCTGAAGTCGATGTCGATCTCGTCGGTTGTCTGTTCGCCATGTCTCAGGTTGTAGTTGACGGTTACGCCTGTGCGCCCAATCCACGTTGGTAGCTGGTCGAACGTGATCGACACCTCATCGAAGGCTAGCGCCTCATCCTCGTCGAAGAGGTGGTTCGTAATTATTGAGTTGACATGAAAAGTCTGACGGGTAATCCCTGGCATTTCGTGGCTAATGTCCTCGAGAAAACACTTCTCAAGCGTCAGGTAGCGCTTCCCGGCGACACCCTGAAGCCTTAGTGTTGGTGAGCCTGCCGTGAACTGCTGGTGTGGAGTTCCAAAGGAGCCAAAAAGATTTAGTGTTGCACCCTTAATGGGATCGAAGGTTATCTTTCCTGCAATCTGGGTTTCATCATCGCTCGGAAGCCAGAAAACCCCTTCGCCTTCAAATGGCTTCATTGCAACCCCTGCATTTTGTGTGTTAGCACTTTCGCTTCAGGTTCAGACCGCAACGCTAGCCCGCCGTCAGGCTTCACCACTAGAACTGGCCAATCACGAGCTTTCGAGCCCTACACGGCCATCATCTGTAAACGCATGCACATAGTCACCTACCAGCTGAGACGCTATCGCGATGGCTGAGTCTACTAGCTCGGGTCCGAGACGAATATGTAGATCAGCCCGTGGGATGCGATGATGGCGGTGCAGCGGATTCTCGCAGACTGTCAGCACGTATTGGTCCAAGGCTCCCCACTCGCCGTGAACACTCGCACTCGCTGGAGCAAATAGGAGTCGGTATTCGGAAATCAAGCCGACCTGCTCCGCCATTTTCCTGGTATCGATCCCAGCAAAGTTTCCCTCGATGCTGATGTCCTGGAACTCCTCCCAGATGTCTTGGTTGACTAGAGCATCCAGGTACTCAATGTGCTTGTCGAGATCCGGTGATGGGTCCTTCAAGCTGTCCCTATACTCCTCCAGGTGGAGCTTCAGCAGCTTGATTCGGCCGCGACCGTAATCCTCGAACTTTGAAAAGAGTTCAGGATCATCTCGCTGGATAAGCCACTTGAGCACGATCCGCGCCTCAAGCAGTGCGCGGGTGACGGAGCTGCCATGCTCCATAGTCCAAAGGGCCGGGTACCCAATGAGCACCGACAGACTGCGGAGCATACGCAGGGTAATACCTGTGAGCACTTCGTAGCGATCTGGGTTGTACAGGTCTGGGTCTACCTGCTGAGCTGTTTGGTCGAAGGACTTTTGGAGCTCGTCCAACTCGGTATGCCAATGGCGTTGTGCGCCTGAGATGGTGTCCTTCGACGCGCGCAGTTCATCACCTGGCGGCTGGTTCTTACTCGTCTTGCACTTGTAGAGCTTCCAGTTCTGGCGCCAGAATGTTCTCGCCCATGCCAGAGCAGGGGCATCGGCTTCGTCCTCTTCAGGACCATACCTAAGCGAGGAGAGTGCCAGGAACGCCGCGCGAATTGAGGGCTCGATGCGGCGACGCTCCTCCTCGGTTACGTTGAAGGGATATCGAGGCAGGATGTCCTTCCATTCCTCGAACACTTCAGGGGTAAGGACAATCTTCCCAACCTTGAATCGGGCTCGCAAGGGCATGCATTTTGCTTTAGTCGCAACAGCACTCTGACCGTGTGCACTATCAAGCACTACCCTAGCCAGATATCGCTCCTGTTCGTCGGGTGCGATGATTGGTTCTCGACCGCGCCAGCCGTCAAGGAGCCACGCGCCAGGCATGTCCGAATACTTGCTGAGCGCTCGCGCCAGTACCCCCGGCACACCTTCTTCGTAGAGATCATCGCTTCGCAAAGCGAAGATGATCTCGCTGCGGAGTTCCACTGGAACTTCTTCAAATGAAGTTAGTTCGCCCCCAAGAAGCAGCTTCTCTGGCTTCGTGATTCGACCATCGGCGGCTGCGGCGTCCATGACTGACTCGACGCGATCGATGAATCTCGATGCGAGAAGCATCCCCTCATCGCCGTGGTGGCTTATGACCGCACAGATCCATAGCATGTCCGGGAAGATGTCACGAAGCCAAGGTACGCTCTTCGTTTTGGAGATGGTCCGGAAAGGCGGCTGCAAGACCTTCCCAGTTCGACGATGATCTTTCAGCGAGGAGTTCCTGCGCTGGCGCTTGTTTCCGCTCGACTTCCGCTGCTTCCGATTAGCTGACATCTGCTATGTAGTGTCCATTAGTCAATATGAATGATAACGTCTTGCAGGAAGGCACGCCATTCGCTAGGGGTGACCACCAGGACCGAACCCTCAAGGTCCTTGGAGTCCCGTACGGCCACCGCATGGCCCAGATTCGCTACCTCAACGCAGTTGCCCGAGTTGCCGCTGTAGCTGCTCTTCCTCCACTGGGCGCGGGACAGGTCAAGCTCCATGCTGCCCGCACCTCCTCTCATAGCTCGCGGATGACACCGCGGATCAGCGCCACCGACTCGTCGGGCGGTAGGGCTAGCGCTCTGAGGTGCTCGAAGATGCCAGCGAACCGCTCGAGGTCGGAGTCGCTCTCCAAGAACAGGGTCGATGCTTGGGTCTCAATGTAGACGACATCACCAGCACCAGCGTCGGCGAACCTCATGATGGCGAACGACCCTGGCATGCCGGGATGCCCACCAACCGCGTACGGCAGAGCTTGCAGCGTGACCTGCGGTAGGTCGGCCGCCTGGGCCAAGTGCTCAAGCTGGGCAGCCATGGCCGCAGCTCCGCCGACTGGCCGGTGCAGCGCTGCCTCATCCACGATGGCCCACAGCCGTAGCGGCGGCTCACGGGTGAGGACCGCTTGCCGGTTCATCCGAGCCTCGACCTGCCGCCCAATCTCTTCCTTGGTGGCATCGGGCATGCCGCGTTGGAGCGCCGCCCGGGCGTAGTCCTCGGTCTGGAGCAGTCCTGGGATGAACAGGCACTCGTAGTTAAGGAGTGCCTGGGCTTCGCCTTCAAAGGCAATGTAGGTGGCGTACGCCTCCGGCAGCTCGGGCGGGAAAGACTGGAGCCAGGACTGCTCGTCCGACTGCTTGGCCAAGGCTTGTAGCTCGGCGCGCTGGTCGGTGTCGGTCACGCCGTACAGGTCGAGCAAGGCGACGAGGGTTCTGGCCTGGGGCCTGGCCTTGGCGACTTCCAGCCGGTACAGCGTGGCCTCGTTGATGCCGGTGCGCCCACCGACCTCTTCTCTTGTCAGACCAGCGTCGGCCCGCAAGCGGCGCAGTTCGGCGGCCAGGCGACGAAGACGCAACGTGGGCGTGGGCCTGCGGGTGGGCATGGCGACGATCTTACCGCGAAAGTAAACGTTTTAAGCCCTTGTATTTGCAATCCTTGCGTTCTCAAGGTTAGGAGGCGCATACTGGGCGAACGCATGGACACACAAGATCGTTCCGAGGGCCTGGCCTAGCCTTTCGGCTACTGAGTGGAGTCATCCCATGAACGGCAGGGTCGGCGCCGTAACAGGGTCATCCAGGGTCGATGGCTATGGCCCCGAGCACGTCTCCGGTGTCGGCCCTGCTTCCACAGGAGGGCCACACCTCATGCCGACCACCTGGCCCCGCACTAGCTCGCTAGTGCTGGGAGCCTTGCCGACCGCTCCAAGCTGTGCACGATTGCATGCGGGAGCAATCCTCCACGAATGGGGCCTGGCCGCTCTCGCCGAGACGGTCGAGCTGGTGGTATCGGAGTTGGTCACCAATGGCGTGCAGGCGTCGGAGGGCGTGATCGGCTGTCGCTACCAGGGCCGCTGGACGCCCGGTGTTCCACCGGTTCGCATCTGGCTCTGTTCGGACAGGCAGAGCGTGCTGGTCCAGGTTTGGGATGGCAATGACCGGGGGCCAGAGCGCAAGGACGTTGACCTGGAGGCAGTCGGCGGCCGCGGACTTCTCCTGGTGGAAGCGCTGAGTGCCGAGTGGGGGACGTACACACCTGAGCGGTCAACTGGGAAGATCGTCTGGGCGCTCGTCGCCGGATGATCACCGATCTTCAGGCGAGGGCACTCGCCCCCAATGGGCGCTAGCTGCGCTGTGGTCACCGGCGGCCCGGCATCGCAGGCTGATGTCAGGCCGCGAATCGCCTCTGGCCAGTTCGCCCCGAGTTCGCCGCCGCGACGTCGGTCTTTTCGTCCTGTTCGGTGCTGAGCCGGGCCGGAGGCCGCAACCTGTCGGCAGTGCGATGGCGGCGGCGGATCACATCGAGCGCAGCTGGCACGCCGTTATGGGCGGCGGCGTAGTCGGCATTGCTCGGCCAATTTCGATACTAACGAGAATGGGCAAACACTGAGCCAGTCAGCGCCTTTGGTTCCAGCTAATTGCGTCGTTTAGAGTACGAGATTAGCTGAGCCGGGCGCGCGCCAACGCTAGCAGGCTGGATGTGTCGTGTCGCGTGGCGATCGCGCAGGTAGAAGCCTCCGATGCGTGGCTAAGACAAGCGGCGACGTGAAACGAGCAAGATATTCCGCATCGGCACGATAACTGTAGACCGGGCGCGGTCTGCCGATGCATACTGGCCGTCAGTCAAGCATTCGATAAAGGCCAAAGAATGGCACGGTGGAGTACGGAAAGGAAACGGGCGGCAGTGAATGACACGCAACGGCGCCGAGACGGGGAGGCGACACGGCCAGCGCGCACGACATGCCGGTGGCGGCAGGGGCGAGGTTACGGCGGCGGTCCCGTCAGAGCACCGGACGGGTGCGCAGCGTGCGCTTCGGCCTGACCGACGAGGAGTACGGGGAACTGGACACCGCCGCCGCGCAGGCCGGGATGGCAAAGGGCGCGTACGCGGCCATGGCGACATTGGCTGCCGCTCGCGGGTTGATGAACCCGGCAGACTCGCCGTTCCGCCAGGCGTTGACCGAGCTGATCCGTGCGGCTGGGCTGGTCCGGCGGATCGGCGTCAACCTGAACCAGGCGGTGGCGAAGCTGAACGCCACGGGCCAGCGCTCTGCAGACCTTCTCCCATATGCGGCGGAGAGCCTGCGGCGTGCGGAACGTCTGGACGCTGCCGCTGAGAACGTGCGGCGGCGTCTGCGGTGATCGGGAAGGTGCTCCGCGGGCGATCCGTCGCGGGACTGCTCTATTACCTCTTCGGGCCGGGGCGGCGCGAGGAGCACACCGATCCGCACCTGGTCGCCGGATGGCGGCACCCGGCCGAGTTGGAGCCGCCGCGGCGCCCCGACGGCCACCGGGACTTCCGGCGGCTGAACGGGCTCCTCACCCAGCCGCACGCGGCGTTAGGCCCGCGGGGGTTCGCCCAGCCGGTCTGGCATTGCGTGGTCCGGGCCGCGCCGGGGGACCGGATGCTGTCCGACGCGGAGTGGGGACGGCTGGCCCGGGACATCCTGCACCACACCGGCCTGGCACCCCATGGGCAGGACGACGAGGCGGTCCGCTGGGTCGCGGTCCGGCACGCTCCGGATCACATCCACGTCGTGGGCACGCTGGCCCGCCAGGACGGAACGCGCCCGCGCCACTGGAACGACTACTACCGGATCCGGGAGGCCTGCAGGGAGGCCGAGGAACTCCACGGCCTGCGCCGCACCGCACCAGCCGACCGGACCGCGGGACGCCGCCCCACCCGCGCGGAGCAGGAGAAGGCCCGCCGCCACGGCCGATCCGAAGCGCCCCGGATCACGCTCCGCCGGGCCGTCAGCACCGCGGCCGCCGGAGCGGCCAGCGAAGAGGAGTTCTTTGCACGGCTTCGGGACGCCGGCGTCCTGGTACGCATCCGGTACAGCCGCTGCGACCCGGGGCAGGTCACCGGCTACGCCGTCGCGCTGGCAGGTGACACGGCACGGGCCGGGGGACCGGTCTGGTTCGGCGGCGGGAAACTCGCCGCCGATCTGAGCCTGCCCAAGCTGCGGGCGCGTTGGCATGGCGCGCCGACCGGCCCCGGCCTGACCGATCCGCTCACCGCGGCGGAACGGAACGCGATCTGGGAACATGCGGCCCGTGTCGCGGAACAAGCCCGCGATGAGATCCGCCGCTGCGCCGTCACTGATCCGGCCGCCGCCAGCGATGCCGCCTGGGCCGCATCCGACACCCTGCACGCCGCCGCCAGCGCGCTCCACAGCCGAAACTTGCGCCGGGCGGCGGACTCCTACGCCCGGGCCGCCCGGATCCCCTACGGCCGGACGCCCCGGCCCACCCCAGCAGGTGCGAGCCTGCGCCATGTAGCCCGGCTGATGTCCCGCGCCGCGCTCGCCAGCCAGGACGACACCGCTGCCCTGGCCGCGCTGATCCTCCAGCTCGCCGCGCTCGTGGAGACGGTCGTCGAGCTGCGCCAGGCACAGCGGCATGCCGCTCAAGCGTCCGCTGCCCGATGCTCAGCGAGGAATCTGCGCACCCTGGGCAGGCGCCTGAACCGGCGGTGGGAGTCTCCGGCCGCCAAAGTGGCGCGGCTGACCGCCGAGAGCTTCCCCGTTCCACCCCGGGCAGCACCCCGCACATCCGGCTGGCACGAGCCCGCAGCCAGCGCAGGCCCGCGCCCACGGCACGGAACCGGGCCACCCAGACACCACGGCCCCAGCCGATAGCACCCGAACCATCAGCGACGGCAGAAAGAGGTCAGGTGAAGTGCAGGCATACACGGTGGAGCAGGTGGCGGAGATGCTGCACGTCGGCCGGGACAAGGTGTACTACCTGCTCCGGACCGGTCAGCTCCGCAGCATCAAGATCGGCAAGTTACGGCGGATCACCGACCGCCACCTGGCCGAGTTTGTCGCGGCCCTCGAAGACTCCAACGCATAGCACCAACTCAGCACACAGGAGGGAGGTGAGCAGTGAAGATCATCATCGGGAAGCACGAGGCGACGATCTACCGCGAAGGCAACGGCTACACCGGCGCGATCAGCCTCGGCTTCGACGCCACCGGCAGGCGCCGACGCGTCAAGCGCAAGGGCCGGACCAAAGCCGAGGTCAAAGACAAGCTCCGCGAAGTCGTCGACGACCTGGAAGCCGGCGTCTCCGCCGCCGCGAGCTCCACGGTGCAGGAGGCCGTGGTGGACTTCCTTGACCACGGAATGAAGGGCAAGTCCCCGCAGACGGTCGCCAACTACCGGTCGATCGCCGATCACCACCTGATCCCGTTCATCGGCGCCGCCAACCTCAAGAAGCTCACCGCCGACGAGCTGGACACCTGGCTGGACGACCGGGCCGAGGAACTGTCCACGCGCACCTTACGACTGGTGCACCAGATCCTGGAGCGTGCCATCCGGCACGCCCAGGGCCGCGACAAGGTACGGCGCAACGTTGCCAGCCTGGTCATCCTGTCCGAGGGCCAGGAAGGCCGCCCGTCCCGGGCCATGACCCTCGACCAGGCGGTCAGCGTCCTGGATCAGGCCGGACCGGGCAGCCAGCACCGGCTCGCCGCCTACGTGGTCGTATCCCTGCTCGCGGGCATCCGCACCGAGGAGGCCCGAGCGCTCACCTGGGCCGAGGTCGACCTCGATGCGGGCACCGTGGCGGTGTACCGGTCGGTGCGGGCCAAGGGCGATACCAAGACCCGCAGGAGCAGACGCGTCCTCAAGCTGCCTGAACGGGCCGTCGAGTCCCTCAAGGAGCACCGCTCCAGCCAGGCCGCCGAACGGCTCCGTGCGGGCGGCACCTGGCAGGACCACGGCCTGGTGTTCTGCCGCGAGGACGGGACGCCGCTGGACCGCTGGCAGGTGCGCCGCGAGTTCGCAGCCATCACCAAGGCCGCAGGCCTGGGGGAGGAGTGGGCACCGAGAGAGCTACGGCACTCGTTCGTGTCCATCCTGAGCGCTCATGGCGTCCGCATCGAGGACATCAGCGACCTGGTCGGCCACAGCGGCACCACGGTCACCGAAACCGTCTACCGGCACGAGATCAGGCCCGCGCTCACCACCGGCGCCACGGCCATGGACAAGATCCTCACCAAGGAGCAAACCCCTCCCCGGCTTCCAGCGGGCGAGCCCGCTACACCGCGGCTGCCAACAACCCCGCCTCCGGCGGCGCAACCCGCCACCCGCCGGGCAACGCCAACCAAGCCGCGGCCCAGCAGGCGCGCCTAGCGAGCACGCCCGCCACGAACATGTGGCTCTGCGGTGGCTCCCCGATTGGCTCCCGAAGATCGAAAAGGGGCTCGGGTGAGAACCCGGAACCCCTTCTGACCTGGAACTTCTGGTCGGGACGGCCGGATTTGAACCGGCGACCCCTTGACCCCCAGTCACCTCCTGCGTGTCGCCAGGCGTGGCCCGACAAGGCTCACTGAGCACTTGAACTGCGCAAACAGAGGCTTTGCGTCGGCTCGTGTCGCCTGAGGTCGGCCTGCGTTGGCTCTTGGAATGGCTCTTTCGCGGGGGGACGTCGGCAGCGGATCGCTGCTCTCCGTCTGGTCCTGGAATCGGGCAATGCCCTGGACCGCAGGGGCAGGATAGTGGGGCCCTGGACCGAGCTTGGGTGACGACCACTTGCCCGCAAACCGGGGGCACCACGACCACCAGCATCCACAGGGGCCAGGTCACCGTGCTCGCCCAGGCGCCTTGCTATATCTGCGTGCTGCACGCAATCGCCGGGCCCGGACAGGCGCTGCCAGCAGGGCCCATCACCCATAGTCACATGTGCGGATCCGGTCCGCCCATCGCAGCTGAGCAACGGGTTCCCAGTAGGCTCATAGCCGCCCGTCGGCGGCACAGCAGGGACTGTGAATAACGCACGCCGAGTCGCCGATCGGTGGCGTCAAAGACGTATGACGGTACTGCGTGCGGCGCGAACAGAAACGGGTGATCGGGGCGCTGCCGTGTTAGCCGAACCAGTCACACTCTGACGGGCAGTCCTGGCGCGGTCGTCCTGGCCGGGACTTGATGCCCTGTTCGCTCGCGCGCGTGGCTAAGCCTTTCGGCTACCGTTGTGGCATCAGGAAACGCCGCCAGGCCTTGGCCTGGCCGGAGGGGGTTATGGCTCGCGTGACCGTCTACCACGACAACATCAAGCAGATGATCGCCGAGATACAGGAGTCGTTCGACCGTAATGGCCCCATCCGGATGGATGTCGTGGAAGCAAGTGTCCCTGACGGGTTCAGCCCGGCCAGCGCGACGACGACTGCGTTCTACTTGCCACGGCTCTTGTTGTGGCTAGACCAGCAAGGGCGCGAGCAGCCTGGCGTGTATGTGGATCCGGCAGCCTTCGCCAACGACGAATGTTAGCGACCTCGTTATATGACGATCCAGCGGCTGAACTGCATGAAGATGCTTCGGTAAGGCTCTGTGGGCATTCGCTCTCGTGGCTGCTCGATCGTGCGCCGGTCCTCGCCCGAGCTTCGGTGGGAAACGTTCCGCACGTAAGGAAGCGCCCCCGCCAGCCTCTGCTGGCGGGGGCGTCCCCCATGGTTGCGGTCAGTCAGCGAAGGACGGATCCCGCAGCCATACCATGGCGCGATTCTGGTGCGTCCCATGCGGGAAGTCCCGCGGCTCCGCGGTGCCACCGATCGGGTGGGCACGCCAGTAACAGTCGCGGCCGAGCGCAATCCTCTCGGTCCAGCCGACGAGCTGCCCAGCGGGCCTGGGGCCATCCCAGATCTCGTACCGGGTGGCAGGCCTGCCCTCGACTGGATACCGGTGCATACCCGGCGGGTTCGGCGTCGTAGCCATCTCACTGACCTCCTCCATGTAATACCGTCAAGGGGGCCGAAGGTCAGCCCTGCGGATCCTGAGCGGCTTGCTGCTCGCGGGCAGATAGCTCTGCGAGCACATCGCGCCCCCTGGCGCTTAGGTACCGGCGGTCACCATCCCGCTCGATCAGCCCGCGCCGCACCCAGCCGCCGAACGACCTCGGCTTGTAGCCGTTCTCCCGGAAGGCCTTCGACGCCTCCTCCCGGTCCAGCCCTTTCTCCGGAGGCACGTCGAAGCGTCGCATCAGCGCGATCCTGCGGGCCGTGCGCTCCATGCCAGGCACATCGCCATCAAGCACCGCTGCCGCCTCGGTGAGCCCCTTCGCTATCTGGCGCAGTGCCGCCGCCAGAGCCTTCTCGTCCACGATCTTGATCTCCCGCTTCTATCGGGGCTTAGAACGCTTCTGTTCTTGACAACGACTCAGGGAGGCGAAGTATTCCGCTAGCGGGCAGTCGGCGGGGCGTTCCTGGGTACCTGTTACCGGCGCCTGCGGTGGACGAAGAGCGTGGCCGTTGATCATGACTTGGTGTCCAGATAAAGGCGCCGTCAACAACGAAGCGCTGGAGCCGGACTTCGTCGACAACCTCATCACGCTCCTGGAGCAGAAGCGCTATATCGCTGTCGCCCGGTCGCTGGAGAACAGGGCCATGCCTGACTCCCTGGTCACGGACAGGGGCAAGGCCGAGGCTCAAGGTCGCCGAGGCGAGAGAGTCGAGTTTCCTTGGCAGCCAGCTGACGGGTGAAGAGATCATCGCGGCCGTCCGCTATCTCGCCGACAAGAAGCTGATTGCGGCCGACAGCCCCGGAGAGGGCTTTCGGCTGGCCTCCGACGGCATCGACTGTGTAACCAGCGGAGTACCCATGAACGAGTACCTAGCCCACCAGCCCATGGGCGGCCCTGTCTACAACGTCACAAATCCCCAGGGCAGCATCGGCGGGGAGCACCAGACGGTGAATCAGACCAATACCCTCGGGTTCAACCCCAGCGAGGTCTCGCAGCTGGCGAGTGGGCTGCCCTGATCCAGCAAATCAGCCCAACGCTCGGCCTGCCGGAAGCCGACCAGAGGGAACTCGATGAGAGCGTGCAGGCCCTGGCGCTGGAAGTCGCAGCTCCGGTGCACGAGCCGAGCAGGCTCCGCCACGTTGCTGACCGGGTAACTACGGCCCTCGCGAACGCAACTCAAATAACCGCCGCGTTGACAGTGCTCATCGAGGCGGGCCGTAAGGCCCATAGCGCAGTCTTCGGCGGATAACGCGCTTGATTCGCTGCGCGTAATCGAGGAACCCTTCGGGCGGTGGCAGACAAGCGGGCGCGACGCCGTTCAGGTGTCGCTTCGTACCGTATAGCGCGTCGATGAGGCATTCCGACGCCCCTGCGCTGAACGGTGAGTCACCAAGCTGATTGCGCTCTCTGCGACGTGCCGCTGTCGTGTCGGAGATGCGAGGCCATACGGCACTTCCCCGACTTGTGACACGATCTCGGCCTGAGTGATCTTGCGGGGTGCTGAGCTGTGGTTTTGCGGGTTGTGGCGACTGGAAGTGCGCACTAGTTGGGGAGCGGGCAGACTTGGCTGATGCAGGCCCGCCCCGCCGGGGGCTGAACCCAGTGGAGGTACCGCATGCTGGCGGTTGAAATCTCGCGGCACGGCGGCCCGGACGTGCTTGTCCCGGTAGACCGGGCCGACCCGGTTCCGGGCCGCGGTGAAGTGCTGGTGCGCAACCGCTGGGTGGGGGTCAACTATGTCGACCTCCAGCACCGGGAGGGCCGCCCTTACCCGGTGACGCTGCCGCTGGTACCCGGCACTGAGGCCGCCGGCACCATCGTGGCGGCCGGCCCCGGCGTGGACGCCGACCTGGTGGGCACGCCGGTGGTGCATTTCGGTCACCTCGCCGGGGTGTACGCCGAGTTGACCGCGGTCCCGCTTGATTACGTCGTGCCGCTGCCGCCGGACACCCCGCTCGACGTCGCGGCCGCGGTCGCCCTGAGCGGCACCACGGCCCACGTGCTGACCAGTGCGGCGCACCGGGTTGGCCCGGGGGACGTGGTAGTCGTGCACGCGGCCGCTGGAGCCACCGGCGGTGCGGTGGTCCAGCGCGCCGCCGCGGCAGGCGCTGACGTCATCGCCATCGCCTCCACCGCAGAGAAAGCGGCGGCCGCCACCACGCTCGGCGCCGGGCACGCCATCGCGTTGCGGGAAACACCCGACCCGGTCGCCGCCGTGATGTCGGCCAGCGGCGGGCAGGGCGCGGACGTCGTCTACGACGCCACCGGCCGTGACACCTTCGAGGCGAGCCTGGCCATGCTCGCCACCCGCGGGACCCTGGTGCTGTACGGCCAGTCAAGCGGCCCGGTCCGCCCGTTCGACCCCGGCCGGCTGTCAGGCATCACCGGCGACAGCGGTTCCGCGGGTTCCCTTACCTTGCGCTGGGTCGCGGCCAGCCACTACCTCAGCGGCCCTCACGAGCGGGCCCGAGCCCTCACCGCCGTGCTCGACGAGGTGAGATCGGGCAAGTTCAACCCCCGGATCGCCGGCCGGTTCCCGCTGCGCCAAGCCGCCCAGGCACACGCCCTCCTCGCCCGCCGCACCGTGCAGGGAAAGCTCCTGCTGCAAGCGTGACGCACGCCGCCATCTCCTGCGAC
>WNGH01008698.1_pt1 | contig 15758 bp, 12 predicted proteins | sample 5400631 | NCBI WGS metagenome assembly WNGH01 (sample SAMN13153373, study PRJNA577476) | soil metagenome | isolation source: 115 cm soil or saprolite under Garry oak tree replicate 1 | place: USA:California | collected 2016-06-15
CAGCATCACCCCTGCCAATAAGCGTGTGACCCGGTTCCCCGTCCTGCCCCTCGGGGAACCGGGTCACCGTACAGCACGATCCAGGCCAGCGCCCGCGTCAGGGCGCTGGCCTTGGCACATTCCCGCGGCGTACGCGTCCTCGGCCGCCCAGTAGCGGGGCAGCGAACGGTAGGGGTTCCGCCCGGCCTTGTCGGTCACGTAGACGTAGCCGGCGTGCCGCCGCAGGGCCAGCCGGAGCGCCCCGGCCAGCCGCGAGCCGGGGGTGGCATACACGACATGCGCGAACCGGGCGGCCGGGTACCGGTCCACCCAGGCGGGCACCCGGAGGGTGGCATAGCGGGCGTAGCTGCCCTCGTAGGCCAGCACTACGTCGCCCAGTGCCATGTACCGCCTGTCCGGGTAGGTGCCGGGGTTCAGCATCACCACCGCGCCCGGGTCGCGGTGCCTGATGTAGCCGGTCAGCTTCTGGTAGTAGGGGAGCTCGCCGGTGCCGGCCGCGGCCTGGTCGAGGAAGATGCCGGTGACGTGGTACCAGGCCCGGTAGTGCCGGACATCCGCCTCCACCGCGGCGACGGGGCGGCGCGCGTAGCCGGTGGCGGCATAGCCCAGGATCTTGATCCCGGCGGCCCGCGCCCGCGCGGCGGCCGCCGCGTAGGCCTGGTTCGGCGCGCTGCCCGCGCCGGAACTCGTGATGTCCAAGATCATGATGGCCGGAGCCGGCCGGCTGTCGATCGCCCTGGTCCAGGCGGCGCCCGGGTAGAAGTAGGCGGGCACACTGATCTCCTCGCAGCGTGCCCCGGATCCGGGCCGCAGCCACGGTACGAGCAGGCCGGCCGCCAGCGGCAGCAGGCCCGCCAGCGCGAGCAGCAGCCGTGGCCGGCCCCGGTGGCGGTCGCGGCGCGGCACCGGGCCGCGGGCCGGCCCGGTCACGTCGCCCGCTGGCCGGGCTGGCCCGCCGGAAGCCGGTCCCACGGGTTGGGCCCGCCGCGGTCGGTGATGTACACGCTGCCCGCGTTGCGCCGGGCGGCGAGCCAGCGGGCATCGCGGAACGAGGCGGCCGGCACCGAGTGCGGCAGATGGTAGAACTGCGCCGCCGGGCGCGACCTGGCCCAGCGTGGTATGGCCAGGTCGAGGTAGGCCGGCCAGGGGCCTTCGAAGGTGCCGAGCAGGTCGGCGTGCTCCGCGTAGGCCTCCACCGGGTGCGCGCCGTGGTTCAGCGCCACCACCCGTGCCCCGAGCCGCCGCGCGGCCCGCGCCAGGCCGGCGTACCGGCCCACGTGCTCGGCACCGGTCGCCGCGCGGTCGAAGAACACGCCGGTCACCTGGTACCAGTCCAGGTACCGGCCGAGGTCGGCGAGGGCGTCCCGGGCCGGCCGCAGGCCGTAGTTGGTGTCCACATACCCGGCCACCGGCACGCCGGCCGCGCGGAGCCGGCCGAGCGCGGGCCCGACCGCCTCGTCTGGCGTGGTCCCCGGCCCGTCGGCCAGGTTGAGCACGACGAGCCGGACCTGCTCCGCCTGCTCGGCCAGCCAGGCCCATTCGGCGGGGCGGCTGGCCGGGTGGAAGTAGGCGGGCACGATCAGCCGCGGCATGACCGGCTCCGAGCCGTCTCGCGTGCTCATGCGCTGGCCGCCCACAGGTCGGCCAGCGAGGTCCCGAGATCGCGGCACGGCCGCCAGCCCAGGTCGTCGCCGGCGCGGCTGATATCGGCCTGCTGCCAGGGGATGTCCGGCGACCTCGGCTGGGCCGGCGCGTCCTCGTGCACGGTGGCCGGGCAGCCGCTGGCCGCGACCAGCCCGGAGACCATGGCCCGGACCGGCACGCCGCGGCCGCTGCCGACGTTCAGCACCGGATGCGGCAGCGCTCCGGCGGTCACCGCGGCGATCACGGCGTCGGCCACGTCGCGCGCGTCGACGAAGTCCCTGACCGCATCCAGCGGCCCGAGCCGCACCTCACCGGTCCCGTCCGCGAGCGCCCGGCGCAGTTCGGCGGCCAGGCGCCCCGGCAGGCTGGCCACCGGCGCCCCCGGGCCGACCGGGTTGAAGACCCGCAGCGCCACCGCGTCGAGCCCGGCCGCCGCGGCGGTGCCGACGAGCCGGGTGCCGGCCAGCTTGGTCACCCCGTACATGCCGGTCGGCCGGGCGGCCGCCTGCTCGGTGACCGGGACGCCGGGCTCGGCGGCGCCGTACTCGGCCGCGGACCCCAGGTGCACGAGCCTGGCCGCCGTGCCCCGCAGCATCGCGGTGACCAGGGCATAGGTGCCGTCGATGTTGGCGGCGACCAGCGCGGCGGGCGGGCCGGAGGTGGCCCCCGCGCAGTTCACCACGGCATCGGGAGCCGCCGCGGCGAGCAGCGCGGCGATCGCGGCCGGGCCGTCGGCGGCCAGGTCGGCGAGCTGGTGACGCGGCGAATCGGGCAGCGCGGAGCGGCTCGCGGTGACCACGTCAAGGCCGGCCGCGCGGGCCCGGCGGCGGATGTGCCCGCCGAGGAACCCGCCCGCGCCGATGATCAGCAGGCGCATGCTCAGGCCTCCCTGAGGAGGCTTCCCTTGATGAGGCCGAACTCGGCGTTGACCCGGTCGTAGTCGTCCGGCCGCCCGATGTCGAACCAGTAGCCGTCGAAGGCGTAGTCGACCGGAAGGTTGCCCCGGGACAGCAGGTCGAGCACCAGCTCGTCGAAGCCGAACGGCAGCCCCGGGGTGTAGCCGGTCAGCGTCCGCTTGCTGCACGCGTAGATGCCCATGCTGACCCGGTAGTCGATGGCCGGCTTCTCCACGAAATCCACCAGGTGGCCGTCCCGCGTGGTCAGCACCCCGTAGTCGATCCGCTCCTGGCGCTGGAATGTGGCCACCGTGAGCGGGGAACCCGACTCCCGGTGCCGCCGCATCAGGTCCGAATAGTCGAGATCGGTGAGCACGTCGCCGTTCATGACGAGGAAGTCCTCCGGCAGCCGGTCCAGCATCCGCAGCACCGGGCCCATGGTGCCAAGCGGCATCTCCTCGGGCAGGCCGTAGTCGACCCGCACGCCCCACCGGCTGCCGTCGCCGACGTAGGACCGGATCAGCTCGCCGAGGTGGCCGATGGCCAGGGTCACCCGGCTGAAGCCGGCCCAGGCGAGCTGGCGCAGCAGGATTTCCATGATCGAGTGCTCGTCGCCGATCGGCACGAGGGGCTTGGGGAGCGTCGTCGTGTAGGGCCGCAGCCTGATGCCTTTGCCCCCGGCGAGGATGACCGCGTGCATGCCGCCTCCGTCGTTACTCATTTGCTGGCCTCCCTCGCGGGCGCTTCGCTGGCTTCGGGAGGCGTGTCCTCGCCGCCGGGACACCGCAACGGCGCCTGGGGCGCCTTATGCGGCGTTCGGCCCGGCGGCTGCGGCGCGACGCTGCCCGTGGTTGACCGACGGTGTCTCATTGGCTGTACTCGCCGGGGTTGTAGCGGGCCAGGTTGCCCGGCCGCTGGAACCACTCGATGGTCTGCTCGAGCCCCCGCTCGCGGGTGTAGCGCGGCTGCCATCCGGTGCGCTCGCGCAGCCGGGCCGCGTCGCAGCATAGCCGCAGGACCTCGGAGTCCTTCGGGCGCAGCCGGCGCGGGTCCTCGCTGATATCGGCGTCCGCGCCGATCAGCCTGGCGATGTCCGCCGCGAGCTGGCCGATCGACACATCCGTGCCGGTGCCGGCGTTGAACAGCTCGCCGACGACGGCCGACGCCGGTGCCTCACCCACCTCCACGAACGCCTGGGCGGTGTCGCTGACGTAGGTGAAGTCCCGGGTGGGATCCAGCGCGCCGAGCTTGAGCTGCCGGGAACCGGCCGCGAGCTGGATGATGATGGCCGGGATGACGGCGCGGGCCGACTGGCGCGGGCCGAAGGTGTTGAACGGCCGGAGCGTCACCACGGGCGTGCCGAAGCTCAGGTAGTAGGACTCGGCGAGCTTGTCGGCGGCCACCTTGGAGGCCGCGTACGGCGACTGCGCCTGCAGCGGGTGCGCTTCGCCGATCGGCACCGAGCGGGCGGTGCCGTAGGTCTCGCTGGTCGAGGTGTGCACCAGGCGCGGGGTGCCGCAGGCCCGCACCGCCTCGAGCACGTGCAGCGTGCCGATCGTGTTGGTGTCCACGAACGACCGCGGCGCGCGGTAGGAGTACGGCACGGACCCCAGCGCGGCCAGGTGGTACACGACCGCGACGCCCTCGACCACCTGGCGCACCGAGGCCGGGTCGCGCACGTCGCCGAACACCACGTCCACCTGGTCGAGCACGTCGGCGGGCAGTTCGTCCAGCCAGCCGCGCGAGCTGTGCATGTTGTAGAGCACCATGGCCCGCACGCGGTACCCGCGGCGCACCAGTGCCTCCACCAGATGGGAGCCGATGAATCCCTCGGCCCCCGTCACGGCAACTTCGTCCCTCATGGGCTTCCTCCAGTTGTTGGATCACGTTTGCGGCCCGCGCGGTTGCCCCGCGGGCCTAGCAGGCGTGCCGCGTCGCGCTGCCCAGCACCAGGGCCGCGTACCCGGCCAGCCCGATGAGCAGCTGCGTGCAGGCCACCAGCTGAGCGGCCACGCCCGCGCCGCGGCAGGCGGCCTCGGCGGCCAGCGCCACCGCGCAGCAGGCCAGCGGCACGACCCGGCTGCCGAACGCCTGCAGCAGCAGGGCGGTGAACATGGCGCCGCCGACCGCCAGGTACGCCGCGACCTGTGGCAGCACCGTGGGATCGGGATGGGCCAGCCGGGTCCCGGCGGCGACCGCGGCGACCGCCGCCGTCAGCCCGGCGGTGACGGCCAGGTACAGCAGCAGCGCGGCCAGCAGGGCCAGCCGCGCACCGGTGGCGAATGCCCGCGGCTCCGCGGTGCTGCGCAGCAGCCGCTGGGTGCGCCGCCGGAACCAGATGAGCATCCACTCGGCCGCGCCCATGCTCATCGCCAGTGGCAGCGAGACGAGCAGGCCCGCGCTCACGTGACCGGGCAGGCCGGCCGCCACCGGGAAGGCGAACAGGCCGGCGGCCACCAGCCCGAACCCGGCACTCGGCAGCGCACCGCGCAGTTCCGCGGCGGTGACCAGCCGGGCGGCCGGCCGCCCGGCGCCCGGCTGGCCGGCCCGCCCGCTCGCCGCATGCCTGCCGCGGCCCGTCCCGCAGAGCCCGGCCGCCCGGGTGGCGCGCACGGCGGCCAGCGTGAGCGCTAGCAGCGGCGTGGCCGCCAGTGCCGCCCAGGCCGGATCGGCGAGCCCCGCGGGCCGGCCGAGCAGCAGGAACGCCGCCGCGCCGAGCACACCGGGGGCCGCCGCGGCCAGCAGCAGCCGCTCGGCCCCCAGCACGATCAGCACGGTGGCACCCAGCATGTACACGCCCAGCCCGGCCGCAAACAGTACCGCCGGGACGCGGACCGGCAGCACCCAGCCGGCCACCACCAGGGCGAGCAGCACCCCGGCGAGCCCGGCGGCCAGCCCGGCCCGCAGCAGCCGCGCGGCCAGCGCCGGGTCGGCCTGGCCGAGCCGCAGGTAGCCGAGGTAGGCCAGGGACTGGCTGATCGCCCAGGAGACCAGCGAGACGACGATCAGCAGGGCGACCACCCCGGGCCCGGCCAGCAGCCCGGCGGCGGCCGGGAAGCAGACCGTGGGCAGCCCGTAGAGCAGCCCGTGCAGGGCCGGCCGGACCGTGGCGACCTGCCACGGATCCGGGGGCAGGTCCGGCTCGGCCGGCCGCCGCGGCACCCGGCGGTACATCTGTTCGGCCAGCGCGAACACGTCGGGCAGGCCGTAGCTGTCCCGGACCGCCTTGTCGCTCCAGCCCTCGAACTCCAGCGCGCTGGAGATTTCCAGCGGATCCACCGCGGACTCGCAGACTCCGGCGAACTGCGCGCACAGCGCGGCGACGTCAGGAGGCCGCGGGCCGCCCTCGGCCGGCCGGGCCGGTGCCACGGGGAGGCCGTCCGGCCCCCGGCCTCCGTGCCGCTGCAGCCGCGCCGCCGGGATGGCCGCGCTCACCGGGGGGCGCCCGGCGCGGGCGCGGGCGATGCCGGTGCCGTCGGCAGCGGCTGCCCGGAGCCGAGGAAGTGGTAGATCTCGTCGAAGGTGTTGATGGCCTCGTCGACGGTGAAGTACTCCAGCGCGCGGGCGCGGGCCGCCGAGCCGAGCCGGCGCCGCATCCTGCCGTCCCGCAGCAGGGTGAGGCCGTCGAAGGTGTTGATGGCCTCGTCGACGGTGAAGTACTCCAGCGCGCGGGCGCGGGCCGCCGAGCCGAGCCGGCGCCGCATCCTGCCGTCCCGCAGCAGGGTGAGGCAGGCCCTGGCCAGCCGCTCCGGATTGCGCGGCGGGACGATCAGCCCGGTGTCGCCGAGTGCCTCGGTGACACCGCCCACGTCGGTGGCGACGCAGGCCCGGCCGCAGGTCATGGCCTCGATCAGGCTGTACGGGAATCCCTCGGAGACGCTGCAGAGCACCACGATGCTGCCGGCCTGGTAGGCGTCGCGGATGTCGTCCACCCGGCCCTCGAACGTCGCGGCGCCGGCGATGTCAAGCTCGTCCGCCAGCGCCTGGCAGCGCCGCAGGTAGGCCTCGCCGCCGTGCGGTGCGGAGCCGAACAGCCGCAGCCGCGCCGCTGGCATCTCCCGGTGCGCCAGGGCGAACGCGCGCAGCAGCGTCTCCAGGTCCTTGATCGGGTCGATCCGGCCCACCCACGAGATCGTGGGCGCGCCGGGCTCGCCGTCCACGGCGGGGAAGCAGGCCGGGTCGACGCCGTTGTACACGGTCCGGATCCGGGACGGCTCCGCGCCGAGCCGCTCCTCCCAGCGCCGGTTGTAGGCGTTGCCGGGGGTGATGGCCGCCGCCTCCTGGTACCCGGTCGCGCACAGGTGCCGCAGGAAACTCAGGTAGAGCGCCTTCACCGGCCACCGGTACGGGCTCCTGCGGTGCTGCAGGTACTGCTCGCGCAGGTAGACGCCGTGTTCGGTGAGCAGGAGGGGCGCGCCGTGCTGCCACTTCGCGGCCAGCGCGGGCAGCAGGCTCAGCCCGTTGGCGACCGCGTGCCCCAGATCCGCCCGCTCCGGCTGGTAGCACAGCGGGCGGAGGGAATGGTCAAGCAGTTGCAGCGCGGTCACCGCGTCATGCAGGCTCGGCACCGGCCGCCTGGCGCCGGTGCACCGGTCCCGCCACGCCTCGGTCAGCAGCCGCACCGCCTTGTCGCTGGCCAGGCTGGGGGTCAACGTCCCGTGCCGGGCGGAGTACTCGTGCAGTTCGCGCAGCACGCTGCCGAATCGCTGCGGTGCACCCGCAGGGGAGTCGAGCAGGATCTCGATGAGCTGGCGCAGCAGCCGCAACGGGAGGCGGGCCCGCCGGCCGCGGGCCCGGCGCCGCGCCGGGCCCGGCGCCGGGCCCCACAGCGGCATCGTGACCATCGAGACGACGTTGCCGGGCAGCGCCCAGACCGCGTGCTCGGCCGCCGTGCCCACCAGGGCGACCAGATGGAAGTCGTATCCGGGCATGCCGCGGATGAGCTGATCGCACCAGACGCTCACCCCGCCGAAGGCGAACGGATAGGTACCTTCCGTCATCAATGCTATTTTCATAAAGCTCAATTATCGCCTGAAATCGCACGGGCAAATGACTAGCTAACTACTCGATTTCCCATGCGCGTGGCGGGGTTACGCGCGGAAGGTGCGGGACGGAATACGCTCACGTCGCCGTCATGCCGGACGGTTCAAGTAAGTCCGCAAACATCCGTTTCGCTCTCCTGGCTTTCGTATATGGGCACACGTCAGACAATCTAGGTAACGAGGTGATACCCGGGGCAATTCTCGCAATCTGCCTGCTGAGACGCCCGTGCAGGTGAAACGGCCGACGTGATGCCGCGACGCAGGGCTGCCTATTCCTTGCCCGAGCATAACAGAATTGAACCGTGTTCCGTTGAACCTAGGGTGGCGTGGATCGGCAGAAGCGGCCCGGCCGGTCGCCGGCCTTAAAGGTCTTCCTGATATTTGCCGGCGAAGCCGGATAACATCATCCGCGGGCCTGGAAAGAGGCCGCCGTCGCGTGCTGCGCTGAGCGCCCTAGCCTCGCTGGCCGGCGGGCTTGACGATGTTGGCCAGCGGCTGGCCGGCCAGGTAACGCTCGGCTTGGTCGGCGACGAAGCCGGGGGCACGCCGGGCGAAGGCGAACGTGTCGCCGCCGATGTGCGGGGTGATCAGCACGTTGGGCAGCGCCCACTCCGGCCGGCCGGCGGGCAGCGGCTCCACGTCGGTGACATCGAGGGCCGCGCGGAGCCGCCCGGCGGTGAGGTGCCCGGCCAGGGCGGCCGCGTCCACGATGGGGCCGCGTGCCACGTTCACGACCAGGGCCCCGTCCGGCAGGGCGGCGAGTACCTCATCGCTGACCAGCCCGTAGGTGTCCGGGGTCAGCGCGATGCACACGACGAGGATGTCCGCCTCGGTGGCGAGCCGGGGGAGCTGTGCCAGCGGTGCCACGCCATCGCGCGCGGTGCGGGAGCACCGGGTGATCCGGGCGCCGAACGGGCTAAGCCGCTGCTCGATGCCCTTCCCCATGCCGCCGTGCCCCAGCAGCAGGGCCCTCTTGCCGTCCAGGCTGTCGGTGCGCACGTGGTGCCACTGGTGCCTGGATTGCTCGAGCGCGAAGGCGGGCAGCTGCCGCAGGCTGGCGAGAATCAGGCTCACCGCCAGCTCCGCGGTGCTCTCCTCGTGGTGCAGCCCGCTTCCGTTGCAGAGGGTCACCTGCTCCGGCACCGCACCCAGCAGGTTGTCGACACCGCTGCTGAGGCTCTGCAGCACCCGCAGCCTCGGCAGCTTCGCGATCATATCGACGCTCGGCCCGTCCCCCATGTAGGGCAGGCAGTAGAAGTCCACCTCGTCGAGGTCGTGGCCGCCGTCCTCGTACCGCGCGACGGTGGCCCGCGGCAGCCGCCGGGCAACCTCGCCGGCGACCCCGTCGGCCGATGGCAGCAAAAACGTCATAGACCTCTCGCCCTCCACGCGCCTGGCACCTGCGGCGGACGTTACCTCGTCCGCGGCCCCGGGCCGGCGCCCGGGGGCGGTCAGCTCCAGTATCGCCAGGAACCGGGCAGATGGGCGGGAATCACCGAGAGCGTGCCGCGCTGCCGGTGATCAGGATGGCACCGGGGAAGCCGCCTACCTTGATCGGCCGGAGGGCGGTGTTGGCGGCGACCCGGATCGGTACACCTGCTATTACCCGCAGCCTCCGGGTGAGTTCCCCGGCCCGGCACCCGGTGCTGTCAGGATGATGACATGCGGTGGATTGACCTGGAAGGTGCCGTCAACGCCAGGGACACGGGCGGCATGGGCACCAACGACGGCGGCACGACGGTGACGGGCAGGCTGCTGCGCAGCGACAACCTGCAGGAGCTGTCTCCCGCCGACGTCACCCGGCTGGTCCGGGACATGGGCCTCCGGACCGTCGTGGACCTGCGCAGCACCGCCGAGCTGGTGGCCGAGGGACCGGCGCCGCTGCACGCCGTGGACGGTATCCGGCATGTACACCTGCCGGTCCTGCCGGAACAGGGTTCCGCCACCGACGTGGTCGCGTATGCCCTGCTGAACAGGGATGACCTGGACCGGTCCCGCTATCCCGAGGATCCGATGTGCGGCCACTACCTGGGGTACCTGGAGGACCGCCCGGATGAGGTGGTGGGCGCGGTGCGCACGATCGCCAGCTCGGACGGGGCGGTGCTGGTCCACTGCGCGGCGGGCAAGGACCGGACCGGGGTGGTCGTGGCGCTGGCCCTCAGCGCGGTCGGCGTCCGCCAGGAAGCCATCGTGGCGGACTACGCCGCCTCGGGTGAGCGCACCGAGGCCCTCACCGAGCGGTTGCGGCGGTCACCCACGTACGCGGACGACATCAACAGCCAGCCCCCGCGGCCACCGCGGCCGGGCACGATGACCGCGTTCCTGGCGCAGGTCCGGTCCAGGTACGGCGGTACCCGCCGCTGGCTCGCCGGGCACGGCTTCGGCGAGCGCGACCTGGACCAGCTCCGCGCCAAGCTGCTCCGCCCCTGACCGGCGCCGGCCACAAGCCAGCTCGCAGCCCGGCCGCCCCGGCCCGGCCGGCACGGGTCAGCTCCACGCCGGGTCGCGGGCCAGCTTCCCGGCGATCCTGTCGTGGAAGCTCTGGCGCCGCAGCGCCTCCTCGATGTCGGTGACCACCCGGCTCAGCGGATAGGGGATCTCCGCCTCGATCTCGGCGATGGTGGCCTCCGTGGCCCGCCACTCGGCCGTCGGCCGGCGGGCTGGCCACCGTGGCCGGCGCCGTGGTGATCGGCCTGGCGATGCCCGCCTTCACCCGGTACCGCCGCGGCGCGGCCGCCCAGCGGGCCCGCCCCGAGGCGGGCCCGCTGGGCGTGTCAGGCGACCGGGGCGCCGGTCAGCCGGCCCCGGCGGTCACGGGTAGCTCACCACGTTGACGGGGGTATCGGGGTTCGCGATCGTTGTCGACCCGCCGACGCCGTTCACCACGTGATCGATCCCGCCGGATCCGGCGGTACTGAGGAAGATCGTCAGCAGGTCGTGCAGTTGCAGCCCGGGCGGGTTGTCCGCCTCGAAGGCGTTCGTCGCGAAGATCGGCACGCCCTGGTTGAAGAAGCTGTAACTGCCCATGCCGTAGCCGGAGAAATCGGCCGCGCTCGGCGTGATCAGGAAGGCCGGGTAGCCGTCGGTCGCCGGGTTCTCCATCCAGGCCGCCTGGCTCGGCGGGTCGTAGGGCATCTCGTTCTGGAAGAAGATGTCCGTGCCGTGCCGCCCGGTCCAGATCACCTGGGCCTTCTCGTAGTGCTCGACGAACAGCCCGTAGGCCGTCACGTCGTCGCCGTTGACCAGGACGCCGGTGTTCCCGACGTTGCCGGTCCAGCTCACGCCGTTGCCATGGTCGGCCCGCCAGGCCCAGATGTCGTCCAGGATGACCTGGGAGCTGTTGACGACGAGGCTGTTGGCCGCCTGGCCGGGCGTGGCCCCGCCGACGCGGAAGAACACGTCCTGCACCAGGGTCGGGTCGGCCGGGTCCGACCAGCCCCGGCCGCCGAAGCCCACCTGCAGCAGCGCGGGCGAGTTCACCGGCCCGGCATCGAAGATCATCCCGGACAGCTTCACCCCCGGCACGCTGGCCACCAGCATCGAGACGTTGCCGCGTGCGGGCACCAGGGTGGGGAAGCCGAGGCCGAGCACCACCGTGCCGGGCCGGGTCACCACGATCGGGTGGCTCAGGCTGTAAACGCCCGGCGTGAGGATCAGGTCCTTGCCGAGCAGCAGCGCCGCGTTGATCAGCGCCACCGGGGTGCTGGGACCGGCGATGAAGAACCGCTGGATGCCGATGGCGGTTCCCGGCGCCGGGCCGTTGCCCCAGGTGGTGCCCGACGAATCGTGCTGCACCGCGGGCACGAACACGCTGTAGTTCCCGGCGGAGTCCACCTGCAGGAACGGCTCCTCCTGGGTGACCGGGCTGGCCGCCAGCGTGGTGTACTGGCCGCCCGAGCCGAAGTTCTGCGCGGGTGCGCCGTTGTCACCGGAGAACACCTGGTTCCAGACGGCGTTGGTCCAGCCGTCCAGGTTCGAGTTGCGCACCACGAACTGCTGCTGGGAGCCGTTGAGCACGGTGCTGCCGGAGAACTGCGAGTCGGCGATGAAGCCGCCGCTGGAGAAACTCGGCGCCGTGCAGTAGTCCATCAGCGAGGTGAAGCCGTTGACCGCGACCCGCCGCACCGGGGAGGCCTGGGACGTCGCCCAGAACTCGGCCGACCGCGCGCACGGGCCGCCCGGCTGCGGCGCGGGGAAGTTGATGGTCAGGTTGGACAGCGACCGCCAGAAGTTCACCAGCGCGGTGCAACTGCCGGCGCTGCACTGGTTGAACGAGTCGACGGCCCCGTTGATGACCACGTCGCCGGGCGAGGCGCCCAGGCCGGCCACGCTGGTGTAGTAGCCCACCTGGAAGAACAGCGGGTCGGCGGCGGATCCGTAGGTGCCCGGCTCGAACAGCAGCGCGTAGCGCTGGGTGCCGAACTGGTTGCCGACCTGCTGGCTGGCGATCGAATCGACGGTGGCCTGGATCTGGCTCTGCGGCATGCTCGGGGTGAAGACGTACACGTTCGGCCCGAAGTCCGGCGCGCCCGCCTGGTGGATGGCCGGGCGGACCGTTGCATGGCGGGCCGCCGCGTGCTGGACCGAGGCTGCGGCCGATGCGGTGGTGACGGCCGGCGCCACGCTGGCGGCCAGCAGCGCAGCGGCTATTAATACAGGACGATGACGGGCCCGATAGCGCGGGCCGCCCGGCCAGGGGGGTACGGGGATGAGCTTCCGGGGCGCTGTCATGACAGGTTGAGCCTCCGTGCTGGGATAACGTGCTGCTGGGGTGTGGCCCGCCCCCGGTTTCCCGGGGGCGGGCCCGCTTGCCTCGCTAGCTCGGCGGGGAACTCGCTCGCTGGGTCAGCGAGGACTCAGGTGCAGGATGACGACCTCGTCGGTGCCGGTGCCTGCGTTGTTGTTACTGCCGGAGGGCTGTCCCGACTCGTACGGGTTCGACTGCGTCGGCCAGCCGACCCAGTGCTGCGAGTTGTACTCGAACCAGTCCGACGCCGTGGTGATCGGGATGACCGGCAGGTTCGCCTCGACATACTTCTCGATCGGCGTGAGCGCGGCGGTCTGCGCGGCGACCGTGGAGGACCCCGCCAGTTGGGCCAGCGCGGAGTCGATGGCCGGGTTCTTCAGCCCCTCGTAGTCGCCGGTGGCGGCGGTGCCGCTGGCCAGCGCGCTGTCCAGCCAGTTGTCGTACAGGTTGTAGGGGGTGACGCCGCCGTTGGACCAGTGCTCGGCCAGCGTGAAGTTGCCGTCGGCCATGTCGGCGTTCCAGGCGTTCACGCTGATGCCCTGGAACGTCGCGTCGATCCCGGCGTTCTTCAGTTCCTGCGCGGCGATCGAGCCGACCTCCGCGTAGTCGGTGTACGCGGCCGGGCTGATCAGCGTGACCGAGACGGTCTTCCCGCCCTTGGCGAAGAACCCGTTGGATCCCTTGGTGTACCCCGCGGCCTTCAGCACCGCCTGCGCACCGGCGGCGTCGCCGGTGGCGGACACCGTGTCCGAGGCGACCGGCCCGCTCCAGGCGGAGTAGGTCGGCAGCGTGATGCCGCTGGCGTTGAGCACCGGGTTCTCCAGGCCCGCCTCGCCCTCGGAGGCGAGCACCGTGCGGTTCACCGCCAGGCTGATCGCCTTGCGCACGGCCAGTTGGTTGGTCGGCCACTTGTTCAGGTTGGGGATGAAGGCGTTCGTGCTGCCCGGTGCCTCCCAGAAGTGGTGGTAGGCCGGCGACTTGGCGACGAAATCCTTCTGCAGGCCGGGGATGAAGTTGCCGGTCCAGTCGATCTGGTCGGAGAACAGCGCCGACAGCGCGCCGGTGTTGGAGGTGTAGACCGGGAAGTAGACGTTCGGGACCTTGACCTTGGCAATGTCCCAGAAGCCCGGGTTCTTGGTCAGCGTGAAGCCCTGCGGGGTGAAGGTCTTGAGCTTGTAAGGACCGGTGCCGACCGGGTTGGCGTCGGCGTACGTCGCCGGGTTGCCGGCCTTGCTCCAGATCGACGCCGGCAGGATCGGCACGCCGGCGATGGACTGCAGGTTGGTGTACTGCGCCGCGGGGAACGTGAGCGTGACGGTGTTGCCTGAGGTGCTGACGCCCGAGATGGCCAGCCCGGCGAGGTTGATCGCCTTGTTGGCCTTGACGAGGTTGTAGGTGAACGCGACGTCGGCGGGCGTCATCGGTGTCCCGTTGCTGAACTTCACGCCCTGGCGGATCGTGAAGGTGACCGACTTGCCGCCGTTGGACCACTGGTAGGACGTTGCCAGCCACGGGTAGTACTTCGGCGGCGCGGCGATGTCGAACTGGAGCAGCGGCTCGTAGATGAGCCCGTCCGCGCCCATGCCGAAGATGGCCTGGGTGGCAATGAACGGGTTGAACGCCTGGGTGATCGTGCTCTCCGGCGAACTCTCCATAACGAGCGTGCTCGAGGAGCCCGAGGCCGACGAGGTGGTCGAGGTGCTCGATGAGCATGCGCCCGCCCCGGCGGCGAGGAGGGCAGCCGCGGTGACGGCTACCAGCTTTCTGGGGCCTATCAATCTGGAGATCATTTCGGTTTCCTGTCGTCGAACGGTCGAGAGCCCCCGATTTCTGCGATGGCGGGCTAGCTCGTCATGTCCCACCCCCCTGCGACTGCGCGAGGATGCCGGGGGCGGCGACATCGAGGCGCCAGCAGGCGGCCGCCCGCACCGCGGACACGCGCAGCAGCGGCGGGTCGTCCGTGCGGCAGCGGTCCTCGGCCAGCGGGCAGCGGGCGCTGAACGGGCAGCCGGTGGCCGCCGGGCCGGTGCCGGCGGGCTGGCGGGCGCCGGTTGCGGCGCCGCCGGTCGCGGTGCCGCCGCGCAGCGTACTGCCGAGGTTGTCGGGATCCGGCGCCGAGGCGACCAGGAGCTGGGTGTAGGGATGGGCCGGGCGCTGGGTCAGTTCCTCGGCCGGGCCCCGCTCGACGATCTCCCCGCCGTACATGACCAGCACCTCGTCGGCGAAGTAGCGCGCCGAGGCGATGTCGTGGGTGATGTAGAGCATGGCGAGCTGGAACCGGCGGCGCAGGTCGTCGAGCAGGCCGAGCATCTCCAGCCGGATCGACACGTCCAGCATGGACACCGGCTCGTCGGCGAGCAGCACGCTCGGCCGGGCGGCCAGCGCCCGGGCGAACGAGACCCGCTGCCGCTGGCCGCCGGACAGCTCGTGCGGGAACTTGCCGAGGAAGTTCCCGGCGGGGGTGAGGCGCACCTGCGCAAGCAGGGCGGCGACCTCGCGCGCCGCCTCGTCCCCGCGCTTGCCCTGGTGCAGCCGCACCGGCCGGTCCAGGTGGTACCGCACGGTGTGCACCGGGTTCAGCGACGAGAACGGGTCCTGGAAGACGAGCTGCACCTTGCTCTTGTGCCGCCGGAAGGCGCGGCGGCCCGACAACTCGACCGGCGCGCCGTCCAGCCGGATCGACCCGGCGGTGGGCCGCTCCTGGCCCGCGAGCAGCCTCGCGACCGTCGACTTGCCCGAGCCGCTCTCGCCGACCAGGGCGACCACGGCGCCGCGGTACAGGCCGAGGCTGACCCCGCGGACCGCGTGCAGCACCTGGCCGCGGCCGAGCCGGAAGTCCTTGCCGAGCGCGACCGCCGCCATGGTCAGCGGGCCGCGTTCGGCGGCGACCGACGTGACATCCTCGCCGCGTGCCGGCCCGGTGCCGTCGGCGCTGGTCATGACGTCAGCTCCGGGCTCGTGGCGGGCTCCGGGCTCGCTTCGGCCGGACGGTCCGGCCGGCCCGGGGGAGCGGGGGTGTCCGGCCGGACGAACGGACAGGCGGTGACGTGCCCGGGTGCGCTGGCCGGGGCGACCGGCGCCAGGCTCATGTCGATGTCCGTGCAGGCGGGCGTGCCGTAGCCGCAGCGCGGCAGGAACGGGCAGCCCGGCGGCAGGTCGTGCGCGTCGGGCGGGGACCCAGGGATGCCGGCCAGCTCACGGCGCGCGCCGCGCAGCGAGGGGAACGAGCTCAGCAGCCCCCGGGTGTACGGATGCGCCGGGCCATGCTGCAGTTGCCCGGCGGTGCCGATCTCCAGGAGCTGCCCGGCGTACATCACCGCGATCCGGTCGGCCAGTTCCAGCAGCAGGGACAGGTCGTGGGTGATGAACAGGATCGAGAAACCGAGCCGTTCCTTCAGCTCCACGATCTGGGCGAGGATGTCGCGCTGC
>WNGH01004922.1_pt1 | contig 15757 bp, 10 predicted proteins | sample 5400631 | NCBI WGS metagenome assembly WNGH01 (sample SAMN13153373, study PRJNA577476) | soil metagenome | isolation source: 115 cm soil or saprolite under Garry oak tree replicate 1 | place: USA:California | collected 2016-06-15
AATCTAGGCGAAGTCCCAAAAAACGAACCTGAGAACCGCCGCTCAGGTCAGCAATACTTTGGACCGCCGCGGACAGCGAAGTCGTGGACAGGAGAACCCCATCTAACGAAAAAGTGAATAACTCGCGAGTGGAAGCGATCCATACATGCAGGTGATCACTTTTTACAAATAGTTGCGGCTCACCATTCGGGGAAGTCAAATCAACGACGGAATCTTTTGCGGAGAACAACCCGGACGGAAGAAATTCTTTCAGGACCTCACCCGATGCTGAGTACTTGATGATGAGCGGATAATCACCAGAACCTCCGTCACCCAGGGCAAACACATTGCCCGCCGAATCGGCTGCGACACGGTGATGGTGATGGGGCTTCACATCCCAAACCTTCCTGAGTGTTCCAGTTTCGTCATAAGTCAGCAGAGGAGATTTAACTGGAACGGGCTTAGTATTGCGGGGTCCGTAGGCAAGAATCGCGGCCACCACAATGTCACCGTTAGGAACACCTGTCAGATCCCATATGTCAATATAAGTCGCGCCTGGAAAATCCCTGAGCGGATAAAGTGAAACATTGCTCCCGGAGCTGGAAAAAACTCGTATCGCAGGCAAATTCGGCTCGCTCGTATCGCGGTACGCAATCATGCGCCGCGAATCAGAATCCCATTGAACTTGATAACCACGGCCACCGCCGACCTCAGCCGAGGCGTCAAACAAAATTTCCTGAGCGAAGGCGGACGCTGAGCAGGAAACTAAATAGAAAATTGCTGGCACTAATCTTATGAAAATGTGCATGCGAAGCTCCTTGGGTCGACCAGCGAACTACGGGCCAGTGGGCGTACAGGCTATGTTATGATCCGTTTCGCATGTATAGCAGACATCGTGTATGTCGGTATCGGTAGATTGCGCATATAGTTATCCAGATATCTGACAACCAGGACAGTAACAGTAGCCCTGCGGACATCCTGTACAATCTGGCTTGGCTTCCGTTCCATCACAGTTCGGAAGTCCACTTGCCTGTGCGGGGGTGGGGATAAGGTTGAGTTTTATTTCCGTGAATAGATTGCGATGTGGAGTAGCCATTTGGTAGGGTGGGCGCACGACCCGGCTTAATATCGATGCTGTGGATGCATGCGGCGGCGCGATCGCCTTAGCGACCATGAAAGCACTCCCACCCCGGAATCCAATGAGCAAGGCCACTAGACTCCCGCCCCCCACAATGACCAGTCGCTTCAGGCGCATAGCTCCTGCCGATCTGCTTCAGAGTTCTTGATTCTGAGGCGTAATACGATTCTGGGCTCTTCTCTTATCGGATATCATCAACAAAGTTAAATAAAATCTTTTTGTAAGATGCCGTCGTCTGGCGGATGGGCCAGCCTCCACATACCCAAAGGTATTCCCGGAAGACTTTCTCTGCGGCACGCGGCGAAGCAGATCCCTCCACTACGCGGCCTGTGCTCGCGTTCGCGAGCAGAGGAAAAGACCAGCCGCTCCGGTCCCTTCGACTACGCTCAGGGCAAGCGGGACGACAATGGGGGAGGAGTAGGCCATAGACCTTGCCGGTCGGTCTCGGCCAGCAGGCGGGCCGACGGATCGCAGCAACGTGGGAATTCACTTTTCGCCCGCGCATCCATGCTGCGCTACTATGGCACCCTGGGCGACGCGGTCAGTGGGGAGGCTTTATGAAGCGCAGATCTTTCCTGAAGAAAGCCATGGGCGTTACGGCCCTCACGTCACTCGGCAGCCGGCTGGGGCTACCACATCGGCATTGGAGGGCTCAGCGAGCAGGAAAGCATTGGCATCATTCGCGCCGCGCTCGACGCCGGCGTCAATTTTCTCGACAATTGCTGGGACTACAACGGCGGCGAAAGCGAAATCCGCATGGGGAAGGCTTTGCAGGAAGGCTACCGCCACAAGGCCTTTCTCATGACCAAAATTGATGGCCAGACTCGGGAGGCGGCGTCACGGCAACTCGAAGAATCGCTCCGCCGCTTGCAGACCGATCATATCGACCTGTTGCAATTCCACGAAGTCATTCGCGAGGCCGATCCCGATCGCATCTTCGGGGCTGGCGGCGGAATGGAGGCCGTCCTGGCGGCGCGAAAGGCGGGCAAAGTCCGGTACATCGGCTTCACCGGCCACAAGTCTCCCTTGATTCACAAGAAGATGCTGGAGACCGGTTTTCGTCACGACTTCACGTTTGATGCCGTACAGATGCCTCTCAACGTGATGGATGTCCACTTCGAGAGCTTTGAAAAAATCGTTCTCCCGATTCTTGTCGAGCACAAAATCGGCGTGCTGGGGATGAAGCCCATGGGCTCCGGCATCATCCTGGAAAGCCACACGGCGACGCCCGTCGAATGTCTGCACTACGCGATGAGTTTGCCGACGAGCGTGGTGATCACCGGCTGCGAGTCCATGCGCGTCCTCGAGCAAGCGCTGGAGGCTGCGCGGCAATTTCGCCCGCTCACCGATTCCGGGCGTTCCGCCCTTCTTGCGAAAACGGCTGAGGCGGCAAAAAACGGCAGGTTCGAGGGATACAAGACTTCGCACAGCTTCGATGGGACTGTGCACAACCCCCAGTGGCTCGGATGAGCGTGAGGACACTTTTATCAAAAGGAAAAATTTGCGCTGTGCGAAGCGTGTCGCGGCGGGGCTGGAAAGGGCCTAGCGGCTACGCCACCGTGATTTCGGGGCTCAGATAAACATCCTGAATGGCATTCAGAAGCTGCACGCCTTCCCGCATCGGCCGCTGGAAGGCCTTTCTGCCGGAGATCAGGCCGGTGCCGCCGGCGCGCTTATTGATAACGGCCGTCATCACCGCTTCCGCAAAGTCGTTCGCTCCGGATGCGCCGCCGCTGTTAATCAATCCCGCGCGGCCCATGTAACAGTTCGCCACCTGGTAGCGGCACAAATCAATCGGATGGTCGCTCGACAGATCCGAGTAGATTCTCTTGTCAAACTTCCCGTAGCTGGAATCGCCGGTGTTCAGCGCCAGAAAACCTCCGTTATTTTCCGGCAGCTTCTGCTTGATGATGTCCGCCTCGATGGTCACGCCCAGGTGATTCGCCTGTCCGGTCAGGTCGGCGGAAACGTGATAATCCTTGTCCTTCTTGAACGCGCTGTTGCGCAGATAGCACCACAGCACGGTCGCCAGGCCCAGCTCATGGGCCTGCGCAAACGCCTGGCTGATCTCGATGATCTGCCGCGCGGACTGGTCGGAGCCGAAATAGATCGTCGCACCCACGGCCGTGGCGCCCAGGTCGTACGCCTCTTTTACCGTGCCGAACAGAATCTGGTCGAACTTATTGGGATAGGTGAGCAGCTCGTTGTGGTTGATCTTCAGAATGAACGGAATCTTGTGCGCGTATTTTCGCGCCACCGAGCCCAGCACACCGAACGTCGAGGCCACGGCATTGCACCCGCCTTCGATCGCCAGCTTGACGATGTTCTCCCCGTCAAAGTAGTCCGGGTTCTTCGCGAAGCTCGCCCCGCCCGAGTGCTCGATGCCCTGATCCACGGGCAAGATCGAAAGATACCCTGTCCCGCGGAGCCGTCCCCCCGAAAACAGCCGCTGCAAATTCGCGAGCACGCGCACGTTGCGGTCCGAAGCGGCCCACACGCGGTCCACAAAGTCCGGTCCGGGCAGATGCAGCCGGTCCTTGGAGATTTTCGGGGACTTGAATTCGAGGAGATAGCTCGCTTTATCGCCCAAAAGCTGTTCGATTTTGGTTGTGACCCCGGCCCGGCCGGGGTCAACCGAGCCGCTGACTTGCGTGGTTGCCATTTCGTCCTCTCCTACAATTTGGCGGAATCCAGGAGGCGCGCGGCCGCCCGATCCACCAACCATAGCACGGTACCATTATGCGGCTGAATGAGTTGCGCGGGAAGCTGTTCGGGCTCGTAAGGCCCCTCAAGAACGGCCTTCAGCGCCGGCGCCTTGTCCTCGCCCTGCACCAGGAACATCACGCGCGCCGCATTGTTCAAGACCGGAGCGGTCATGGTGATGCGTTCGGTGAAAAACTTTCCGACCCAGTTCGAGACGACCAGCCGCTCCTCTTCATAGAGCGCCTTTGTGCCGGGAAACAGAGAGGCGGTGTGACCGTCCGGCCCCATCCCGAGCAGGACAAGATCGAACCGCGGAAACTGTCCGTCTGTGAGTTTGAAGAATTGGCGGAGCGTTTGTTCGTATTCCTTCGCCGCCCGCGCCGCTTCGGGATACTCGCCCTTGATGCGCGCAATCTGTTCCGGCGCAAGCGGGGCTTTCGAGAGCATCGCCTCCTGCGCCATCCGGAAATTGCTCTCCGGGTTGTCGGGGGGCACGTGGCGCTCGTCGCCGAAGAAGAGATGCAGCTTGTCCCACGGAATTTGCGCGCGCAACGAAGGATCCGTCGCCAGCATCGCGTAGAGGGACTTCGGAGTCGATCCACCCGAAAGAGCAATCGCGCAAAGACCCTTTTCCCGCGCGGCCGCGCCTGCCGACTGCGCGAACTCCGCGGCCGCCGCCCGGCAGAGTGCACCGGCGTTCTCCAGGATGCGCACTTCGCGAGTCACGATGTTTCCGTCAGCGGCCCGCCGCCTTCTCCACATGGCCGCCGAATTGGTAGCGCATGGCGGAGAGCACTTTGCCGGCGAATTCGTCCTCGCCGCGCGAGGCGAACCGCTGATAGAGCGCCGCGGTCAGCACCGGCGCGGGCGCGGTCGATTCAATCGCCGCCAAAATCGTCCACCGGCCTTCGCCGGAATCCGAGACGCGTCCCGAAAAGCGCTCGAGCGTGGGTTGTTCGAGCAGAGAGATGGCCGTCAGGTCCAGAAGCCACGACGCCACGACGCTCCCGCGCCGCCATACTTCCGCGATGTCCGCCAGATTGAAATCGTATTGATAGTGCTCTGGGTCGCGCAGCGGCGTGGTCTCCGCATCCATGCTGCGCGTCTTCTTGCCCGCGTTGGCGTGCTTCAGGATGTTCAGCCCTTCCGCGTACGCCGCCATCAGCCCGTACTCAATCCCGTTGTGCACCATCTTCACGAAGTGGCCGGCGCCGGAGGGGCCGCAGTGCATGTACCCCTCTTCCGCCGTCCCGCCGGCCTTTTCCCGGCCGGGGGTGCGCGGCACGCTGCCGCGGCCCGGCGCCAGAGTTTTGAAGATCGGATCGAGGCGCTGCACGACATCTTTTTCGCCGCCGATCATCTGGCAATAGCCGCGCTCGAGTCCCCAGACGCCCCCGCTGGTCCCCACGTCCACGTAGTGAATTTCTTTTGCCGAAAGCTCTTTGGCGCGCCGGATGTCGTCAATGTAATAGGAATTTCCACCGTCAATCAGGATGTCGCCCTTCGAGAGTTTCGGCACAAGCTCCGCAATCGTGCTGTCCACCACGGCGGCGGGGACCATCAACCAGACCGCGCGCGGCGCCTGGAGTTTCTTCACGAATTCGTCGAGTGAGCCGGCGGCGGCCGCGCCTTCACCAGCCATTTGTTTCACCGCGTCCGCGCTGCGATCGAAGACGACGCACTGGTGGCGGCCGCGCATCAGCCGCCGCACCATGTTGGCTCCCATCCGGCCGAGACCGATCATTCCGAGCTGCATGGCTCACACGCTCCTTGGTTTGAATTCACACGCGTCCCCGCGCGGCGCACTCATTCTAACTTGCTCGCATGCCGAATGCGCGCGAGCCCGCGAATCCTGCTTTTCAGCTATGCACGGAGTGCGCTTTCAAAGCTCCGCAGCCCGCCAGCCGCGTCTTTGCCCAGTTGCACGCGCAGCACACGCCGGCCGCGCTGCGTCAAGGCCTGAAAATCGCCCAGAGCCTGCGCCTTGATCAACTGGGCGAAGCTATAGTCCGTTTCCGGCACGGGCAGGGGCTCTGCCGGCTCATCCACGAACTGCACGAAAAGTCCGGTGTTCGGTCCACCCTTGTGGAGTTGCCCCGTGGAATGCAGGAACCGCGGACCGTAGCCGAGCGTTGTGGCGAGCAGCGTCTTGTCGCGCAGAGTCTTCTGAATGGATTCGAGCGCCGCCGTCGTCGAGTCCCTGGGGGCCAGATATGCTTGAATCGAAATGTACTCGCCCTTCTTTGCTTTCCCGAGCCAGCCCGAGACCGCCTTCTGAAGAGCTGCCACGTTCGACGCTGGAACTGGCTCGGCGCCGGCGACGGCCTGCAACTGACCCGCCATCGCTTTCCGCGCCAGGTCCTTGGCCAGCTCAACGTCCGGCTGATTGAACGGTTGAAGGCCAATCACCGCTCCCGCGGCGGCCACCGCCACTTCCCAACGGAAGAATTCCTGCCCGAGGTCGAGAAGATCGGCGGCCTCAATTCGGATTACCGGATGTCCCACGGCTTCCAGCCGGTTCAGGCATGCCTCCTGTTCTTTGTCCTCATCCCCCGCCGCACGGATGTGCACGAACACGCGGTCCTGCCCGTACACGGCGGGCGAACCGAGTGGTTCTCCTGCCACCGGCACGATCCCCATGTCGTCTTTTCCAGTGCTCTCCGCAATCAACTGTTCGAGCCAGGCGGGCAGCAATGCGAAAGAACGCGAGGTGACGAACGTCACTCTGTCACGGCCTGCACGCGCGAGCTCTCCCAACGCTGCACCGAGTACGAGTCCCGGATTGCAAGTTGTGGGAACGACCGCCGCACATGCCTCAGACATGCGCCCCGCGATGCTCAGCAACCGGCTCGCGTCCACGCCGATCAGGGCGGCAGGGACTAATCCAAAATGCGTCAGCGCTGAATAGCGCCCGCCCACGTCGGGCACCGCTTCGAAGATGCGACGGAAACGCCGCGCCTTCGCTTCCTTCACCATAGCCGTGCCGGGATCCGTGATGGCGACAAATTGTCTGCCAACATCTTTTGCTTTCGCGCCGACACGCGCCCAGAAATACTTCATGAACGAGTTGGGCTCGATCGTGGTTCCCGACTTGCTCGATACGATGAAGAGCGTCCGCTCGAGGTTCACCGTTTTCTCGACCGCCCGGACGGCGTCGGGATGCGTGCTGTCGAGCACGGTAAGGTTGGGATAGCCAGCGGCCCGGCCGAATGTGGCGGAGAAGACCTCCGGCGCAAGGCTTGACCCGCCCATGCCGAGCAGTACGACGTCGTCGAAGCCCTCCGCGCGAATTTCTTGCACAAATCTCCCGAGTTCTTCCGCTTGCTCGGTCATTACGTCCGGGAGCGTCAGCCACCCGAGGCGGTTCGTAATTTCCGCAGGCTCTTTCGCCCAGAGCGTGTAGTCCTTAGCCCAGAGCCGGCGGGCAAAGCTCACGGCTTCCCAGTCCGCCAGCCGCTTGTTCACCGCGCTCTGATAGGAGCCGAGGCTCAAGCGCTGAGGATCGACGCGCTTGTCGAGCAGCTTCCGCCGCTTTTCATCGAGCGTTGCGAGCAATTGCTTATACGAAGCGTCAAACAATGCAACGCCCTGGGCCTGCAGCGTCTCCGTGACGGAATCGAGGTCCACACCCAATTCCTGCACGCTCGACAGGACTTTTTGCGCGTCGGCGATATTGCTCTTCAGCGTCTCTTTCACCGTGCCATGGTCGCGAAAGGCCTCGAGTGTCGCGGGGGGCACAGTGTTCACGGTGTGCGCGCCGATCAGCGCTTCCACGTACATCACGTCCGAATACGAGGGATTCTTCGTGCCGGTGCTTGCCCAGAGCGGGCGTTGCACTCTGGCTCCTTTTTCCGCAAGCTTTTGGAAATGCGCGCCCTGGAAGATTTCCTCGAACCTACGGTAAACGTTCCGGCAGTTGGCGATTCCCGTTTTGCCGCGGAGCGCGAGCGCCTGCGGCGAACCATTCTTTTCCAATTCGCGGTCCACAACAGTGTCCACTCGACTGACGAAAAAGGAGGCCACCGAGGCCACGCCTTGCGGATTCTTGTTCTTTTCAACTCCGCGCACGTAGGCCTGGGCGACCGACTCGTAGTGCCCCAACGAAAACATCAGCGTGACATTCACGTTGATGCCTTCGCCGATCAATGTCTCGATCGCGAAGATGCCCGGATTCGTCGCCGGGACTTTGATCATCACGTTCGGCCGGTCAATCTTCTTCCACAACCTTCTTGCTTCGGCGATGGTGCCCTGCGTGTCGTACGCCAGGTCCGGCGCAACCTCAAAGCTTACGAATCCGTCGGCCGCGCGCGTCGCGTCGTAGACGGGCCGGAGCACATCCGCGGCCATCTGGATGTCCTCGATGGTCAAATCCTCATAGAGCGAGGTCGTGTCCAGGCTCGGGGCCGCATTGAGCGTCTTGCGCAGTGCTTCGTCATAATCGGTGCTTCCCGCGATAGCCTTCTCGAAAATGGTGGGGTTGCTGGTCACGCCGCGGAGCCCGGCCTCGACCAGACGCTTCAGCTCGCCGCTCGAGATCAGGTTTCGCCGGATGTAATCGAGCCAGATCGACTGGCCGAGCTTTTGCAATTCCTCGAGAACGTTGCCAACCGCCAGCTTAGTGCCTTGTGCCGGCTGCATATTTCGCCTCCAACGCCTTGACCTTCTTGAGGCGGCGCAGGTGCCTCTCTTCGCCCGTGAAATTCGCTTGCAAAAAATTGAGCACCAAGTCTTCCGCCAACGCGCTTCCAATCACGCGCGAACCCAGCACGAGCACATTCATATCGTCGTGCTCGACTCCCTGATGCGCCGAATACCCGTCGTGGCAAAGGCCCGCGCGAATGCCCGGCAGCTTGTTGGCCGCCACGCTGGCGCCGACTCCGCTGCCGCAGATCAAGACGCCACGCTCCGCGCGGCCATCGAGCACGGCTTTGCCCACGACCTCCGCAAAATCCGGATAATCGTCGGTTGCCACATAGGAATGCGCGCCTACGTCCGTTACGTCGTGGCTCAGCGCGCGCAGCTTTTCGGCGATATCCTTTTTCAGGGCAAACCCGGCGTGGTCGGAGCCGATAGCGACGCGCATCTCCGCCTCACCGCCCCAAGAGTTCCTTCACGCTCGCCACGATATTGTCGGGCACGAACCCGAAGCGCGTCTGCAGAGCCTTGAGCGGCGCGGAAGCCCCGAAGGTCTTCATCCCAATCATGCGCCCCTTCGGCCCGACGTAGCGCTCCCACCCGAATGGAGAAGCCATCTCCACCGAGACCCGCGGAGTCACACCAGCCGGGAGCACGCTCTCTTTGTAGGCGGCATCCTGGCGCTCGAAGATTTCCCAAGACGGCATGCTCACCACCCTGGCTTTGATTCCCTCCGCTTTCAACATTTCGTAGGCACCCAAGCAAAGGTGAACCTCGCTGCCGCTGGCCATCAGGAGCACTTCAGGTGTTCCGCCTGGAGCATCAGCCAAGACGTAGGCGCCCCTTGCTACACCTGATGCGGGCGCATACTTCGCGCGGTCAAACGTGGGGATGGCCTGCCGAGTCAGCACCAGCGCGACGGGCCCGTGCGTATGCTGGAGCGCGATCTTCCAGCCTTCCACCACTTCGTTCGCGTCGCCCGGCCGCAGCACCAGCATGTTCGGCATCGCGCGCAAGGACGCCAGTTGCTCGATGGGCTGGTGCGTTGGTCCGTCCTCACCGAGGCCAATCGAGTCGTGCGTGAACACATAAATGACCGGGGCTTCCATCAGCGCTGCCAGCCTGATCGCCGGGCGCAGGTAGTCGCTGAAATTGAAAAACGTGCCTGCAAACGGCCGAAGCTTCGAGAGCGCCATGCCGCTGAGCGCCGCGCCCATGGCGTGCTCGCGCACGCCGAAATGCAGATTGCGTCCGGCGTATTCACCGGCGAAAAATTCCCCGGCCCCCGGAAACTCCAGATTTGTCTTGTTCGATTTCGCCAGGTCCGCCGATCCGCCGATCAGCCACGGAATGTTTTTCGCCAATGCATTCAGCGTCTTGCCCGAGCTTTCCCGTGTGGCGATGCCCTTCGCGTCGGCAGGAAACACCGGCAAATTCTTGTCCCAGCCGTCGGGAAGCTCGCTGCGCTGCATCCGCGCGATCTGGCCGGCCAGTTCGGGAAACTGCTTGGCGTATTCTCCAAAGAGCTTCATCCATTGTGCGCGCAGCTGGCCGCCGCGTTTGCCGATGCCTTCGCCGAAGCACTCGCGCACTCCGTTCGGCACCAAGAACTTGGCGTCCTCGGGCCAGCCGTAGATCTTCTTTACCACGCGGACTTCCGCTTCGCCCAGCGGTTCTCCATGCGCCTCGTAGGAATCCTGCTTGTGCGGCGACCCGTAACCTATATGACTGTCCACCACGATGAGAGTCGGGCGGTCGGCGGTTTTCAGGAACGTCTCGAACGCGCGCGCCAACATGCTCAGGTCGTTCGCGTCGGCGACGCGTGTCACGTTCCAGCCGTAGCCGACAAAGCGGGTCATGACGTCTTCGCTGAAGGACCACGCGGCTGGGCCATCCAGGGTCACGCGGTTGTTGTCGTAGATCCAGCACAAGTTCGACAGCCGGAGATGGCCCGCTAGGGACGCCGCCTCGCCGGAAACGCCTTCCATGAGGTCGCCGTCTCCGCACACCGCGTACACGTTGAAATCAAAAATCTCGAAGCTGGGCCGGTTGAAATTGGCCGCCAGCCACTTGCTGGCAATGGCCATGCCTACGCTATTCCCGGCCCCCTGCCCCAGAGGGCCCGTCGTAGTTTCCACTCCCGTCGTGATGTGTGATTCCGGATGCCCGGGCGTCTTGCTGTCGAGCTGCCGGAAGCGCTTGATTTCCTCCATCGGGACGGCGAGATCTTGCGTAACCTTGCCTTTCCCATCCAACTGCCGCACGCCGGCGAGGTGCAGCGTGGCGTACAGCAGCATTGACGCGTGGCCGGCGGAAAGTACAAAACGGTCCCGGTTGAACCAGGAGGGATCTTCCGGGTCATAGCGGAGGAACTGTTGCCACAGGCAATACACCACGGGTGCCAGGCCCATCGGCGCGCCCGGATGCCCGGAATTCGCCTGTTGCACCGCGTCCATCGAAAGCGTTCGAATGGTGTTGATCGCAAGCTGGTCGAGGTTCGATTCGCTCACTTTGACTCCCGGCGCAGGCATGAGACCTCCCGTTGCATCCATCCTTGGTTAGATGAACCGCGCAAAGGAATGTATAACGGAATCTTACAGGAAAACAAAATTCGGGGCGCGCCGGCTACCCAGCTTACCCTAGGGGCTTGTTGAAAAATGTCGATGAGTGCCACTCGAAGGAGGCGGAGGCAATGGAAATCTGTCTTTTCTGGAGGTTTTGCAAAAAGCGGATTCCTCAGGCCTAAAGGCCTGAGCTACAGCTCGGAATGACCATTAAAAACTTTTTTTCAACAAACTGTTAGATCGCTTGATCGGGCCTCTCTCCTAACTGATTGCGCCCAAGCAACTCCGTTGCACCTCGAGGACTTCTATACTTATGAGATGACCGCCGCGCCGTGGAGGGTTCAAGAATTGATGCACGTCAACTTTGAGCGGATCGCGCACATCGCAGCCCTTGCCAGTGTGACGGCCGCGATGTTTCTCGGCGTCGCCATTTCCCTCGCCGCGCAGGCGCCCGTCGGCCCAATCAAGCCACCTCCTTCCACCGCAGCGGCGTCACAGCCCGCGCCCTCCGCGACGCCCGCAGCCGCGCCCAAACACACATCCTCCCCCATCTCCACCGAGCTGCCTTCCATCCCTGTGGAGCAAATCATTCAGCAGTTCGCCGCGCGCGAAGCGGAGTTTGCCAGAGAGCGCGGCAATTTTACCTACAGGCAAACATTTGTCATTCAGACGATCAGTGACGACGGCCGTTTTGACGGCGAGTACCGGATGACGAGCGACATCGTCTTTACACCTCAAGGCAAGCGCTATGAAAAAATCATCCATGCGCCGCAGCCGACGCTCCAGCGCATCACCTTATCCCAGCAAGATTTCGACGACATCAGAAATGTTCAGCCTTTTGTCCTCACCACCGCCGAGCTGCCGAAGTACGAGGTCAAGTATGCCGGCCGCCAGAAGCTGGACGAGCTAAGCACCTACATCTTCGATGTCGCTCCGAAGAAAATCGAGAAAAATGAGCGGTATTTTCAGGGCCGCATCTGGGTGGACGACAAGGACCTCGAGATCGTCAAGACCTTTGGGAAAGCCGTGCCGGACTTGAAAGACAACATGTTCCCGCGTTTTGAGACCTACCGCGAGAACATCGAAGGCCACTACTGGTTCCCGACGTACACGCACGCCGACGACAATCTGCATTTCAAGACGGGCGATGTCCACATCCACATGGTCGTTCGCTACACGGATTACAAGCGCTACGGCTCGACCATCAAGTTGGGACAGGCAACTCCGATCGACCCCGAGCATCCCCAGCCCCCGCTCTAGTACGGTTCCAACTATTTGGCTGAACGCTCAATTGGCATTGGCCCACCGAGTCCGGAAGGACTATCTCCTAATACTTGGTCGAAGAAGTTGGAACGGCACCAGTTGTTTCTTTGACTCCGCGCCTCCTTCTGTCGCTGATCGTTGTCAGGCGTGACCGCAAAGCAGTCAAATTCATGTGTGACCGCGCAGCGGTCAACCGCTTGGAACGACGTCTCCCGCCGTGCTAAGTTTTGAACTACTGCCGTGCCCGGGTGGCGGAATGGCAGACGCTGAGGACTTAAAATCCTCCGGGGATTTTTCCTCATGTGGGTTCGACTCCCACCCCGGGCACTTTCTTTTCATCGCTTGGGATTTGAAGCATAAAATCGCGGTAGTTGACGGTTTATGCTTTCCAATCGGAAGGACTATATACCTGCGGGAAGCCCAACTCGGACAGTACCGAACCAGACTTACTCTGCGCGAAGGATAATTTCAGCGACCTCGCTGCGATCATTTACTGCCCCTACGTTGAAACATCGCGCGCCACAGGAAGCAGTTCCTTGACTGCGTATCACCTGAAAATCTACGATGTATTGGCCATGATCTCCAGCAGGCATCTCGGGGAGGTTTTCTTTCTTCTCGGCGCTCTCTGTTGCCTCCTCGAGTCTCCTCCATGCATAGGCACGCAGTCTTCATCATCCGGTTCGAAGTCCGGCGCATTGAAAGGTAAGGTAGTCGTTCTCAACAGAGACGGGAGCATATTCGCTCCCGAGTCCGCCAAGGTGTACCTGATTTACTATCATGAGCCCCAAAAGGGTGATATGGGAACTGCCGGTGATGCTTATAACGCCGAGCAATTGAAAGTTGTCACGGCCATCGCGAAACAGACCACGAAGGACAAGCAGCAAATTGCGCGGGAACCTAAAGAGCAGAGACAAGATGAATTCGCCAAATACTACCTCCAGAGTGTTGACCAAGCATTGAGAACCGCAGCAGACTGGGCCAACAAACATAACAAGGGCTGGCAGCTAATGGAAGTCTCAGCGGACGCACACGGGCTTTGGTCACAGGACGGTCTGAGACCTGGGCATTACAAGATCATCGCGCGGGGAAAAATCGGAGATCTTGACGGCGAATGGGAAGCTGAAGCGAACGTTGATTCTGGCGAAACAATTTCTGTTTCTCTGACGACCATGAGAATGGCCCGGACAATAGGGCATTAGAAAAGAAGTCTTACCTCTTTTCTTGTCCTTGAGGAGAAATTTGCGATTGGGAACGAATGCAATAGCTAAGGCATACAAAAAAAGCACAGCAACGTAAATCAAAATGCAGTTCCGTATTCATGGACAAGAGCGGCTTTGTACGGGATGAAGAACTTGAGTTCACCCATGAGCCAGAACCCGAGAGCGAGAAGGACTGCAATGGTAAGAAAGAGCGCGCGAAGGCAGTCGTCCGATTACTTCCTCAGAAGTATTTGTGGGAAAGGAAGGCGGGAGGGCACGTGACCCGCTTCGAGCGCCCTCAGCCACTTGCGAATTTCCTCGCATAGAGGCGTCAAGGATATGCCTCCAAACGAGACCGGATAGGGCTCGAGCCGCCGCAGCGCCGCACGCAGCAAGGACGTGGCGCCTTGCCGATTACCACGCTGAAAATGGTGAAATGCCGCCGCTATCTGAATCAATGCTTGCAAGAAAGTTTTCTCCGGCTCCTGCGTCTCCAGCCACACACCTTCCCAATACTCATGTGCCACAAAGAACTCCCCGGCACAGTAGCATCGCAGGCCCTCGGCAAGGCCTCCGCGGTTCCAGTCGAGTTGCATCACCCGGTCATCATCCTTAAAGACTGTATGTGAGTGAGTGTTCGTTCAACCGACCTAGCACACGTGATCATCAGACGGTTCGCGGGCGAACGCCACTCGGCCGACAGCCAATTCCCAACCGTACTTTCCGCCGACCCTTGCTTCCATTTTGCACTTACTGCGGGCTTTTTGCTTCAAGGCACATCACCTGCCTCGAAGATTCTTCTGTCTGGATCGGTCTTTTCTTCTAAACTCTGTGCGTAAATCCGGATGGCGTCGTGGCTCTGCGCTCGCCCGGCGCTTGGTGTTGGGGGAGAAAGTGCCTGCGGATGAAACTTTCGATCTTGTGGTGATCGGCTGCGGACCCGCCGGAGAAAAGGCGGGCGCCCAGGCGGCCTATTTCAGCAAGAGGGTGGCCGTGATCGAGCGAGCTCCAGTTGTCGGCGGAAGCTGCATCAACAGCGGCACGGTGCCCAGCAAGACGCTCCGCGAATCCGCGCTCTACTTTTCCGGGCTGAAGCAGCGCGGCCTGTACGGCATCGATTACTCGCTGAAAGAGAATCTGACCGTACACGACTTCATGCACCACGAGCGCGAAGTCGTTGAGATGGAGAGGAAGCGCATTCTGAAGAATCTCGAGCTGCACGGCATCGAGCTCATCCGCGGCCAGGCCGCATTCGAGGACGCGCACACGCTCGCTGTCGCAAACGGAAAGGAAACTCGGCGGATCCGAGGGGACGTGATTCTGATCGCCACCGGCTCAAAGCCGCACCGCCCGCCGGAAATTGTTTTCGACGACGTGCACGTCTTCGATTCCGACACGTTTCTGCAGATGGACCGCATCCCCAAAAGCCTCGCGGTTATCGGTGGCGGCGTGATCGGCTGCGAATACGCCTCAATCTTCATGGCCCTCGGCGTTCAGGTGACGCTCGTGGATGGGCGTGACCGCTTGCTGCCGTTTCTGGACGCTGAAATCGCCGAGCGCCTGCGGGATCGCCTTGCCTGCCTGGGCATGAGCTTTCTTTTGGAGGAGCGGCCCGTGAAAGTGGAACACATTCCGGGCGGCGTGCGCCTCATCATGAAGAGCGGCAAAGTCCTGAATACGGAGTCCGCCCTGTTTGCGGCCGGTCGCCGCGCTGCCGTGGACGGCCTGGCACTGGATAGGGTTGGCCTCAGTGTCGGCTCGCGTGGCTACATCGAAGTGGACGAAAATTATCGGACTGCGGCGCCGCACATCTACGCGGCCGGTGACGTGATTGGCTTCCCGGCGCTCGCGTCAACTTCGATGGAACAAGGCCGCATGGCTGTCTGCCACGCGTTCAGCTTTCAGTACAAGCGGCGTGTTGCTTCGATGCTGCCCATGGGCATCTATACGATCCCCGAAATCTCCGCCGCCGGGGAAACCGAAGAAACCTGCAAGGAGAAGAACATCGATTACGTCGTCGGGCGAGCCAAATATGAAAACAATGCCCGCGGGCACATCACCGGCGATACCGCGGGCATGTTGAAATTGATCTTCACCCGCGCGGACAAGAAGTTGGTGGGCGTGCACGTAATCGGTGAGAACGCCACCGAGCTGATCCACATCGGAACGATGGTCCTCGACCGCGGCCTGACGATCGACGAATTCATCGAGCAGGTGTTCAACTATCCGACGCTGAGCGAAACCTATAAATATGCGGCCTACGACGGCCTCGGGAA
>WNGH01010756.1_pt1 | contig 15757 bp, 14 predicted proteins | sample 5400631 | NCBI WGS metagenome assembly WNGH01 (sample SAMN13153373, study PRJNA577476) | soil metagenome | isolation source: 115 cm soil or saprolite under Garry oak tree replicate 1 | place: USA:California | collected 2016-06-15
CCGCCTGGGGGCATCGTCCGCATCATGCTATGGGCACGGCTCCGAAGAGGGGAGAGACCGCCGGATGAGCTTCCTGCTCGGCGTTGCCATCTTCGTCGTGGCCCTGCTCGCGTCGATCATGCTGCATGAGGCTGGCCACTTCGCCACGGCCAAGCTGTTCGGCATGAAGGCCACCCAGTTCTTCGTCGGGTTCGGCCGGACCATCTGGTCGCGCCAAAAGGGCGAGACCGAGTACGGCGTCAAGGCCATCCCGGCCGGCGGTTTCGTGAAGATCGTCGGGATGACCGACCTGGAGGACGTGGACCCCGCCGATGAGCCGCGTTCGTTCCGCAGGAAGCCGGGCTGGCAACGGATCATCGTGCTCGCGGCAGGCTCGGCGATGCACTTCCTGCTGGCCCTGGTGCTGCTGTTCATCATCGCCGCTGGCATCGGCCTGGAAACCGCCAGCGCCGGCACCTCGGTCGGCACCGTCGAATCGTGCGTGCCGGCCAACATGACCTCGGGCTGCGTCAAGGGCGACCCGGCGTCACCGGCCAGCACGGCGGGCGTCCGGGTCGGCGACCGGATCGTCAGCATCGCGGGCATCCAGGTGAACAGCTGGTCGCAGATGGGCAAGGCCATCCGCGCCCAGCACACCGGCAGCTCCGTCCCGGTGGTCGTGGACCGGCATGGCCGGCTCGTCACCCTGCACGCGACGCTGGCCAGCCTCAGCGGCCACGGCTCCTACCTGGGAGTCTCGCCGACGGCGGTGTTCCAGCGCGTGGGCCCGGTCGGGGCCGTCTCCTACGCCGGCCACGAGTTCTGGACGATGCTCTCCGGGTCCGCGAGCGTGGTCGCCAGCCTGCCCAAGGCCATCCCCGACCTGTTCGCCAAGAACCGGGCCGACACCCCGGGCGGGCAGGTCACCAGCGTGGTCGGCGCGGGCAACGTGACCGGCCAGGTGCTCGAGGCCCGGATCGGCTGGCAGCCCAAGGCCGGCCTGGTGCTGCTCATCATCGCCTCGCTGAACATCTTCGTGGGCGCCTTCAACCTTCTCCCGCTGCTGCCGCTGGACGGCGGCCACCTCGCCGTGGTGATCTACGAGCGGGCCCGCGCCTGGCTTGCCAGGCTGCTGGGGCGGCCCGATCCCGGCCCGGTGGACTTCCGGCGCCTGGTCCCCGTGAGCGTCGGGGTGTTCGCGCTCTTGGTCGGTGTAGGTTTGCTGTTGATCATGGCTGATCTCGTCAACCCGGTTCACCTCCAGTGAGGCATTGAGCACATGACGACAGACCTTGGCATGCCCGGGCTTCCCGTGCAGCCGGTAGCCGAGCGCCGCAAATCCCGCCAGATCATGGTCGGCAAGGGCAAGCACGCGGTGCCGGTGGGCGGCGGTGCGCCCGTCTCCGTCCAGTCCATGACCACGACGCTGACCGCCGACGTGAACGCGACCCTGCAGCAGATCGCCGAGCTCACCGCGACCGGCTGCCAGATCGTCCGGGTGGCCGTGCCGTCGCAGGACGACGCGGACGCGCTGCCCGCGATCGCCCGCAAGTCGCAGATACCGGTCATCGCCGACATCCACTTCCAGCCCAAGTACGTCTTCGCCGCGATCGACGCGGGCTGCGCCGCGGTCCGGGTGAACCCCGGGAACATCAAGGCCTTCGACGACAAGGTCGCCGAGATCGCCCGCGCCGCGTCGGCGGCGGGCGTGCCGATCAGGATCGGGGTCAACGCGGGCTCGCTGGACAAGCGCCTGCTGGCCAAGTACGGCCGGGCCACCGCCGAGGCACTGGTGGAGTCCGCGCTGTGGGAATGCTCGCTGTTCGAGGAGCACGGCTTCACCGACATCAAGATCTCGGTCAAGCACCACGACCCGGTCGTGATGATCAACGCGTACCGCCAGCTCGCGCACGAGTGCGACTACCCGCTGCACCTGGGCGTGACCGAGGCCGGACCGGCCTTCCAGGGCACGGTCAAGTCGGCGGTCGCGTTCGGTGCCCTGCTCGCGGAGGGGATCGGGGACACGATCCGGGTGTCGCTGTCGGCCCCGCCGGTCGAAGAGGTGAAGGTCGGCATCGCCATCCTGGAGTCGCTGGGGCTGCGGGAGCGGGGCCTGGAGATCGTGTCGTGCCCGTCCTGCGGGCGCGCCCAGGTGGACGTGTACACGCTGGCGGACCAGGTGACGGCCGGGCTGGAAGGGCTCGACGTGCCGCTTCGGGTCGCGGTGATGGGCTGCGTGGTCAACGGCCCGGGCGAAGCCAGGGAAGCCGACCTGGGCGTCGCGTCGGGCAACGGCAAGGGCCAGATCTTCGTCAAGGGCGAGGTCATCAAGACCGTGCCCGAATCGCAGATCGTGGAGACCCTGATCGAAGAGGCCATGAAGCTGGCCGAGGCGGCGGGTACCGGCGCCGGGGGCGAGGGTGCCCCCACGGTCACCGTCAGCTAGGCCCGCCGTCGCGGCCCGCCGCTGCGCGCGGCCCGCCGCCACGCGCGCCCCGCCGCTGCGCGTCCTGCCACTGCGCGTCCTGCCACTGCGCGCGGCGCCCCCCGGCGCTCAGCGCGCCCGCCGGCAGGCCTACTCGTTGGCGATGATGAGTTGCCCCACCCGGTCGGCGAGGGCGGTCCTCGCCTCGTCGGGGAGCCCGCCGTCGATGATCAGCGTGTCCACGTCATCGAGGTCCGCGAACGAACTCAGGCCGACGATGCCCCACTTCGTGTGATCGGCGATCACCGTGACCTTCCGCGCCGCCTTCACGAACGCGCGGTTGGTCTCCGCCTCGGCCAGGTTGGGCGTGGTCAGCCCGGCCGTGGGGTCGATCCCGTGACAGCCGAGGAACAGCGTGTCCAGGTGCAGTGACCGGATGGTCAGGTCGGCCACCGGGCCCACCAGCGCGTCGGACGGCGTCCGGGCTCCGCCGGTGAGCACCACCGACAACTCCCGCACCCGGGGATCGGCCCCCGGCCCGTCGGTGAACAGGCTCATGACCCGCACCGAGTTGGTCACGATCGTCAGCCCCGGGATGCCGAGCAACTGCTCCGCCAGGGCGAACGTGGTCGTTCCCGCGGACAGGCCGATCGCGCTGCCCGGCGTGACCAGGCTGGCCGCCGCGGCGGCGATCGCCGCCTTGGCGGGCTGCTCCAGACTGGACTTGGCCTCGAAACCCGGCTCGTGACTGCGCGGCGCCCCGGGCAGCACCGCGCCGCCGTGGACCTTCTCGACCAGCCCGGACCGGGCGAGAACCTCCAGGTCACGGCGGATCGTCATGTCCGAGACCCCGAGCCGCTGGGTGAGATCGCTCACCCGGGCGCTGCCGGTGCGGCGGATGTCCTCAAGGATCAGTGACTGCCGGTGCCTCGCGAGCATCCGTGCGCCTTCCTCTGCGTCGGACGGCGACCACATCCGTACAACCCCTCATCTCCGCACTACCCACGGCAGTGTTTCTATTGCGTGTCCGATCTGTTATCAATCGGTGACTTGTTAACGTGAACATGTTTGGATGTGTTCGGTTGACCCTAACATGGGCCAGGAGTTTTCATGATCATTGCGGGCGGGCGGGCGCGTGGGTGCGCTCACACCGGCCTGCGCCTGGGGCCCAGGGCTTCCGGAGGCCGTGCCAGACGGGCCCGGCGGGGCGCGACACGGCCGCCGCCGGACCGGTCGGCTGGGACGGCGCCGCGGCCATTGGTCACGGCTCGATACCGGGATCTGCGCGTCGTCTTGACATGCGATCATGAGCGGCCTTAGCGTCGGGCCGCGGTGCGGGGGGGCACCGGGCGGCCTGGCTTCCAGCGGTTCCGCGAGCGGCCACGCCAATGGCGAGGGGAAACCGCGGCCGCCAGCTCTGAAACGGGGACAGGCGATGCGTCAGCGGCACCAGGTGCCGACCTGGCAGCGCACAACGGTGCCACACCCGGTGTTTCGCTGCGTGAGCCATGATCTGGTGCCCACCGCGACGAATGTGGCGCCCGCACGGTGCGGGATCACCGTTTCCCGGGCCGGCCCTCAGGGGATGATGCTGGCGCAGCACGCCAGGTCGGCCCCGGATCGTACGCACCTCGTGAGGCAGATCCCTGCCTCACGGAACTCTTCTGGAGGATCGCGATGAGAAAAGTCGACCCCAAGGTCGAAGAAGCGGTCGAGACGCTGAACATGAAGGACGGTCCGACTCGGCGCACGCTGCTGAGCGGCACCGGGCTCATCAGCGCGACCGCCGCCGCGTCGGCACTGCTCGCAGCATGCAGCTCCTCGAGCAGCACGGCGACCGCGGCCAAAGAGACAGCCGGGAACTTCCCGAAGACGCCCGCATGGCAGTTCTGGTTCGACAACCACGTGACCACGAACCTGTTCTTCGTGCCCACCCAGAACGGCATGGCGGACGCCGCCGCGCTGCTCGGCATCCCGAAGCCGAAGTGGGGCGGCTCGCAGAACGCGGTCGTTCCGCAGATGGTCAGCTACATCAACACCGCGATCGCCGCCAAGGCGAACGGCATCGCCGTGCCCGTCGTCAGCGCCACCGCGTTCACCACCCCGGTGGCCAACGCGATGAACGCGGGCATCCCGGTGATCACCTACAACGCGGACGGTGCCTACACCAGCAACGGCACGCCGCAGATCGGCACCAACCGGCTCTGCTACGTCGGCCAGGCGCTCTACCTGTCCGGCCAGCAGCTCGGCGAGAAGATCAAGTCGCTGGTCAAAACGCCCGGTGACGTCGTCATCTTCATCGCCACGCCCGGGGCCGGCAACATCCAGCCCCGCTTCGACGGCGCCGCGTCGGTGCTCACCCCGGCCGGCTTCACCGTCCACTCCTCGACCACGGGCGCGGCCACGGCCGGTGAGCTCACCGCGGAGAAGGCGTTCCTGCTCGGCAACAAGTCGAAGCTCAAGGGCGCGTTCGCGGTGGACGCCGGTTCCACCGAGCTGCTCTCCCAGGCCATGTCGGCCACCGGCCTGACCGGCAAGATCCCGGCGGGCGGCTTCGACCTGACGCCGGGCACGCTCAGCGCCATCCAGGCCGGCACGCTGGACTTCACCATCGACCAGGAGCCGTACCTGCAGGGCTTCCTGCCCGCGCTGTACCTCTACCTGTTCAACCTGACCGGCGGGCTGGTGCTGCCGCCGGACACCGACACCGGCCTCTCCTTCGTCACCAAGTCCAACGTCGGGCCGTACCTGCACACCAAGACCAGCTACGAGGGCTCCGCCGCGAGTCCGACCCTGGTGCCGCGGTCCGGCCCGATCTCCAACCCGCCCGCCACCACCAGCACCTGACGGCCGCGGGAACAAGGGTCTTGGGCGGGCGCGCCGGCGGGCGGATACTGGTCATGCGATCGAGGCCAGTACGGCCGCTGGCGCGCCCGCGGTCTTTGCAGGGCGCGCGAGCAGGGCGCGCGCACGTGCGCACGGAAGGGTGAGGTCGAGGTGAGCGATACCGCTGAGCGCACCAGCGCTTCGGTAGGCGGCCCGCCGGGCGGGCCGGTGGGTGGTGCCCCGCGCGGACCGCTGCGCAGGGCCGCGGTCTTGTTCATGCAGCAGCGCGAGGCGACGGTCTTCCTCGTGGTGGTGCTGCTGATCGTCTACTTCGGGTTCATCTCGCCGTTGGGCCGGGCGACCTTCTTCACCAAGCTCGACCTCATCAACGTCTCCCAGATCGCCGGGCCCATCATCATCATCGCGATCGGCGAGGTGTTCCTGCTCATCTGCGGGGAGATCGACCTGTCGGTGGGCTTCACCTACACGTTCGCGCCGTTCCTGATGCACTACCTGATCGACTTCTACGGAGTGCCCGGCATCCCGGCGATCCTGATCTCCCTGGCCATGGGCCTCGCGGTCGGCTGGGTGAACGGGTTCCTCACGGTCACCGTGGGCCTGCCGTCGTTCGTCACCACCCTGGGCACCGGCTTCGCGCTGCAGGGCATCATGCTCATCACCTCGCACGCGGAGCAGTCGGCCATCCCCGTCCAGGTGCAGGGGATCGGCCACTGGATCGGCACCTTCGCCTGGGCCGAGTTCGGCTGGGCGGTCTTCTTCGCGTTCGTCTTCCACCTGGTGCTGCGGCGCACCCGGTGGGGACTGCACACCATCGCGGTAGGCGGCAACCAGCTCGGGGCGCAGGAGGCGGGCGTCAACGCCGCCCGGATCAAGTACGGCAACTTCATGCTCACCGCCACGCTCGGCGCGTTCGTCGGCATTCAGGTGGCCTTCCAGACCAGCGTCATCGACCCGAGCTCCGGCGGCTACACGCCGATGTTCTACTCGGTGGCCGCCGCCGTCATCGGCGGCACCGCGATGCTCGGCGGGTCCGGCACCGTCATCGGCGCCTTCCTCGGCTCGATCATGCTGGCCGTGCTCACCGACGGCTTCAACGTCATCGGCGTCAGCGCGAACCCCCTGCCGCTAATCTTCGGCGCCGCGATCCTGCTCGCCATGGTCGCCAATGTCCAGTTCGCCCGGCTGCGTGAACGAGGGAGAGCACTATGACCGCCGTGACGCCGGACGGGCAGGCGGCCCCGGCCGCCCCGACGGAGGACGTGCTGCGGGTCGAGCACATCAGCAAGCGGTTCGGCGCGGTGACCGCGCTGCGGGACATCAACCTGCACCTGAGGCAGGGCGAGGTGCTGGCCCTGCTCGGCGACAACGGCGCGGGCAAGTCCACGCTGCTGAAGATCCTCTGCGGCTTCCAGCAGCCGGACGGCGGCCGGATCGTGCTCAACGGGCAAGAGGTGACGATGAAGTCCGTCGACCACGCCCGCGAGCTGGGCATCGACGTGGTGTACCAGGACCTCGCGCTGGTCAACCAGCTCAGCGTCTACCACAACATGTTCCTCAAGCGGGAACGCGTTCGCTGGCCGTTCCTGGCCAACAAGGAGATGCGCAGGATCGCCCGCGAGCACCTGGACGAGCTGGGCGTCAACATCCCGTCGGTGGACGTGGACGTCGCCAAGCTCTCCGGCGGGCAGCGCCAGGCGATCGCGGTCGCCCGCGCGGTGTTCACCGACGCCAAGGTCCTGCTGCTGGACGAGCCGCTGGCCGCCATGGGCGCCAAGGAAGCCGCCATGATCCTGGACCTGGTGCGCGACCTGAAGCAGCGCGGCGACGTCGCGGTGATCATCATCGCCCACAACTACGGCCAGGTGCTGGAGATCTCCGACCGGATCAACCTGCTGCAACACGGCGAAATCACCTTCGACAAGGCGAGCAGGGACACCTCGGTCACCGAGCTGAACGACATCGTCATCGAGGAGTACCGGCGGGCGCTGGCGGAACGCCACAAGTCCGCCTGACGTGCGCCGCACCCGGCCGGGTGCGGCAAGATGACAGACATGCCGCCCACCCGCAGGCCCGCGCGGGCGCTTCCGCGCGGGAGCGCCACGCTGACCGCCGCCGTCCTGTCCTGCGCCGTCATGCTGCTGGCCGGCTGCACGTCGGCGTCCTCCTCCGGCCCCGGTGCCCCCGCCGTCGCCAGCAGCGGGGCCGGCCGGGCGGCCGCGGCCCCGCAGCGGCTGAACTGGCAGCCCTGCACGGTCTCCGGCGCCTCGGTGCAGTGCGCCACCCTGGCCGTGCCGCTGGACTACCGGCACCCGTCTGGGCGGAAGATCACCCTGGCGCTGTCCATGGTCCCGGCGACCGCGCCGGGCGGCAAGCAGCAGGGCGACCTGCTGGTCAACCCCGGCGGCCCGGGCGGCCCGGGGCGCTATCTCGCGGCCGTGATCGCCTTCAGCCTCGACCACACGGTGGCCTCCGAGTACAACATCATCGGGTTCGACCCGCGCGGCGTCGGCGCGAGCGTGCCCGCGCTGCACTGCGACCCGTCCTTCTTCGCGGGCGTGCGGCCCGACTACATCCCGGCCAGCCAGGCCGCCGAGCGGTCGCTCATCGGCCGGGCCAAGGCCTACGCCGCCGACTGCGAGCACCGGTTCGGCTGGCTGCTGCCGCACATGACCACCGCGGACGCCGCGCGGGACATGGATTCCATCCGGGCCGCGCTGGGCCAGCAGAAGATCAGCTACCTGGGCTACTCCTACGGCACCTACCTGGGCCAGGTCTACGCCACGATGTTCGGCAACCGGGTGCGGCGGATGGTGCTGGACAGCACCGTCGACCCGCGGGGCGCCTGGTACGCCGACAACATCTCCCAGGACTACGCGTTCGAGAACCGGATCCAGGCCTTCTTCGCCTGGATCGCCGCGCACGCCGCGAACTACCGGCTCGGCACCACCCGCGCCCAGGTACAGCAGGCCTGGTACCGGGCCCGCGCCGAGCTGACCTCGCGCCCGGTCGGCGGCCCCCAGGGCCCGATGATCGGGCCCGACGAGTTCGACGACACCATGCTCCAGGGCGGGTACAGCGACACGGACTGGCCGGGCCTGGCCGCCGCGCTCGCCGCCTACCTGCACACCGGGACCAGCCGGGGGCTGGTCAGCGAGTACCATGCGCTCGGCGGCCAGAACGAGAACGAGTTCGCCGTCTACAACGCCGTCGAGTGCAGCGACGTCAACTGGCCGCGCGACTGGGCCAGATGGGACGCCGACACCCGGCGGGTGTACCGCACCGCGCCGTTCGAGGCCTGGGACAACGCCTGGTTCAACGCGGCGTGCGCGTTCTGGCCGGTGCACGGCCCGGCCCGGCCGCTGGCCATCAAGGGCGCCGGGCTGCCGCCCATCCTGATGATCCGCCGAACCTGTGCGTCAACAACTTCCTCGGCGCCTACCTCGCCACCGGGGCCCTGCCGCACCACCCCGGGCTGGTCAACGCCACCTGCCCGGCATTGCCGGCCCCGTCACCGAACGGCTGAGGCCGCCGCCGGCCCGCTGCGAGTGTCCGGTGCCACGCGCCGCCGGCCGGCCGATACGCTGGATGAGTGCTGCGCACCAAGGCAGGGCGATCCTCGGCACTGCGCCTGCTCGACGATCGCGATCTCGGCGAGGTACTCGCGCTGTGCGACCGTGACCCCGTCGTCAACGTGTTCGTCAGCTCCCGGGTACACGAGGCCGGGCTCGAACTGGCCCGGCTGGGCGGCCAGATCTGGGGCTACCAGCCCAACGGCCAGATCCTCTCGCTGTGCTACGTCGGCGCCAACCTGGTGCCGGTCTCGGCCACCCCGGACGCCCTCGCGGCGTTCGCCGGCCGGGCCCGGCTGATGGGCCGCCGCTGCTCCTCGATCGTGGGCCTGGCCCCGGACGTGATGCGCCTGTGGGACGCGCTGCGGCCGTACTGGGGCGCGGCCCGCGAGGTCCGCGGCAGCCAGCCGGTCATGGAGATCTCCGGGCCGCCGCTGGTGCCGCCGGACCCGCTGGTCCGCCAGGTCCGCCGGGAGGAACTCGATATCCTGCTGCCGGCCTCGGTGGCCATGTTCACCGAGGAGGTCGGCGTCTCGCCGCTGGGCCCCGACGGCGGGGGCGCCTACCGGGCCCGGGTGCGCGAGCTGATCGGCACGGGCCGCGCGTACGCCCGGATCGAGGACGGCCGGGTGGTGTTCAAGGCGGAGATCGGGGCGGTGACCCCGCTCGCCTGCCAGGTGCAGGGCGTCTGGGTGCGGCCGGAACTGCGCGGCCGCGGCCTGGCCGAGGCCGGCATGGCCGCGGTGGTCACCGACGCGCTGCGGCGGGTGGCGCCGGTGGTCTCCCTGTACGTCAACGACTACAACCGCCCGGCCCGCGCCGCCTACCGGCGGGTCGGCTTCACCCAGACCGCGACCTTCGCGTCCGTGCTGTTCTAGCGATGACCGGGCCCGACGCCGCGACAGCCGTGACCGCGTGCGGTCAGGCGGCCAGGGCCGCCGCGCCGCACCTGCGCGCCGCCCCCGGTGACGCCGTCGACGCGGCGCTGCACGCCATGGCCAGGCTGCTCGGCGAGACGGCACCGGCGGTGCTCGCCGCCAACGCCGCGGACGTCAGCGCGGGCGAGGCCGCCGGCCTCGGCCGCGGGCTGCTCGACCGGCTCGCCCTCGCCGAGGCGCGCATCGCCGAGATGGCGCGGCAGATCTCGCTGCTGGCCGGCGCCCCCTTTCCGCCCGCGCACCGGCGTCTCCGGGACCTTCCCGGCGGGTTTTTTCTTGATGAACGACGCGTCCCGGTCGGTGTGATCGGCGCGAACTACGAGGCCCGCCCGAATGTCACGGTGGACGTGGCGTCGCAGTTGCTGAAATCCCGCAACGCGGGCGTGCTGCGCACCGGGGCGGCGGCACTGCGCTCGGCCACGGCACTGTTCGACCACGTCATCACGCCCGCGCTGGCCGAAGCCGGGCTGGACCCTGGCGCGCTGCAGCTGGTCAGGTCCGCCGACCGGCAGGCGGCCACGGAACTGGTGGCCAGGCCGGGCCTGATCCCGCTGGTGATCCTGCGCGGCAGCGGGGAAACCACCCGCGCCCTGGCCGCGGCGGCCGCCAGGCACGGGGTCCGCACGCTCGCCCACGCCGACGGCGGCGGCGTGCTCTACCTGGACCGTGCCGCGGACCCGGGGCTGGCCGCCGAGCTGATCACCGCCAGCCTTGACCGGCTGGGGGTGTGCAACCGGCTGAACCTGCTCCTGGTGCACGCGCAGGCATGGGACCGGATGCTCGGCGTGGCGGAAAAGGCGCTGCGCGGCCGCGGGGTGGCGGCGTCCATGCCGCCTCATGATCACCCGCTCGGTCATGAGTGGGCGCTGGATGCCGGGCGCGAGGCGACCGTGACGGTGGCCCCGGTGGACGGCCCGTCACACGCGGCTGCGGTGGCTAATGAGGCAACATCCGGGCTCGCGGCGAGCGTGGTCACCGCGGACCCGGACGCCGCCCGCGCGTTCCTGGACGGCTACGCCGGGACCGGTGCCTTCTGGAACGCCAGCACCCGGCTGCTCGACGGTTTCCGGCTGCGCGGCGTCCCGGAGACCGGGATCAACGTGGACCACGTGCCCGGCCCGCGCGGCCCGGTCACGTTCGAGGACCTGTGCCTGCGCCAGTACGTGGTCACCCCGGCCAACGGCGCCGCCACCCCGTGATCACGCTGGCGCGTCGCGGGACCTGCTCACGAACGCTCCACGGCCGAGCTGGACGTCCTCCGCACATTGATGAACGGCCGTTAGGCCGCTGGCCCGCCGGTCACCGCACGGACCCGGCCGGTGTCGAAGTCCGTGATCAGCAGGGCGCCGGCGGCGCTGACGGTCACATAGTCGGGGTCGATGAGCTCGGCGCTGGTGGCCGGGCCGCCGTCCCCGGTGAACCCCTCCAGGCCGTTGCCCGCCACCGTGTAGATGTTCCCGGCGGTCATCGCCTGGCCGTAGAACGTGCCAGCCTTCTCCGCCACCACTCGCACCACGTGGTTGCCGGTGTCGGCGAGAACAAGGTTGCCCGCGGCGTCCACCGTCACGCCGCCGCAGACATCGGTGAAGGCGTTCGGGTTGATTTCGGCGGCGGTGGCCTTGCCGCCGTCGCCGGAATAGCCCTGCGTGCCGTCGCCCGCCACGGTGTAGATGTCGCCGGCGGTCATCGCCTTGCCGTAGAACGTGCCGGTGGCCGCCGCGACGACCCGGATCCGGTAGTCCTCGGTGTCGTCGACGACCAGGTTGCCGCGCGCGTCCACGGCAACCCCGGTGGGGGCTTCCAGGCCCGCGCCGGTGGCCGGGCCGCCGTCGCCGCCCGAGCCGCACCCCCCGCCGCCGGCCACGGTGTAGATGTCCCCGGCGGTCATGGCCTGGCCGTAGAACGTGCCGGACTTCTCCGCCACCACCTGGATCTCGCACCCGGAGTTGTCGGCGATCACCAGGTTCCCGGCCCATCGACGGCCAGTCCGTCGGGCCCGTACACCAGGGCACTCCTGGCCGGGATGCCGCTGGCCAGGCTCGAACCGCCGCCCGCCACCGTGTAGACGTCCCCGGTGGTCATCGCGCGGCCATAGAACGTGCCGGACGCGGCCGCCACGACCCGGATCCGGTTGTTCCCCAGTCGGAGATGACCAGGTTGCCCGCGGCGTCCGCCGCCAGGCCCGTCGCGCCGCTCAGCTCGGCGCTGGTGGCCGGGCCACCGTCCCCGGTGAACCCGGTCTTGCCGGTGCCGGCCACCGTGTACACATTCCCGGCGGTCATGGCCTGCCCGAAGAACATGCCCGGCGAGGCGGGCAGCAACTGTACCCGGCTGGCCTGCGGCCCGGTCCCGCCGTCGGCGACGAACGTGTTGCCGCCGCTGTCCACCGCCGTTCCCGCGGGTGCCCCGAGTTCGGCAGCCAGCGCCGGGCCGCGGTCGCCCGAGGTGACTTTTCCGTTTCCGGCCACCGTGTAGATGTCCGCGGCGGTCATCGGCCGGCCGTAATAGGAGCCCGCATGAGCCGCCACGGCCCGCACCCGGGCGGTGAAGCTGTCGGCGATCAGCAGGTTGCCCGCCCCGTCCACCGCCACGCTCTGGGGGTTCTCGAGTTCGGCGCTGGTGGCCGGGCCACGGTCGCCGGAGAAGCCGAAGGTGCCATCGCCGGCCACCGTGTAGATGTTCCCGGCGGTCATCGGGACGCCGTAGAAGGTGCCCGCCGTCCCCGCCGCCACCCGGACCCGGTGGTTGTTGCTGTCGGCGATCACCACGTTGCCCGCGCCGTCCACGGCGGCGCTCGCCGGGGCGTTCAGCTCGGCGCTGGTGGCCGGGCCGCCGTCGCCGGAGAAGCCGGCCGTGCCGTCGCCGGCCACCGTGTAGATATCGCCGCTGGTCATCGCGTGGCCGTAGAAGGTACCCGTCCGGGCCGCCACCACACGGACCGCGTTGTCGCCGGTGTCGGCGATCACCAGGTTGCCCGCCGGGTCCACCCGGACCTCACCGATCTGGGTGCCGAGCTGTCCCTGCCCGGCCGGGCCGCCGTCACCGCCGTACCCGGTGCCCTTGCGGGACCCGGCCACCGTGTAGATATCCCCGGCGACCATCTTCCGGTGATAGAACATCCCCGCCACCGCCGCCACCACCCGTATCTCCGCGCCGGCCGCGGTGCGGAAGGCCGAGAAGCCGCCATCCGCGATCACCAGGTTGCCGTGGGCGTCGACCGCCACGCCCATGGCGTCCCACAGTTTCGTCTGGGTCGCCGGGACCCCGGACCCGCCGAGGCCGTGGGTGCTCTCGCCCGCCACGGTGTAGATGTTGCCCGCGGTCATCGCCTGGCCATAGAACGCGCCGGTCCGCGCGGCGATCACGCGCACGTTCTGGTACTCGGCCAGGACGATGTTGCCGGCCCGGTCCACCGCCAGGGCGCAGGCACGGTCGAGCGCCGAACTGATCGCCGGGACGCCATCGCCCTTGCCGTCAGCCGCTCCCGCCACCGTGGTCAGCCAGTCGCTTCGCTGGCTTACCTTCCGCACCGTGTTGCCGGTGCCCAGGTACACGCTGCCACCGGCAGGCGCGAGGCCGCACGGGGTGCGGGGCCACTGCCCGAGGCTCACCGAACCGGCCCGCGCGGGGCCGCCGACCCCGCCGGCCACCGTCGAGATCGTCCCGGGAGGCGCGTCCAGCCGCGCGGTCCCGTCGGGCCGCGCCGCCGGGCCGGCCTGCGGCTGCGCCGCCGCCGGGCCCGTCCCCGCGGCCAGCGTCGCGAGCACCAGCGCGGCGGCCGCCGCGCCGCGCGCCCCGGCCACCCGGGCGCGCAGGCCGCGCCATGCCCTGCCCGGCTCCGCGAAACCCCCATGACGCATAGCCGCCTCCAGCGCGCTCGGCCCGGGCAGGCCCGCTCCGGTCACCGGCCGGGCATGCCTCAACTGTAGGACGCGCAGACGCCGGCGCCGGATGGCCGCGGCACAGGCGCCGCCCCGCCGGGCCATCCAGGCCGCCGGGACCACGTGCCCGGCCCGCGCCCCGGTCACCTTCGAGAACCTGTGCCCGCGCCGGTACGTGGTCACCCGGCCAGCGGGCAGCCCCCGCGGCAGCCGGCTACCGGCTCGGCAGCGATCGCGGCAGCCCGAACCAGGGGAGCACGCTGTTCTCGAAGCGGGTCATGGCGCAGATCCGGTCGCCGGTGCAGGTGAGCACGTACATGCCGGTCCCGTGGCTGACGCCGGCCGGGGAGCGCAGGTAGGTGCCGAACGCCGGCTGGCCGTTGGCTCGCGTCGGCACCAGGTCATACCTACGGCCCGCGCCGAACAGGCTGGCGCAGAACCGGGCCGCGACGTCCCTGCCCTCGTACTCGAACGGCATCGGCGGCATCGAGATGAACACGTCGTCGGTCAGCAGGGCCACCAGCGCGTCGAGATCGGCGGCCTCGTAGGCGCTGACGAACCTCGCCACGAGCGCGTCCTCCGCGGGTGAGCCGGCGGCGGGCGGCGGTTCGCGGCCGGGGGCAGGCGCCCGGCGGCGCTGCAGGCTGGCGCGCGCCCGCTTGAGGGCGCTGTTGACCGATTCGACGGTGGAGTCCAGCATGCCGGCCACCTCGCTGGCGTGGAAGCCGAGGACATCGCGCAGGATCAGCACGGCGAGCTGGCGGGGTGGCAGCACCTGGAGGGCGGTCACGAAGGCCAGGGAGATGGATTCGGTCTGCTCGTAGCGGGCCTCCGGGCCGGGCGGCACGCCGGTCGCGCCGTCGAGGAGGGCGTCGGGAAATGGTTCGAGCCATACGACTTCGCCGAGCCGGGTCGGCTCGGGCGGTTCAACCCCGGGCACGTTCCACTCCTTGGCCTGCCGCCGGCTGGCCGAGCGGCGCGCGTTGAGGCACCGGTTGGTGGCGATCCGGTAAAGCCAGGTGCGCAGCGAGGCGCGCCCCTCGAACCCGCCGAAGCCCCGCCAGGCGGCCAGCAGCGTGTCCTGGAGGGCGTCCTCGGCGTCCTGGAAAGAGCCGAGCATCCGGTAGCAGTGCACCTGCAGCTCCCGGCGGTACGGCTCGGTCAGTTCCCGGAACGCCTCGCCATCCCCGGCCCGCGCCCTCGAGATCAGGTCCGCTGCCGCCATCGCCTCGCCTCGCCTTCTTCCCCTGTCGCGGTTCCATCCTGTACAGACACCGGCCAAGGGGTCGAACTGGGCGGCCGGCGGGCGCCGGTTTCCGGCGGTGCGGGCTCTTAGGCTTGGGGGATGGGGTTTTCCGGCTGGCCCGCCGAGGCCGTGGCGTTCTTCACCGGCCTGCAGGCCGACAACACCAAGGCGTACTGGACCGCGAACAAGGCACGCTACGAGGCGTCGGTGCGCGGGCCCATGGCCGAGCTGCTCGGTGAGCTTGACGGGGAGTTCGGCCCGGCCCGGATCGCGCGGCCCTACCGGGACATGCGGTTCGCCGCGGGCCGGGCGCCGTATAAGACCGAGATCTATGCGATCTTCGACCGCGGCGGGTACGTGAACTTCAGCGCGGCCGGGCTGCGGGCCGCGCTGGGCTACTTCATGATGTCCGCGGCCCAGCTCGGCCGGTACCGCCGTGCGGTCGGCGCGGAGACCGAAGGCGCCGCGCTGGCCGGTGTGCTGGACCGGCTCAGGGCCGAGGGCCTCCAGGCCGGCGGCACCCAGGCCCTCAAGGTCGCGCCGCGCGGGTATCCCGGGGACCATCCGCGGATCGCGCTGCTCCGCTACAAGGGCCTGATCTGCTGGCAGCACTAGCCGGTGGCGCCGTGGCTGCATACCGCGCAGGCCAAGGACCGGGTGGCGGCTTTCTTCCGCACCGCGGCGCCGCTGCGGGACTGGCTGGACCGGAACGTCCGCGCGGATCCGGACTGACCGCCGGCGGCACCGGTGCCGGGCGGGTTCCGGGCGGGCGAAAACCAGGTGAGGTTCCGGCGGCGGCCGGGTAAACTTTCCGGCTCTTGTGCCCGCATCCCGACTACCTGAGGTGATGCCGCATGCCCTCGCCCAGCGGG
>WNGH01005200.1_pt1 | contig 15745 bp, 10 predicted proteins | sample 5400631 | NCBI WGS metagenome assembly WNGH01 (sample SAMN13153373, study PRJNA577476) | soil metagenome | isolation source: 115 cm soil or saprolite under Garry oak tree replicate 1 | place: USA:California | collected 2016-06-15
TCCAGCTCTACTCACCGCGATTTTGCGCCAGGCAACTCCTTGCAAACAAAACAGTTCGCTCCGACAAGCGCGGAAGTTAGGTTAAGAGAGAGAAGGAAGGTAGGAGCGCCCTCGCGAGCGCCACCGAGCGGGTGCGCGACATCCCCGCTTGGCCTTGGATGGTTAGTCTCAAGTTGAAAACGAATTGAAATAACATTGGAAGTGTTCCTCGAACGCGAGGGGCTTACGGCAAGTGGTTTAAGGCTGCGCCGTCCGAAACCGTATTCGAGACGCCGTTCTTCTCTTTTTGCGTTTTCTTTGCCCGCGTATTGGCATACGCAAGCGCCGACTGAGACTCGGTGCTGGTGGGATCTTCTGCCAGCGATCTCTCGAGATGATTTCTGGCCCCGTTCAGATTCCCGCGCCGCATCTCGATCTTCCCGAGCTGCAGTTCGAGATAGGAGTGCATAGTTTTTTGATCTGGCCCCAGCAAACGCTCCGCTTGGTCAAATGAAAATTGAGCCCCCGATAAGTCTCCCTCCTGAAATTCAGACGACCCCAAATAGAGCCATGCCAACAGGAACTGTGAATCGGCTCTCGTAGCTCTCCGGAGTATCTCTACTGCTTCCCTCGTTCGCCCGTCGTTTCCCAGATTGAAGCCATACGACGTCAAGGCCAGAGCATTTCCAGGCGATCTCTTCGCGGCGTTTCCGCAGAGGGTCAGGTCGTTCCGCCAAGGCCTGGTTTCCAGCGCCGAAGAGACAACATACCCGGCACAAAGAACAATACCGACCGCCCACGCAAGGCGTGGCCATGTGTTTGTGCGACTCCGTCGCGCGCGCGCCAACCCTCCCGCAATCAGCAAACAGAATCCCACAGACGGAAGATACAGATAGCGGTCATGCACCGCTTCTTCCAGCCCGAGCGTTCCGGTCACTGCAACCGCCGGAAGGGCCGCCGCAGTCACCCACACCGATAGGAACAGCTCGGTGTACCATTTTCTCAAAATCAGAAAATAGGCGGAGCCGGCCGCTGCAGCCACCAAAACGAGCCAGGAAAACATCAGCGCGATTCGTCCAACGCCGTTGAGAGGCAGCTCATAGAAAAGCGCCAATCGAAAAGGAAACGCGAGCTGGCGTACATAGAAAAGAAGGGCTCCCGGCGCCCAGATCAAAGACTGCCTCAACTCGATCGCGTGTGTCGTGTGCGTTCCACGCAACACAAAATGCCGGACCGTGAGCATCAGCATACTGATCGCTGCGTATGGAAGTGCAGCGAGAAATCCTTTCTTGAACCGCGACCACGCAGTATAAGCCGAAGCCGATTCGCTCAGGATTCGATGGGAGAAAACCAGGATCGGAAGGCAAAAGGCCGTCTCTTTCGAGAGCAGCGCTGCCAGCCCCAGTACCCATGACAAAACTCGCCAGGTCGTTACGAAACTTCTTTTCCGCCGCGCGCGCAGGTAAACCGCGAACGAACTCACCGCAAAAAATGTGCATAGTGGCTCAGGTACACCGGCCACCCAGGCAATGACCTCGCAATGAATCGGATGGATGGCAAACAGCAGGGCGCCAAACGCCGCCGTCCACCCGTCCTGCAGAAGTTCCATCCCACACCAGAAGACAGCTCCGACGACCGCCAGATGCAACAGCAAACTTGCCGCATGCCACCCGCCGGCCGAATCTCCAAAAAGTTGGTAGCAAATCGTGAACCAGACGAACTGGAGGGGCCTGTAATTGCTGTGGGCATCCACTTGATTCATGAATCCCCAAACGGAATGGGTAAAAAACTTGGGCAGGTTATGAAGCGACCGAATCCAGGTGTTCCAGCCGATCTGTGTGTGGTCGTCGTAGACGAAATCAAAGAAAATTGCCTGCCCGTAAACGAGGACGGGCAAGAAAATTGCAGCTTCTAGGATCCATTGGACTTTTGAAACTCCCTTTTCTGGCGTTTTCTCTTGAGCCGGTGCTCCTCCCGGAGGGTTTGACTGTGCCTCCGTCTCCACGTAATGGGGAGTCGTCTCCATGTAGCTTTGAGTTTATCCGGGCCGCCGTCTCAGGGAAGTCTCCTTTGGGCCCGTCTCGCCCACCAGTAAACCACAGATTGTGTTTCTTGGAATAGTGGCGGAAGGACCGGTAGCTAATCTTGAGTAACTGGGAAGCTCTGGTGCGAACGCCATCGGCCCTCGCCAAAGCGGCCTGAAGGCTGGCAAGACTCAGGCCCGGAATCTGCCCCTAGCACCGGAGCTGGAAAAGGTGGAGAAGGAAGTGGAACGCCACCTCCTTTGTTCGTCTGTGCCAAGAACTGGTCGAGGTCAATGCGCAGATCTGTCAGTTGCGCCCGACCCGCACGATCACCGACGAAGATGAGCTGGAGGAGTTGAAAAAAAACTGCAGAAGCGTTTCGTCGAGAAGCGGAAGAAGAGGTAGATCGCCTTATCGAGCGCGTGCTTCAGGACCATCAGCGACTCGGGCACTTGGACTTAGCCTTAGAAGCCAGCGAAATGGCTATCCGCGCCGCCATGCACCAGATGGGTGGGGTCTTGTTGGCCGTGAAGACCTACAAGAACTGGCCGGTGTGGTAGTGAAGCAATCGCTGGGAAGAATTCTGGGAACTTCGCTCCGTCTGTTGATACCGGGTCACCTCTCACCAACAAGTTTGACGCACCCCTGGCGCAGCCCTGCGAAGCAGCGTTCAATGCGGATGAATACAAAGTAGGACTTCGAAGCTATGGGCGGGGGGCTAGGACTTCTTCAACTTCATCTCTTCCTTGACCACTGCTTCCACGACAGGTTTAATGATTTCCCGTGTAACCGCCTGCAGAACTTCAGGACTCATCCTGGCGAGTACTTTGGCAACGAGGTCGTCCATGTTGTTTTTGGATGCGGCGGCCTCTGTGGCCTCTTGTCGGGCGTACAAGTTTTCGCTAGCAGCTTGTTCCTCCGCTGTAAGCCTCGCGCCTTCGGCAACCGGAGCCGCCTCCTCACGGACGGCCTCAACGGCGGCCGCGGGCAGGACCGCTTCCTCGATCACCTTCTGAGTCGTCTCGCTGGCCGCACCGGCAGCTTTTTCCGCTCCGTTGCTCGAAGCCGGAGGAGCAGCCACCGGCACCGCAGCATCCCACGCCGAAGCAAGGCGGTTCGCCTTGTCCATCTCGGCGCTCCAGGGGTTTGATGGAACAGAAAACCACGACTCCTTGGATGTTTTTGTCTCCGGTTCGACTGGCTGCACTTCAGGCGCAGTGGCAACCGCCGGTTCCGCGGATGATCGCCCGCGTTCTTTCACTTCTTCCACCGCCACGACAGTTTCGGTGGAACTGTTTTCCCGCGAAACTGGCGAAGCTGCAGTGGCCCACGCGTCGGCCGCCAATGGCGTAATCGAAATCGCTCCGGTGAGCGCGGTTGCCTCCGGGATGCTGGCCGGGACGGGGGTTTCCGTCATAAGGTTGCTCACCGCGGGCGCGGCCTCAACCAGTTCCTGTTGTTCGTCTGTCGGTTCCCATGACTCTCCCTTAGCCTTCCTTGCCAGGATCTGCTCGAAACTACCGGAGCCATCCTCGCGCCGCCATGGCGCATCTGGTTTTTCTTCTTCCGCTTGCTCGTCCATTTCCTCCGAATCCGGATCGCGCCAATCGCGCTCCGTCGCCAATTCCGGATGCGCCGGCGGCAGAAAGCCGATATCTTCCTCCCTCTCATTCGCAGGTGTTTCGAGGAGGCTTCCGAAAGCCACCATCTGCGAACCGCTATCAATTCGCACAGGTTCAGGGCGTGCTGGCACTTCATCCACACGACTTTCTTCCTTCGAGGACGCAATCGCCGCGTGGGGTGCATCCGTCTCGACAGGCGTACTGCCGATCGCTCGACCGGCCGCACCGCTCGGCGTGAGGAGGTCCGAGGCTTTCATGACTACTGGTTCCGGCGCTTTAGCGGCGCTGTTGTTTCCGTGAAGCGCCGCTGCTCGATGCAAAGCGGACTTAACCATCGAGATCAGGGGATCCGGCGGAACAAACGGCTTCTTCAACACGCCGTCCGCTCCAACTCGTTGGGCTTCTTGCTCATCGAGCGGATCAAATGCGCCCACCAGCAGGATGACCGGGATATGTGCTAACGAGGGATCCGACTTTACGTACTGGCAAACTTCATACCCGTTCCGAACTGGCATGAATACATCAGCGAGAACCAGGTCCGGGCGAATATCTAAAATCTTACGTACCGCCGCCTCACCGTTGCCAACGGCAACGACTTCGATGCCCTGATCTCTCAGGGCCAGCCCCACCATCTTCTGGATGTTGCTGTTGTCGTCCGCAACCAGAATCTTGGCCACCGAACGTCCTCCGACGATACTCTACCCACGTGAACCACACTCAGCGCGCGACCATGCCGAATGACCTACTCTCGAGTATTGGAGCACCCGTTGAAGTACGCGTCAATCTCAACAGGTCAGGCGTGTGTCGGAAGTGAATACTAGCGTTCTGGTCCCTGCCACCGGCCCAGGGGAGCTAAAAAGCGCACAGGGTGGGGCCCTGTCAGCCTGCACCCCGCGGTCTTTCTCCTGATCTTCGCCCTACGGCAAGATCTCACCAGGGGACGATTCTTCTCAGTCCCTTCTTTTTCTTGCTGCTCGATTCTTTCTTGCCGCTCCCGTTGGCTCCATTTTGGATTCCGTCGTGCTCCGTCGAGCCGTCCGTTTTGAGGGCATTGGAAGCCTGAGCCGCAGCAGGCGGCGTTGCGTCGGTCTTGGGAGCGGCATCGGCAGTCCCTGCTGCAGAGGTACCACGCTCGGAAGTCTCTGTCGCCGCCGGCGCGTTCGGATCTGGTTGCGTCGTGGGAGTTGCCTCGCTTCCCGCTGTCGTCGGAGCCACACTCTCCACTCTGTCAGGTGTCACGCTGCCGCCTCCTGCCCTCACAGTCGCGACGATTCCTGTGCCGGGGCCGCCGCCGCTGATTCGCGGCTGACTCCCGCCCCCCAAAACATCAATTCCCGCTTCGCTCTCCGCCTCCGGCGTCATCGTCGGCTTCCCGTTCGTGGCCGCCGCTCGCAACTCCTGCCCCGGGCCGGTATGAATCAGAACCAGCGGCTTCTTGATGAACAGTTCACGCTGCCGGGGGGCATTCTGTTCTGCCGTCATCCAGGCGACAGCCTGGGGATCGGCCTGTGGCACCGGTGCTCCAAGTGCCTTCAGTCGGCTCTTCGCATCGGGAACCAAAGCCGATAGCGGATAATTGCGGACGATTCTCGCGTAATAGGGAGCGGCAATCTCTTTCTTCTCGGTGGATTCCCAGATATTCCCAAGCATCCACAGCGCGCGGTCGGACTTGCTGTAAAGGCGGTACCGGTTTACGATCGCTCTCAGTCTGGATTCTGCGGCCTTCTTGTCTTCCTTCACGTAGTAGTAGTAACCAATGCGGAAGTCGCCTTCCGCCAGTAGTTCCTGCACTTCGCGCAAATGCTGTTCCGCCTTCGGTGCCAGCGGATCAGTCGGATATTTTGACAGGAACGTTTGGAACTCCTCTTCAGCCGCGCGGGCGTGCGTGCGGTCGCGGTCTGGTTTCTCCATCTGCTTGTAGTGCGTCATGGCCACCTGCAACTGTGCGTACGCCGCCTCAGGCAACATGGGAAAAAAAATGTCGAAATCCTTGTAGGCCTGGACAGCCTGCGTCAGATTCGCCGTCCCGCCCTCCTTGTAAAACGAATCGGCGATGGCCAGCTTGGCTTTGGCAAGATAGTCGCTGTCCGGATAGGTGTTGATGAGCGTCTGCAGGTTCAGCCGGCCGACCTCATGCCGTCCATGCTTGACGTCATCTATCGCCTTGTCATACAGAATCTTGTCGGGCTCGGCGGTATTCTCCGCGCTGGTGGACTTATTGACCTTTTTCTTCTTATGAAACACTTGTGCATCCGACCGCGTGGCGCTCAGCAGAAACAGTCCAATCATGACGAATAGAGTCCACCGCATTGTGGTCGGCAGGAATGTCGACCGTCGTACGGTCGCCAGCAATGAAGTACGGCGCAAACTTCACCTCTCTCTCGAATCTGGGGTTCAGCGCCACCCGTCCATCAGAAGCCGGCGATGTTCCTGCGGGCTCCCCGCGGCTGCGAACTCTCAAGTATAGCCTGAACGAAAGGCCAAGCCGAACAACTACTTTGCCCTTTCGGCCAGTTCCCGCCAGATTACCCCCTCTTTCTGATGCCGCCGAGTCGCACAAAGGGTTGCCTTCGTCCGCTCGTCTTCGGAAGGTTGGCTAACTATTTTGAGAAATAACCAGTCTTCGTCCGGACCCTCAATCCCGCTTGCTTCGGCCGAATGACAATCTTCCGGAAGGTTTCATCCTTACCTGAATTCGTCGGATAGTACGCCAGCTCATACGAAGTCCTCAGTTCCTCCGCGATGTGCTGAAAATACGTGTGCGGATCGGTTGTTTCCGTGTCGATATGTGCCCCGCCGGTCTCCTTGGCGATGCGGTCCATCACCCTGGTCCCATATTTGTTACGCGCCGTCAGTTTTCCATGTTCTTTTTCGGTGTAGCGAATGGCGTACACCAGGACATTTTCGGCTTGCGCCGTCTCAATGACAGTCATCATATCGTGCGAACTGGAATTGTCTTCTCCGTCACTGAATACCAATAGCGCCCGTCTGCCGCTCTCCCGCGCGAGCTTCTCTGTCACCGAGTAATAGATGGAGTCGTAAAATGCCGTGCCCAGGACGCGGTTCTCGAGTGGCCCCAGCTCGGGGACCTCCGCGAGTTTGCCTTTGCCCTTCCCCTTCCCCCGTTCCTTATACTCCTTCATGCGCTCAATGATTTCCGGTCCGGATGGCGAGAAATCGCTGACCAGCCGGATATGGTTTGCGAATGTCACCAGAAACACTCGATCCTTTGGCCCGAGCACTTCCTGGAGAAATACTTCGAGGTCGTGCTCGTGCTGTTGGGAGAAATGATCCTGGCTTCCACTGACATCCACGATCAACCCCAGCGTCAGCGGAACGTCCGTGCTCTTGGCAAAGAATGAGATTCTTTGCCGGACTGCATCCTCGTAAACCTCAACATCCTCCTTGGTGAGGTTGTCCAGCAGCGCGCCGCCCGCATCCTGCACGGAGAACGCCACGTTCACAAGGTTGACGGCAACATGAATCGGCTCCTGACCGAAACAGAGGCCGCCGGCCAGGATCGCCACCGCAACGACGAGCGAGGACAAGCAAGAATGGTAATTGTTTCCTCCGAGGATTCTCATGACTTTTCCTCCGCTGCAGTCTTGCTTCCGCTTTTCGGCTTAAAGGTACGCGATTTGGACCGCCTAAGTTCCCCCATCCCCTTGCGCAAGGATCACGCAATCTTCGGCATTCCGGTGGTATTAAACGAATGGCAGGGGGCAACTCCTGAACCGTGAAGCTCAGTGACTACCAGGCAACAAAAACGTCTTTCTCGCCATTTACGTCTTGGCCTTCAGGTTGAAGGAGGCAACTTCAGGCGGTCCAGGCTGGAATCACCTCCGGTAAGATTGACACGTCGGGTACGGAAGTTTTCGGAGTTCGCTTGGATAGCCCGCCGCCAACGCCGCGTTCGCCACGCGCAGCGGCGCTAGTTTCCAGCTCCCCAGCATCATGAACGGCAAGATGCTCCGAACCTACGGCATTCTCAAGGCCATGACGTGCCATAGGAGTGGGCTTGCGCGCCAACATGATCACCGACAAGCAGGGCATCGTCGAATTTGTCAAAACGGGCGAAAGCGCCGTCGATCCCAACACGGCTCTGACGACGTGCACCACCGTGCACAAAAAGGGCGACGCAGGGTAAATCTCACGGTCGTGCTCGCCAACCGCTGGAGCGTCCGTGGTGTCGCTCGGTCTCCGTGGTGTCACACCACTCAGGTCCCTGCCAAGCCAAGGCAGAGCGATCACTCATGTCGCCGTCCTGGTCGCCCTCACTTTCGTACTTACCGTGCTTGCAGTCCGCCGCCTCGCTCAGAACGGCTGAAGAAGGCACCCAGGAGGGCAGGGCAGTAGTGTCAGTGCCGGCGGGTGATCCGATTTAGATTTTTAGTTTGCGACGGTAAGCTCGATTGTGGAGGAAGCTGCAATCCGCGAGCCGCTCATCGGTGACTGGTCAATCACCGCGCCGTGCGGCCATTGTGGCGCCGTCACATAATTTACCTTGCGGCGCATCCGCGCCACGTCTAGCCGGTGCTGCGCGTCCGCCTCTCTCAACCCGGTCAGGTGTGGCATCACATACGCCGTTTCAGGCGCCCCTTGGGAAACCAGCACGTCCACTCGCGGCGTCGCCGCTCCCGCTCCGGGCTTCGGATTCTGAATCAGTACGGCATCCACCGGCTGGTCCGGCATCGTGACGGCGGAAACTTCGCCAACCTGCAACCCCGTCCGCAGAAGTTCGATTCGCGAAGCGCGCAGCGAATTGCCTTCCAGAAGCGGAATCTGCAATTGCCGCTGCCCCAGGCTCAGCACCACGTGCGCCTGCTGCGACACTTTCATCAGCAAACCCGAGGTCGGCGTCTGCCGCACCACCACGTTGATTGGCTGGTCGCTGTAGATGCGGTCAGCCACGCGCAGCACCAGCCCGCGCGACTGCAGCATCTGACTGGCCTCGGAAACATTTTTGCCCACAAGATTGGGCATGGTTACTTCGCGCCCGTGAATCGCGATACGCATCGCCGTGATCGCACTCAGAAACGCCGCCGACGCCAGAATGAACACTAGCAGGGTTATCCGGCCCAGCCATTCCAGTCTTTCGCGCAATGTCATGGCACTGAGTCTCGAATTTCAGCTCCGAACCGTCAACGATTTCCTCTGCGGAATTACTTTCCCTCGTAGGACAGACTTCCGTCTGTCCCGGGGCGGACTGAAGGCCCCCCTTTGTTTAGTAAGAACCAAGCACTGAAAACTGAGCAAATTGAATACTGCTCACTTCTTCAGTGGCGGCGGCGGATAATCCGGCAACTTGTCCTTGCTGGTATCCGCTCGCTTTACTTCCAGCTCGTCGAAGAGCAGCGATGGGCTGATGATCGTCGTCGGCGCACCGCCGACCCGGTTGCTCACCAGCGGATCATTGCCCACGGCGATCAAATCGCTTCGCAGCGCGCGAATATCCAGTTCACTGAAAACCGCGCCTCGCACCAATTCTTCATGCCCGTCTTTCGCATACACGCGATACAGCAGCCGCGGCGAATTGGCCGGGCCAAGCGTCTCTACACGATAGCCATAAGCCTTGCCCTGATCCGCGACCATCTGGATGACTTTTTTCTTTAACTCGTCGGGCGATTGCGCCTCGGAACTCTTCACCAGCAGCACACCAAGGCTCGGCCCGGGAAAAGATCCCGGCGCGGCCCGTCCGTGTCCATTCGAGGTAGAGAAGTCACGAATGGGTTGGCGGCCCAGCAGATAATTCGTCAGCATCCCGTTCTCGATCGTATCGACGGCTTGCGCTTTCACGCCTTCGCTGTCCACCGCATAACTCCCCACCAGGCTTTTTCCGTGAAAATCCTTTAGCGTCGGATCGTCCACAACCGACAGAAAATTCGGCAGCACGCGCGTCTTGTAACTCGTCGCGAATGCCCCGGTGGTCCGATTTGGTTTCCCAAGCTGAGGCTTTTGCCCCAGCACGTTCTGGCCGATCAACGACGCTACGATGTCGTTCCCCGCATCAGCGGCGAACAAAACTGGCCCGCGGTACTCTTCCTCAACGATTGGCGCTTGCCGCAACGCCACCACCGTTTCCAGCATCTTCTTCGCCTCGCCCAACAGCGCGTCGCGCGTCGGCAATTCTTCCGGCCGTGCCACCATGAACGCCGGGCTCCGACTCAGCCGCATTCCGTCGGCCGCCTGCGCCGAACTGCTCAATTGCACGTTGTATGTCGTCTTTCCGCTTCGCGTGACCGTGCCTTCCGAATTCACCAAATACTCGTTGATCGCCGAAAACCTCGCCGACGCGGTCACCGACTGCACGTCGGGATACTCCCTGTACAAACTTGTAACTTCCTCCAGAGTTCTCTTCCACGCCGCTTCGTCGATTTTCAGGGACGCCGTCGGCTCTATGGCAATCATTTGCGGAGCCTTCGCGAAGTCATCCACGGGATTCGGGTCAGCGCTGAATTGCTTCATCGCCGCCTGTTTCTCGGCCAGTGCCTGCCCCGCGGCCTTATAAGCGTCATCCGTTGCCAGCCAGATCTGGTGGCGCAAGGCAATCGGATCGTTGTCCAGCGGCAAGATGCTGGACTCGCCCTGGCCCCTGCCGAAATAGCTGTCTTGCTTGTAATCGCCGATGCGCACTACCACTCGCAGGACGCGAACGTGCATGTGCTGGTTTTCGCGCAAGGCTCCGAAAGCCGCCTCGGCTCCAATATCCTCGAGTTCGTTCACGCGGTACTCGATGTAGTACGGCGTCTGCACCTGATCCATTTTGAGCTGCGCCTTGGACCGGTCCAATTCCGTCAACAGCGCTTCGAGCAACCCATCGCCTTTCGCGGCCGTATGTGCCGCGACCATGGCCGCGTCCGGGGACGGTGGCGATCCCGTAGACGTTGCCCGGCTTGGCGTAGCGCTCAGCGCCAGTGAAGCCGCAATCGCAATTCCCGTCAATCGTCGGTAAGTACGCAAAGCCATCGGCAGGTGAAGACCCTTCATGGTTTCACCCCCGGCATCGCTTGCGCATCCTTGGCAACACCAGCATCTTCAAATCCCGGTGGCGCCAGTAATGGCGGGCGCTCATGTTCATGCGCACGCTTCTGCACCTCCATCTCGGAGAAGAGCATCGACGGAGCCACGGCCGCGACCGGCACCTGCCCGCTCTCCGCGCCACATACGCCGTTAAATACGCGCGGCTGATCTCCGGTTGTCAAGATCCGCGTCAGCGCCGCCAGCGGCGTACCCACGATGTCCACCCCGCGCACCAATTCATCTGGACGTCCGTCGGCGTACACCTTGTAAACAAGCACCGGCAGCACCTGGAACGCCTGCGGCAGCGCCCGCGTCGTCAGCGTAAACCCGCCCTGAATATCGTCGAAGTACAAGCCGTAGGGTTTCCCCTGCTTTTTCGCTTCATCAATCAGGTGTTGTCGCATTTCCGACTCGGGAACGGTTTGGGTTGATGTCACGATCAGGTTCCCTTGGCGTCCCGTTGGCATCCGTCCGGGCTGGTTTCGCCCATGTCCATTGGATTGGTCAAAATTCTTGACCGGCATCCGCGACATCAGAAAATTCTTTAGCACTCCGTCCTTGATCACCTCCACGCGCTGCGACGGTTCGCCCTCATTGTCAAAGTCATAAGTGCCGGCCAGCTTCACGCCGGCCATCTCGTGTACCGTCGGGTCGTCGATCACGCTCAGGAATTTCGGCAGCACTTCCTGCCCGATCTTCTTCGTGAATGTCTGTCCTTCTTCTTCATCGCGCTGTCGATGGCCTTCTAGTCTGTGGCCCAGCACTTCATGGAAAAAGACCGCCGCCGCGCGCCCACTCAATACCGCCGGTCCATCGTAGGGCTCTGCCACCGGTGCCTTGCGCAACGCGCTCAAATCCGCAGCCATTTTCTCGATCTTGCCGATCAGTTCCGTTTCGCTCGGTAAACCACTCGCTGCTGGTGCCTGGAAAGTTTCAACCCGTAACAAGTCCATGCCGTCTTCGGCGCGCGTCTGCGCTTCCATGATCAATCGAGCAGAGGTGCTGGGCGACACGATCGCGCTTCCCTCGCTCGAAACCATCCGCGCGTTCGAGCGCTGGAGCTGCATCATGACCGTCGCGAAGTACACTTCCGGGTATTTCCGGAACACCCCGGAGAGTCTTTTGATTTCGCCTTCCCATGCCGCGCGGTCGAATGGCGCAGCCGGCTGCACCTCACCGATGTGCGTCTGCGGCTTCTCCTTGGAGAAATCCGGTGATTTATCTTCCTCCTCAGCGCGAACCGCCGTGTTGGTGCGCACGTTCAGCAACGATGGCACGGCGCGCTTGTATTCACGATCGGTCAGCTCCCACAAGACGCGCGCGATGGCGTCCTGGTCGTTTCCGAGCGGCAGACTGCCGGAATTCACTCCGCTCGGTCGGCTCTGTCCGTGCGTGTTGTCCAGTTCCGGTAAGCCCACACGCATGTTCACGTCCGCGAAGCGCCTTTGGGCAACGGTGTCGGTCAGCAGACTGCCGTAAGCGCCCACCAGAACGACAAAATCTTGGTCGTACACCGTATAACTCAAGTAGTAAGGCGGCTGCTCAGCTTTGCCAAGCTCCGCAGTCGCTCGGGTGATCTCGTTTTGCATTGCTTTCAGGACGGGATCGCCCGCCGTACTTGCCGGACTTGGGGTCGGCGTGGCCTTATCGGCCGCAGCCCGCGCACCAGACACTCCCGCAAGCTGCGCGATCAGCATCCAGCATGCTGCCGTGCGCAGCAATTCCTTCCCGCGGAAACGCACCATTCCGCGTCTTGCTGAGGATTCAGAGATCTTCATGTGAGGTGAGCTCCCGTTACTACAGTCCGCCAAAGGCTGTTCGCTTTTAAGTGCAAGGCGCAGACTTCAAGTATGTCCTAGTGGTTTGCGTCGCGCAATCAGCTGTCGCCAAAGCGTTCACCGCTTTTCAATCGCGCGCCGTTGGCAAAATCAGCTGCCTTTACCCGCTTGCGGCCCTCCAGTTTAACGATGCTGACGCACAAAACGGTGGCGTCGCCGCAGCACACGAACAATCCATTCTCAACGCCGAGCAAAGTTCCGGGCGCACCGCCGCCCACGCCGCTGGGCATGCCAACGAGCCCCGCTTTCGACACCGGCTCGGCCCAGATCTGGCAGGTCTGCCCGCGAAACATGGTGTAAGCCCCCGGCCACGGCGCAAATCCGCGCATCCGGTTGTAAATCTCTATCGACGGGCGCTTCCAATCGATGCGTCCGTCTTCCTTCTTCAGCATCGGCGCGTAGCTGGATTCCGCGTGGTTCTGAGGTTTTGGGGCGATGGTTCCGGCGGCCAAACCGCACAAGGTCTCTGCCATGAGCGGTGCGCCGGACTCGGACATGCGCGCCGCGAGTTCGGGTGCAGTTTCTTTTGCGCCAATCTCGATTTCGCGCTGCAACAGGGTTTCCCCAGTATCCATGCCCGCGTCGATGCGCATGGTCGTCACACCGGTCCGCGTCTCGCCGTTCACGATGGCCCAATTTATAGGCGCCGCGCCTCGGTACTTGGGGAGCAGGGAAGCGTGCAAATTGATCCAGCCAAGTTTCGGAACCGGCAGCAATCTTGCCGGGATAATTTGGCCGTAGGCGATGATCACCACGCAATCGGGAGTGAGTTTCTGCAGAAGCGTCTCGGCTTCCGGCGACCGTATCTTTTCCGGCTGATGGACCGGGAGATTCGCGGCTAGCGCTGCTTCCTTGACCGGCGAAAAGGAGATTTCCTGCCCACGTCCCCGCGGCCGGTCCGGCTGCGTGATTACACCAATCACTTCACATTCGGATTGTGCGAGAAGATGTTGGAGTGTGGGAACCGCGAAGGAGGGCGTGCCGCAAAAAACGATTCGCATCCTTAAACCTGCAATTCTCACCATGCCCGACCATTGGAGTGAATTTCTCTTGTACGGGCGCACCGTTTTTCTGGTGGTGTGCCCCACCCTCGGTTGGCGTTTACTCTGACCGGGTCGGGGAAGGTGGCGATCCTGCCGGCTCCGACATTTACCACTCGCCCTGTTTCCTGAGTTTCTTGATTTTCCGCTTGATCAGGTCGCGCTTCAGCATGCTGAGGTGCTGCAAAAACAGGATTCCGTTGAGGTGATCGATTTCATGGCAAAACGCGCGCGCCAGCAGGTTTTCACCGCGAATTTCAAACGCCTCACCCTTAGCGTTCTGTGCCTTGATGGTCACAAATTGCGGCCGCAGCACGTATCCGCGGAACCCCGGAATTGACAGGCAGCCCTCTTCTTCCCGAACTTCGCCTTCCGCGTGAACGATCTCCGGATTCGCCAGCACGATCTTGGCTTCGGGATTCTTTCCCGCGGTTACGTCCACCACCGCGATCCGCACGCTCAATCCAATTTGTGGCGCCGCCAGTCCCACGCCCTGCGCCGCGTACATCGAGGCGAACATATCCTCGACGAGTTGCTCCAGCTCCGCGTCGAATTTCCTGATGGGCGCGCCCGGCTTCTCCAGGATGGCGTCGCCGTACTTGACGATCGGATAGATCTTGCGCGCGGGAGACGGTGTTTGCAGCGTCTCGGTGGCCGCCGGGGCCCGTGTGTCAGAACTCGTCGATTTGTTGGCCATAATTGTCGAAGTTCCGTCGCATCTCAGCGAGCGAGTCTCCCCCAAATTTTTGCAGAAAAGCATCCGCCAGCACAAGGGCAACCATGGCTTCCCCGGCCACCGCGCCGGCCGGCACCACGCACCAATCGGATCGCTCGTAGGCGGCCTTCACCGGTTCCTTCGTCACCATGTCCGTGGTGTGCAGCGGTTGGCGCAACGTCGAAATGGGTTTCAAGTAGCCTCGCACGACCACGTCTTCGCCGTTGGTGATGCCACCTTCCAGTCCCCCGGCGCGGTTCGTCGAGCGCCGAAACCGCCTCACCGATTTCTCGTAAAAAATCTCATCCTGCACTTCGCTTCCGAAGGAGCCGGCCCCCGCCACGCCTCCTCCGATCTCCACCGCTTTCACCGCTTGCACGCTCATCAGTGCCTGCGCCAGCTGCCCATCCAGCTTCTCGTCCCATTGCGCATGACTGCCCAGCCCCACGGGAACATTGTGCGCGACAATTTCAAAAATCCCGCCCACGGTGTCGCCCGCCTTGAGCACTGCGTCAACTTCCGCTTTCATTTTTTCTTGTACGGCGGCGTTGATGCATCGCAACGGAGAATCCAGGTCTGCGCTCACCGCTTGAATCTTCTTCCAAGTGGCTGGTTTTTCCAGACGCACATGCCCCACCTGGATCGTGTGACTCGCGATCTCCGTTCCGAATTCGCGCAAAAGCAGTTTTGCAAAGGCGCCCGCCGCCACGCGTGCCGCGGTTTCGCGGGCGGAGGCTCGCTCCAGAACATAGCGCGCATCGTGGTAGTTGAATTTCTGCGACCCCGCAAGATCGGCATGGCCGGGGCGAGGTGCGACGAGCTTGCGCACGCCCGGATCTTCTTCCGCGGCCTCCACCGGCAGCATCTTCTCCCAATTGACCCAGTCGCGATTTTCAATCCGCAAGGCAATCGGCGCCCCGATCGTCTTCCCGTGGCGAACTCCGGCAAACACATCGGCAGTGTCCTTTTCGATCTTCTGCCGCCCGCCGCGTCCATAACCAAGCTGGCGGCGGCGCAACTGGTGATTGATAAACTTCAGGTCAATAGGGAGTTGCGCGGGCAACCCGGAAATAAACGCCAGCAGTGCTTGACCGTGCGACTCACCCGCGGTGAAAAAGCGAAGCATCCGGTTCATTCCTGCGCACAAATTCGCGCGCGATGGATTCAAAAACAACTGCAAAACAAACAGTGTAGCCGCCGCTGCGCTCTGCGTCCAGCGCGCCTCCCAGGCGCGCTGCGTTCGTCAGGGTTCTTAATCACGAGACCGTCCGCCGGAGCTGTTGGAGATGAACGCCTTCTCGCCGGCAATGCTCTCGGACGGTATCGGTGGATCCTGGCCCGCCGTGCAAGAAACACCCGCCAGAATGAACAAGGCAAGCACGGTGTAATTTGTCCATGTCGACGTGACGTGTCCACGCGTGTGGAGTTACACGCCAGCTGGGCCTCGGTTGCGCCCGCCATGGGCCAAAATTCATTATTCATGCCACCGCCTTAAGCAGGTCAGACG
>WNGH01006059.1_pt1 | contig 15742 bp, 11 predicted proteins | sample 5400631 | NCBI WGS metagenome assembly WNGH01 (sample SAMN13153373, study PRJNA577476) | soil metagenome | isolation source: 115 cm soil or saprolite under Garry oak tree replicate 1 | place: USA:California | collected 2016-06-15
GTCTTGGCTACGTGCAGATCTGGAATGTCGATCTCCAGCGCGAGTTTCCTGGTGGGGCGGTGATGAACGTGGGCTACAACGGTGCGAAGGGAACGCGGCTGGATACCCAGCGCGCGCTGGTGGTCTCCGGCGGCCAGCCATTTATTTACGAATCTTCAGAGGGAGATTCGATCTTGCATGCGGGCTCCGTGCGCGTGCGCAAGCGTATGGCGAAAGGGCTGGGGCTCGGAGCGCAGTATGTGTTTTCGAAGTCCATCGACGACGCTTCATCGATCGGAGGCGGGGGCAGTGTTGTGGCGCAAGATCCATTTGACATCTCCTTGGACCGCGGGCTTTCCAGCTTCGACCAGCGGCACAAGTTCACGGGAAACTGGATTCTCGATCTGCCCTTCGGTGAAAACCGGCGGTTCGTTACCAAGGGTGCCGGGAGCCACATTCTCGGGGGATGGCAGTGGAGCGGTGACGTAACGGTTGGTTCCGGACTGTACTTCACACCACGCGTGCTAGGGGGAGGGCTGGACATCGGCCGCGGCGTGAGCGGGTCGCTTCGCGCCAACGTCGTCGCGCGACAATCCATCTCGGTAAGCGATCCGACCGCGCTCAAGTGGTTCAATACAGCCGCGTTCTGCGCCCCCAGCGCCCCCTGTGTGAACCCGAACGGTTCCAACTTTGGCGACGCGGGACGAAATATTATCGAGGGGCCGGGACAAGTTTCGATGAACATGTCGCTCAGCAAGACCATCACCATCAAAGAATCCCGCGCGCTTGAGCTGCGCATCTCGGCGAACAATGTCTTGAATATCGTGCACTTCACCTCCATCAATACCGTTGTGAATTCATTCACTTACGGGGAGGTCACGGGAACGGGCGGCATGCGACGGGTTACATTGCTGGCGCGCTTCCGGTTCTGAAGAAAGATGAATATGCCGCTTCCCAGAAAAATATTTTCGATCTTCGCCGTTGCGGGGCTGCTGTTACAAGCGACAGCGCCGGTGATAGCCCAGCAGAGCGGACAAGCGGGAATCAATGAGGCACGCATTCAGGTCTCGAGCGAACTCGTGCTGGTGAATGTCGTCGCGCACGACAAGAAGGGGAACCTCGTTCGGGACTTGAAAAAAGGAGATTTCACGCTCCTGGAGGATGGGAAAAAGCAGGAGATTGCCACTTTCGATTTCGAGAATGTAGACGAACTGGCGACCGCCGGCTCGGCGGAAGCGGCCGTATCGGGTGTTGCCGGGGGGGCGCTGCTCAGTGCTAGAAAGCAGGCCGAGCCGTCGCTGGACGCGCGCGACCGGCGATTGATTTTGCTCTTTTTTGATTTTTCGGCCATGGATCCGGAACAGATTGACCGCTCCGTCGATGCCGCGAAGAAATTCGTTGATACCAAGATGCAGCCCGCCGATTTGATGGCGCTCGTGTCGCTGGCCACGAACATGCGTGTGGACCTGGATTTCACGGATGACAAGACCAAATTGCTGGCGACGTTGACGGCATTCAATTCCGGACAGGGCCAGGGCTTCGAAAACGGCAGCACGGGAAGCGCGGAGGGGGCAGCAGAAACGAGCGGAGCGTTTTCCGCTGACGACACCGATTTCAACACCTTCAACGCCGACCGCAAGCTCCTGGCGCTGCAGTCGCTGATGCAGGCGCTTGGCAAACTCCCGCAGAAAAAGAGCCTCATCTATTTCAGCAACGGAATCAGCCAGTCGGGCGCGGACAACCAATCGGCGCTGCGCGCCACGACCGCGGCGGCGGTGAAAGCGAACGTATCGATCTATTCTTTGGATATCCGCGGCCTGCAGGCGTTCCCTCCGGGAGGAGAAGCACAATCGGCCAGCTTGCACGGGCAATCGGCTTATTCGGGCCAGTCGGTGCTGAACGATCTGAGTGGAAACGCCGCTTCGCAGGAAACGCTGGCAACCCTTTCGTCGGACACGGGCGGCAAGGCGTTCTTCGATTCGAATGATTTCAGCGGCGTATTTTCCCAAGTTCAGAAGGACAGTTCCGCATATTACGTGCTCGGCTTTACGAGCAATAATCCGCTGAAGGACGGAAGATTCCGCCGGCTGAAAGTGCAGGTCAACCGCACCGACCTGAAACTCGATTTTCGCGCGGGTTACTACGCGGGACGAGATTTCGAACACTTGAACCGCGCCGACCGCGAGCAGCAGCTGGTGGACGAGCTGGACACACAACTGCCGCGGGTCGACGTGCCTCTTTATGCCGGAGCAGCGTATTTCCGGCAGGACGACGCCCACTATTATCTTGCGGTTGCGCTCGTGATTCCCGGCTCGCAGATACCGTTTGTAACGGAAAAGGAAAAGGATAACGCGACCATCGACATCATCGGCGAAGCTCTGGAAGGCGGGAAGCTGCGTGTTGGGCAGTTGCGCGACACCGTGAAGCTGGCCGTCGAGAGCACGCAGCAGGTCCGCCGCAAGAACGTGCAGTATAACACCGGCTTCGTACTGGCTCCCGGCAGCTACCACCTGAAATTTATCGTCCGCGAGAATCAGTCAGGCCGGATGGGCTCTTTCGAAACGGACGTGCAAATCCCCGACCTGCGCAAGACGCCGCTAAAAATGAGCTCGGTCGTACTGAGCAGCCTGCGCGCTCCCGCGGCGAACAAGAAAAACGGAGCGAATCCACTGGTTCGCGACCAGCTGGAACTTGTTCCGAACATTACGCATGTCTTCGCGCCCGACCAGCATCTCTATTTGCAGTACGAAGTGTACGATGCGGCAAAAGGAAAAAATCCTGCACCCCTAGGGGCCAATGTCCAGAACCGCACGGCCAAGGATGCGCCGGCGGCCAAGCCAGCCAAGGATAGCATCCGCGTTTTCACCAGCATCGAGTTTTTGCAAGGCGCTACAAAGATTTACGAATCCAAGCCGGTGGTGGCGAATGAGGTCACCGCTCTGGACCGCAAGGCGGTCATTTTCCAGATGGATTTGCCGCTCGAGGCTTTGAAGCCGGGGCTATACCTGTGCCAAGTGAACGTGATTGACGACGTGGCGGGAAGCTTTTCCTTCTCTCGGTTGCCCCTGCTGATCCGCGAATCGGCACCGAGCAAGCCTGCGGACTACCGCCCGGACGGGAACGTGCCGAGGCAGAGAGGCGATTCAAAATAAAAGACTTAGGATTAGGATCAGTCGCCGACGGCGGCACTTCGAGACATTTCGCGAGACATTTCGACCGATTCGGCCAAACCCCGGCGCATCGGCCCCAAGACAAAGGCCGGCACTTGGCGCTCGGGAGTCAGCGATACATTGGTTGCTTTGCGGGGGAATTCCGTGCGGCGGTCCAGCCGCAACCCTGCTTCTTTCAGAAACTCAGCCGAAAATCCCATGTCTTCGGCGCGATCCACACCCCAAAACCAGAGCTTCTCTTCCTGACGCTGGAGGAAATCCAGAGCCTCTTCGAGTTTTTTCATGGCGCGATCGAAGGATGAGGCCAGATAGTAGATGCCCAGTGTCCAGGCATGCCGGGGGTAGTGGACCTGGATGCGCACGCAGTATTTCCCCGATTGGTTACGGTCGATGCTGCAGCGATAGTCGTTGCGGGCGGCGGAAGTGCGGGCTGTCATGTTGGTATCACCAATCCGTGGCGTCCTGGCGCTGGGTGGCCATGAGTGCTCTGCTCCGAATTCTCCGGTGTTAGCCCCGGAACCCCAGCTCCGCCAGACCACAGCGTTGCGGGTCGAATCCGGTTTCAAGGAAGACCGCTATAGGATATCGGGACGCGCGTGGAAACACAAGTGCACCGTTCCAATTGAATAACTAGTTTATTTTGTGTAGCTTAGACTAGCCAAGAGTGCCGAAGCTCTTCAATTTTTCGGGCATGAGCTTCAGTTTGCCTTCCTGTCTTAAGCGCGTGTCCAAGGACGTCCGAAAGGCCTCAAACGCCAGGCTCCGCTTGGACTGCAGGAGCTCTTCGGTCAACTGCTTCTTTTGTTTGTCGAAATCGGCCGGGTTGGATTCTGTTTTTTCGGCCACGCGATAGACCAGCCAGCTCTGTCCCAGGCTCAAGGGGGCGGGCACGTCGCCCGTCTTCAGATGGAAGGCTACGGCGACCTGCTTGCCGCTCGCCGCGCCGGGGATGGACCCATCGTGCGCAATGGGATCGCTCGTTTTCGGCTCCAGGCCGAGAACTCGGGCTACGGCATCGAATTTCTCGCCGGCCTTGACACGTCTGGCTAGTTCCTCCGCTTTACTCTTGGCCGTCTCGGCGGACTTTTCTCTCTTGAGATCGGCAATGACACGGTCGCGGGTTTCTTCGAGCGAACCCTGGTGTGCCGGCTGGATGGACTTCACGGACAGAACCACGTAGCCGCGATCGGTTCGAACCGGCGGGTTCAGCTCACCGATTCGCAAAAGGAAGATCGCATTCTTGGCGTCCTGCGAATTCGCGAGCTCCAACAGGGGGTCGGTCGCGCTGATGAGCCGCGTTTCGCCCACCACCAACTGATGTTGTTTCGCCAGATCGTCCAGGGAGATCTTGTTGGACTGGCGAATGGCAGCGGACAACTGGTCCGACGTGTCGCTAGCCAGTTTATCGGCTTGCGAGAGCAAGAGCGGCATGCGCAGCGATTCCTTCACTTCATCGAACGGCTTGGTGTGAGCGGTCTCTTTTTCCAGTACCTTGATTATGTAGATGCCAATCTGCGTGCGCACCAAGTCAGAGATAGAACCCACGGGCAGGCTGAAGGCCGCCTTTTCGTATTCGGGCAAGGCCTGTCCCTGCCCGATCCAGCCAATGTCGCCCCCCTTGTCCTTGGCGGCGTCCTCCGAGTATTTTTTGGCCAGGTCCTCGAACTTTCCGCCCTTCCTGGCCTGTTTTAAAACGTCCTCAGCCTTCTTCCTGATCTCCTCGACTTCGGCGTCCGTCCTACCGCCGGTCATAAAGAGAATGTGCTCCACGTGCACGCGGTTCGGCACCTGATACTGCTGAATGTTGGCCTGATATTGCAGCTTGAGCACGTCATCGGAAACCTGGATATTCTGGCGGAGCTGATTTACATCCACAAGCGCGTAGCGCGCCACACGCCGTTCGGGGACCTGATATTTCGACCTGTTCTTTTCGTAGGCCGCGCGAATCTCCGCCTCATCCGGGGAAATCTTGCTCTCCAGGTCTTCCGGCTTGATCAGGGCATAGTCCAGCTTGACTTTTTCATTCTTGTAGCGGAACTCCTCCTGAAGTTCCGCGGGCCCCACGCTGACCCCGTCGGTCACCAGCTTGCGGAATTTTTCCTCAAGCAGGCCCTGACGGATCAGCTCTTCGAACACCGGCACGGTCAGCTGGAAGCGCGCCTGGACTTCGGCCGAATAGCGGTCCATGCCGACAAACGTACCACCGTTGAATGCCGTCGGAACGTATTGGCGAATGCGGTCTGCCCGCTCCTGGTCGGACACGGTAATTCCGAGACGCTTGGCTTCATATTCAATCTCTTTTTCAAATACGAGTTGCTTCAGGATCTGCTGGGCGTAAAGGGCCTCGAGGGGCTTCATGTTCTGATTCCGCTGCTCGATCTGGTTGAGCTGCTGGCGCACATCCTGCACGCTAACCGACTCGTCCCCGATCTTGGCGACGGTCTCGGTGGAAATCTCGCCGCTGACCGGCGACTGCGGAACCAGGTAAAGCAGCATGCTGCCTCCGAGGACCAGGACGACGACCCCCAGAAGGATGCGATACCCAAGCTTGCTCTTATCTTTTGCTCCAGCCATCCGATGAATCTCCCGCGTCGGTAGACAAACTCAACATTATAGGAGATATAGGCACGCGCCTCAAATAGAATCGTATTTCCCGTCCCGACCAGGTAGATTCCAGTTTTTCAGTGTTCCCCGCCCGGTCCGGGAAGCCACCGGCCAGAAATAGTAGACTGGAAGAAGCGAGCCACGGCAGACGCAGGCCGCGCATCGAAACCGCATGCCAATTCGCGCCAACCAAGAACTTCGTGTGTTTCTTGTGCTGAGCGGCGCGCTTTGGTCCCTTCTAGGGGGGCTGAGCGGATCGTTTGCGCAGGAAGCTCCCACAGGGAATCCCCCGAGCTTTTATCGCGATGTGCTGCCGATCCTCGAGCAGCATTGCCAAAGTTGCCACCACGCCGGGGGCATCGCCCCGATGCCCTTCGAAACGTACGGAGAGACTCGGCCATTCGCCAACGCCATCCGCCGCGCGACGCAGCAGAAATCCATGCCCCCGTGGTTCGCTGATCCAAATGTAGGAAAGTTTTCGAATGACCCATCGCTGCGGCCGACGGAGATCGAGACGCTGGCGGCGTGGGCTGAAGCGAAGTCGCCAGCTGGGGAAACGAAGGATGTGCCGCGGGCCCGGCCGGGGGTGGAAAGCTGGAGTAACCGCAAGGCGGATTTGCTCTTGAGGATGCCGCGGACGGTGCCCCTTCCTGCGCGCGGCGACATCGAGTACACCTATGAAATTGTTCCCACAAATTTCAAGGAGGATCGCTGGGTGCAAATGGCGGAGGTTCTGCCGTCGCTGCGTTCGAACGTGCATCACGCCGTTGTTTATGTTCGGCCGCCGGATTCGAACTGGCTACGGCATGCGCCTGTGGGTGTTCCGTTTACCGCTTCGACGTTGACGGATCCGGAAGACCGTCGCGGCGCTCATTGGACAGATAGCGACGTTTTGCTCGTCTATACGCCAGGCAGCTCGCCGGATGCTTGGCCCGAGAAAATGGCGAAATTCATTCCTGCCGGCTCCGACCTTGTTTTCCAGATGCACTACACGGCCAATGGCCGCGCAGCCTCCGATCAATCAAGCATCGCGCTGATTTTTTCGAGCCATACCCCCGAGCAGCGCGTACTGACGCTCCAACTGACCAACGACCATTTCGTGATACCGCCGGGCGTGCCGGATTACCGCGTGGAGGCGCGCGGCACGCTTCCCCATGATGCCACGCTGCTCAGTTTTCTTCCCCACATGCACTTACGGGGAAAGTTATTCGAATACAATCTGATCCGCAAGAGGATGGGCACCGAGGGCAAGCCGGATTATGAAATCGAGCCGCTGCTGCGCGTCAACTATCACTTCCACTGGCAAATGAGCTACCGGATCTCGGAGCCGCGGTTCCTAAGAGCGGGAGCGGAGCTTCAAGCGGTGGCGTGGTACGACAATTCGAAGGCCAATCCGCATAATCCGGATTGGCAGGCAGAGGTGCGCTGGGGCGAACAGATCTACGACGAAATGATGGTGGGTTTCTTCGACGTCGCGGTTCCCGCCGGCGTGGACAAGCAGCACTTTTTCGCCCGGACGAAAGAACGACAACAAGTTCAGTGACAGACCTGTCCTAAGGGACAGGCGAAGCGCGGTTGGGCCGGTGCGGCGGTGCTATTTGCAATTTGACTACGCACGACACCGCAATTCAGTCAGGGGGAAACCGCTGTGCTACATTGGAAAGTTGGAGCTTTCCGAGCACAACTAACCGTGACGACACAAGCGCCCATCGATCCGAAATTCGCCCTGGCCCACCAAAAGGCGCCGCGCGTGGAAGTGTATTGGAAAGCGGTTACCTACAAGACGGTGATCGGTTACGTGCTATTGGCCCTGGCGATTGTTTCCGCAGGGCTCTACCTGGCCAAACCGGACTTGTATCAGGTGCTCATCAAGAAGCTCACGGAGAAAGCCAGCGATCCCGAAAACGAAGCCGTGGCCGCCGATCACAGACACGCCAAGTTCGTCAATCTCGACGGCAAAGTCCAAGTGAAAAAAGTAAGTTCGGTGCAATGGGTGGAAGCAGACTACCGTACCGTGCTGGATAAAGGCGATCTGGTGCAAACGGGCTCGGAGGCCAACGCGCGTATTACATTTGCGGACGGCACGATTTACACGGTAAAGCCTGATACGCTGGTGACCGTCGAGGAAAACACGACGGAGAGCAACAAACCGACCAGCGTCGCCGTGCGCATTAGCATAGGCCAGGTCGATCTGGTAACACCGAACTTCAGCTCACCGGATTCTAAGGCTGCCGTCAGCACCGAGGATGCCAACGCGCAATTGCGATCGAACAGCCGCATGGCGGTGAAAAATGACCCGGAGAAGAAGGAAAGCGAGATCGTGGTTTCGGCCGGCAGTGCGCAGGTACAGCGTGGCGCAGAAAAGATAGACCTCGCGCCGCGAGAAAAAATCACCATTCCCAATGGCGCGCCAATTCAAAAATCAAACGTGCTGGGACCTCCCGAACTTGTCGCACCGCTGAACCTCGCGCCGATCGTCACGGAAAACCCAAAGACCTCTCCAGTTCGATTCGAATGGAAGCCCGTTCAGGATGCCGTATCCTATACACTGCGGATCAGCACCACCACGATGTTTACAAAAGCCGTGAAGGAAGCGCCGGTCCGGGGAACCGCCGTGGAAATCACCGGGCTCGATCCCGGCGACTACTTCTGGAATGTCACGGCCACGGATGGAAAGAAACAGACCAGCGAAGTCAGCGAGATTTTTAAGTTTACGCTCGTGGCGCAAGGCAAGGCGCAGGCCATGCTGCTCGAGATTGACGCCACCCAGTTGCATGGCCACGTGGTGGAGATCGTGGGACATACGGAACCAGGAGCGGCACTGATCGTGAACGGTCAATCCGTGCCGAACGTCGCCCCGGATGGGGCTTTCCGGCACTTCACCGAGCCGCTCGATCCGGGCCAACACACCATTTCGGTTATCGGATCGAATCGCCGGGGAGGAACGGCGATGAAGCAGGTGCCCATCGTGGTTCCGAAGTAAGAGACCCGAAGAAGACCCCAGCGCCTTTGCGTTGGTCGTGGTGTCCGGAGACAATGGTTCGCGGGGCTGGCCAAGGTGGGGTCAGCGTTATTGCCGGCCGGACAGCGGAACGTTTTTCTCCGCAGGGAGATGTAGGGATGAATAAAAACGGTTACAACATGAGGTCGGTGTTCAGTCTGTTTTCTTCTGACCTCGCTATCGATCTGGGCACTGCCAACACGCTGGTGTTCGCGCACGGCAAAGGCATTGTCGTGAATGAGCCTTCGATTGTGGCTATCAACAAGTCCACCGGAGAAGTGGTGGCCGTGGGCCGCGAAGCGAAAGAAATGCTGGGGCGCACACCGGGCAACGTCGTGGCCATTAAACCGATGAAAGACGGCGTCATCGCCGATTTCAAGGTCACCGAGAAGATGCTGACCTATTTCATCCAGAAGGCCCACAACCGGCGCGTGCTAGTGCATCCGCGAATCGTCATCGGCGTGCCGAGCGAAATCACTCCGGTGGAAAAGCGCGCCGTGCAGGACTCCGCGTATCGGGCGCGCGCCAGCGAAGTTTTTCTTGTGGAGCAAGCCATGGCCGCTGCGATTGGCGCCGGACTGCCAATTGAAGAGCCCTCCGGCAACATGGCGGTGGACATTGGCGGCGGCACCACGGACATCGCGGTCATTTCCATGAGCGGCATCGTCTATTCGCGGTCCGTGCGCGTGGCAGGCAACGAGATGGACGAAGCGGTCATGCAGTATCTGAAGCGCAAGTACAACCTGCTCGTCGGCGAACGCACGGCGGAGCAGATTAAGATGGAGATTGGCTCCGCGTACCCGCTGGAAAAACCGCTTACCATGGAAGTGAAAGGCCGCAACCTCATTGAAGGCGTTCCGCGGACGGTAACCATCGACGACAGCGAAATTCGCGAGGCCCTGAGCGAATGTGTGGCGACAATTTTGAACGCCGTGCGGGTGGCCCTCGAGCGCACACCTCCGGAGCTTTCCGCCGACATCAGCGACCGCGGTATCGTCCTGACGGGCGGCGGCGCGCTGCTGAAGAATCTCGACAAGCGCATTCGCGAGGAGACCGGCTTGCCGGTATCAATTGCCGATGACCCGCTGGCTTCGGTGGTGCTCGGCACGGGAAAGATGCTCAGCGACTTCAAATTGCTGCGTCAGGTTTGCATCGACTAGGAAACAGTTTTCAGTTTTTGAACCTTGGGCGGGGGTTGCGGTTCCCAAGGGACGCGAATGGCGGAACACTGACGCTTGATCACGGACACCACCAGCCACTAGTCGCTGGTCACCGGCGCTCCAGCAAATACTAAAGAGAAGAGTGCCCTATGATTGCCATTCCCTCTCGCCACAAATCGCTGGTCCTGCTCGCAGGAGTCATCGTGCTGCAGGTGCTTATGCTAGCCGTGCAGATCAAGCGCGACTCGGAGGGACGACTCATTCGCGTCTGGACCGTCGGCGCCGTTTCTCCCTTGGAGCGGGCCGGTTCCTACGGTTTCGGCTGGATTCGCGACATCTGGCGGCACTATTTTGCGCTGCAAAACACCACCAAGGAAAGCGAGCAGATTCGCCGTGAGAACGATGCACTGAAATTGCAAATCGCGCAGCTTCAGGGCAAAGCCGCGGAAGCCGACCGCCTGGCGGCATTGTTGAATTTCCGGCAGTCACATGCGAACGTCCCCATGATCGGCGCGCGGGTGATTGGCACGGGCGCGGGAACCGCGAGCCTGACGATTCAACTGGATCGCGGCGAGCGCGACGGCATCCGCAAAAACATGGGAGTCATCACTCCGGATGGCGTGGTTGGCAAAGTCGTGGAAGCCTATTCGAATGCATCGCAAGTGCTTTTACTGACCGACAAGGAAAGCGGCGTCGGCGCGATGTTGGCAGATTCCCGCGTGCAGGGCCCTGTGGGCGGGCAGGGTGAGCCACTGCTGGTCATGAAATATGTGCCCAACGACGACACCGTCAATCTGGGAGACCGGGTCATTACCAGTGGCATGGACCGCATCTTCCCGCGCGATCTTCCGGTGGGTACCGTCGCAGAAATCAAGTCCGGCAATCCGTTCAAGCAGATTCGCGTCAAACCGGCTGCAAATCTCGAGCGTCTGGAGGAAGTGCTGGTGCTTCTTTCGCTTCGCCCTCTGGAGATGAAAAATGAAGAAAATACTGGGGATCCGCAGCCGCCCGCGCCCGGCGCGCCCAATCCGCCACGGGCGGCAAAGCGATGAACGAGGCGTTTGATATCCGCGGCCAATCGCACATCGAAGTTCACAAGTTTCGCACCGGTGCAATCATCATCGCCACTTTGCTCGCGCTGGTGATCCAGGCATCGTTCCCGATTCATTTTGCAAAGACCGCGGTCCTCGATTTGCCTTTGTTGGTGACAATTTATTTCGGCCTCAGCCGGCGCAACCCTTCCACCGGACTTCTCCTGGGCATGGTTATCGGTCTTCTGCAGGACAGCCTCAACGGCCCCACGGTCCCGCTGGGACTTTACGGTATCGCGAAAACCATCATCGGGTATCTCGCTTCCTCCATCGGCGCTCGCTTGGACACCGAGCATCCCGCCGCGCGGTTCGCGCTCACCGCTGCTTTCTTCGCCGCGCATCAAGGCCTGCTCGTTCTCACGCGGCGCATTCTCCTGTCGCAACCGGAGCAGTGGTTTAACATGCACCTGGTCGGGGCGGCCCTCGCTAACGCGCTTGTCGCCGTCTTCCTTTTCCTGCTCCTCGACCGCCTGCGCAAAACTTAATGCCGCGAGGCGATCGGGCAACGGCGGTGCGGGGCCGATGGCTTTCATCACTACGTCGGCGAATTTCGCAGGATGCGCTGTGGCCAGCACCAAACCCTGCGCGGGATCGGAATGTTCGCGCTTGTAGGCTTCCCAACCAAGAACGCCGACGGCGGTGTGCGGATCGGCGATATAGCCGAACCTATCGTGGAGCATCTTCATAGCGGAGAGCGTTTCTTCGTCCGTCGCACCGTGGCCCCAGATTTCCTTTTGCAGGTATTCCAGGCGGTTGCGGCACAAATCCAGCAAGCGCGGAAAATTATTGGGACTGCCGACATCCATGGCGTTCGAATAAGTCGCCTGCGCCGCGCGGGGATGAAATTCTCCGGTGCGCAAATATTCCGGCACGACATCGTTGGCATTTGTCGAAGCCACATACCTCGCGACCGGCAACCCAATGCGCTTGGCGAAGATCCCCGCCGTAAGATTGCCGAAGTTTCCGCTGGGCACGGAAACGATCAGCGGCACCGAGGCCACCGGCAACTGCCGGTAAGCCGCCACGTGATAAAACATCTGCGGCAGGAGCCGTCCGATATTGATGGAATTCGCCGAAGTCAGCCACACGCGCTTGTTCAGCTCCGCGTCGGAAAAAACTTGCTTCACCAGCCGCTGGCAATCGTCGAACGTGCCCGCCACTTCCAGTGCGGTGATATTTTCGCCGAGCGTAGTGAACTGTTTTTCCTGCGCTTGGCTGATACGCTTCGAAGGATAGAGAATCACTACGCGAATGCCCGGCACGCCGAGGAAACCATGCGCCACGGCGCTACCGGTGTCTCCCGATGTTGCCACCAGCACGGTAAGCGGCCGCGTTTCGCCGCGTACAAAATAACCCATCAGCCGGGCCATGAAGCGCGCGCCGAAATCCTTGAACGCCAGCGTCGGCCCGTGAAACAGCTCCAGAATGTGCAGCCCCGGCGAGAGCGAAACGAGCTTCACAGGAAAGTTGATCGCCTCGCTCACGACTTGCCAGAGCACTTCCTCCCGAACATCCGGGGTGGCAAATGGCCGCACCACGCGGAAACAGACTTCCGTGAACGGCAGCCTACGAAACTCCTCCAGTTCCTCCGGCGAATGCCGCGCAATCTCCACCGGCATGTACAGCCCGCCGTCGGGTGCAAGCCCGCGCAGCATCGCGCCGCGAAGCGAGGTGAGCGGAGCCTTGCCGAAGGTGCTCCGATATCTCAATGAATTTCGCTCATCGCGGGCTTCCCGTTTTGCCCCGGATCATTTTCAGGAACGACAGGGCGTCCAGCGATCCATCCCGCAAGGCGGCAACTTCGAGCGTGCAATGCGCCAGCGCTTCATAGCTTTGACGCCGCGCAGCAAGCAGCGCCGGGTAACATCGCGCCACCGTCTCAAGTGGCTTTTCGCCCGCCTTTGGTTGAAACGCGCCCCGCCATAACACCGGCTTTGGATCGTTCAAATATCTCTCCGTCAGCAGCTGCTGCTCTTCGGCGGAAGCCGCCAGATACACGATTGTCACTTGGCGGCGCAAGCGCATCAGCAAATTGTTCCCGGTGTAAATGACGCTTCCGGTGGTATCGAGCACCAAGGATTTCTCAGGTTGCTTCTCCAATTCCGTCAGGATTTCATCGAGCGTATGAATCTCCTCGGCCAAGTACTCTGACTCGTGGTGGGTGTAGCTGGTGGAATCCGGCCAGCCCATCCACGCGGCCACGCCACTCGTGCCTCGGTAGCCGCCGGCAACAAGACGGGGCGCGAGCTTTTGCTCGATCGAGTCATCACAAGAAACGGTGGGATACTGGATTGCCGCTAACTTCTTTGCCCAGAATGTCTTCCCGGCACCGGACATGCCGATCAAGGCCAGCCGCAGAGGTCTTTCCTGTTTCGTTTCCATGGTCATGACTGAATGGCCTACCATAGCGTGATACCTATCGCTACGGCAACCAGGGTCCCACCGCGAGCGGGCCAAAAAACCAATGCGCTCTTCTTGGAACCTGTCCTCCGGGACGGCTTGCGGCCCGCTCCACCAGGTGGTACGTTAAAAAGGACTTTTGCTGCTTCGGGCAGCTTCAGTCCGGCGGTGATTCGGGCGCTCCGGGAGATTTTTTCGGTTCCCAGGTTCGAGGAAATTTTAACGGACATTTTCGGCGTGACCCTGACCGGGTCCCCGAGCAAGTCGGGGCAGACGGGGTCAACTCGAAACCCGCGCTGTGAATTTTTTCGTGACGCGAGTTTAGTCCGGCCAGTTCAGTCAAATTAGGCCGGACCGGGCAGAAGGCCTTGAGCTAAAAGTACTCGCGCGCGGGGTTTTCGTGTCGTACTGGTTCGGCAACGACAATCGATTGCCGCAAGGGCGGCTGGCCGTGGCCTCCTACATCATCGTGGGAATGGTCGGCGTGTTGCTGCTCGGTTTCTGGAAGCTCCAGGTCATCGACGCCGACAAGTACAGCTCGCTGGCCGAACGCAATCGTGTGCGCTACATTCCCGTGATTGCGCCGCGCGGCCGTATGCTCGATCGCGATGGCCGTGTGCTGGTGGACAACCGGCCGTCCTTCAGCGTGCTCCTGCTTCGCGATGATCTGTCCCTGGTGGAAAAGCATCTCCCGGTCATCTCCGACGGTCTGGGAATCCCTATCGATGATTTGCGCGAGCAGCTTGACAATACGAAAAATCTTCCGAAATTCCAGCCCATCATTATCAAACCCGACGCCTCGCGGGCGGATATTGATTTCATCGAATCGCATCGCGCAGACATTCCGGTTCTGGAGATGATCTCCGTCTCGCGGCGGCGTTACCGGCCGGGCGGATTCCTCGCTCATGCTGTCGGCTACGTTGGCGAGGTGAGCGAGCAGCAAATCGAAGCCAGCAACGGCAAGTTCCGCCCCGGAGACTTCGCCGGGAAGACCGGGCTGGAACGCCAGTACAACGACCTGCTCCAGGGCACCGACGGCATGCGGCGCGTGGTCGTCAACAGCATCGGCAAGGAAGTGGAACGTCTGTCCACCCAGGAAGCCATCCCCGGAAAACAGATTCAGCTAACGATTGATGAAGACTTGCAGCAGGTTGCCGAGCAATCTCTAGGTGCCCGACCAGGTGCGGCCGTCGCACTCGACCCGCGCACCGGTGAAGTGCTGGCGATGGTGAGTCATCCCGCGTTGGACCCCAACGATTTCGCAGTGCGCATTTCGGGGGATGACTGGAAGAGCCTCAACGAAGACCCGCTGCATCCGCTGCTCAACCGTGCGATTCAAGCCCAGCTCGCGCCAGGATCCGTATTCAAAATCGTGACCGCTACGGCCATGCTGGAGGACAAGAATCCTCCGGAAAGTTTCACCACCTTCTGCCCGGGCTACGCCACATTCTACGGCCGGCAGTTCAAGTGCTGGGTGTACGGGAAGAGTTCTCACGGCGCGGTGGGCCTGCACAAAGCCATCCTCGAGTCTTGCGACGTCTTTTTCTACAACGTCGGCATGCACCTGGGCATTGACCGTCTTTCTTACTATGGCACCAAATTCGGCCTGGGACACAGGACGGGGATCGATCTGCCCTCCGAGGAGCCCGGGCTGATGCCTTCCGCCGAATGGGTGGAACGGGTCTTCCACCGCAAGTGGTATGCGGGTGAGACCATCTCCGTGTCCACAGGTCAGGGCGCCGTCACGACTACTCCGTTGCAGCTCGCTCGGATGATCAGCGGAATCGCGATGGGCGGCGTTTTTAAACAACCACACCTGCTTAAGGACCCGCCGAGCGTCGGTGAAGAGCGATTCGCGCTTTCTGAACCGACGGTGGAAAAAATAACCGACGCGATGTACGGCGTGGTGAACGAGGAGGGTGGCACGGCGCGAAACGTCCGGCTGCCGGGAATTGAAGTAAGCGGAAAATCGGGAACGGCGCAGGTTATCGGTTACGCAACCCGCGAGCGGATGGGCAAACAGAAAAAATTCGAGGACAACGCCTGGTTTGTAGGGTACGCGCCGCGCCGCAACCCCGAAATTGTTGTCGCCGTCCTGATACAAGAAAGCGGAAAACATGGCGGCGAGGCGGCCGGGCCGGTAGTCAAAGACGTCATCAAAGCCTACTACGACAAGAAAAACAAGAAGACCCAGGGCCAGTACACCACGGAGAACAAGAGCGAGCCACCTGGGAAGGGCTCGGCTGCGCCTGCGATTGCTCCGCGGGCGGCCGCGAAGCCAGAGGACAGCGCCGCCGTAATGCCGGCTCGCGCCCGCGCGGAGCCGCAGCGTTGAAG
>WNGH01003156.1_pt1 | contig 15738 bp, 11 predicted proteins | sample 5400631 | NCBI WGS metagenome assembly WNGH01 (sample SAMN13153373, study PRJNA577476) | soil metagenome | isolation source: 115 cm soil or saprolite under Garry oak tree replicate 1 | place: USA:California | collected 2016-06-15
GCACGCGCGTCTCCGGACATTTCTCGACGATGCGCCGCGTCGCCTCCACGCCGTCGAGCTCGGGCATGGCGATGTCCATGATGACGATGTCCGGGCGCAAACGCAGCGCCTCGGCGACCGCCTCGCGGCCGTTACCCGCGACCGCAACCACCTGCAGGTCGCCCGTTTCGAGCAGGGCCCGAAGACCGTCCCGGACGACCGCGTGATCGTCGGCAAGCAGCACCGTCACCGTCATGTCACACCTCCGCCCGAGACGTGGTACTCCACCAGCACCTGCACGCCCGTGCGAAGGCCGGCTTTCAGCGAGAACTGCGCCCCGACGGCCTCGGCCCGCTCCCGCATGATCCGCAGCCCCCAGCCGGCCTCCCGCTTCGACCTCTCGATTCGCTTCGGATCGAAGCCGATGCCATTGTCGCGGACCGACAAGGTCGCCAAGCCGTTGGCGCGCCGGATCGCGATTTCGACGCGTTGCGCGTTCGAGTGCTTGGCGACATTGTTGAGCGCCTCCTGGGCTATCCGGAACATGGCGAGGTCCACCGGCTTGGGCAGATCCGCCGCCGGAGCGTCCCCCTCGAAAGCGACCTGAATACCCGTTCTGCGCGAAAAGCCCGCGGCGAGCGAGCGCAGGGCGGCCGGAAGCCCGTAGTCGTCGAGCGCGTGGGGCCGGAGCTCCGCCATGACGTTTCGCATCGCGTCGACCGTGCCTTCGACGAGCGAGCTGCATTCCTCGAGCCGTCCGGCGAGCTCGGGCTTCGACCCCGCGGGCAGGCCGCTCGCGACGATGCTCAGGTTTATGCCGAGCGCGGTGAGATTTTGCCCTACCCGGTCGTGCAATTCCCTTGCAAGGAGCCTGCGTTCGGCCTCCTGAACCTCGACCAGGCGCCGCGAGGTGGCTTTCAGGCGGTCGGCGTAGCTGTGGAGATCTTCCTCGGCGCGCTTGCGCTCGGTGACGTCGTGAGTGATCTCGGAGAAGCCGCGCGATTTTCCGGTCTCGTCAAGCAGCGGCGTGACGATGACGTGGGCCCAGAACTGCGACCCGTTCTTGCGCACGCGCCAGCCCTCGCTTTCGTACCGCCCCTGGACCGAGGCGAACTGGAGCTGCATTCCGGGATCGCCCCGGGCCGCGAGCTCGGGCGGGAAAAAGCAGGAGTAATGCCTGCCGATGATCTCGTCGGCGCGATATCCCTCGATGCGCTCGGCTCCGAGGTTCCAGCTGGTGACGTAGCCGTTCATGTCCAGAATGTAGATGGCGTAGTCGCGCACGTTCTCCACCATCATGCGGAACCGCTCCTGGCTCGCGCGCACCTGCTCTTCGGCCAGCTTCCTGTCGGTGATGTCCTGGCAGATGCCGATCACCCGCACCGGCTTGCCCGATTCGTCGCGGTCCACGCGCGCCTGATTGTGCACCGTTCGGACGACACCGTCCGGGCGCACGATGCGGAACTGGTTTTCATAATCGGTGCCGCTCCGCAGCGCCTCGCTCGCAATCCTCGCCGTGCGGTCCCGGTCCTCCGGATGGACGAGCGGGTAAAAGCCGTCGAAAGTCGAAGGCACCTGATCGTGGCGAAGGCCGAAGATCCTGGCGAGCTGGTCCGACCACCTTCGCGAGTTGGTCCGCACGTCCCATTCCCAGCTGCCGAGATTGGCGAGCGCCTGCGCCTCCTGGAGCTGAACGTCGCGCGCCCGCAAGACCTCGTCCTGCCGCCGCCGCTCCGTGACGTCGCGCGCCACCGCGACGATATGCGCGACACGACCTTGCGAATCGAACACGGCGCTGCGATGGCTCTCGATCCAGCGTACCTCACCACCCGGAAGCAGAAACCGAAACTCCACGTCCCGGTTCTGGCCGTCCTGGACGGTGTCGAAGAACGCCTTCTCGACCTGTTCCTTGTCCTCGGGGTGAATCTCCTGAAATGCATCGGTCCCGACGAGATCCTTCTTGTCTCCGAACAGCCGGCTGTAGGCGGGGTTCGCGTAAATCCGCCGGCCCTGCGGATCGATCAGGATGATAAGGTCGGAGGCGGTCTCGGCGATCAAGCGGAAGCGCTCCTCGGTTTCGCGCAGATCTTTCGTCATCTGCGCGGCGAGTTTGAGGGCGCGATTGCGCGACAACGACAAGGAATAAAGTACGCCGAAAAGGAGCAGGCTCGAGAGCAATCCCCCCGCGAGCACCATCGACGGAAAGTATCTGTCAAGGCGATCGATGAACGCCCCTCTCGAGGCGCTAAACTGGATCTCCCAAGTCCGGCCGCCGACGTCCATCGTAAGAGTACGGGAGAGAATTGATCCCGGATCTTGCGCTAGCGATGGTGAAGTCGGCGCCTGGATCAGCTGGTTGCTGTCAAAAAGCAACCGGGCATTAGGAGGACTTGCCCCGAGGCGGTCAGTGGTAGGTCCGGTGTCGAGGAGCTTGAACCGCAAGGACTTCAGCACCGTTTCATTGACGGCACCTCTCATGAGGTCTTCGATGTTAAAGCCGGCGCCGACCGATCCGAGATACGCAGTGCGTCGCTCATCCACTGTCGTTGTTGGCATTGCGCTCCTGTATACCGGGAGGCGCATGGCCAGCCCGACGAACTCCTTCGCGCGCAGGACTCGAATCAACAGTCCGGACGCGGTCAATTTCCCGGAATCCCGAGCCGAATGCTGCGCAAGTTCCGCTGCCCTCGGGTTGCTGATCGCCGGATTAATCGCAAGGTCGAGACCGAATGCGAACTCGTTGTCCGTCATGGGCTCCAGATATACGAGCACGTGATATTCGGGCCGCTCCCCAGGGGGCTTTATCGCGAAGCTGGGATAGCCTCCCGGCTCGAGACTTGTGTCGCGACGCACCGCTTCCTCGAAGCGCCGCTTATCTTCGGCCGGGACATGAATCGCATAGTTCACCACCTCAATGCCGGGAAAGCGGCTTTTTAGATTCAGAGATTCGACGAAGCGGTGAAATTCAGCGCGGCTGACCGAAGCGTCGGTGTCAAACAGCGCCTTCACGCTGTACAGAACGTCGGCGTAGGATTGGATGCGCGTCTCGATGACTCGCTTCGCCTCGATGGTTTGATGATCGAAACGTTCTAAGGCGGAGCTTTCAATATTGTCCTTAGTCGTTGAAAACAGCAGGTACGACGCGAGCATCCCGACGCCTAGCACTGCCCAAGGCGATACCGCGCTGTTGCGTGCGCGCGGAGCAGCCGTGCCTGCGGAGTTCATCATGATCTGACTGGCCAAGCACCTCTAGTTCGAAGTCTACTGCAATCGCACCTGCTTCTGAATTAATCTCTCCCGCCGCCGCATATCGCCGGACTTCTCGATCCGAGAGTCATCCACGTAGATTGCAATAGGAAAGACCGGGTTCACCCGGTCTTTCCCTAACCGAAGAATCCCACTAGTCAGGCAGTCGCACGAACCTCGGACCGCGCCGAGGTACTGGACTTGATCGCAGCCGAGGACCAAGCAGCATTTTCAGCCCGGATAGCGGCCGAGGACCACGCAGCATTCTCAGTCCGGACAGCAGCCGAGGACCATGCCGCATCTTTGACCGCGATCGTAGCCGAGGACCACGCAGCATCCCCAGCCTTGATCAGCGCGGAAGACCAGGCAGCATTTTCAGGCCGGACAGCAGCCGAGGACCATCCCGCATCTTTAGCTATGCCGCCAACCCAAGCGATACTATCGGCGTTCCCAAACTCTTGCCGATACAGGCGGCGGGTTTTTTCCGCCAGTGCGGCTCTCTTCTGCAAGTCTTCGGGCTTCCGCTCGCCGACATGAGGACTATGGTGCAAGTATGTACCGAACACGCTTTCGCAGTCTTCGGAATACTTCATCGTCTGCAGGATGTGCGTATGCCAGAACTCATCCACGTCCTTGCTGAGAAGAATGTCTTCGGCGTGATCCTGGTACTTCGCGAGCATGGTGAGATAGTTCCTGTAGCCTTGTTCGATTCCCTCCGCGTACTCGCGCGTCCAGCCTTCCCCTAGCTCTGGGTCCATCATCCTGATTTTTACGGATTCGAGATCAAGAGCGTGTATCGCAGCGATCACCTCTTCAACGGGTCGGTTCGTCAATTTCGTTTTCATTGTTCCTCTGCTTTAAAGTTTGTGAACACGCGGCACACAGGCGGAAGCGAAAGAACCGCTTCGATCCATTACCGCGACCTTGTTTGCATTCAACACTGGTCTTGAGTAGTCAATTTGAAAAGGCGGATGACCTCCTCTCCCGGCGACGATTCGCCGAAAGAACGTCTCTGGAAACCCGGAAGGAAAACTTGCTAGACGATTGCGACGATTCAGCAGTCACGATCTCCCCCAATATCACGGCGTCAAAAGCCGTGACTGGGCGCGCGATCACATCCTTCGTGATGACGTCGTGGCCGGCCGCGTTTCCGTCTCGCACGAGGTACGAGGCGCGGGCCGACTTTGCGTCGCGCCCGAGAGGGAATCTAATCAGGAGATACCGGGAATTGCTGTCAGGCAAGTCCGACAATTGATGTCCGGGTAAACACGACAGTTTGTAAACGGTTGTCTACAAGAAGACACCAACTTCCAAGGGGTGGTAAGGGGACGGTCGGGTCTTAAGAGCTTGAAGAATCAAGGAGACCAGCTCGGGACCGGACCGAGTCTGAGAGGAGTCTCGCTAATGCCGGGCCAATCGGGGAGCGTCCCGCCTAGTGTTCTAGTTAGTCAGCATTGATATATTTGTCCGGTACCCGCTCCCATACCTTGCATCTGCGCCTCACGGCATGACGGACGGGCTTTAGCCGCTATGCCACCAGGCGCGGGCGCGGGCGACGATGAAAAGGACGAGACCCGCCGCGGCGAGCGCGCCGCCGAATCCTCGGCCCCCGTTCGTCTCGGCGACGATCATGGTCACGAAACCGACGATGAGCGCCATGACCGCGATGATCTGGTGGAGCTTGAACTTGCGCGAGGTGACCTGCGTGGTGACGGTCGCCTCAGTCTTGCCGGTCAGGATCGGCGCGCCGCACTGCGGGCAGCTCGCGGCCTTGTCGCTGACCTGGCGGCCGCATTCGGCGCAGGCGATGAGGCTCACTTTTTCTCCTCCTTGGTCTTGCGGTGCCGCTATTCGTCCAGCTAGGGAAGGGCCTCGATCTCGTTCATCGCCAGTATCTCGTGGTCCGGCACGTCCGAGAACGCCCCAGACATCCTCGCGTCCGCGAGTACCTTCCCCTCGAGGGCGGCTTGCTCCTTCAGGCGCTCGAGCAGTTGGCCCCTCGCCTCCAGGACCCACACCTGCTCCTTTGAACCCGAGGCCCATCTGTCCGCGATCTGCTGCACTCGCAATGGCTGGCTTTGTAGCGCCCTCACCGTGGCCAACTTCACACCGCTCCACGGGAGGAATGTCATGCCGTAGTAGTTGGGATCGACAGATCCGTGATCCCCGCCGGCGAACCATCGGGCTGCGGTGAGACCCAGTTCCTGTTCTTCGAGTGGTCTCGCCAAACTGTAGATGCCCAGGACCCGATAGTTTTCCTCGTCTAGCTGGCCCAGGTAGTCGTCAACTTCTGCCGCGGTTTCGCGGGGGAGGAAATACACCCCTGCATCTTCATCGTGAAAGTCCCAAAGGTCCTGGCACTCCAGCATCCAAGCTGCGCCGGTCGCTCTGAACTCGGCAAACTCTTCCTTTCGCCGAGCGACATTCAAGGCGATCGCGTTCAACAGCCAGTTCTGATCGTCGGGAGCCTTCTCCTGGGGACTGGCGGGCAGGACATTGCGCTCCGCCCAGGCGCTCAGATCCGAGAGCGCCTCATCGAGTTCGTCCTTCAGAGGATCGGCCACACCTCCATTATCGGCTCTTTTGAACACGGCCGTCGACGGAGCTTGGCGTAAACTGCTTCATAGCGGAACCGCAAGCTGGGCAGACGTCTAGGCTGCGCCTTCGCAAGAGGGTCATGCTGCTGGGGCCTACGGCTACCGCTTCGATTGCCGCGACGTGCGCTGCCCGCTTTCTAACCCGAATCCGCTGGTCAGGCAGGACCGGGATAACGTCCGACATCGCCCTGGTCCTGACTTCGAGAGAACGCAGCATCAAAGCAATTCGGCCACGTCCCTTAAATTAGATAGCTCGTCTTCAGTGTTGAGGAACACCTCGTAAACTAGCTGCTCGCGAAGCAACCGTAGCCCCTCGAATTCCTGCGCCGCCGTTACGATACTGGACCATTCCACGGAAACAACCAGAGCCCGAAAGCTGACGTTCTGTGTGCCCATTGCGCCGGCGATAAGACCAGCTGACGCTTTTCTTTTACGGTACGGCGCACTAGCCACTACGGTTGTCTCCCAGTGGAATTCATTGTCGCCGACGACGGAACGAAGTCTGGTTGGTGAAGCATGGAAGGAAGGGGCGCCTACGCACTCTCGGGGGTCGAGTGCGAGAAGCCCTGCCAGTGTATTTACTTGCTCGTTCTTCTCGATTGCCAGTTTTCCTACCTGCAGATCGAATCGCTTTCCAAGAACATTCTCAATATCCAGCTTTGCCCAACCCACTCCATGGAGCACAAGGTCAGCCTTTTCCCTAACTGTATGCAGAAACTCCGCTGCAAATCTTGTTCGCGCGAGTTCGAGGAACTTCCCGTACTCTTCCAGCTCGCCAAACAGCCCGAAGTTTGTGGCGCCAGCGAATTCCTTCTTCGCGGCCTCTCGGAGGCGATCATCCTTGGACAAGAACCCTATATCACTGTGGATCAAGCCGGTGTGGAAGTTACGGACTGTCTCTAGGATCAAAGCGTCCCGGAATCCGGCTTCTGTCTTGCCGTGTTTGAATGGAGCGAGCCGCCAGAGCGATGCGTCAACGATACCTCGGATGCGCAATGCAACAGCTTCGTAGGGGATCGCCACAGACTGACAATGTGGCGTCGTCTTGACTTGCTCTTGCAGCTTCCACATTACGGCGTGGCCGATTTGCCCCCAATCGACCTCGGGGATTGCGGGAATACCGAGCGCCAAGGCGGCTTCTATCCTTGTGAGATCGGCGCGCGCTTTCTGATGCGTGCTGAGCATCTGGCGCTGTTTCTGATACGCCAGCTCGAGGAGAACCACGTCTGGAATGACAAGCTTCACGTCACCGGGAGCAGATATGAGATCCCATTGCCGCCTGAACTCACCCGGTAGGAGCTGTAAGTCCTCCTCCTTGGTCCAGATGACGTTCGTATCAACGAACAGGACAAACTCGCGAACTTTCGTCTTTTCTGCTGACATCGGGCGAAAGCTCTCTTCTATTGTCTTGCGCGCCGCATTGCCTCGACAATCTTCCGTGTTTCCACGCTCACGCGCGTGGTGCGCGCGAGCAGGTCGATTACCTTTTCCTTGTAGTCGGCAAAGCGGTAGGTGTTGAACTTCTCGCGGATGGTCGGGTCCTTGGATTTCTTTTCCTTGTACTGGTCGAGAATCCACTCGAGCGCCGAGCGGTTGCCGAGCTTGTATTCCCACGCCTCGGGCGGGATGCCCTCCAGTACCGTTTCGGAATCGAGCACGATGCGGCCGCCCTCCTTGTCGGCCTTGAGCGTGGCCTTGGGCGCCAGGCTCGCCTTCCTGGCCTTCTCGTCGGTCACGTCGCGGCGCTTGAGCTTCCACGGCTCAACGGCCTCGTAGCCAATGTGCAGGTCCATCAGGGTGCCTCCCCAGTCAGCCCACTGCCAGAAGTCCGCGTAGAAGGGGATACGCGGGAATTCGCGCTTGAGGTTAAGCGCGTATTTCTCACGGTACGTGGGGTCGTGCAGGACGCCGTAGACGTAGTGAAAGATCGCTTCTTTGGTGACCGGACGATCCTTCTTGCCGCGGCCGGGTCGGTACTGCTTTCTGAACTGCTCAAGGGCCCAATCGGTGACGTTGGACTCCGCACCTTGAGTTGAATGTCCCCGCCAGAGCGGGAAGCCGACAGCACCTGAAGCCGCCCCTACAAGATGTAAATCAAAACAACCGTCGACGGCTAGAACAATTGTCTTCTTTTGGGAAGTGGGATCGGAAACGACAATGCAAGGGGTGTCCTTTGCGGTGCGAGGAAAGAAAATGTCGAGTCGCCCACGTTCGTCTATGAATAGGCTAGAGTCGAAAAACCATTTCCGGGTAAACGGGCGATAGACGGCCGTGGAAACCTGAATGCTCTCAATCGACTCGGACCTTCCCTGACTGAGCCGCCGTTTGAGATTGCGTGACCATTTGATTTCTGGAGCGAAGCCGGCTGGCTTTCGTTTCTCCGTCTCGAAGACTCCGTGCAAGAACGTGGCTTTCCGACGAACGCTGTCGGCCGATTCCGCGTAGACCCACTCATCTCGATTGGTGGAAAGCCCGAGGCTGAAAGTTTGGAAGATCGTCTGAGACCCGCGGCCTTTTGCTCCTGCCTTCGCCCTCTTGGACGCGATCGGAACTAGCGCGGCGAAGTCGTTGTCGCCTATTTTCAGCCATTCCCCGAGCTCGGGTTGCTCGATCTGCGTGAAACCGATATCGCTAAAGGGCGTTTGAAGCCAACCCAATCGTTCGCTACTGTTCAACGATCGGGAGACTTGATGGTAGCGCAGGTTGGCCTTTCGCTGGCGAGCGTTCTTCGCGGCTTTACGGACCCAGAATGAGATAGCGACACCAACCGTGATGCCGAAGACGTTTCCGAGAGCGTCGTTGTCCCGCATTTCGCCCCCGAGATCGACGATATAAACGCTGTCAAATTCTGTGGACAAGAAGCGGCGAAAACCATCGAACGTCTTCTTCTCAATGAAGCTGCTGTTGGTGACAAACGCAAGCACGCCGTTTTCATCGAGCCGGTCGGTCGCCCAACGGAAGAACCGCGCATACATATCGTAAAGCTTGGTCTTCTGCGCGGTGCTCGCAGCGATGTAGGTCTCCTTGATCCGTTTGTCGATCTCAGGGTATTCGCGGTTCTTGTTGTTCTCGTTCTCGTTAAGCTGGTTGGCGTTGTACGGTGGGTTGCCGATAATCACGCTGATACGGCGGCTGTTCTGCTGGCGGATGCGCTTGACGTTGTCGTCTGACACCGAGCCGAACATGTCGTCCATGTGACCACGGTGCTTGCGCAGCGCATACGTGTTGTCCAGCGTATCTACGAAACACAGGCCCGGAAACTCTTCGTAGCGGCCGGTGGCGGCGGCGTAGGTAGCCTCGATGTTCAGGTTGGCCACATAGTACGGCAGTATCGCTACCTCGTTGGCGTGCAGTTCGTGCCGGTATTTCTTTGCGAGCTTCTCGCGCTGGCCGGCGAAATGCTCGATCAGCTCGCAGATGAAGGTGCCGGTGCCAGTGGCCGGGTCGAGGATGTCTACGTCCTTGTCGATCAGATTGCGGCCGAAGTGCTGCTCGCACAACCAGTCGGCGCTGTCGATCATGAAGCGCACGATCTCATTGGGCGTGTAGACGACGCCCAGTCGGTCGGCCGCTTTGGGGTTGTAGACCTTGTAGAAGTTCTCGTAGATCGACTTGAGGAAGGTTTGCTTCTGATGGTGGGTGACGATATCGGCCGCCGCCTTGCGGATGGCGGCGTAGTACGGCTCCAGACCTTTGAGCGACTGATGCCTGGTATTGCCGGTGAAAAAGGTTTCCTCCAGCTTGTGTAGCTCGCGCGCGACGCTGTTGTCCTCGTGATAGGTGGTGCCCGGGAACACGGCCGCGAATACCTCGCCGGTCAGGATGTGCTGGATCAACATCTCGCGCACGTCCGCTTCGGTGAGGCTGGGGTTGATGACCTCCTGGGCGTGCTTGAGGAACTCGCCCGCTGCCTTTCGGAATACGGGCACTTCGCGGTATGCCCGATCGATCAGGGACCTCAACGCCTCCAGCACGGCGGGCAGGTCAGTCTTGAATTGCTCGACCGCCTTGCGGAAGGCCTCGACCTCAGGCCGCTCATAGCTGAAAAAGCGGGTGAGCAGCTTCTCGAGCTTATCAACTTCCTCAACCCCACATCGCATGACTTCTTCGCCATGCTGGATCAGCACAGCTTCACGGGAGTCCTCAAAGACGATGTTGGTCTTGGGGTAGCCACGCCGGAACTTGGCCTCGATCTCCGCGTCGATATCGTCCTTCTCGTCCTTGGCTTCCCAATAGCCGAAGGGCACGCGCAGCGTGTGCAGCAGCGCACCGTCGATGTAACGGCGCTCCTTAGTCTTGGTCTCGAATTCGTACTCGGGAATGAAGATCAGGTCGAGCGACCGCGCCCAGTTCTTCAGCAGATCCTTAAACGCCTCGCGCACCACGCTCTCGCGCGTAGTGCCGGAAACCCTCTTGAGAATCTGAAGCTGGTTCAGGTATTGCTGGATGAGGAGCTGGCTCATTTGTGGTTTCTTCGCCCACCTCGGCAGGCCGCCCGAGGCAGCTTCGTGCCGTATTCTATTGGACTTCTTGAGCGCCCCTCGACGCGACGCTTGGGCGCGTAGCCCCCTCGTTCACTGCTCGTTCTCGAGAGGAGGGCAGCCTTCCCTGTTCACGTACTTCTTGTAGGCTGCGACCCAGTTTGTTGCGATTGCCTTCTGTGCGTCAGCGAGGGGAAGCTTACGATCGCACACCAGCCGCTTGAGGCGGGTTTCAAGCACGTCTTTGATGCGCGCCCCACACGCCTGGTTGTAGGGCTCCGGCCAGAGGTTCTTCGGGGTCGGTCGGGTGACCGCCGAGCTGTAGGCTGATGAGATGGTCTTCCTCGTAGTCGCCCGGCCTCTTGTCCGTGTAGCCGTACTCCTTGATCTGCTCGACCTTGAGTTTCGACGTATAGCTCGACGGCGGTCGAATCGTCTTTGTCCATCCGGAAACGCAAATCGTCTGGTCGATGTTGTCCCGGGTCACATCAGGATTGGCAACGCCGGGAGTTCTCGTCCTGTCCGGCAATTCCCGGGTGAGTGCCGAAGCGGCAAACAGGGCAAGCGCAAATAGCAGCCGGCGATTTCTGACCATAGCTCCTCCCGATGACGTTCGGAAGAATTGTGGCCCTCGCAAGGAATACGGTAAAGCGGAGGGTTTACCACTACGGGACCGATCAGGTCTTACCTGACTCCGACCGCGGGATCTTCCACTGCGAGGCGCGATGCAGGAGATCCGGGAACAAGTCTTAAACGTGGAGCGGCATAGACCACCGCGTGGAAAGTTGGAAATCTCGCCGAGCGCGCGTAGGCTCTAGCGAATGACTGACCCTCAATTGCCTGCGCCGTCGGTCACTACAGTGCCCGCAGCCGACGTTACGGCACCGCCCGTCGATGCCGGGTCAATTGTCCACCAGTCCTACCCGTTACGCCGGCCCGTGGAAGAGGCGAACGAGATCGTGGTTCAGGTGAGGGGTAGTACCCTCCGACGTGTACGCAAGCGCCTTTTGGCGCTCGTTTCAGGTGGATTTCCGTGGCCCGAGATGTTGCTCGGAGTTGCCACGCTCTTGCTCGGTGCTACCCTTGGCGCGCTCGGTTCGACTATCCCGTGGGCGATCTTGGAGAATGGGGCGGCCGTAGCTAACCCGCGTGCGATCCTCTTCTACGTCGTATTTCCGATCATCGGAGTCGGTGCGGCGGTCGGTTACTTCTGCCTACGTCATTTTACGAGCCATAGCGCATCGATCGTCGCGCAAGAGTTGCTCGACGAGCTTCCGGACCCTAACCGCACGGAATAGGAAACTCGGTGAATCTGAACGATCTCAGCACCCAGCTACTCTTCACAACCGTCCCGATCTGGGTGCGAAAGGCGCAGGGCACGGTCACGGGGACAGGCTTCATTTACAATGTTCCGGTCCCCGACGACCCAGCGCGATCCATACCGCTGCTGATCACGAACTTCCACGTCGTGGAGGGCGCGCTCGACGGGGTAATCGAACTCGTCGAGCGCAGCGGCGATCAGCCGTTGCTGCAGAAGCGTGTGCGTGCCCAAATTGATGCGACAGTGCTCCACGCGAGAACTGACTCCCGTCTCGACATTGCCTTGATTCCGCTCGGTCCCCTTCTCAACCAACTGGACTCAAGTGGCCGTCCCGTGTTTTTCCGATCGATCGGTCCCGAAATCGTGCCTGCGTTCGATGTCGTTAGCGAACTTGCGGCCGTTGAGGAGATTGTCTTCATTGGTTACCCGAGCGGTTTGCGCGACGAGCACAACTCAATGCCTCTCGTCCGGCGGGGGATCACGGCGAGTCCAGTCTGGAATGACTTTGGCAACGATCCCGTCTTCTTGATTGACGCCGGCGTCTATCCAGGCTCGAGTGGCAGCCCGGTGTTCATTATGAATCAGGGGTCATACGCAACGAAGGGAGGGCTAGTCGTTGGGACGCGGTTGTGGTTTCTCGGGGTTATTACATCAACGATGCTCCGGACAGAGGCGACAGGTAACGCCTACCTTGGACTCGGTCGCGTCGTCAAATCCTCAGCCGTCAAAAACGCCATCGACTTGTTCGCCGCATCGCTCAAGTGATTTTCTGGCCGGCATCGACAAACTCGCGCCAGGGTTGCATCGAAATTACCCCTCTCCGCTGACGGCTTGTGCTGGTTGGTCGATGGGTTTTTTTACTGTTCTAAGTTTTGATTAGCCAAGGGATTGTGCGAAAGGAAATTCAGTCTATCCATTCCTTCGAGAGAGTTTGCAAATCGCATTCTTCTCGATCGCGACAGGCGCTTGGCCAACATTCGCCACCAAGTCAGACCCAAAACCAACACCAAACCAAAGAACAAACTCCAACCCCAATCAATTGCAAGCGCGCTTCCGAAGGCGGTAATCAACTGAAGCAGGAATCCGCCGACGAGGAATGCAAGCCCAAACCGCGCATCGTGTCGTTGTTCCTCCAGGGCGGCGAAGAGAGGCAAGTTTCCGCCGGAGAATTGTCCACCGTGGCGCGCCTGGCGCACGAGAGTCTCATGACGTGTGCGAACGATTGCTTGAGCGAGGAGAATCGCCCCGACAATGTCATACCCGACGCCAGCTATGGATAGAAGATTGGGCGCGCTCATAGTACCTTCGCTAGAAGGTGGTCGATGTTGCGCGGCGCGTGGCGCGGATCATCCATGCAGGTCGCCCGGGACGGGTAGCGGCGAGGGATTCTAGGCTGATTGCCTGGCCGCTGAAGGTTGATTTCGCGCCGCCAGTTAAGCACCAGTTACGCACGGCCAAGTTCTGGTGGACGGCTTGTTATTTAACTAATTAAAAACATTGGCGTCCCCAACCGGATTCGAACCGGTGTTACCGCCGTGAAAGGGCGATCTCGCCCTTAGTCGCTTGGCCCGAGCGGGCCCGGCAGGCAACTGATCACGACCCCGCAACAATCACCAACTCATTCTTCACCGACTTCACTCCCGGAACGCTCGCCACGACCTTCGCGGCCTTTTCCCGGAGCGCCCGGTTGCTCGCAGTGCCGTAGAGCGTCACCGCACCGTCCGTCACCGCGGCGTCGATCGCGAGGACTTTCAAGGCGGGGTCGGCGCCGAGCGCGGCCTTGATCTTGTTTGCGAGCAGCTTGTTCTCGTCGACGGGAGGCTTGGGCGCCTCGATGGATTTCGGGAGGTCGACGGCTCTCGCTACCTGGATCGTTCCCTCGGCGGGCTTGGGCTGGGCTACCGCGCCGGCGACGGGATTGGCTTTCTCGTCGCTCTTCCACAACGACTGGATTTGATCGCAAGCGCCCAAGCCCAGCACCAGCGCGCCCGCTGTCACGGCGGAAAAGGCGCCGCGTGCCTTTGTATTCCATTTCATGACTCGCCTCCTTGATAGATAACCCCTCAGACACAGGACGATTCCGATAAGTTTCCCGGAATGAAATGAATTTCGCAAGCGTCCATGCGCACTGTCGCCGCTGCCCGACAGGCGCAATCCGGCGGGCGTCAAGACGCGCTTCCGGAACCGCTTGCAGTCCGCCCGGGTTACACTTGTGCCGCCAAGGTCCATCAAAAGAAGAACCCCGCGCTCCCGCAATGCCCGGTCCGCTGAATCTCGACGCGAGGCTCGCCGCGATCCACGCGGCGGAGTATCCGCGCTTCTCCGACGCCGAGATGGCGCGGCGCCGCTCGGCGCTGGCACGCGTCATGGACGAGGCGGAGGTCGACCATCTGCTTATGTGCGGCGAGCAGCGCGCCGGCACCGGCGTCGCCTGGCTCACCTCCTGGCCCGCAACCGTCGAAGCGTACGCGATCGTCGCGCCGGGAGAACCGCAGCTGATGTACGTCGAGTGGTACAACCACTGGCCGCTCGCGCGCAAGCTCGCGCGCGACACCGAGGTGCGCTGGGGCGAGCACCGCGGCATCGACAAGGCGATCGCCGACTTGAAGGCGCGCGGCGCGAAGCGCGTCGGCCTGATGGGCGCCCTCGGCCTTTCGAAATGCAGGAAGCTCGAGGCCCATTTCGGTCCGCTCGTGGATCTCAACCGCGAGTACGTGCGCCTGCGGCTGGTGAAGTCGCGGGAGGAAATCGACTGGATGCGGATCGCGGCGGCGCTCACCGATCGCGCGATCGAGGGATTGCGGCGCGAAGCGAGGACCGGAATGACCGAGCACGAGCTGGGCGCCATCTGTGAATCGGCCTATCACCCGCTGGGCGGGATCACCTACATCCATTACTTCCTCGTCACGCCGATGGCGAATCCGGAGTACTGCGTGCCGCGCCAATTCACTTCCAGCCGCAAGGTTCGGCCGGGGGACGTGATCGCCACCGAGATCACGGCCCAGTTCTTCGACTATCCGGGGCAGATCCTCCGCTCCTTCACCGTGGCGGCCGAACCGACGCCCCTCTTCCGGAAACTCTACGACACGGCGGAAGCGGCGTTCGATGCCGTGACCGGCGTCATCCGCCACGGCACCAGGATGCAGGAGATCATCGACGCCGCGCGCGTCATCGAAGACGCCGGATTTACCGTCTACGACGACCTGATGCACGGATTCGGCGGCGGCTATTTTCCGCCCGTGCTCGGATCGCGGAGCCGCCCGGCGGGACCCCTTCCCGAGATGACCTTGGAGGCGGGAATGACCTGCGTTGTGCAACCGAACGTGATCACGCCCGACCAGAAAGCCGGAGTGCAGGTCGGCGAGCTCGTGCTCGTCACCGAAAAGGGCTTCGAGCGCCTGCATCGCGTCGAGCGCGGGTTGTTCCGAATCGGCTGAGCCCGCGGAGCGGTTTACGCAAGCTAGTCTGCCAAGGAACTCGGTCTGTTCCACGGAACGAGTTCATGGGCCGCACGCGCGCACCGCGGCTGCGGTTACACCGTCGATCCTCGATACGGGTTCCATCATCGGCCACGCTCGAGCTTTGCGCCCTATCTGGTATTAGTCGGCACGAAATCGCATCGCAACGTTGGAATAGCGTGCTTATATAAGTTGCTAGCGCGTTGATATCTAGAAGGGATAGCGGCCCCTTTGGTGTGGGTGTCTAATATAGGGGACATTTCGGAAGTTCACTATACGTTAGCCGGCACGTCGGAGTGAAAGCAATGGAGCGCAGCCTTGGAGCACTACAAGAGGAAGCTCGGGCTGCGGTTTTTCCTCCGCATGATAGGGGGGTATATACTGGTTTTCGCGCCCGGTCGTCCGCGCCGCCTGGCGGTATCGGAGGACTGAACTGTGCGCGGTTTTCGACGAGGGAGACAATCCATGAACAAGTCGATTCGTGAAATTATGGGCGTCTTGTCGGTCGTTACCGCTCTTATTGGTGTGATGCTGTTTGCCACGTCACAGGGCTGGGCCCAGGGGGTTTCGGCAAAGCAACTCGTTGGAACCTGGACGTGGGTCTCAGTCGACAACGTGCGCCCAGATGGCACAAAGGTCCAGCCGTTTGGTCCCAA
>WNGH01008851.1_pt1 | contig 15738 bp, 15 predicted proteins | sample 5400631 | NCBI WGS metagenome assembly WNGH01 (sample SAMN13153373, study PRJNA577476) | soil metagenome | isolation source: 115 cm soil or saprolite under Garry oak tree replicate 1 | place: USA:California | collected 2016-06-15
CGACCGCGAACAGCAGATAGGCGCCGTCACCGGCCAGGGGCCGCAGCGCCTCGGCCGCCTGACGGCTCGTCTCGATGTCGTTCACGCCCGCGCGGAAGAGCGTGGCCGCGCTGGCGAGAATGATGAAGTACATGACCACGTTCGAGAAGGCCATGCCGGTGAAGACGTCCTGGCGCGCGTCGCGCAGCTCGTGGTCGCTGGCGCCGCGGCGCTCGGCCACCGTGCGGCGTCCCTTGGCGCGCTCCTCCTCGACCTCCTGCGAGGCCTGCCAGAAGAACAGGTACGGCGAGATCGTCGTGCCGAGGATGCCGACGAGCGTCGGCACGGCGCGGGCGTTCCAGGGCACGTGCGGGACGAGCGTGTCGCGAAGGGCCGCCGACCAGTTCGGCTGCGCGAGGACGGCGGACAGGATGTACGCGAAGAGCACGGCGGTGAGCCACTTGAGCCAGGCGGCGAACCTGGCGTAGCTCGTGTACACGGTGGCCACGATCACGCCGAGCCCGAACAGCGGCACCCAGAACTCCGACGGCACGCCCGTCAGCATCTCCGCGGCGTCCGCCATGCCGGCGAGATCGGCGGCGATATTGAAGACGTTCGCCGCGAGCAGCAGCAGGCAGGCGCCGTACAGGAACCAGCGCGGATAGTGGCGGCGCGTGGCGCCGGCGAGCCCGCGGCCCGAGACGAGCCCGATGCGGGCGCACGTCAGCTGGATCGCGGCCATCAGCGGCAGGGTGACGACGGCCGTCCACAGCATCCCCGTCCCGAACGTCGCGCCCGCCACCGCGTAGGTCGTGACGCCGCTCGGGTCGTCGTCGGAGGCGCCGGTGACGAGACCCGGCCCGAGCGTCCGGAAGTAGCGGACGAGGGGGTTGTGACTATGCCGCTCGTCGGGCCCGCTCATAGAGCACGAGGGCGGCGGCTCCGCGCATGGTGAGCCGCTTGTCGCCCGGCACGATCGTGATCCGCGTCGCCGCCAGCGCGCGCGCGAACGCGTGCTCGGCCGCCGCGGCGAGGATCCGCTTCTCCAGCGCGGCGAGCGAGCCGGCCACGCCGCCGGTGACGACGACGACCTCGGGGTTGAGCCCGTTCACGATCGTCGCGAGCATGGCGCCGAGCGCGCGGCATGCCTCGTCCACCACCGCCGCCGCGACGGGCTCGCCGTCCGTGGCCATCCGGAAAACGAGCTCGGCCCTGATCCGCTGCGCATCGCCGCCGGCCGCCTGCAGCAGCGCCGCGCCCGCCTCGCGGGCGACGCGCGCGCGCGCCGCCTCGGTGATGCCCCGCCCGCTCGCGTAGACGGCGAGACAGCCGCGGCCGCCGCACCAGCAGGGCGGGCCGTCGAACTTCACGGGCGCGTGGCCGAACTCGCCGCCGAAGCCGGCGACGCCGCGCACCAGGCGGCCGTCGAGGATCACACCCCCGCCGAACCCGGTGCCCGCCGCCAGCACCACGAGCGAGCGCGCGCCCCGCCCGGCGCCGAAGCGCCACTCGCCCAGCGCCAGCGCATTGACGTCGTTGTCGACGAAGGCGGGGATGCCGAAGCGCGCGGCGAGGCGCTGCGCCAGGGGCACGTCGACGAGATCGGGCGCGTGCGGCGCGGGGTCGCCGACGACGCCGGCCTCCGCGTCCACCGGGCCCGGCACGCCGACGCCGATGCCCGCGACCGTCAGCCCGCGCGCGGCGACCGCGGCACGCACGCGCTCGACGAGCGCCTCGATCGCGGCCGGCGTGCCGACGGCCTTGGCGTCGCGCGTCGCCACCCGCTCGTCGAGCAGGACTTCGCCGTCGGGCGTGACCGCGCCGGCGGCGATCGTCGTCCCCCCTACGTCAAGGCCTATCAAGATGGGGGGCCCCGAAATGGCCCCCCATACCCCCCCGCGCTCGGGGCGCCCCGGGGAACCCGTGGCGCCCCTCGACATCGCCACTAGATCTCCGCGAAACTACACAGCGTGATCCCGAGCGCCGCGACGGCCGTGCGGGCCGAGGGCGTGCCGAGACCGATCATCTCCGTCTCGCGCTGGCGCCCATAGCGGCTGTACGCGAGGTCCGCGTCGAACCAGCCGGGATGCGTCATGAATTCCGAGAGGCCCTCGGGCAGCGCGCGCAGATTGGCGAGCGTGGTGGCCGGCGACCAGTAGGCGCCCGGCCCCGACTCGCCGAAGAAGTGATCCGGCGTGCGGAGCCCAGCCGAGCGCGCGCGGCCGCGCGCGGCGGCGTCCTGGCTGCGCACCGGCACGCCCAGCCCGCGCGCGACGTCCAGCACGACCTCGCGCACCGGCGGATGCAGGCCGACGTGATGGTGCGTGTCCAGGTGCGTGGGCGCGCGGCGAAAGACCCGGCGGAACTTCGCGACCTGCGCCTCGATCTCGGCCCGCACGTCGCCGGCGCGGGCCCGCGCCGCCGCATGGCGGGCGGTCACGAGCACCGTCGTGCTCGTGACGATGCCGTGGCGATGCGCGGCCAGGATGCCCTCGCTCACGCCGCGCGTGAGGCCCCAGTCGTCGGCGTTGACGATGAGGCGGCGGCTCACCGCGCGCGTCCCTCGATCATCAGGCGCTCGACGGTCGCCGGCCGCCCGGGCGGCAGCGCCGCCTCGCGGTCCATCGCGCGCAGGTGCGCGATGCGCTCGTGGCCGATCCGCGGGAACGACTGCGTCTCGCGCGCGAGCACCGAGGGCACGAGCCCGGCCGCCTCCACCTTCGCCAGGGCGGTCTTGATGCCGAGGAAGTCGAAGATCGTGAACACGAGCCGGCCGCGCGGCGCCAGGTGCACGGGCGCGCCCGCGATGATGCGGTCGAGCAGCGCCCAGCCGTCGGAGCCGCCGTTGTCGGCCGCCGCCTGCGCGTCCTCGCGGTCGGCGCCCGGCGGCGTCGGCATCTGCGGCGGGTTGCTGCACACGAGGTCGAAGCGCTCGCCCGCCACCGGCGCGTAGCAGTCGCCCAGCCGCGCGTCGACCTCGACGCCGTTCAGCGCGGCGTTCACGCGCACGGCCGTCACCGCCGCCGGCACGACGTCGGTGGCGACGACGGCCGCGCCCGCCCTGGCCGCGAGCACGGCGGCCAGGCCGAGACCGGCGCCGATCTCGAGCACGCGCTCGCCCGCGCGGACGCTCAGGTGATGGCAGAAGAACCTCGAGCCGGCTTTCGGCGGCTGCACGATGTCGGGGACGCGGAAGAGGCAGTCGCGCCAGGCGTAGAAGAGGACGCCGTCGTCCACTACTTGCCTTGCACGCGCCGGAAGTAGAGGCGGATCGCCTCCTTCAGCTGCGCGCGCGCGCCGGCCGAGGACTGTGCGTCCTCCAGCTGGTCGATCTCGATCTGGAGCGGCACGCCCTCGCGCTTGACGCCGTCCAGCTCGGCGGTCAGCGCGCAGCGCTCGTCGGACTCGGTGAACACGAGCTTCGCGCGCTTGAAGCTGGCCTCCTCGCGCGCGAGCTGCTCGACGGTCTCGACGATCACGCGCTTGAACGCCTCCTGCTCGCCGGCCGGCACCGTCGAGAAGGCGGCGGTCAGGTTCACCTCACTCATTCCAGACCTTGAGGATGTCCGCGTGGGTCTTCGCCGCGTTGGCGCGGATGGCGAAGGAGATCGCCTCGCGCAGCTCGTCCTCGGTCGCGCCGCTCTGCCTGGCGCCCGCCAGGTCGCGCTTCGCTCAGTGGGTGTTGCCGGCGGCGAGGTTGGCGGCGAGATAACAGAGGTAGGCGGTTTTGGGATCGAGCACGCCCTTCTTGAACTTCCACGACGCGATCACCCGCTCTTCCATAACGCACCTCCCACGGTTTTCCGCCCGACCGTCGAGCCGCAGTGCGAGCCGCAGGCCGTTCGACGGCCGAGGCGAGCGGTGAAACGACCGACGGCAGCCCTGCGAAGGCGCTCCGACGGCAAATATTAGTGTCCGGCGGCCCAGGCCATACCGAACTGCTCGAGGCCGGCCTCGAGCCCCTTGGGCGTGACCCGGATGGCGATGGGCCGCGCGAAGTTGAGCGTCGAGTACGACTCCTCTTTCGGCACCACGGTGTGGCCGCGCTTGGCCAGCCCCGCCAGCGCCGCCTCGCCCACGCGCGTGGAGACGAGCACGTCGCCGCCCTCCGTGTGCAGCCGTGGCGCCTCGACCGCCTGCTGCAGCGAGCCGCGCCCGTCCACGAAGTTGGCGATGACCTGAGGTATCGCCGAGACGATCGCGCGGCCGCCCGGCGCGCCGATGGTGAGGTACGGCTTGCCGCCTTTGAAGCCGAGCGTCGGCACCATGTTGACGAGCCCGCGCTTGCCGCCGGCGATGGAGTTCGCCTTGCCGGGCTCCGGATCGAACCAGATCATCCCGTTGTTGAGCAGGATGCCCGTCCCCTTCACCACCACGCGCGACCCCCAGAGCGAGACCGCGGTGTTGGTGAGCGAGACCATGTTGCGCTGCCGGTCGATGGCGCCGACGTGGGTCGTGCAGTCGAGCGTGCGGCCGCCGCGCGGCCGGCGGGCGCCGCTGCGCCCGGTGCGGATCTCGTGCGCGGCCGCGCGCGCGTGCTCGCGCGAGACGAGCCGTTCCCAGGGCGCCTTCACGACGGCGGCGTCTCCGAGGTGCTCGAAGCGGTCGCGGAATGCGCGCTTGATGGCGCAGGCGCGCAGGTGCAGACCCTCCACGCTCGTCCAGCCAACCTTCGCCGAGGGGAACTCGGCGAGGATGTTCAGCGTCTCGAGCGCGGTCACACCGCCCGTTGCTCCAGGTGAGAACGCCAGGTCCAGGCCGCGATAGCGGCCGGTCACCGGCAGCGCCACCCGGACCTCGTAGGCGGCCAGGTCGCGCTGCGTGATCAGCCCCCCGCCGCGCACCATCTCCTGCTCGATCGCCTGGGCGATCGCGCCCCGGTAGAACGCGTCGGGCCCCTCTTTCGCGATGAGGGCCAGGCTCTCGGCCAGATCGGGGTAGCGCACGAGGTCGCCGGGTTGCATCGACGGTGGCCGATGGATCGAGCGGCCGTGGCGCAGGTAGGCGCGCGCCGTCTCCGGAAACGCCGCGAGCTCTTCGAGGTGCTGCGCGTGCTTGAGCGCCAGATACCAGTCGGGCACGAGCCCTGACCGCGCGATCTCGATGGCCGGCGCCATCACGTCGGCGAGCGTCATCGTCCCGTAGCGCTCCACCGCCAGCGCGAGCCCCGCCACCGAGCCGGGCACGGCCACCGAGCGATGCCCGTAGACGTTCGCCTGACCCTCGACGTTCGGCCACGGGAAGAGCGCCTCCGAGACCCCGCCGATGGTCTTGTACATCATGGCCTGCGCGCGGAGCGGCGCCATGCCGTTGAAGTCGAGGGCGACCGTCTCGCCGCGCTTCGCGAGGTGCACGAGCATCGTGCCGGCGCCGGCGATCGTCGACATGAACGGCTCGACCACCGTCATCGCGAACGCGGTGGCCACGGCCGCGTCGACGGCGTTGCCGCCGCGCTCGAGGATGCGCGCGCCGACTTCGGCGCCGCGCGGGTGCTCGGCGACGACCATCCCGCGGGAGGCCAGCGAGGTGCGCTTGGTGACGCTCAGCGTGGATCGGATCATTGTTGGAGGAATACCCCTTCGAGGTACTGCGTGATGTCCACGAGCTTGCCCTTGTCGAAATAGAAGATCCAGCCGTGCGGATAGCCCCACGCCTCGTCGGCCCGGCCGCGGATCGCCGGCCAGTGGCGCCGGGCCCAGTTCGCCATCTGCTGCGCGTCGTCGGAGGTCGTGAAGGGTGGGCCGAGCAACACCTCGACCTGCCCCTTCTCCATACCCGCCGTGACCTGATGCAGGTTGCGGAAGGCCTGCACGGTGAGCGGATTCGACGCCGCCTCCTCGTGCTCGCGCAGGTACTTCGAGATCCGCGCCTCGAGATCGTCGTTGAAGTGCCGCTTCTCCTCGAACGTCGGCTGGCGCCCGTTGGCGGTGATGAGCTGGGTCGTCCAGAACAAATCGGCGGTCGGGCCCTGCGAGGTGCGCTGGTCGATCGTTTGCGTGGCGATGGAGCACCCGGCCAGCAGGACGGCAGCGAGCACGGCAGACGCGGCGCGTCTCACGCGGCCAGCATAACAGACGGCTCATCGAGGACCGCCACGGCTTTGAAGGGAGCCACCCCGAGCGTGGCCCCATCGAAGCGCGCGGCGACAGAGAATTGCCCCGGCTATGCCGGGCCGCTTCGAACGTTGGGGGGGTTGGGGGCCATCGAGTCACGCGTGATCGAGGCGCGTCACGGCTGCGCCGGGACGTGCCGAGCGTTGGGGGGTTTGGGGGGCCATGTCGGGGCCCATCGAGTCACGCGTGATCGAGGCGCGTCACGGCTGCGCCGGGACGTGCCGAGCGTTGGGGGGTTTGGGGGGCCATGTCGGGGCCCCCCATTTACTAGATCAGCGCGCTCTCGAGGACGATGCCGCGGTCCACCACGCGCGCGGCCTGGCCGAGCAGCCGCGCCGTCTCGACCGGAACCTCGGGGCCCTCGGCGAGCTGGCGCAGCAGGTCGATCAGCCGGCGCATCGCGCGCACGAGGTCGCCCTCGTGGCCGCCGAACGACTCGGCGACGATGCCCGACCAGTCGTCGTCGCCGGACGCCCAGCGGAAGACCGACGGCATGAAGCCGGGCTGCACGCTCACGGGAACGCCGAGGTGCCGCGCGCGCTGGGCCTGCCACACGGCGTCGGCGGCGGCGACGAGGCGGTCGAGGCGGTGCTTGAGCTTGGGCCGCTTCTTGAGGAACGCGCGCGCGATCGCCGGCTCGCCCGAGCGCGACTCCTCGAGCAGCGCCGCGCAGAGCGCGGCGGCCTCGGCCAGCGTGAGGTCGTCGAAGAGCCCGCGCGTCACCGTCTCGGCGAGGAGCAGCTCGTTGTCGTGGCGGAGGCTCGCGATGAGCCGGCCCTTGGGCTCCAGCCGGCCGTCGCGCACGGCGCCGAACTGCTCGAGCACCTCGACCACGCGCAGGAACTCCTGCCAGTAGGCGTCACGGAACGCGTCGAGGGCGGCGCGGCGCTGGGCCAGGCGCTCCTGCAGCCGCTCGAGGTCGCGCGCCGCGTGCTCGCAGCGCGTGGTCGCGCCCCACGGGCAGCGGTGACACTCGATGGCGGCTACCGCCGCCTCCGGCCCCTGCTCGCGCTCGCGCGCGATGAGGTCCGGCACCGACAGGCGCGCGAGCTGCTCCGAGAGGTGGCGCAGCCCGCGGGGCTCGCCGCGCCGCACGTCGCGCGGCACGTGCAGTGGCGGCGTGGCCCAGAAGACCTTCTTGAGGAGCCCACTCTTCAGGCGGATCACCGCGCCGTGAGGCAGGAGCGCGTCGAACAGCGTGCGATGGCCGCGGATCGCGTGGACGCCCAGGATCATCGCGAGGCTCGGCGCGCCCTTGCGCCGCACGAGCGCGAGCCGCCCCGGCTCGGCCTCCGCCGGGGCGCGCTCGCCGCGGCGACCGCCCTTGCCCGTCGCCTGCCGGCGCGCCTCCACCTCCTGGCGCGCCCGCCGGTAGCGGCCGATGCGTCCGAAATCGCCGCACGGCGCCTCGTACACCTTCGCGCGCTCGAGCGCGTCTTCCAGCGCTCGAACTTCCGCTTCCATCTCTCGAATCTTCTTTAGATTTTGATACTGGCCGAATGACGACTCGATCCGCCTCCTCAGCAATTCGGGCGGGGCGCCGGTGCCGAGCAGCAGCGCCACGGAGCCGTAGCCGAGCTTGAACTGGCTCTCGATGGGCTCGGGCGCGCCGTCCACCACGCGCAGCAGGTCCTCGAGCCCGTCGCGCGCGTCGAGCGCGATCACGCACTGGCCTTCCGGGTCGATGCCGCGCCGTCCCGCGCGGCCCGCCATCTGGGTCAGCTCGTTGTGCGTGAGCGAGCGGAAGCCGCGGTCGGTGCGCTTGGTCACGCCCTGCAAGACGACGGCGCGCGCCGGCATGTGGATGCCGAGCGACATCGTCTCGGTCGCGAACACGACGCGGCAGAGCCCGCGCTCGAAGAGGGTCTCGATCAGGCGCTTGAGGCCGGGGAGGATGCCCGCGTGATGCGTGGCCACCCCGATGCGCAGCCCCTGGAAGACGGCCTGGCTCAGCGCCGACTCGCCGATCGACGGGTTCTCGGCCACCGCCTCGCCGATGATCGTGTCCACCTCGCGGCGCTGCTCGCGCGTGATCAGCGGGCGCCCGTCGGCCAGCACGTCCTGCATGGCGCGCTCACAGCCGGCGCGGCTGAAGATGAAGTAGATGGCGGGCAGCCAGCCGCGCGCGTCGAGCGCCTCGATGAGCACGGTGGGATCGACGACGCGGCGCGTGTACCAGCGCCCGCGGTCGTCCTGGCCGCGCGACTCGTCGCCGACGACGCGCGCGCGGCCCGTGCGGACCTCCGCGATGTCGTGGATGTCACCCGCGAGGTCGGCCACCGAGTAGTGCAGCGGTACCGGGCGGTCGGGATGGAAGATCGGCACGATCGGCCGGTGCACGAGCGAGATCCAGTCGGCGATCTCTTTGACGTTGGCGACGGTGGCCGAGAGCCCGACCAGCAGCACGTTCTTCGGCGCGCCGACGATGATCTCCTCCCACACCGTGCCGCGTCCCTCGTCGCCCATGTAGTGGCATTCGTCGAGCACGATGTAGCCCAGGTCGTCGAGGCCGCTGCCGAACAGCGCGTTGCGGAGGATCTCGGTCGTCATCACCAGCACGCGCGCCTGAGCGTTGACCTTCACGTCACCGGTGAGGATGCCGACGGTGTCGGCGCCGTACGCGCGCGTGAAGTCGTTGAACTTCTGGTTGGAGAGCGCCTTGAGCGGCGTCGTGTACGCGATGCGGTTGCCGGTCTCGAGCGCGCACTGGATCGCGTACTCCGCGATGAGCGTCTTGCCGCTGCCCGTCGGCGCCGAGACGATCACCGATTGATCCGCGTCGATGGCGCGGATGGCTTCGACCTGGAAGTCATCGAGGGCGAAGGAGAACTTCGCCCGGAACCGCTCGAAACGCTCCACTTCCACCACGGTATCACGGGTGGTAGGCTCACCCGCGTGATCGTCTTCCACATGGCCATCACCACCGCCGAGGACTACGTGGCCAAGCGGGAGCCCCACCGGCGCGCCCACCTCGAGCGGCTGCACGGCTTGCGGGCCGCCGGCATCCTGATCGGCGGCGGTCCCGCGCCCGACGGCCGGCGCGTCGACATCTTCTATCGCCTGCAGCAGCCGGCGCAGGTCACGCCCGCGGTGGAGGAGGATCCGTACTTCCTCGCCGGAGCCTGGACGGGCTACACGCCCTCCTCGTTCACGCACTTCGTGGAGCCGTGGGAGCAGGTGCCGCTCGTGCTCGACGGCTCGCGGGTCGCCACCATCGTCGAGGGGCCGGCCGCCGACGAGGACATGGCGCAGTTCGCGCTGATCGAGGCGCGCGGCGCGGGCCGCCTCGCCTTCGGCGGCCTCTTCGAGGGCGCGCGCACGCTGGCCGTGCTGAAGACGCCGCGCGCCGACGAGGCGCTGGCCTGGCTCGGCGACACGGGCTTCTGGAAGAGGGACGCCCTCGCCGCGCGGCCCTGGCTCCACGTCCTCTGATCCGATGACTCCCGCCCGGAGGCACGTATGAGACGACTCCCGCTCGCCGCGCTCGCCCTGCTCGCCGTGGCGGCCGCGACGTGGCTGCCGCAGCCCGTCGCCGACGCGCAGTCGAAGACGCTCGTCGTCACCGGCTACGGCGGCCGCTGGTCGGAGGTCATGAAGAAGGCGCTCGTCGAGCCGTTCGAGAAGAAGTACGACGCGCGCGTCGAGATCGTCACCGGCATCACGACCGAGTGGGTGGCCAAGCTCATGGCGGCCGGCCCCGACAACCCGCCCTTCGACGTCGTGATGGGCAACGAGCCCCCGTTCCCGATCCCGCGCGAGCGCGGCTTCTTCGAGAAGCGCAATCCGACGGCGGCGCCGAACATCAAGAACGTCTACGACAAGGCGCTGATCGGCGACACCAGCCTCGCGATCTTCTGGGCGCGCATCGGGCTCGCGTACCGGACCGATATGGGACTGAAGCGCCCGACGTCGTGGAAGGACTTCTGGGATCCCTCGTACGACGCCAAGCGCGGCATCTACGTCATCGGCAACACGCTGGGCATCAACTTCCTGTTCATGGCCGACAAGATCTATGGCAAGGACTACTTCGACGTCGACGCCGGCATCGCGGCGATCAAGAAGCTGAACGCCAAGATGGTGGACTTCACGGGCACGATTGAAAAGCATCTGCAGTCGAAGGAGGTCTCGATCGCCGTGCTGCACGACGGCTCGACCTACGACCTGGCGAAGCGTGACATTCCGGTGGACTGGGTGGCGCCGAAAGAGGGCGTGCCGATCCTCGACCAGGTCATCCAGGTCACGCGCGGCAGCAAGAACAAGGACCTCGCGTGGAAGCTGATCGACATGTACCTGTCGCCCGAAGTCCAGACGGCGTTCGCGACCGAGCTGTTCTTCAGCCCGACGAACAAGACCGTGAAGCTGCCGCCCGACGTCGCCAAGAAGCTCATCACGGGCCCCGCCGACGTCGACAAGCTCGTGCTCTTCGACTGGAACCAGGTGGCCAAGCAGCGCCCGCAGTGGACCGAGCGCTGGAACAAGGAGCTTCGCTGAGCGAGGCGCGCGCCGCCGACGTCAGCCTGCGCGGCCTCGAGAAGCGGTACGGCGCCACGCGCGCGCTGGCCGGCGTGTCGCTCGACGTCGCGCCGGGCGAGTTCTTCACCCTCCTCGGCCCGTCGGGCTGCGGCAAGACGACGAGCCTCCGCGCCGTCGCCGGCTTCGTGGCGCCGGACGCCGGCGACGTCCTCATCCGCGGCGCGCGCGTGAACGCGGTGCCGCCGCACCGGCGCCACGTCGGCCTCGTCTTCCAGTCGTACGCGCTGTTCCCGCACCGCACGGTCCGACAGAACGTCGCCTTCGGCCTGCGCATGCAGCGCACGGCGCGTGTCGAGATCGAGCGCCTCGTGGCCGACGCGCTCGCCCTCGTCCAGCTTCCCGGGCACGGTGAGCGCTACCCGCGCGAGCTGTCGGGCGGCGAGCAGCAGCGGGTGGCGCTGGCGCGCGCGCTGGTCACGCGGCCGGCCGTGCTGCTGCTCGACGAGCCGCTCGGCGCCCTCGACAAGAAGCTGCGCGACCACATGAAGATCGAGCTCAAGCGCCTGCAGCGCGACGTCGGCGTCACCACGATCTACGTGACGCACGACCAGGAGGAGGCCCTCACGATGTCCGACCGCCTGGCCGTCATGCGCGCCGGGCACATCGAGCAGGTCGGCGCCCCGCGCGAGATCTACGAGACCCCCGGCACCGTCTTCGTGGCGGGCTTCATCGGCAACACCAACCTGCTCGCCGGGCGCAGCCGCGGCGGCGCCGCCGTCGAGTGCGCGGGCGTCACCATCGCCACCGCCGCGAGCGCGCCCGCGGCCGGCGCGCCGGTGACCATCGCGGTGCGGCCCGAGCGCATCCGGCTCGACGACACCGGCCGGCTCGACAACGAGGTCGCGGCCACGGTCGCCCACGTCGTCTATCAGGGCGAGACCGTGCGCTATCTGCTCGCCGCCGACGGCGGCCTCGAGCTCCAGGCCGTCGAGCTGGGGCGCGTGCGCTTCCCGGCCGGCAGCCGCGTGCGCGCGGGCTGGGCGGCGGCCGACGCCCGGGTGCTGTTGTCATGAGCGGCAAGACGCGGATCGGCATGGTCACGGTCGGCCAGGCTCCGCGCGCCGATATCGTGCCCGACATGGCCGCGCTCCTGCCCGACGTCGACATCCTCGAGGCGGGCGCCCTCGACGGCCTCGACCGCGCCGCCATCGCGCGGCTGGCACCGGAGGGGCGTCGTCGGTCTTCGTCGGCAAGTCGCACGTGCTGCCGCGCGTGAAGGCGCGCATCGCCGCCCTCGAGGATGCGGGCGTCGCGCTGACCGTCCTGCTCTGCACCGGCACCTTTCCAAGCATCCCCGCGCGGCGGCCGCTGCTCGAGCCCCAGCAAGTCCTGCTCGGCGTGCTGCGGGGACTCTCGCATCCCGGCCGGCTCGGCGTGCTGACGCCGTCCGAGCGTCACGTGCCGCAGACGACGGCGCGCTGGCGGGCCGACGGCTTCGACGCCGCCGTCGTGCCGCTCTCGCCGTACGAGGAGCACGACCCCGCCGCCGTCGCCCGGGCCGCGGCCGCGCTGCGCGAGGCCGGGGCCGGCGTCGTCGTGATGGACTGCATCGGCTTCCGCGACGTCACCCGGCGCGACCTGGCGGCGCGGCTCGGCGTCCCGGTGCTCGTGGCCAACCTGCTCGTGGCACGGCTGGCGGCGGAGCTGCTCGCGCTGTGATGCCCGCTCCCCTGTCGGTCATTGTGGGGGGCCCCGATATGGCCCCCCAGTCTCTTCAAGCGAAGGGGGCTACGCCCCCCTCGGACTCCCCCGGCCAACGCTCGGACGCGCCCCGGCGAAGCCGTGGCGCGCCTCGGGGTTGAAATGCGCGCCCGCGCGCGGCTGCTCCTGCTGCTGCCGTTCACCGCGCTGCTCGGCGTGTTCTTCGCGGCGCCCCTGCTCCTGATGGTCGCCATCAGCGTGTCGCGCCAGTCCTTCGGCGAGCTGCAGTGGACGTTCACCCTGCACCACTACGCGCGGTTCTTCTCGGACGCCTACTACATCGGCGTGCTCTGGGACACGCTCGTGCTCGGCGCGATCGTCACGGTGGCCTCGCTGCTGCTCGGCTACCCGCTGGCCTATCACCTCGCGCGGACGCGCTCGCGCTGGAAACCGTTCCTGCTCGTGGCCGTGCTCTCGCCGCTGCTGGTGGGGATCGTGATCCGCTGCTACGGCTGGATGATCCTGCTCGCCGACCGCGGGCTGATCAACGCCACCCTCGTCGAGCGCGGCTGGCTCGCGAAGCCGCTGCCCCTCATGTACAACCGCTTCGGCGTGGCCGTGGCCCTCGTCCACGTCTTCCTGCCCTTCATGGTGCTGTCGCTCACCGGCGTGCTCAAGCGGATCGACCCGCACGCGCTGGAGGCGGCCATGACGCTCGGCGCCTCGCCGCGGCGGGCGTTCCTGGAGGTCACGCTGCCGCTCTCGCTGCCGGGCATCCTGGCGGGCTCGCTGCTCGTGTTCTCGCTGGCGATCTCGTCGTTCGTGGTGCCGGTCCTGCTGGGCGGCTTCAAGGTCCAGGTGCTGCCGATGATCGTGTACGAGCAGGTGCTGTCGGTCTTCGACTGGCCGTTCGGCGCCGCCAACGCCTTCGTGCTGCTCGTGATCTCGATCGCCCTCATCGCCGTGTACATCCGCGTGACCGAGCGCGCGCTGCGGGGCATCGTGTGATCCTGCGCGCGGCCGTGGGCGCCGTCTACGTGTTCCTGCTGGTCCCGATGCTCGTGGTCGTGGTGGCCGCCTTCAACAGCGGCACCTTCTTCACGTTCCCGCCCCAGGGCTTCTCGCTGCGCTGGTTCGCCAACTTCTTCGCGCGGCGGGAGTTCATGCAGGCGCTGCGGCTGTCCACCGAGCTGGCCCTGTGGACGGCCGTGCTGTCCACGCTGGCGGGCACGCTGGCGGCCATCGCGCTCGTGCGCGGGCGCTTCCGCGGCCGCGACGCGGTGAACGCCTTCGTGACCTCGCCGCTGCTGCTGCCGCAGATCCTGACCGGCGTCGCGCTCCTCCAGTTCTTCACGCTGGTGCGGCTGCACCAGACGTACTGGGCGCTCCTGATCGGCCACGTGGTGGTGACGACCCCGTACGTGGTGCGCACGGTCACGGCCACGCTGACCCACTTCGACCTGGCGCTGGAGGAGGCGGCCCAGAGCCTCGGCGCGCATCCCGTCCGCGCGTTCCTGGAGGTCACGCTGGGCGTCATCAAGCCGGGCGTGGTGGCCGGGGCGATCTTCGCGTTCGCCATCTCCTTCGACAACTTCACGCTCTCGCTCTTCCTCACCTCCTCCCGGCTCACGCCGCTGCCGATCGAGCTGTTCGCCTACCTCAAGTACTCGTTCGATCCCACCGCCGCCGCCGTCTCCGCGGTCGCCATCGGCGTGGCGCTGGTGGTCGTGCTCGGCATCGCGCGCGTCCTGGGCCTCGAGGAGTTCACCGGCTTCTGATGCGTCCCGTGTCCCTGGCCGAGATCGAGTCGCTCGCCATCGGCGCCTGGATCCTGGGCACCGGAGGCGGCGGCAGCCCCTACCTGGCGCTGCTGAACATGCGCCGGCTCTACCGCGCGGGGACGGTCGTGCAGCTGATGGACCCGATGGACCTCGCCGACGACGCCCTCGTGGCCATCGTCTCCAACATGGGCGCGCCGCTCGTCGGCCAGGAGCGGCTCACCGACCCGCGCACGATCGAGCGCGCGGTGCGGATGATGGAGGAGTATCTCGGCCGGCGCTTCACCGCCGTGATGTCGCTCGAGATCGGCGGCGGCAACTCCATCCAGCCGTTCATGGCCGCCGCCCTGCTCGGCCTGCCCGTGGTGGACGGCGACTGCATGGGGCGCGCGTTTCCCGAGGCGCAGATGACCTCGTTCGCCATTCACGACCTGCCGATGTACCCGCTCACGCTCGCCGACGTGCGCGACAACGCCGTCATCGTCGCGCGCGCGGAGTCGTGGAAGTGGATGGAGCGGCTGTCGCGCACGGCGTGCGTCGCCGTCGGCTCGATCGCGGCCACGTGCAAGGCGCCGCGGACGGGCAAGGAAGTGAAGGAGTGCGGCATCCTCTCTACGACCACCAAGGCGATGCGCCTGGGCCAGGCCGTGCAGGCCGCGCGCCGCGCGCACCGCGACCCCGTGCAGGCGGTGATCGACATCGAGCGCGGCCTGCGCCTGTTCACCGGCAAGGTGCAGGACGTCGCGCGCCGGGCCACCGAGGGGTTCCTGCGCGGCACCGCCACCCTGGAGGGCCTCGATGCGGACCGCGGTCACGCGTTCCGGCTCGCGTTCCAGAACGAGTTCGCCGTCGGCTGGCTCGACGGCCAGGTGCGCGTGACGACGCCGGATCTCATCTGCGTGCTCGACACGGTCTCCGGCGACGCCGTGGGCACCGAGACGCTGCGCTACGGCCAGCGCGTGACGGTGGTCGCCCTGCCCGCGGCGCCAATCTTGCTGACGCCGAAGGGCCTGGAGCACGTCGGGCCGCGCGCGTTCGGCTACGACCTGGATTTCACGTCGGTGTTCCGATGAAGCGCGTGGGCATCGACGTCGGGGGGACCAACACCGACGCCGTCCTGCTCGACGGCGAGCGCGTGGTGGCCGCCGTCAAGACGCCCACCACCGCCGATGTCACGAGCGGGATCACCCGCGCGCTGGCCGATCTGCTCGCGGCGGCGCCCACGGCGGCCCGCGTCGATGCCGTCATGATCGGCACCACGCATTTCACCAACGCCGTCGTCCAGCGCCGCGGCCTCACGCGCATCGCCGCCGTGCGGATCGGGCTGCCCGCGAGCGCATCGCTGCCGCCCTTCGTCGACTGGCCCGACGATCTCGCCGAGCTCGTCCGCGGCGAGGTGGTCATGCTCGAGGGCGGCCACGAGTACGACGGCCGGCCGATCGTGCCGTTCGACGCCGCGGGCATGCGGGCGGCGGCGCGACGCTTCCGCGAGGCCGGCGTCACCTCGGTGGCCGTCGCCTCGGTGTTCTCGCCGCTCGACCCGTCCTGCGAGGAGCAGGCGGCGGCGATCCTCGCCGAGGAGTGCCCCGACACCGCGGTCACGCTCTCGCACCGCCTGGGCCGCATCGGGCTCCTCGAGCGCGAGAACGTCACCCTGCTCAACGCGTGCCTGCTGGACCTCGCCCGGAAGACCG
>WNGH01003508.1_pt1 | contig 15736 bp, 15 predicted proteins | sample 5400631 | NCBI WGS metagenome assembly WNGH01 (sample SAMN13153373, study PRJNA577476) | soil metagenome | isolation source: 115 cm soil or saprolite under Garry oak tree replicate 1 | place: USA:California | collected 2016-06-15
CCTGGAATGCGAGTACCTCGACGGTGTCCGGGTATAACGTCTACCGCAGCACAGTGAGCGGGAGTGGATACGTGAAGTTGAACTCTTCGCTGGTTGCCGTTCTCACTTACACCGATTCGACCGTGCAAAGTGGAACGACGTACTTTTACGTGACTACAGCAGTGGATTCTAGCGGCAACGAGAGCGTATACTCGAATGAGGTGTCCGCTCCAATACCATAGAATGGAACATTGGGCATAACTCAGGCGCTTTGCGTGCCGAATGGAGGACTTGGGCGTAGGGCCCGGGATATCCAAGGAGGACAACTCCAAGCCGGCAAGGCCGTGGGAGAATGAGCATCCAATTGCGAATAGAGACATAACGGAGCGTACTACTCCCCTCCCTACAACTCGCGATCTGAACATTCTCTGGCAATTTGAGACGTGCCCTAGTCTCAAAACCCAGGCTGCCAGGGGGGTCTCATTGTCCTGAGGGGCAGGTTTAACACCTGTACTGAAATTAGCCTTCCATTCAGTATCGGCAGAACTGTTATAGCCATACCCTAACCTGAAGCGGATTTCTGAGGGTCTGGACGATGAGGTCTGACCAAAACAGGCATGCCGGAAGCGCGAGTGCCGTCTTAGCGGTGTCGGCTTCTCAAACAAAGCGAGCTTTGCTGTGCGTGGCAGGGCTCTTCTCCGCGATACTCGTCTGGGGGTGCTCTGGTGTTGTCAGTGGCCAGAATTCCACGGCTTCTCCGCCTCCCCCCCAGACCTATAGCATCTCTGGGACGATTAGTCCTACAGCAGGTGGCAGTGGGGCACCAGTGACGCTCAGTGGAGCAGCAAGTGCCACGACGACCGCCGACAGCACGGGCAATTATACTTTCACTGGATTGGCAAACGGGACGTACGCAATTACTCCAAGTCGCTCGGGCTACACTTTCAACCCGAGCACCCAGACAGCCACTGTCACCGGAGCCAACTTAACGGGAGTGAATTTCACAGCCCAGTCCAACCCGACTTTTAGCATCTCAGGGACAATGAGCACTGTGAGCGGGACAGGGTACGCAAAGATCAATTCTTCACTCGTTCTCGCGCCCCTTGTCAGTTACACCGACACGAGTGTGCTGACCGGCACGACCTACTATTACGTGACTACGGCTGTGGACAGCAGCAGTAACGAGAGCACGAATTCCAACGAAGCTACGGCAATCATTCCTTGATTCGAGATTCGGGCAAGACTACGGCCTGGCCGTAGTCACTCTGGGGTTCCCCCGCGTCGGCGTGGTTTCGATACCATTTGGCATAGGTCCATACGAGGACTTGCGCCAGCAAAGCGCCGGCGGCATCGACGACAACGTCGCGCACTTTTGCCTCCCTTAGCGGCGCAAACGATTGATGCCATTCGTCGAACCCCGCATAGGTGACAGCTATCAACAGTGTGTATACAGCCCAGTCAAATCTCCAGCCTGAGCGATTCCCTCGCAGCCCGTGGAAAACGGTGATGCTGAACACTCCGAATTCCGTGACGTGAGCCAGCTTCCGAATCAGCGTGTGTATCCGATTAAGCGTCCGGTAAGTGGCGAAGGGGAAAAGCCGACGTAGGAGTGGGATAATCAAGTGCGCCGTTTGTTGGCTACTGAAGTAATGTGTGGAAAAGAACGAAATTAGAATCGCGACGCAGATTGCGGGAATCCAGTGTTTCAGGCGACCGCTCAAGACCAATCCTTAGCAGGACTTGCCAGTGAAATTTTGTAGCCCGTTTCGCCGAGATCTCATTGTTCTTGTCCCGCTCGTCCGGTTGCATATCTTCGCATTTCTTCCCCTCCGAGCCTCGTGGAAGCCAAGCCAGGATTGTATCCTCTAGTTGCCGAGTATTATACGCTTGGGTGGCAGCTGCACCATTAGCCCGCCGTGAGCTCTTTGATCGCCTGCCGCGCCTGATCTGCAACCGGGGACTTCGGATCGATGCTGATGGCTTTCTCTAACTCTGCCTTTGCTCGGCTTGGATTCTGCAGCTTCTGGTAGGCCAAACCGAGGTGGTAACGATAGGTTTGGTTGTTCGGGACGGCCTTGACGGCGCCCTCGAAGAGGGGCACAGCGGCAGAGTACGCACGATTGTGATAGTAAGCCCACCCCAACGTGTCAGCGGTATTAGGATGGTTCGGGAGGCCCTTGCGCGCTATCTGAGCAAGGCTTAGGGCAACCGTAACGTCGCCGTTGTGTTCAAGCAGCAAATAAGCCAGATTGTTGGATGCGATGGCGTCTTCCGGCTGAATGGAGAGCGCCTTTTGATAATTATCCCGGGCCCGTTGCCAATCCCCGGTTTTTTCATACAGGCCGCCCAAAGCCAGAAGCAGCCGGGGATCTCGAGGCGACAGTTCGATAGCTTTCTGGTAACTGGCAACTGCAGCATCATTCTTATTTAAAGAAGTCTGTGCCTGGGCCAGCAGTGCGAATGCGCTTGCGTTGCTATGGTCCAACTCGACGGCATGGGATAAAGCAGCTTCGGCGGGCTCGTTCTGCCGGGACTGCAGCAAGATCTCCCCCTGCACCAGGAAGACCGCCGAAGAATTAGGGTTGTGACTAATCTGCTCCCGGAGGAATTTCAACGCCTCGGCGGACTTATTTGTCGCCACGTAAGCGGCCGCCAGCCCCTTGACGGCGTCGATCGAGTTCGGGTCGTGGCTCAGCGCTTGTTTATAAAGCGACTCGGCATCGTTCCAGCGTTTTTGAGCACCCCGAAGTAACCCGAGCTTGATGTACGGCATGGGACTGCCCGGGGTTAGCTTGAGGAGATTATTCAGGTCAGCCTCTGCGGCGGACGCGTCGCCTTGGTTCATGCGCGCAGTGGCGTGGTACAGGTACGCGTCGACGGAATTGGGCGACGATTTTTTCAATTGCTTGCTGATGTCTTCCAGGGTATGCCAGTCCGAGCGAAGCGTGGCGTTTCTTCCGAGGGCCACCCAGGCCTCTGTTAAGTTCGGGCGCAACCGCACTGCCTCGCGCCACTCGCTTTCGGCCTGCTGCATATTGGACTTCTGGCTGTACGCCAATCCGAGATCATAATGCCCCACGGCGTTATCCGGTGCGCCCTTCAGGGCCTGCTGAAGCGTGGTGATGGCTTCATCCGTCTGATTCTGGCGAACCTGAACCTGTCCTTTCAGGACAAGCGCTTCCGGATCCTGAGGAGTCTTCTTTAGGATTTCCTGAATCTGGGCGCTTGCCTCGCCAAGCTGACTGTTCAGAATCAAAAGTTGTGCATAGCCTTTCCGCACAGTGAGATCGTTGGGATATTTTCCCGAGAGCGATTGGAATTCGCTGAGCGCCTTGGTGTACTGTCCTCGAGCGATATAGGAGTCCGCCAGCAACCGGTAGGCATTGGGATCACTGGCCAATTGCTCCTTGGCATCCGTCAGCACCTTTTCGGATTGGGCTTGCTGGCCTTCACTGAAATAGAGTGCCGCGAGACCCGCGCGTGGCATCACGTCCTTCGGTTTCAGTTGAATGGCGTCGATGAACTCTTTTTCAGCCTCTGCCCACCGTTTCTGCTTTTGGTAAAACTTGCCCAGTGTGATGAGTGGCAGGGGTGAGACAGGGTCGAGTGTCTGGGCCTTCTTGTAGTTCTTCTCCGCCTCCTGGAGAAGGTTTGAGCGCACCTGGATGTGACCAAGATTCAGATAGACAATCGATCGATCCGCGGCCATGCCCACGGCATCATTCGCTTCTTTCAGGGCATCCTTCAAGTTGCCTAGTGCCAGGTCGGTGTTGGAAAGAAGCATCTGCGCATCCGCATCTTCGGGATTGCCGGCAAGGACGAGTAGGGCACGTTGTTTCGCTTCCTGAGCTCTGCCCCCTGCCAGGAGCAGTTGCCCTAGGTCAAGCTGTGCTTCCCAGTTCTCGGGCTGTAGATCGATGGCGCGGTTCAATTCCTGGTAGGCCGATGCCCAACTACTCATCTTCAAATGTGTTTGCGCCAATTTGAAGTGGGCCTCAGGCGAGCGTGGGTCAATTTGCAGGACCCGACCGTAGGAGATTAGGGCCTCAGCATATTTACCGTTCTGGAAGGCTTGATTTCCCTGCGACAAGAACTTCTGCTTCTTGGCGTTGGGGTCTCTGGAACAGCCGAAAACAAGCAAGCTACAAGAAAGCAACAGAATGATTCTATGAATGCACGTCAAACGAAAAATCGTCATAGGCCCCAAAGTCATGAATGGCTGCTAGCAAGCATGGTACCAGAAGGAAGGAAGGAGGCAATTCTGCAACCGTGAACTTAATCTGCAGGTGGATGTTACGGAGTCTTCTAACACGCGGAATATAAACGCGTTGCTTTCGAAGCGCCCAATGCTCGGCTAGCTAAGCCCTCCAAGAGCCTTGGATGGAAGACAGCGAGTCCTGGGGGTAAAGTGGATATTTTCGGGACAAATCAGATAGATTAGTTCCACTGGCTGTGCTTGCTTGGAGATTGGGCAACAGTCGCGTTCGTGCCACCAATGGTCTTAAATCCATATAACTAGTAGGTATGGAAGAAGTTACATGGTTTATGGAGGACGCAACAAATCGTGCCCAACTGGCATCGGCCGTGCTTTCGCAGCAGGTGGGACGTACACTAATTCAGGGCGGGCTGTCTTTAGTCTGGCTGCGAAGATTTGGTTGAGGATCTTGCGAACATGCTTCGGAATGGCGAAATCAATTTGCGTGAGATCAAGCGGATACTTCGGCGCTATTGGTGGATCTTGCCCACAATCACATTGGTGGTCGGAGCCTTGGGATTGGTCTTGGCTATCGTGCTGCCGAAGAAATACACCTCCTCAACCGTCGTGCTGGTGGAGCCTCCGAGCGTATCGAAGGAAGTGGTGCCTTCGCTGATCACCGAGGACCTCTACCACCGCATGGCCTCCATGAAGGAACAAATTCTCAGCCGCTCGCGGTTGCAGCCGATCATTGAGAAACTGAGTCTCTATCCCGAAGACCGTGGGAAGAAGCACATGGAGGACTTGGTCGACCGTTTACGGCAATCAATCGACGTGTCTCTGATGGAACCTATGACCGGTTCGAATGACCATCAACCACCGGGATTCCATGTCAGCGTCACTTTCAATGATTCGCGAACTGCGCAACAGATCTGTACGGAAATCACCTCGATGTTTTTGGAGCAGAACGCAGAGCGCCGCATTGGACAGGTCAAAGTCACGACGCAGTTTCTGACCCAAGAGGTCGAAGAGGCAAAAACCAAACTGGATGAGCAGGATGCCAAGCTCGCCCAATTCAAGCGGCAGTATCTCGGCTCTTTGCCGGAAGAGCAGCAAAGCAATCTTAGCCTCCTAGCGGGGCTCAACACGCAGTTAGAAGTAGCCAATCAAGCGCTCAGCAGGGCTCAGCAAGACAAGGCCTTCAACGAAACCCTGCTCAATCAGCAGGAAGCCACATTTAAGGCGTCACAGGCGGGCGCGCAGAGTCAGGATGCGCTCGAACTGCAATTAACTGCTCTGCAAACCAAGTTGACGGAACTACTCGCGAAGTATACGCCAGAACACCCCGATGTTATCAAGTTGAAGACGGAAATTGAGGAGACCAAACGAAGGATGGCGGCGGGCGACAATAAACCGTCCAGTGGACCGACCCAGGCCGGAATCCATGAGCCCCCTCAAATCCAGCAGTTACGGGCAAAGATCAGGTTGGACGACATGAGTATCGCAGATTCCGTGAAGCATCAGGCGCAAATCCAGGTTGAAATCCGCCAACTGCAAGCCCGCCTTCAAGCAAGTCCGATGGTGGAGCAGCAATTCAAAGAACTCACGCGCAATTACCAGACGGCCTCGGATATGTACAACGATTTGTTGAAGAGGCAGCAGAATTCGTCGATGGCCGGAGAGTTGGAGAATAAACAGCAAAGCGAGACGTTCCGAATTTTGGATTCTCCAAGCCTCCCCCAGACGCCCTCCTTCCCAAAGAAAATCGTGTTTCTGGGGGGAGGCGGAGGAGCCGGCTTGACGCTTGGACTGGGGATTCTTTACCTCCTGGCTTTGACGGACAAGGCCATGTACTCCGAGCGCGACGTGGAACTGTGCCTGAAACTTCCCGTCTTAACTCTGGTTCCCAACTTGGATCCTTCACGGCAAGGTCTGGCCAGTCATCATGCCAGGTACAAAAAAGAGATTGGAGTCTTCACGGCAAAGGCGTAATTAGGTTCAACGGAGAGAGGACTGCACCGCAATGAGCCGGATTCGGGAAGCCCTAAAAAAAGCAGCAGAACAACGTTCGGCCCAGGTGGCGAGCCGCACCGCCGAGGATCTCGTGGAAATTCTGAGAGGCGGACCTCTGCAGGAGGCTTCGGTCAGTGCACAGGTCCTGGTTGAAGAAAGCGCTCCTCCGCAGAGGGTCGAGGGCGGGCGGACAGAGTTCGACAGCCTGGTCGCAAACTGCAGACGTGTGCAGTGGCACGTCGAACCGAGGTTTTCCTTTTTTGCGGATGAGAGGAACAACCGTGCTGGTGCGGAAAGATTTCGGACCTTACGCTCACGGCTACATCAAATTGCAGCAGCACAACCCCTGCGTCGTATCCTGCTGACAAGCAGCGCCCCCGAAGAAGGGAAGACGTTCGTGGCCTCAAACTTGGCCCAATCCATCATTCGCCAATCGGATCGTAAGGTGTTGCTGATCGATGCAGACTTGAGAGCTTCGCGCCTGCATCTGACCCTCGGCACGCATGATGAACCGGGACTCTCCGACTATCTCCGCGGGATCACGGATATCACAAAGGTAATTCAAGTGGGCGAGTTGGATAACCTATGCTTCATTCCCGGCGGGAGGGAGGTCTCAAACCCCAGCGAACTGCTGCATAGCGAGAAGATGAAGTCCCTGCTGGACAAAATGACCCAGGTGTTCGACTGGATCATCCTGGATTCGCCCCCGGCGATTGCCGTTCACGATGCGAGTCTTCTCGCTGACATGTGCGACGGAGTGCTGTTCGTTGTGCGTGCAGGTGCCACTGATTTCGAGTTAGCGCAGAGGGCCGCTGCGGAATTTCAAGGCAAGAAGCTCCTGGGCGTGGTCTTGAATCGTGTGGATAGGGCGGAATCTTACGGAGAATATTATTACGGATATCCATCTGCAAAGGAAACGGACTAATTTGTAGGAGGGCATTCGAGGTTAGCAGGAAGAAGCCACGATTCTTTATACCGTGGCGGCTGGGCTGCCTGTTCCGGGATGCGTGACCTCGCCTCGCCGCAATAACCAATAGACAGGCGCAAGAAACGCCAAACCAACAAGGAAAAACACCACCCCGCCTTCATGATGCAATCTGCCGTATAAAAAGCCAGGGTCAACGTATTTTGCCAGGATCGTCAGCGTCGCAATCCGCACACCGTTTTTCAGCACCATCATCAAAAGTCCAGCGAAAACAAACACACCCTTCTTCCACAACCTGGAAAAAGCGAAGTGCGCGACAAGCAGGGCAAGAATGAGGAGCGCAGTGCTTGACCGGATCCCGCTACATTCCCGCGCGACTTCAATGCTCAAGCCCGGCAAATGGAAGACAAAGCCTTCTCGAAGGACGGGAACGCCCGACCAGTCGAAGATCCATTCAGCCACTGCTGCCGAACCATATTGCAGAAAATAGATGGTCCTGTTGAGCAGCGCTTCGGGCAACGGAATGGCGAATCCCAGAAATGCCAGTGAGAACCAGACTGCCTTTGCAGACGAGCGCCCGAAAACAGCGACGAAGCCGGCGGTAAGCATTAGCACGAAACTCAAGGCGAGAAGTGAAATGACCGCGTCGGGCCGCGAGCGCTGATTCCAAAAGGAGATTCCCCAAATCAATGCTGCGGGGAGAGCAAAAAACAGGGCCCCAGGGAAGTCAAGCAAGCAAGTCTTCGGCATTCTTGACCTGTCAATATGGAGCAGCCAGGCCACGATCAGAGGAACGAGGAGGATGTGTGAAGCATTTACATAATGCAAGGAGTAACTAACGAGCATTCCGAGAGGCTTCCAGAAAATAAGGCAGCAGATGGCCACCCAGGTCAGGTAAATCAGCCAAGGATTACTGGTAGCGATAGGGTTGTTTCTCAATGTCCCTTACTCCCGGCTTCAAGTTCTAGCCAGCTGAAAACTCCCCGGAATTCGATCAATGTGCAGTGCGGCTTAAATCTAAAGGTTCCCGCGCGGTCGCGGTTGATGTAGTACTTCTCATACTACTTCAAATACTCGCCGAAACGCATGTTTTTGAGCCACCCTGTGTCCGCTTTGTACCAGAAGCCAGTTACGTTGGGCAATGTCAAATGGGCCTGTCCTCATTGGGAGATACGACCTGTTCCTCTGTTCAATTGACCGCCGATTTCCCACAAACGATACTTGTCAAGTGAATAGTGAGTGCCAGATCCCTCCCTGCCCTTCGCAGTTGGTCCCCATTCGCTCAAAGATCAACGGGAAGCTTTGGAGAGGTCTTGTGGTGCTAGCATCCACCAAGCTTCCGCGGTTCTTCCTATATGACTTTTCTGTTTGTTGTTTGGAGCGGTTCCCCATGTTTTTAGGCAACATTTACACCACCACCTTTTCGCTCACCGAGAATCCGATTTCGGAGAAGGGAATGTGGATTAACGGCGGCACTACCGGGCTCGACTGGGGAAATGTGCAGACCACTTCGGGAAAAGTATTCGGTGTTAGTCTGCCATCCCAATATGGAGACCCGACAGCGATCCTCACTGGCACATGGAATTCAGACCAGCAAGTGCAAGCTACCGTGAAGATCGACACCAGCCAATCCGCATGCTGTCACGAGGTGGAATTGAGGCTCCGAGGGACGATTACCGCACACTCCATCACGGGCTATGAGATAAACTGCTCCGTATCGAACAGCAGCCCTTATGTTCAGATTGTCCGCTGGAACGGGCCGCGGAGCAATTTCACCTACGTGAGCACCAACGACAGCACAGGATGCGCTAACGGGGATGTGTTCAAAGCCACCATCTCTGGCAGCACCATCACCGTCTCCAAGAACGGCACGCAGATTCTCCAAGGTACGGACAGCACGTACAGGAGCGGCAGTCCAGGCATCGGCTTCTACGACAATCAGGACTCCAACTGGAACTATTTCGGATTCTCGAACTTTACTGCTACGGACTTAACGTCTACACAAGGGCCTCCTCCCACAGGTCTTACCGCAACCGTGAATTAAGACTGCTGGTCGCATTTTCCTCGTGGTCTTGGCAACGATAACGCTCAGGGGCCATCAGGGCGCAGCCAGACTGTGTGCAAGCTTCTCAATCGCAGGATGGGCGAATGGGTCTTCCCTTATCAAAGATTCCGTAACGTTCTGTAAACATTTGAGATACTTCCCTTCTGTTCCCTCCAATTTCGTCGGTCCGTTACAACAGACGCTTCTGGGAAGCCGTATGGTCACTTTCGGCAAGAGTTTTCACTTTAGCGTGGTTCCCGACTACAATCCCTGCCATGCCAGACGGAATGCCGTAGGGCTACGGACTAAGTCTTTTTGTATTAGACGAGTACGGAGTTTGTTAAGACTCGGCTAGGATGCCACCAATCCACGACTCTGGCAGGGTGATTGCGAGAATCCTCACCGTCACGTGGAGATCTGAATGGCGGTAGCCTAGACGCGCGACGATTACCGGGCTGGGGAATAAGGAGGAATCAACCTGCATGAGCCACGGGATAGAATTCCAGAGATGGTATGCGTTGCAAGTGAGAACGCGCTGGGAAGGCTCTGCAACAGTGTTGCTCTCCGGGAAGGGATATCAGACTTTACTTCCTACGTACAAAACGAAGCGGCGCTGGAGTGGAAGACTCAGAGAAGTCAATGCTCCTCTATTCCCTGGCTACGTGTTCTGCCGGTTCGACGCGCAGAATCGCTTGCCGGTTCTTGTCACGCCAGGGGTAATCGCTGTGGTCGGTCGCGGCAAAGTTCCCCTTCCAGTGGATGACAGCGAGATTGACGCCATTCAAACACTTGTGTCCGCTGGGCTGCGCGCCGAGCCCTGGCCCTACCTTGAGCTTGGCCAGAAGGTTCGGATTGAGAGCAACCCTCTGGTGGGTTTGGAAGGGATTCTGATTAGTTTCAAAGGGAATCATCGCATCGTGCTGTCGGTTTCTCTGCTCTGTCGGTCAGTTGCTTTGGAGATTGATGAGTCCTGCGTGAGACCTCTTGGCTTGGCCAGAAGCGCAGTTCTGGAGCCAATTGGTGCTGACCGCTTGCTTCAAGCAGTGGTTGCCTAAACTTGTCGCGGCCAGTGTGAGAATTCTTAAGACCTGTTCGAATCTTTCGCCCCATCGTATGGAAAGCCAGGACATGGAGATCTGAATGGCAAATAGCCCTCTCAAAGTCGCCGCTCCCCGAGAGCCGGGATCGCTTCAGGCCAACAGTCGAACGGCCGTGCCTCGCTTTGGCGGCGGGCAGACTAACCGAGAGTACATCCTTAATGAGGAGACCTTCTGTGCGATGCTATCCCTGGAACGTCGGCGAGCGGAACGATCCCGCAAGCCTTTCGTTCTCATGCTGATTGATCGAGGCGCGGTGCAAACGAATGGCACCGGTGCGGCGTTTGTTGAGCAGCTCTCGTCTGCTGTTTCTGGCGCAATTCGAGAAAGCGACCTAGTCGGTTGGTACCGACAGGGCGTGGTTCTCGCCGTGATCTTCACTGAGCTCAGTTTAGACAAGGATAATCCCATAACTGAAGTTCTTCATTCTAAAATTGTGACAGCGCTGCGGGCGAATCTCGATCACCGCATGGCGTCGCGGCTCGCCGTTACCGTCCACCTATTCCCAGAAAATTTGGACAATGACGGCCCCGATCGAGTGGCCGACATCAAACTCTATCCCGATGTTTCTAGAAGGGCATCCAAGAAACCGCTTCCGACGATCCTGAAGCGCGGCATGGACATCGTGGGTAGCGGTATTTTGCTTCTGGCACTTTCCCCTATTTTGGCGGCCATCGCTGTTGCGATCAAGCTGACTTCCAGGGGGAACGTCATCTTCGGGCAAAAACGGCTCGGTCAATTCGGAAAGAGTTTCCGCTGCCTAAAGTTTCGCACCATGTACGCGGACAATGATCCGAAGATCCACCGTGATTACGTCAGAAGCTTCATTGCCGGGGAAGTGCACAAGGAAAATGGGAATGGAGACGGACCAGTAGTCTACAAGATTAAGAATGACCCGCGCGTAACACCCGCGGGGCGATTCCTGCGCAAGACAAGTCTGGATGAATTCCCGCAGTTTTGGAACGTCCTGTGTGGCGAGATGTCTCTCGTAGGGCCGCGCCCCCCATTAGCCTATGAGTTTGAGGCATACGACTTTTGGCACCGGCGAAGAGTTTTCGAAGTAAAGCCCGGTGTGACCGGCCTTTGGCAGGTGAGTGGACGGAGCCGGACTTCTTTTGATGACATGGTCAGAATGGACCTGCGGTATGTCCAGAGATGGTCGCTCTGGATGGACCTCAAGATTCTTCTAGCTACTCCGTTGGCAGTTTTCTTTGGTGACGGCGCTTACTGATTTCTGAGCACGGCCCTGCGCTCTGCTGGTAAGACGCTCAGGCCATTCCATTGGTCGCTTTTCCAGGCTTCTCTAAATTCTGTCAGGCTCTGATTTTCTGAGGTAGCCCACAGCGGATTTAACAGGGGAACAACATGCTAACCACTACTAAACCAGAATCCCACATCCAACCTCTGTATCCGCAGGATTGTAGAGGCGCCATGATTCGAGTTGGCATAATAGGCTATGGCTACTGGGGACCGAACATCGTTCGGAACCTGCATGGGCTAAGCACCACGCAACTGGTGATGGTCTGTGACAAAAATCCCGCGGCCCTAGCACGTGCGCGGAAAGCATATCCGAATGTCCTCACAGTTTCGGATCCTCTTGAACTTTTACGATCACCCGAGATCGATGCGGTCGCGGTAATCACGCCCGTTTGGACTCATTACGAGCTCGCCAAGATGGCTCTCGAAAACGGAAAACACGTGTTTATTGAGAAGCCCTTTACTTCGAATTCCACAGAGGCGGAAGAGCTGATTGAACTGGCGGCTCGGAAGAACCTGACCATCATGGTCGACCACACCTTCCTGTTCACCGGGGCGGTGCGCAAGATCCGCGAGCTCACGGAGAGTGGCGCTCTCGGCGACCTGTACTACTACGATTCGTTGCGGGTGAATTTGGGACTGTTTCAGCATGACGTCAGTGTACTGTGGGATCTTGCGCCACATGACCTCTCCATTATGAATCACATCATTAAGGACGCTCCAGAAGCCATCGTCGCGACCGGCGAGAAACACCTCAATGGAGTGGAAGATGTCGCGTTCATGACCGTCTATTTTCCACGAAATGTCATCGCGCACATTAATGTTAACTGGCTCTCGCCAGTGAAAATTCGGACTACGCTGATCGGCGGCCAAAAGCAAATGGTGGTTTGGAACGATCTCGTAGCCGATGAAAAAGTTCGCGTGTACGACAAGGGCGTTCAGATCACTTCGGGAGACGGAATTCGAGACCTCTTGGTCAGCTATCGAAGCGGGGACATGTGGGCGCCTCAACTGGAGCAACTGGAAGCGCTTCACGTGGAACTAGAGTACTTTGCTGATTGCATCATGAACAACAAGATCCCCATGAACGACGGTCACGCCGGGTTGCGCGTTGTGCGAATGCTGGAGGCGGCCGAGAAGTCGATCCAGAAGAAAGGAGAATTGGTCCGTCTATGAGCGATTTCTGCTACATTGCCCCGGACGTAAAACTCGGACGAGCCGTCAAGCTTTCCAAGTTTATCAATATGTATGGGTGTGAGATCGGCGATGAGACAAAGATTGGCGCCTTCGTGGAAATCCAAAAAAAACGCAATTGTTGGGCGCCGCTGCAAGATCTCAAGCCACACCTTTGTCTGTGAGGGTGTCACCATTGAGGACAATGTCTTCATCGGCCACGCATAACATTCATCAATGACTCGTACCCCCGCGCGATCACACCGGAGGGCGAACTTCAAACTGAGAGGGACTGGCGCGTTGAGCAGACAGTGGTGAAGCGCGGCGCTTCCATTGGTTCCGGGTCCACGATTCCTTCTAATGTGGTGATCGGTGAGAACGCGATCGTTGGCGCGGGCAGTGTTGTGACCCGCGATGTGCCGCCTAATACCGTTGTCGCTGGCAATCCAGCAAAGTTCTTGCGCTCCATTGCCTCTTTTTCCGAGGTGAAGCGATGACACAAGAGGGAAAGATTCCTTTTGTTGATCTAGTGACTCTCCATCGGGAGTTGGAAGTCGAGCTGTTGGAAGTTTGTAGGAGAGCGTTCGAAACGGCCGGTTTCATCGGAGGGCCGGAGGTAGAGGGATTCGAACGAGAATTTGCGGACTATTGCGATGCCAAGCGTTGCGTCGGTGTCAACAGTGGAACCGATGCGCTCCGGTTTGCCCTCATGGCGGCGGGGATCCAGTCCGGTGACGTCGTTTTGACCGTGCCGCTGACGTTCATTGCCACCACTGAGGCCATTTCCCAGGCAGGGGCGCGTCCGGATTTTGTCGATATCGACAAGCGCACGTTCACAATGCATCCGGACAAACTCCGCCAGTACCTGGAGACATGGTGTGTGCTGGATCAAGTCACCGGCCGCTATGTTCACAAGAAGTTCGCAAAACCTGTCGCTGCGGTGGTTCCGGTGCATCTTTACGGTCAAATGGCTGACATGGACCCGATCTTGGAACTGGCGACTAGCTACAAGCTGGCCGTCATCGAGGATGCTTGCCAAGCGCACGGAGCGGGGTACCTCTCGAAAAAACAGAACCGCTGGTTGAAGGCGGGTTCGGTTGGCCGGGCGGCTGCGTTTAGTTTTTATACCGGAAAGAACTTGGGTGCTTGTGGAGAAGGCGGGGCCGTAACCACTAATGACGAGGACCTCGCGCGCAAGGTTGCGATGTTGCGTGATCACGGGCAATCCAGAAAGTATTACCACGATGTGGAAGGTTATAACGGGCGGCTCGATTCCATTGAGGCGGGAATACTGCGTGTAAAACTTCGGCATCTGTCGAAGTGGAACGAGCAACGCCGGGAGAGCGCGCGGATTTACGATGAGCTTTTGGCGCCGCTGGGAGGAAGTGTGATCCACCCTCATCAGCCAAGCTGGTCGAAATCGGTGTACCATCTCTATGTTGTTCGGGCACAATTCCGCAATGAACTGCAGAAACACCTGAATGACGCCGGCATCGGCACGGGGATTCACTATCCTATCCCGGTTCATTTGCAGGCTGCTTACGCTTGGATGGGCTGGGAGCGAGGCGATTTTCCGGAGGCGGAAGAAGCCGCTGATCAAATCCTTTCTCTTCCAATGTTCGCCGGGTTAGTCCCGGGTCAGCAAAAGCGAGTGGCAGAAACAGTATCGCAATTCGCAGCTTCCTATGCCGCTCGTTGAACCCTACCCGTGAAAAGCATGGCTGGATATTAACAACAGTTGATCGCATCGAAGTCCGGATGCACTCGCCGACACGTGTAAGGGCCCCCCCAACGTTGGCTTCAGCAGCACTCCAACCACTCCAACGACCTCTCTGACTAAGGTAACCTTGCCAAAAGAATCTTTTTTTGACCGCGGAATGCCTCCACGACCGCTTACAGAAGTTGTTTCGGCCGACAGCCATTCGAGGCTCCCAAAGACCCATGGTTGTGGCGCGCGACTGGACATTCCCGCGCTGAATGCGCTGGCGCTGCGATCGCTTGTCTCATTGTTTGAGGAAAAGGAAAAGCTCTTCTCTCGGTGTGTCACTGTCGCGGGCGATGGATTTCACCACGAAGGGACTTCACGGAAGCGCACGATCATTGCGCTTTTGGGCCTGCAGTCTCTCGCACAGTCTGGTGCATCACAACCGTTTGATATCGCTTCGATTCGAAATGCCGTGTTCGCCGACCCGAGTTGGGTCAAGAGTGTCGGAGACTTGGGATTATTAACTTGGTTCACCGCCGAATGTGCGCCCGAGAGGCTCGACAAACTGCTCTCTGAGTTCGATTTCGCGAAGGCACTCGAGACTTATCCGGATGGCCGTCAAGCCGACACCACGGGGCTGGCCTGGTTACTGGCTGGCATTGCTCACACGCGGCTTGCGTGTCCCGGATCATATCCCGATCTGACAGACGTCGCCGTGGATGCGTACCACCTGCTCCTCGACAACCAAAGCGAGGGCGGCATGTTCGGACACGCAGCCTTTCCAGGGCCACTGCGGCGGACCTTCTGCAACCGCTTTGGAACGTTCAGCGATCAAATTTACGCCATATACGCGCTTGCGACCTTTGCGCGTGCCTATCAGATTGAGGAACCGCTGGCGTCCGCATTGGGGTGTGCGAATTCGGTCTGCGCGCTTCAAGGAGAAATGGGGCAATGGTGGTTCCTTTATGACAAGCGCGCATGCCGAGTGGCGAACCGATACCCTGTGTTTTCTCTGCATCAGGACGGAATTGCGCCTGTTGGCCTTCTTGCCTTGGAAGAAGCCACCGGCCAAAGCTTCCACGGATCGATCTACAAGGGATTGTCCTGGGCTGCCGGAGTGAATGAAATCGGTGATGACCTTCGGAATCTGGATCGAGGTTTGATTTGGGATTCCATCGAGCCGAGGAGGCGGATCGCGAATTATTGGGAGGCGGGGCTCAGCTTTATGAACATTTCCCGTGAACCCCAAGTCGAGAGCCTCCGAATTCGATATGAGGCCCGGCCCGATCACTTCGGCTGGTTACTCTACGCCTTCGGCAGATTTGGCCTGCCGAAGGCAGGGATTGTT
>WNGH01018746.1_pt1 | contig 15735 bp, 17 predicted proteins | sample 5400631 | NCBI WGS metagenome assembly WNGH01 (sample SAMN13153373, study PRJNA577476) | soil metagenome | isolation source: 115 cm soil or saprolite under Garry oak tree replicate 1 | place: USA:California | collected 2016-06-15
TTGCATATTGAGCAACTAGTACAGGCTCTGCGGGGCGGTCACCTCGCAGAGATAGGAGGTCACACAATCATGAAAAACTATTCAAACGAAGCACACACTCCCTATGGTGGATACAGAGGAGCGGCCACAGCGCAGCCGCTCGAGGCTCCCAACGACTTACAGGAAAGCTCTCCAGAGAGCTATTACCGGCATTCTGAAGGAGGATACCAGCAGCAAGAGCAGTTCTATGGCTCTCAGCAGCACTATGGATACCAGCAGCCGTACTTTGCACCACCTGCAGACTCTAGCAGTCCTTATGAAAGAACCTCGTTGGGTAAGGGAGCGCGCACTGCCGGTTGGCTGAGCTACCTTGGTGGCTGGGTCACCGGCCTGATCTTCCTCCTGCTGAAGAGGGAGAATCGCTTTGTGCGCTTCCACGCGATGCAGTCCCTCATCTTCTTCGGCGCCATGGGCATGGTGACGACCGTGTTCAGCCAGATCCCCCTTCTTGGCTTCATCGGTGACGGGCTGGGGTTCGTCTCGTTCATCTGCTGGATTGTCTTGATGGTTGCAGCAGCTCGCGGCAGATACTACAAGCTTCCCATCATCGGCGATTATGCTGAAAAATGGGCGAATTCGAGGAGGGGCTAGAGGCGGGGCGTCAGGAGGGACAGGGTCATGTCAAACGACATCAACTCGGAAAGTGATCCAGGTCAACCACTGGTCTATCAGATCAGGATCAAGGGCCATCTGGGCCGTCAATGGACAGGCTGGTTTGGGGGCCTCACCCTCACCCTGGAAGACAACGGCGAGACGCTGTTAACCGGTCCGGTGGTCGATCAGGCCGCGTTGCATGGAGTGCTCAGAAAAGTGCGTGATTTAGGAATGCCATTGCTCTCGGTCAATCGCGGTAAACCCGGTCAGGCAGATGTTTCAGACATCAAGTAAACCGCATTGAGAAAGTAAAACTTTCAGGATCGGACCGCGGCTCGCTCGTGGCCGACCCCACCGAAGGAGAGACCACCATGAACTCACCGAAGCGCATCGCGAGAATCGCCGGCGTCCTCTACCTGCTCGTGGTCGGTGTGAAGACCCAAAAGCCAGACGAGCGCATCCTTGCCGCGGAGTGAACGCTACCGCACACCGGCGGCGGCCGGGAGAGGGGCCGCCGCCGGGTGCGGAGTGCCGATACCAAGCCATTGAGCCCACGCGAGTTGGAAGTCCTCCACCTCATGGTTCAGGGACTCTCGAATCAGGAGATGAGCGAGCGGCTTTTCCTCGCCTTAGTACTGTTAAAGGGCACAATCGGAATATCTTTGGCAAGCTCCAAGTCCAAAGGCGCACCGAAGCGGTCGCACGTGCCCGCGAGTTGGGTCTGTTGTAGTCTTACCCCGCCTACCCTTCTGGCTTCGATCCAATGGGCTGGTTGATCTCCCAGAGGTTGCCTTCGGGATCAGCAAAGTACGCCGTGCGTAGCCCCCAGGGCTGGTTGGTTGGGGGTCTGAGAAACGTGACTCCCCTGGCCTTGAGCGCCTCGTAGGCGGCGTCGACATCCGCAACACCAGCGGCCAGAAGCCCGCGAGGACCTCCCTCGATCTTCAGCTCAAGCGCTTCCTCACTGATCATATGTGCAGCGGCTGAGACCTCCAGCAGGAGAAAGTACTGGTCTCCCAGAGAGAAACCGACAGAATCGGGATTGCTCTCTTTCACCTGAAGCCCGAGGGTGTCCCGATAAAACGTCATACATTTGGCCAGGTCTCGTACGAACAACACCATCGCGACGACCGCGTGAAGCATAGTTGACACCTCCTCTTTCTTTGTTGAGTCATCACGGCGTCTATGCTCACGGTGGGTCACCCCAGACCCCGTCAGGGGAGCTTCGCCCCCTGCACCCCCTCTTGACAATCACAGCTCTTTGTGCCATAATCGTAACGTACTGTACGTTACGATTATGAGATGAGTGAGAATGGAACACAGACAGAACACACGCACCCAACAGACCCGCGAGCGGCTTCGTGCCGCCGCCCACCGGCTCTTTCGCCAGCAGGGGTATCTGGCGACAAGCATTGATGCGATCCTGGCGGAGGCGGGCATTTCCTCGAAGGAGACCCTCTACCGCCATTATGCCAACAAGGAGGCGCTCTTTGTCGATGTCCTGAGCCACCTGACGATGGAGCAGCCGGGCTTTTCCGAGAAACTCGCGGTCCTGCCCACGCCATATGATCTGCCATCGCTGCAGCAGGCACTCACGATGCTGGCCCGTGAGATCCTCTCCATGATGAGCCAGCCCGGCTATCTCCCCCTGGTGCGTATGATCATTGCTGAAGCGCCGCGCTTCCCGCAACTCGGCGCCCTGTTTTTCTCGAACGTCACACAGCGCGGTCTCGCCATCATGACCGTGCTGCTGCAAGAGGCTCGCGAGCAAAAGATCATCGCCGATGTCGACTTCGACGCCGTGACGCACACGTTGCTTGGCGGGCTGTTAACCTATGTCATCATGAACCTCGTGCTTGGGGAGGAAGCGCACCTTCCGGCACTCGACCGCGCCGATGCGGTCGTCGAGGTGATCATGCGGGCATTGATACCGTAAAAGATGGTTTTGGCCTTTTTTCAAGGAGAATAGGATGTTTCCTGATCGAATACGCGTCTTTAATAAGTACGTCACTAATCGAGTATTGCGCGGGTTTGCGAATCTTCCCCTCGGCCCATTTGCGATCATTCGTCACGTTGGCCGTCGCAGCGGAAAGCCGTATGAGACGGTGATCATGGTTTGGCCGACGGGAGAGGGTTTTGTGATTGCGTTAACGTATGGGCCAAAGGTGGATTGGTATCGCAACATGCTGTCTGCTGGAGGCGGTACGGTGTTCTGGCATAGAAAGGTTTATGCTGTCGGGAAACCGGAACCGATCGATGCCAAAACAGCCCTGCCAGTGTTTCCTACGCCTTTCAGGCAGATCCTGGGAAGGATCGGCTTGCAGGATTTCGTGCAGGTGAAGTTCATTGAGCCTTCCGGCGCTTTAGCTGTCCACTGCAACGAACTGGGCCGTCAGCACCAGTAGGAGGAGCGCATCGACGCTGAACGCATTCCCCTTGGAACGGTCGATCTGGTTCTCCTGCCTCACGGAGAGGAGCATCAGCTCGCTGATCCTTCGGAGAGTGCAGCGATCCTACTGGCAGCGCTGCCATCGAAACGGATCGGGCACAGTGCTGCCCTCCTGTGCTACGGTGGCGACGGAGCAGACGGAGCAGAGTCACTGCTCATTTGCGGCGGTGTACGCTTTGCGGGACCGATTGCTCATCCGCTCCTGGACTATCTCCCAGGAAATCCCGGTAATCAATCTTGTGCCAGAACAAGCCATACTCCTCGTCTAACTATCAGCTTCCTCTTGATTTTGTTGGTCCTGAATACTTTGAGGTGGTAAGATCAAGGTTCCTCGGGGTACGGACTTGACATTGGCACCAACATTTGGGCCAGCATAAGCATTGGGAGCAAACGGGTCAGCCCAACTAGTAGTAGAATCCGCGAAGACTACATAGAAGATGTGATTGCCAATTGGCAACGTCGTCTGCACCCGATAGAGAGCCCCTGTTTTGTAGGAGCCGGACACATACGTCATCGGATATGCTGTCTTGTCTACATATAATAGTGCCTTGGTGGGAGCATTATCATAGATATCCGTATACGTTGTCTGGAACGTAAACACAGTACTTGAAGTACCAGAAGTTGGCGATACAGAGGTGTTGGAGAGCGAAATTGGGGTGACTGCTGGATTGCCGTGTCCTTCGTAGATGGCAACACCTGAGCCATCATCAACGCGGAAACGGTAGTAATGTGTTCCTACAAACAGATTGTTCGCTGTGTAGGCATACGTTACGCCACCGCTGTAATTGTGAGCCGACGGTGTCATTGCGTATGGGATGCCATCAATGTCGACTTCTACGAGTGTTGGTGGAGTGTTTGTGGGTGACTGATAATAGAGCTTGTAAGTGACAGGTTTGTTGAGCATGACCGTATTCACCTGCGGGCCGATGGTGTTTATGTTGAATGGATGCACTTCAGGACCGGGAAATGGTGCACTCTGATAATTGTATGGAAGCGTGAAAGTACCACCAGCATTGTTGGATGAGAAAGTGAAGGTAAAGCTGTGATTTCCAATACCGAGTTGGCTACTAAACTGGTAATAACCTTTGTTCTTGGTTATTCCAATGGGTGACATGGCATGAGCAACACCATCAATGTTGACATTATGGATAGTTGGAGTAATGCTCAACTTATAGACAACGGTGAACTTAAAGACGGTCGAGGGGCCACCAACTTGAGGGCTCACTGCCGATTGTACGTTTGTCACAGTACCATTTTCACTGTAATATGGAACAACCAGTGGTTCCATATAATTCAATAAATTCACAGGAGTCGGAGATCGCGGTGACTGTGAGAAATCAAAGAAATCCATCAAATCGCTGGTCTGAGATAATGCATCGCGTTGTCCGAGATTCGGCAAATTGAAGTTTCCTTCAACGAATTTCACGAATGAACTGAATTCTGCTTGTGCATGGGAAATGTAGCCTTGCTTTGAATATGGAGAGATGACCAGCAATGGCACACGCAAACCCAGTCCTACCCCATCGACGGTTGGAGGCTTGACATGATCGTAGAATCCCCCAAACTCATCCCATGTGACAAAAATGGCTGTACTGCTCCAATACTGGCTGTTCATCACGGTATCAACTTGCTGAGTGATGAAGTTTTCTTCCCCTTGCATTGAGTTGGGTGGATGACCACTTGGCCCACCACCAGGAGGAGTGATCCAGGAAACAGTTGCCATACGACCAGCTTGAACATCTGAGACGAATTGAGCGGAATTCGTGATATCGCGAGGGGATTTAGCAGTGTTTTGAATGAGAGCTGGGGCATTCCATGAAAGCGTCGAGGCATAATAACGCCAACTAATCTGCTTTGCGTCAAGGATTGCCGGTAAATTATTGATATTGTAGCAGGGATACGACCAGTAGTCATCACCAGTTGCGGCACTCCGCGAGTTTAATAAGCTATTGGCTGCTGCTCCACAAGCTTTCTTATTAAGATGGGTCATATCAAGTCCCGCAGCCTGTGCAGCGACCATTGCCATATGGTTTGGCAAGCTGCTTGAACTGATCGATGAGAAAAAGTTATCGCTCAAACCATAATTTTGTGCAAATTGCCATGTATTCGGAATATCCTGCTGGGTATATTGAACGTAGCCCTCTTGAGGAAAACCGTACGTATTGCCACCCGTGATATCCGCTCGTGTTTCCGGTCCGGTATGGCCTAAATCACTTTCCATTGGATTCGATGCCTTTGGCTCTGTAATACCCTTGGCTCCAGGAAAAGTGCCGAAAAGATTATCAAAAGAATGGTTCTCCATCATGATGATCACAACATGGCTGATGGGTGTAGTTGGTGCGCCTGCATAATGTACCGAAGCTCGGCTACCCATCGGAACTATCCAGGGTACGAATATTACAACAAGCAAATTTGCACTGATCCATGCCACATATCGCAGATATTTACCCATGAACTTTCTCCTCCGAAAATGATCTAGGATGCCATTCCAAATGTTGTTGAATGCTGAATAGCAGAAAAACCTGGAAGCTAGGCCTGGACGGGTTTAACGCCTTCTCGTTGCACATTATTACACAAAAATCGTTATGACATCAAATCGAATACTATGGTTTATTCCCGCCGTCAAGTATGACAATTTATTTCCTGACGACTTCTAAGTTCTGTTTCTCTTACTCAAGAGAAAGGTTATAATTCATCTACTACAAGGGATTTTATGATATATGCAACTCTATCAATCTTACTCTTGAGTTGAAAAGAGGTAAATTTTTGCCAAAGGCGGTTAAGATTTGGGTTCACGGACCCGTTTGGTGGTCGCTTGCCCATGCTCAATAGTGAGTCATGATGCTCTCCTCGCAAGGAGATCAGGGCTATGGCAATAGAGGAGCGCATGAGCGCAAGCGAAGTCGCTCATCGACTCGGCTACAGCTCGGAAGCTGCCTTTAGCCGGGCATTCAAACGCCATCTTCAAGTACCTCCAGGAGTCTTGCGGCGAGGTGGATCGCCTGAGAGGATGGCACTATCCTCTCAGGTGGCTGGCGGCCGGAAGAAGGAGAAAGTGTAGCATCCATTCCGCGAAGTCATGGGAATACCATGTGTTTGATGTACCGCCAGTATACACGACTCAATAGGTATCAACCTAAGTGACCTAACCATGTCAGGCCACCACGCAGGGAAGGGTCTGGCTTGAGGGGCAGGGAGATCCTTCGCTGCGCTCAGGATGACAGTGCTGGAGCCAAGGGCCTGGCTGCGCTCAGCCAGCAACGGCACAAAGTCGAGCTTAGGGGGTGGGTCCCAGGGGCAGCACGACATAGAAGGTGCTACCCTGCCTCTTGGTACTCTCGGCCCAGATGCGCCCCCCATGTGCTTGCACCAGTTGCCTGCACCCCCACCTCAATCTCGCTGCCAGAAGGACTATATTTCATCGCATTACTCAGCAGATTTCTGATGACTTGTTCGATCCGCAGCAGGTCAAACCATCCCATCAGGCAAGCGACAGGTTCCAACTCTTCCAGCGTGAGGTGCAGCCGGTGGATGCTCGTGGTCTGGGCCTGTGTGATGACCACTTGTGAGAGAGGCGCGAGCAGATCTAGGTACTGCTTCTTGAGTTCTAAGCGGGCATGTTCTAGACGCGAGACATCGAGCAGTTCATGGATGAGGTGTATGAGGTGTTCGCACTCCTCGGCAATTCTGTTGATGGCAGACCGCTGCATGGCATCTGCTCCCTCGGGGAATTGCAACTGTAACAGTTCTGCGTAGCCCAGGATGGCCGTCAAGGGCGTTCGCAGTTCATGGTTGGCCACCACAAAGAACTCGTTTTTTTGCTGCTCCAGCTGCTTTTTGGCCGTAATATCGTGAAAGACCATCACCGCTTCGGTAATCAGTCCGTGCGATGTCCGTATGGGTGCCGCAGAACTGAGCACGACGATCTCACTGCCATCGGGACGGCTGACCACGATCTCTTCATTCACGATAATCTTGCCCCACAGGGCATGAATGAGGGCAAAATTCCAGCGAAACGCGGACTGCTGGTGTGCTGGTGGGAACCGGTACGGCGACATCATGGCGGACTGATTCAAAGGGGCCCCAACCAGGTGGGGCAGCGCGTATCCCAGCAACCCTGCGGCTGCCGGGTTGGCGTAACTCACTTTGCCGCTCTGCGCCTCCACCAGGATCACGCCCTCGGGAAGCTGATCCAGGACGGTCCGCAGGCGTTGTCGTTCGTCTGCGAGGGCAGCGTGCATCCATGTCTCCGCCAGCGCTTCGGTCAGGTGAGGAGCACACGCCGACAGGGTTGGCACCACGAGAGCATCCAACTCTTCCTCTGTAGCAAACCCTGCCACCAGGACCCCTTCACATTGTGCTCCTTGTGCTCTCCACAGAGGCAGATAGACTACACAGGCTATTTCTGGCAACGCTAGCAATGTGTCCCTCTCCCTGGATTCCTTCTGACCAGTCTCTCGTTCCTGAGATGTCCTCCTGATCAGAGGGGTCCGCTGCTGCATGGCCTGGAGAAGAGAGCCTCCACTCGTCCCCACAAGAAACGCCGGCAACACCGGCGTTTCTTGCAGCCAGCTCTCAGGGGTGTGGAAAGCCAGCAGCGAGAGCTTTTCCTGCTCAGAACGCGTGCTATAGAGCGCCAGCAGGTGAGGAGAGAAGCAGGTGTCGATGGCACACAACAGCGCCTGCGCGAACGCTTGTGGCTCAACGATGCTGCGCACACTCAAGAGGATCGTTTCCTGGTGCTCGTGCCGCTGTTGCTCCAGTTCCAGTTCCTGCTGCGCCTGTGCGAGAGCCGTCTTCGCTTGTTTGGCGATCTTCTGAGCTTGTAGCTGCATTATGATCTCTGTGACCGTTAAGAGCACATACCTCACCTGACTCTGTTCAGCGATGGGCTCCAGGCTGTAATCCCAGTACCTCGTCCCATTCAGACGAGCTGGAGTAGCATAGCCTTCCAAACGAGAGGAGACTCCTGTTTCCAGTACCTTTTGGAACAGTGCGGCGATCTCAGTGTATGCTGCACGAGGTAGGAACTCGATCAAGCGATGTCCAAGCGCATGCCCATGCTGCCACTGCGGCTCAAGGAGATCCTGATAACGGCTATTGGCAGCGAGCAAACGTAGTTCATGAGCATCAAAAAGAGCTATCCCTGCTGGCACATACTCCAACATGAGCGGAGCGTAGGCTCCCAGAGCGGTTTCTTGTTCTATCTGCATAGCAAACCCGATACCCCCGTTTTAGAGAAGGCGTTTCTCACTAGCATTGCCCTGTGATGAGACCCTATCTTCGTTCTTTTTTTAACCCATTCCCACTCCCAAATATGGTATGATCTGATCAATCGTATCACATTTTCACCACGGTCAGGTATATTTTAGATGAGTAGAAGAGAGAATACCTATACGCTCTTTCCTGACGAAGAGGAGAGGGAGCGGTTGCATCTATCCAAGGAGGCAGAAAGATGACCGATATCTCGAAAGCGTCTTCTGAGACACAGGATTCTGAGGGCTATGTTCTTCCTGCGGAAAACGCGGCAGAAATGGCACGCTTGATGCTGCAAGATCACATGTTCACCCGGGCATTGGGAGGGCCGCTCCCTGAACAAACCGATATCTCAGAGTTACATCAGGCGCTTGACATCGGGTGCGGACCAGGGGGGTGGCTCTTCGACCTGGTGATGCAGTATCCGCACATGCATGGGGTGGGCATTGACATTAGTCACCTCATGATTGAGTATGCCAGGAGCCTGGCTCTCTCACAGAATATTCCGCAGTTGCAGTTTCGCGTGATGGATGCCACGCAGCCTCTGGACTTTCCCGACAATTCCTTTGACCTGGTCAATGGGCGCATTCTCACGGGATTTATGTCCAGGCAACACTGGGCAGGGCTGCTCTCTGAGTGTTATCGGATCACGCGGCCAGGGGGGCTTTTGCGCTTAACGGAACCAGAATGGGGCTTTACCACAAGTGCCGCTTATGGAAGGCTCTCCAGTTTTTCCTCGCTCAGCCTATACCGGGCGGGCCATTCCTTTTCGCCTGATGGACGCTATGTTGGCACCACACCGGTTTTGCGCTTGTTGATGCGGCGAGCAGGCTACCAGAACATTCAGCATCGAGCCCACGCGATTGACTATTCAGCAGGCTCAGACATTCATGAGAGTAACGTCCAGAACGTTCTGATCGTCCACAAACTGCTCCAGCCCTTTCTCGCGAAGATGGGAGTTGCCACGCAAGAGGAACTGGAGTATCTCCATGAGCAGATGGAAAAAGAGTTCCAGGCAGAGGATTTCTGTGGTCTCGACTACCATCTGACGGTCTGGGGGCGCAAGGGCGAGTAGGTTTCTCTACAGAAATGAGAAGCAGTAAGGCAAGGTCAGGGCGCGCCCTGACCTTGCCTATTTAACCTCTGAGCCGTGTGAACAGTCTCTCAGGAGTAGCCCTTAGCAGTCACTGTTCCTTCCAGGGTGGAACACGGCCCTGTGCCGCAAGCATCGAATCATATCCAGGTTGGGTAAATAGCGCATGCAATTGGCGCCGACGCACACCCATGTTCCCTCCGTCGTACAGCGGGAAGACGAGTGCATTACGTAGCAGGCGTTCCAGAGGGGTCTTCTTCGTGTAACTTTCTACACCTACGAGGCGCATAGCATCGTATACGACCTGCACGGCGAGTTCCGAGCAATACACCTTGGTCATGATCGCCAGCTCTTCCCCGCGCCCACCCGTTTGCTCAAGGTAATGGCAGGACTTCCAGGTCAGGTAGCGCGCCGACTCAATGCGCATCTTGAGATCAGCTAGCATGTAGCCGACGTTCTGATGCTCAATGACCGGCCCTGAACCCAGACGCCGCTCGGATTTCGCAAAGTCAAGGGCGTATTCAAATGCGGCGCGCATTACGCCAACGCAGGCAGACCCGATTAGCGCTGCCGTCCAGGAGAAGGCGCCTGACACGATCTCGAGACCTTGACCCGGCCGGCCGATGAGATGGTGAGCTGGGACCCGTACATCCTCAAAGTGGACTCGCGGTGTCATCACCCCACGATGCCCCAGCTTGTCGTAGACATCGATGACCTGTACGCCGGCAGCGTCGCCCGGTACCATTATCACCGCCAGCGAGTCGCGTGCTCCTTTGGTCGGGTCGGTACGGCATACGACCGAGTAGAGATGTGCTCCCTTGCCATTCCATCCGGTACCGTTGGTGGTGTAATGTTTTTGCCCGGTGACGACCCATTCATCCCCAACGCGACGGGCGAACGTCTGCACTCCCGCTGCAGGATCGTTGGAGTCGAAGTTGGCCCCGCCAGCCACCTCGGTAAATGCGAAGGAAGCGAGCAATGCCCCATCCTCGTCATCAACGAAGGGCTGGAGGAAAAGCTTACGTTGGGCAGCATCACCGAATTGAATGACGGGCTGCAGTCCCAGTCCACTGCCCAGCAGCGTAGTGGGGACATTGACATCCACGCGTGCCAATTCCTCGGCGGCAATGGCAAAATCCACGAGTCCGAAGCCGAGGCCTCCATCGGCCACGGGAATGAAGGACTTCGTGAACCCGGCCTTCGCCATCTCCCGGAAAGCTGCTCGCGTGGAATAAAACGCCTCGGCTGGATCAGAAATCGCATCGAGTTGCGCTGCAATGGGGGCCAGTACACCCTCGGCAAAGGCGCGAGCATTGGCCTGGAGTTGGAGTTGTTCTGGGCTGAGTGTGAAGTCAATAGCCATGGTTGGTTTCCCTTCTCTCATAGTGTGAGACGACAAAGTAGTGACAAGGAGCAGCTACAAAATGTACTCTAGGAACGAGACAACCCGTTTTGTTGAAAAGCAGCGCTACGAAACCAACAGAGAAATAGACGTGGAGACTACTCCAAGTATACGTAGCAGCACATTGTGAGTCAAGCGCAAAAGCTCCTCGTACTCATCACGCAATAGCTCATCGTGTCTTTGCCCGGGCCTGTGAATGCTCCCAGCCTATTGAAAAATCCCTCAATGGATGAGCCTGTTTCACGCCAGACATCGGTCATGAGGGCAAGATTGGAGAAGTTTTTTTCTTCGCAGCATGTTATACTGAAGCAGCAGACTAGGAGATGACGCTCTCATGCTGAGCGCCGGGCACGCAGCGATGTCCATCGAAGCACAGAACATTGCTGCAGGAGCGTCAGCGAAAAGACGAGTCAAAAAGAGAAAAGGAGGGTTGTATGGGAAAAGTTATTGTAGACATGAGCATGTCACTTGATGGATTTATCGCTGGGCCCAACGATGAGGATGGAGGACTTCATGACTATTTTTTCTCCCCTTCCGGCGATACCGCTCAGGTCGTGAAAGAGGGGATCAAAACGACGGGGGCGATCATCATGGGCAGGCGGAGTTACGACCTGGGAGACCAGTTCGACGGATTTGTAAGCACCCCTTATAAAGTGCCTCATTTTGTCCTTTCTCACACTGTCCCAGAAAAGCCGGCCAAGGGAGAGACGGCTTTTATCTTCGTCACGGACGGGATTGAAGGCGCCCTTACACAAGCCAAAGCAGCCGCAGGCGACAAGGACGTCGTGATAGGCGGTGGCGCACATACTGCTCAGCAGTTCATCAGCGCTGGATCGATTGATGAACTACAGATACACCTTGTACCTGTACTGCTCGGTGAAGGTCTGCGCTTGTTTGATCATATTGGCGGCAAGCTCGTTCACCTCGAAAAGACCAGTGGAGTAGATGCCCCTGATGTCACCCATCTTACCTTTCGGGTCGTCAAGTAAGGGGATCATGAGCGCAGGCAACCTGCACGGCTAGCGTTCGAGGAGAGGTGGTTCTCTGAAAACCAAGTGGGAGAAGGAAACATGCCCGACGAAGAATGGAAAGATCCCATAGACATAACAAAGGAGCAATGGATGGTCCTTTTGAAAAATAAGGATATCATCACAGAGGAAGATCTTCGATTACTCAAAGCGCTCTATGACTGTCCCGGCTGTGAGGCGAGATCTCCACAATTAGCTCAAGTACTCAATATGCCTCATCATGTTAGTATCAACAATCAGGCTTATCGGTTGGGAGTGAAGATAGTGGAAAAGCTCAACATTCAAGCCCCCAAGTACCACAACCCAGACAAGTATGGCGAGGGATTTAACTGGTGGAACGTTCCTTTTTGGGGAGTGCAAAGAAAGGGGAAGATTTATTGGATTTTAAGGCCAGAGTTACAGGAAGCAATGCAGGAAATAGACGAATGTTGATGGATAATGGCTCTTTCGCCAGTTTAGTGGAGCTCGCTTGCTACTGGGAAAGAAACTTCCTCATCTTTCATCATCTCGAGCTCTTGAGGGCGACGAGATCATCTGGAAGATGATCGATCCCCTTTTTTCTCTCACCTCTTCAGAATTTTTTTCAACTGCCCACTTGCCAAAAATAGTGTTGTCGTCCTTGATAGCTAGCTCCTTAAAGGTCTTAATTACTTCTCCCCCTCATTTTGCGGGGCTTTTTGTTTCCCTTGCTTAAGCCGCTTTTGCTCTTTTTGTTGCAACTGCTGAATGGATTCTTTCGGTGTGGGAAGATGTTCCGGAGGGGTTGCTCCTGTTCTTAAGATCGTCTTTCTCACTTCGCGCCCCATTTGGAAATGTGCACGGTTTGCTTCATCTATCCCTTCGGTCTGCTCTCGCTCCAGCTTCTGCTTGAAATCAAACGCCTCTATAACCCCCGCGTGCTGCGCTGCTTCTGCCAGCTGGCTGTTATAAATAGTCATCTGGGATCGTCTCAAAAGACGGAGTTGGTCCTCTGGGAGAGATGCTGCTTCATCGGCTATTTCCTGGCGGCGGGTTTGCACTACAAAATACGCTTGACCTAATGCTACAATAGGCTTTGAAGGATCAGAATTCTCCACCAACAAGTAACAAGCATAGCGCGACAGGTGAACATCTTCAACTTTCCGCTTTGCCTTTGAGCCAATAGAGACCATTTCCCCCACATGAGCGAAATGGTCTGCAACTTCCTGGTCGCTATTCTCACACGCTATTTCTGCTTTTTTAATTGCATTTTTAAACTTGCCATATTCTGTATAGCCGAGTATCTTGGCAAGATCGCGAGCGCTCCAATATTCGGTACCTTCCTCTGTTTCACGTTTGATTGACTCGAATGGAGAAAGGCGACCAGGTTCTAAGGTATTATCAGCCATATATAAAACTCTCCTTTTACCGCATACTAACCACTTTCTATACTTGTGTCAAGAATCAGACCTGACATCCACTCATAATTCCTCTATGTTTTCATTTTGTTGAGAGGCTGTGGGGTGTTGGCAATGTTCGGGTGAGAGTATGATTGGAGAAGTTTTTTCTGGTCTCGCATGCTATAATGAGGCAACAGACTAAGAGTTGACCCTTTGGGCAAAAAGACGAACCGTATCCCCAGCCCAATAGAAATTGAGCCTCAAGGCTTCTTTTTCATGCTGCGTAGATCATCGTCTCTTTTGTTATGATTGTGCCATTGGATGAGCAGAAAGGAGTAGGAAGAAAGATGGAGATGAAACTTGAGCTTGTGCCGGTCCCAGTTTCTGATGTTGACCGCGCCAAGGCATTCTACGTTGAAAAGGTTGGGTTTAACCTGGACCTTGACGTCCAGCCGGGTAACGGAGTGAGAGTCGTCCAACTTACACCACCTGGATCAAGTTGTTCGATCGTCATCGGAAGCGGTTTGGGCGAAATTTCTGAAATGCAGCCTGGAACCGTAAAGGCCTTGCATTTGGTAGTAGCAGACATTACCAAGGCCCGCGAAGAGCTCGCTGGCCGGGGCGTTGAAGTGGGGGAAGTTGACGAACACCCAAGGGGCATTAAATATGTTTACTTCAGCGACCCCGATGGCAACTCGTGGTTATTGCAGGAAATGCCAGCTGATCTTTAACGAAGGTTTTAAGGCCGCCCTTTATGAAGGAACAAAGGGACACCGCCTGAACTTTATTCTCTTCCATTCTCTATCTAGAGAGACGTCAGAAGACATTGTTTTTCAAGGACCAAAGCCACCCGACCCCCACGACCAGAAGGCTGAGAAGCGCACCGATGAGCATGGCGCTGGGAGCCCCATAGAGACCTGACAACCAGCCCATCAGCAGATATCCCAGCGGGAGGCTTCCGTCGAAGAAGAGCACCTGCACGCTCATGACGCGCCCTTGCAGGTGGTCCGGGGCGACCGTTTGGATCGTCGTCATTGCCTGCGCGGCAAAGGCCGTCTCCGCAAAGCCAACGCTCGCGATGAGCGCCAATGACAGGAGATAGAGGTGCGAGACAGCGAACCCCACCTCCAACACCCCGAAGACCAGCATGCCTATCAGCACGCGGCGGATAGTTGGCTGCTGGTTGCTCCAGGCCAGCCACAGCGCTGCGCAGAGCGAGCCAACATCGATTGCGGCAGAGAGAAAACCAAAGCCTGTTGCTCCGACATGCAGCACGTCTGTAGCGAAGAGTGGGAGCACGACGTTGAAGTTCGAGCCGAAGAGCAACACCAGGCCCACCACCAGGATCACCAACAGAACCGTGGGCGTTTTCCAGATATAGTCCATGCCCTCGCGCAGGCTCTGCCAGGTGTTCTGCCGCTCGCCCACGCTTCTGTGTGGAAGCGCCTGGGCGTACAGCTTGTGACTGTTGATCAGCGCCAGGGCCACCAGCACCGGGAGAAAGCTGAGCGCATTGAGCAGAAAGAGCGTGGTCAAGCCTCGGGCGGCAATGATGATGCCCCCAAGGCCAGGACCCACGATGCGCGCCAGAGTAGAGAGGGAGGAGTTCAAGGCAATGGCATTAGGCAGGTCCTCGCGCCCGACCATCTCGACGACAAATGACCGGCTTGCCGGCTTACTCAGGCTGTACGTGAGCCCCAGCAGCAGCGCCAGGACATACAGATGCCAGAGCTGGACGGTACCGGTCGCGATCAGTGCCCAGAGGAGAAGTGCCTGGATCATGGCTGCCGCCTGGGTCACGAGCAAGACGCGCCGTTTGGGCCAGCGATCGGCATAGACCCCTCCGACGAGAGAGAAGAGCAGCACCGGCAGGGCTTGCAGCGCGCCCACCAGACCGAGCTGCCAGGCGCTGTGGGTCAGCTCCAGCACCAGCCAGACTTGCCCGATGCTTTGCATTCCGCTGCCCATCAACGAGATCATCTGGCCATACCAGTACAGACGAAAATTGCGCTGACGTAATGAGGTCAAGGCGCGCAGCAGGCCTGTGCCTGGAGGCGTGGGCAGGATGATCGCGGGCATTTCTCGCTCCGGGACGCTCTCAGGGACAGCCTGCCCCTGAGAGCGAGGAGGGCGCCTTTTCATGTCTGCTGTCCCTTCTCGTATTCATGAGGAGATGTTTTCCGATGAATCCCTTTGCTGGACTGACAAACGAGGCAGTGTTTGCCTTTCTCGTCTGTTCAACAGGTTCGATGGAGAGTATACAGAAGGCGCGACCAAAAAACCACCGTCCAAAAGAACGTTGTCGAGTGCTTGACAAGAATGATACAATTATAATGAGAAACCTGGGGTTTCTAAAGGGGTCTTACAAGCTATATTCTACTATTTATAAACTCGTTTTCCTCTCTTTCTTTTTCCAGAACAGGATAAAGATGAATGCCTCCTCTGAAACGTGGCAACTAGGAAGCCAGGCAGTCCAGGTATCGCACCTGGACAAAATCTACTGGCCGCAGGTGGAG
>WNGH01008695.1_pt1 | contig 15729 bp, 13 predicted proteins | sample 5400631 | NCBI WGS metagenome assembly WNGH01 (sample SAMN13153373, study PRJNA577476) | soil metagenome | isolation source: 115 cm soil or saprolite under Garry oak tree replicate 1 | place: USA:California | collected 2016-06-15
TGCCTCGATATCAGGGTCTCGAAAGCGACCGTGAGCCTGCTCTCGGAATCATGGCTGCAATCATCACGATCTTCGAAGACAACGGAGTGAGGGTCCGGGTCATGCCCGGCGACCGATCCCATGGTTGCGGATCACACGAAACTGCGGCCACGATATTCGGAGAGAGGATTCAGTTCGGGATTACGGAAAGAACGAGGCAGGTGGCGAGTGTCAGGGCCGGCGATAAAGGGAGCCATTATGGCCGGTTCAAGCCGGAGCCAGTGGTCCACCCGGGAGAGCCCCCGGTCGACGGAGACGCAGTAAGAACTCTACAGCAGTTTCTAAATTAGTTTTCCCCGCAGGCTTGCGTACCACTCGTGGTTTCGATTCTCCTCAGTGATTCATCCATTCATCCCAATCATCCCTGAGGAGTCGGCTTGAGCCAGCCCCGCCGTTGTCCTTACTGCCAAAATTCGTTTGTGCCTTCTGTTTTCCGTCCCCAGCAAGTCGTCTGCGGTAAGCCGGAGTGCCAACGTCGGCGCCGCACCGATTATCACCGCAAGAAACTTGCGACTGACGCCGAGTATCACCAGGTCGCTTTGGAAAGTCAGAAGCAGTGGCGAGAGGAACATCCTGACTATCAGAAACAGTGGCGGCGGCAGAATCCGCAACGGGTGGAAAACAACCGTGAACGTCAGCGGCAGCGGGATCAGAAGCGACGCCTGCGGCGGCGTCTTCTTGACAAGAACAACTTAGCTTTGGATCTAAAGCATTCTGTTTCAGAGGTTTGGCTGTTGGGACCCAAACTGTGCGATCTTGACAAGAACAACTTAGCTTCCGCGCAAGTCCTGATTCTGCAATCGCTTAGTCTTTCGCCGGCGGGGGTCGCTCCATCTTGACAAGAACATCCCTATGGCTTGCGCACACGGCTGGCTTTATACGGTTGCAGCAGAGTCATGCTGACCGCGGAACAAATCAACTCGATTCATCACCTGCACTGGGCCGAGCACTGGTCGTTGCGCAAGATCGCCCGTCATCTCCACCTGGGACGTAGAACCATCTCCCACTACCTGGCCACACCGGCACGCAGCGCGGCTCGCCGGCAACGCGCCAGCAAACTAGATCCGTTCAAGTCCACCATCGCCGAACTGTTGGAGCAAGATGCGAAGGCGAGTGCCATGGTGATCGCGCAACGGCTCCGTTCGCTCGGCTTCACCGGTGGTCTGAGCATCCTGAAAGATTACTTACACGCGGTGCGAGCGCAGACCGCAGCCAAGCGTGCCTATGTACGCATGGAGCCAGGACCGGGAGAGCGCTTCGAAATCGACTGGGGCCACTTCGGTGCCCTCCTCTACCAGGGTCACGCGCGCAAGCTCTATGCCTTCTGTCTGGTGGAATGCCACAGCCGCAAGCTGTTTGTGGAGTTCACGCACAGCCAGAGCTTCGAGACATTCATGCGCTGTCACATTCACGCTTTCCAGTTCCTAGGCGGGATTGCACGGGAACTCTGGTATGACAATCTCGCAACGGCCGTCGCTGAGCACGACGGCAACCTGGTGCGGTTTCATCCACGCTTTCTGGCCTTTGCTCGCGAATACAGTTTCCTGCCACGCGCTTGCCATGTGCGGGCGGCTTGGGAAAAGGGAAAAATAGAAAGAGCCGTGGGATATTTACGGCAGAACTTCTGGCCGCTGCGCACGTTTATCGATTTAACCGATGTCAACTTGCAGGCGCGACACTGGCTGGAACAGGTGGCCAATCAACGTCGCCATCGCGAAACCGGAGAGACTCCCGAAGCGCGCTTTCAGCCCGAGACTCTGCGCGCTCTGCCCGTGATCGTGCCCGACTATCGTGATACCGCGGAGGCTCTGGTCCACAAAGATCTCCGGCTGTCGTTCGATGGCAACCGCTACTGCGTGCCGCCGCGTTATGTCGGCCGTCGCCTCACCATCAAGGCCAACGCTTCCGCAGTCACCCTCTACGACCAGTATCAGGAGATCGTCTCCTACGCCCGTTGCTGGCAACGCGGCCAGACCCTGGGCGCTGAGCGTTTTCAAAAGGAACTGTTAGCCCAGTTAGCCGCCGCGCAGCGCTCGGCCGAACAACAGCGCTTGGTCAGCTGGCTCGGTCCGGCCTCGGAATCTTACCTGCGTCGCCTGGCCGATACCGACCGCTCGCTGACGCGGCAAGTCCGAGAGCTGCTCCTCCTCATTCGTGAATATGGACCCGACGCCGTGGCGGCCGCGGTAACCCAGGCTCATGCCGCCGGCGCGTTCGGCGCCGACTACATCGCCAACCTTCTCCGTCAGCAACGAATGCGGCGCGACGTGCAACCACCCCTTCGTTTCCAAAACCCACAACTCAATGAACTGGCCACCGATCCACTGTCGCTGGCCGATTACGACTCTTTCATACTACGTTCCAAAAAGGACTCCGATGACCTCACTGCAACAGAAACTGAATCAACTGAACCTGGCGACCATGAGCCTCCATCTGGATCAGATCCTGACTGACGCCACCGCCAAAAATCTCAGCCTTGCCCAAACCCTGGAAGCGCTCCTCGATCGTGAGCTCGAAGCCCGCCACCAGCGCTCGATCGAACGCCGCTTCAAGCTCTCCCGCTTGCAGAGCAAACCCTCCATCGACAGTTTCCACTTTAACCATCACAAGTCTCGCTTTCAGCTCAAGACCCGCATTCTTCGTCTGCTCGATCTCGACTTCCTGCGCAACGGCACCAGCGTGTGCCTCATCGGTAATCCTGGCGTAGGCAAGACGTACTTGGCCAAGATCGTCGGCTGGCGCGCCTGTCAGGCTAATCAGCGCGTGCTCTTCACCACTGCCATGGACATGCTCAATCATCTCCTGGCTTCTCAGGTCGATCATTCCCTGATTCGCAAACTCAAGATCTATACCGAACCTTCTTTGTTAGTGGTGGACGAGCTCGGCTATCTTTCGCTCGACCAGCAGACTTCCAACCTCTTCTATCAGGTTATCTCCACTCGCCATAGCCATAAGCGCAGCACGCTCATTACGACCAACACAGCCTTCTCCGACTGGGGCAACATCCTCTACAACACCACCATCGCCACTGCCATCGCCGATCGCCTGGTGGAAAACTCCGAGATCTTTCTCCTCGGAGGGGAAAGCCTCCGCAAAGGCAATAAGAGCCAGCCTCCGACTGAATAATCGGTTCGGTTGGCTCAGATCAGGCGCCGCTCTGTGACGATATCCCGCACGGAGGAGTCCGTCGGGTAACTCCTCAACGGCGCTGTCGGCCGGGGCGGGAGTCATCCACTCCCGCTCTCGGGTCCTTACCTCCTTATTCCTTATGTTCAACTTCAGCGCCAATCATCTGCTCTTGCTCTCGCGTATGGAATACCGCACCTGTGTCGTGTTCCTCATGCAGGACGACTCCACCCGCCGGGTCTACCGCCTCTACGACTTCACCAAATCCCAAACCATCACGTCAGACCACTATTACTGCGTGTCGGGAAAGGTCAACAGCGCGGACAAACTCTACCTGGTCATCGAGTCGGTCAAGAGGGACACCCAACACAGCCCGGATCCGCAGTTACGCCTGGAGTGGACGGCGCGGGAGAAGCGCCCATGAACTAACTATCGACGCGGCTAGGCAATAAACTCGAAATCGTGACTGCTTGTTTCCGACGGCGGCCGACGCATTCGTGTGCCCCGCCATTGCCAGCCAGTCTTCTGGCTCATTCAAAACCGGCCAGACTGGCTCCCTTTTAAATCGGCGCTAACAATGGGGCTGGCAGCGATGAGTGCCGGCATAACTTCAGCAGCCAGTCAACTAAGTTGTTGAGCTCGGTTCCGCCGTAGGAGGAATGTGCAGATAATCAACAAGGTAAGCAGCGGAACGGCGACCATTACGTACCTGTGCGCCTCCAATGCCAGCAAGTGCAGTGGAGGCAGAAACAGCAGTGCGATCAGCCCTTCGACCAGCCATCGCGCAGGTTTGGTAAGAGCAAACCTGCCTTCGACACGCACGCGGTAAAGCAGCAGAGAAATCGGCAACAAAAGGAGGCTGAGATCGTGAGGATTGAGATGATAGCTGATCAGGAGCGCAAACAATATCGTATTCCCGAAGTCGACATCGAAGGCCACTTGGTTCTTGGGAGCGCAGATGGGATATGATGCGACGGTCGCACCTTGCCACCCGATCAACGCTATAAGCAGTGCGGACACCGACAAGAACGCGGTCGTAAAGATCGCGAAAGGCGATCCGTCGTTGTGGACGAGTAGATAGGACAATCCGCGGAAGTTGGCCATGGCTTGCGGAAAAACTCCGGCAAATGGCTGCTCTCGTAGGTGAAGGAGGAATTTTGGGTAGGCGGCGAACACCGCCCATCCTGAGATCGCCGCCGACAGTGCGGCCAGGGCTACGGCCATAAGAGCAAATCCGCGCAGAAAACCCTTTCGGCATTTATGCAGTGCGAGGACCAGCGCCAACGGTAGCACGAGATGAAACTTGAAAAGGCCCAAGCCAAGCCAGCACCCTGCGGCGAAAGCGCGGTTGCATTTGAGGGCGGTGAAGGCAAGAGTGACGAACAACAGCAGAAGCACTGAGTCCTGACCTTGCAAGAAATTCAGCAACGCGGGAACAAAGGTAAGCGAGGCCATGAGAAGCAGGCGCCAGTCCCAAGCCGGCAATACCTCACTAGCTAGTTTCCGTGCAATTAAAGTAAGAAATGCTAGATTGAGCACAGTCCAAAGCGCGTAGGCGCTGTTCAGCGGAAGCCAGGCTACTGCGAGATAGAACAAAGCTTCGAAGGGCGGATGAATGTAAAGCGTGCCGACTCGTCCCACGTAACGCGACTGGAACTGACGCTGAACTTGGGCATCGTAGAGTTCGTGTCCGTGGCCTGCGATCAACAAACGCGAAGCGGAGTAGAAGTCAGGAAAGTCGGTTCCGTCGGAGGACGCGGAGAAGTGCGCGCAGAAAAATACGGTGAGGGCGCTCAATAGGATCAGAAGCATCAGGGTCTTCATCCATCGGATGAGAGAGTGGGGTCGAGTAACAGCCACGGGGAGCACGCCGCCGAGTCTATCGAAGGCGTGGCAGAATCGCTAGCCTTGGTTTCGCGAAAGCCCTTGCCGCCAGAGGATGGATTTCCGGTGATATTTCTGTCAACAGCACTTGAGTCCGGACTAACATACACTGGCGTTACATCTCAAGGTCATGAAAACGACATCCCATCCTCATAGCTCTGGCTCGGGCGTGTTTCCGGGCTTGGTTTTCGTCCAGGGTAACGAGCAAACCAAGGTTGTGCTCAACCGGACTCCGTTCAGCGTGGGGCGGAAGGTGGACAAGGATTTAGTAATCGCCGACCCGCGGGTCTCGCGCGACCACGCTCTCATCGTCCTAGAAGACGGCGATTTCTTCCTGCTCGATCAAGGCAGCAAGCACGGCACGTTCGTAAATGGAGAGCGCATCCAGAGGCAGAAACTGGAGCGCAACGACCGCTTGGAGTTCGGCGCGCGCGACTCGGCCTACGTTATCTTCAACCCGGCGCAGGACACTTCGAACACAGCGCGCGAGTTTTTAAGCCAGATCTCAGGCATCCAGATCTCGCAAGAAGCCACCGACTTGGAGAAGTTAACGCTCTTCCTGGAAGCGGCGCGCAAGCTGAATACCATAGGGGTACTCGACGAGATTCTAGTGACCATGCTCGACGTGACCTTGCGGCTGATCCGAGCCGAGCGCGCCTACGTTTTTCTCAAGGAGGAGGACGGGAAGCTGCGCTTAGCCGCGGGACGAAATGCCCAAGGCGAGCCTCTGCTGGATGACAAGACCATTTCGCACTCGATCTTGGAAGAGTCGCTGCGTTCCAACTCGGAATTTCTCTTGAGCGACACCAGCCAATCACTCGATATGGCGGGGCGTCAGAGCATTGTTGCTTACGATCTGCGCACCGTGGTCTGCATTCCGCTGCGCAAGATGCGTGTGCAGTCGTTCCGCGATGTCCAAACGCCTGTGCCTCCCCCCAGGGCCGCAGAAGTTTTGGGAGTCTTGTACCTGGATTCACGCTTTGCTTCGCGGGATATCTCAGGGGTGGGACATGACATTCTGCACGTAATCGCGACTGAAGCTGCGTCACTGATCGAGAACGCGCGGCTGGTGCAGGCGGAGGAGGAAGCACGCCGTTACCAGCAGGAACTGGCCATCGCTGCGAGCATTCAGCAACGGCTGATGCAAGTGAAGATTCCCGAGGTACCGTTCGCGCGGCTTCGGGCGCTGCTGCAAGTGGTCGAGGCCGTGAATCGCTTCTTTACCGAAAAGCTGGTTGGAGAAAAATATGCAACCATGCTCCTGGCGCGGCTGCGGCGGGATGGCGACCTCGAATACGTAAACTGCGGACACGTGCCTCCCCTCCTCATTTGTAACGGAGAAGCCATTCGTCCACCACACGGTAATGTGCCCGTAGGGCTTCTGGCCGACGTTACCTATGAAAGTTCGCGCTGCCAACTGAATGCCGGCGACAGTTTCATAATGGTAACCGACGGCGTCACCGAAGCCGAGAACGCCATGGGAGAATTCTTCGAAGACTCGCGGCTGGAAGCGGTTGCGGCCAAGGACCCAACGCTGGAAGGCATCTTCTCGGCGGTTGCTGCGTTTTGCGGCGGGACGTCTCTAGGCGACGATTGTACGGTAGTCGAGCTGTACTACAAGGGGCAGCATGCGCCAGCCGGCTAAAGCTTCAGTTCCCAGGTTTCCGCGACCAGGTTCTTGCCCCAGCTGAAGTGTGGTTTTTTCCCCACGAGCTTAAACCCGGCCTTGTCGTAGATATGGCGCGCGGTCTTGAGTTCGCTCTGGGTCCAGAGCGCAATCTTTTTGTATCCAGCGTGCCGCGCAAATCGTATGCATTCGCTCACCAGGCGCGCGCCAATACCCAAACCCCGTGCCGCGGGTTCAACGAGCAGAAGGCGTAGCTTCGCGATTGTCTTGGATTTTCTTACCAGGAACACGCTACCGACAAGTGCACCATCTTGCTCAGCCATCCAGCAACGCTCCCATTTTGCTTCGTAATTGGCGATAAATTCCGCCACAATCGACGCCACCAGGGCCTCGAAATGCTCGTCGTACCCGTATTCCTGAGCATAAAGAACGCCATGCCTGTGGACGACCCAGCCCATATCTCCCGGCTGATGATAGCGGAGCAAGTAGGGAGGCGTGGCTTTCTCTGTAGTTCCGCCGAGCAGGAGCTCAATCGTACCCATCGCATCGATCAGGCGTTTCTGTTCAGGCCTTGAGAGGCGGCTTAGCATCGCTCCCGTCTCTTGATGCGAATGCGCGTCAAGCGGGGCGAAGGCCGTGTGCCCTCCCGGAGTGAGTCGGAGCAGGCTCTGGCGGCCATCGGCTTCCGACGGAGTTTTCGCGATCAGACGCCGTTTCTCGAATCGATGGACAATCCTGCTGAGATATCCAGGATCCAGCCCCAGATCCTTTCCTAATGCCGTCGCGGTGAGATTGGGACGATGAGCGAGCTCGTATAAGACGCGACTCTCGGTTGGAGAAAACCGGGTGTGATAGAGGCCTTCATCGAGGACACCAATACGCCGGGTATAGAAACGGTTGAATCGCCTCGCTCGCGCAATCGAATAGTCGAGTCCGGATGGATTCCCGATCATCATGCGGGGGTTCAAGTCATTGCTATTGTCAATTAATTATTTGACCTAGTCAACTATCTAAGTTGTTCCAGGAGACGGAACGCTGACCAGTTCCCGCGGCCGGTTTACGTCTACATTAGGCGTAAAAAACCGCGATCGAGATGAACAAGATCAGATTACTGCTCCCTCGAGCTCCGGCTCAGCTTCCGCGGTGTCTCCCGGTTCAGCAATGGCCGCATGCTTCCGAGCTACCAGCATGTAGATAGACGGCACCACGAATAGAGTGAAGAGCGTGCCTATGATCATGCCGCTGACCAGCATGATCCCGATGCTATTGCGCGCGCCAGCCCCGGGACCTCTCGCGAGTACAAGCGGGAAGTGACCGGCGACGGTGGCGGCGGTCGTCATGAGAATCGGCCGCAGGCGAGTCTCGGCTGCTCCAATGACGGCAGCCATCTTTTCTTTTCCGGTTTCCTGGAGATGGTTTGCAAACTGCACAATAAGGATGCCGTTTTTCGAGACCAGACCAACCAAAGTGATCAGTCCTACTTCGCTGTAGATGTTAAGCGTCGTCAGCCCCAGAAACGAGAACATGAGTGCCCCAGAGATGGCTAGCGGCACCGAGCCGACAAGGACGATGAAGGGATCGCGGAAGCTCTCGAATTGCGCGGCCAACACCAGATAGATCAGGACGGCTGACAGCAAAAAGGTACCGAGAAACTTGCTGCCCTCAACGCGGAGCTGGCGAGACTCGCCCGCGTAGTCAACCGTGAAGCCCTGAGGCAATATCTTTTTGGCTTCGTCTTCCAGGAAAGTGAGTGCCTTATCGAGCGGGACGTTCGGGGGCACCACGCCCTGAATCCGCACAGCGTTAAGCTGCTGGAATTTCTTCAGCTCCCTCGGCTCGGTGGTGGTCTTCAGGGTGGCGAAGGTGGACAACGGAACCAATTTGTTGTCCGATCCTTTTACATAGATCTGCGCCAGTTGATCGGTCGTCAAACGTTCCACGCGCTTGACCTGCGGAATGACCTTGTAACTCTGTCCTTGAATGCTGAAACGGTTCACATAGTTTCCGCCGAGAAGGGTCGAAAGATCCTTGCCGGCTTGGCTCAGGTCAACCCCTTGGGAGCGCAGTTTGTCGCGATCAAAGACCACCTCGGTCTGGGGCTGGTCAAACTTCAGGTCCGAGTCGGCGAAGATGAACATTCCGCTGGCGAAGGCCTTGCCCACGAGCTGGTTGGCGAACTGGACGAGTTGCTCAGGCTCCGCCGACGAAGCGATGACGAAGTCCACGGGGAAGTTGCCTCCCCCCGGCAGCGGCGGTGGTGTGAGCGGGATAACGCGAATGCCGGCGATCTTCGATAAGGGCCCAGTGGACTGGACCAGAAGCTGCTGAGCAGTCTTCTTGCGCTGGCTCCATGATTTGGTGACCATGCCTCCGAAACCGCCGTTAGGACCAGTGATCTGGAAGATGCTCTCGCTCTCGGGAATCGCGTGGTAAACATCGTAGATCTGCGAGGCGAAAAGCTTGGTCTGATCGAGGGTTGAGTTGGCGGAAGCCTGCACAACTCCGAAGACCACACCCTGGTCCTCCGCCGGTGCAAGCTCGCGCTGGGAGAAGATATAAAACGGCACAACCAACAGCACCACGATCACCCAAACCCCGAGAACCACTGGCCGGTATTGCAGCGTGCCCGTCAGAATCCGGGCGTAAGCGTTGCGCACGCTATCAAAACGGCGGTTGACCCATCCCGCGAAGCCGCGCTCGGTATCGCCTGCGCGCAGCAACTTGGAAGCCATCATCGGTGATAGCGTCAGCGCGACAATTCCAGACACCAGTACCGCCCCGGCGAGAGTGAAAGCGAATTCACGGAACAACGCACCGGTTAAACCTCCCTGGACGCCAACGGGCGCATAAACCGCGGCCAGGGTGATGGTCATCGCGATGATCGGACCTACCAACTCACGGGCTGCGTCGATGGCCGCGCGGTAAGGGGTCTTGCCCTCATGCAGGTGCCGCTCCACGTTCTCCACCATCACGATAGCGTCGTCCACGACCAGGCCGACGGACAGCACAATCGCCAGCAGAGTCAGCAGGTTGATGGTGAAACCGGCCGCAAACATCAGGAAGACCGCGCCGATGAGTGAAATGGGAATTGCGACCACGGGGATAAGCACGGATCGGAACGAACCCAGGAACAAAAAGATGACCACAACAACGATGAGGAGGGTCTCGGTCAGGGTACTCAAGACTTCTTTGATCGCGTCCTGAATGTAGGCGGTCGAGTCATAGGGTATGCCGACCTTCATACCGGCCGGCAACTGCTCTCGAATTTGCGGAATGACATCGCGAACTTGTTTGATGACATCGAGTGAGTTGGCCGTGGGCAGCACCCAGATGCCCATAAAAGTCGCAGCCTCGCCGTTAAAGCGAACATCCTCGTCGTAGGTCTCCGCGCCCAGCACAACGTCAGCAATTTCGCCGAGATGAACGATCGTTCCTTTGTCCTGCTTCACCACCAGTTGGCGAAAGTCCTCGGCTGTGCGCAGATCGGTGTTCGCCACCAGGTTCACCGACACCATGGAGCCTTTGGTTCGCCCCAGGGCTGAAAGGTAGTTATTGTTGGCCAGCGCATCGTGCACCGCAGATGGCGTAATTCCAAGAGCCGCCATCTTTTCCGGTTTGAGCCAGACGCGCATAGCGAACGTACGTTTACCAAGAATATCGGCGCGCTGGACGCCACTGATCGCACTCAGTTTGGGCTGGATAACGCGCGTCATGTAGTCCGTGATCTGGTTCTCATCGAGATCAGAGGACGAGAACCCCAGGTACATTGCGGCAAATTGAGTGTCTGCGGTTTCGAGGTCAATGACCGGAGCTTGGGATTCAGGAGGCAGGTCATTACGCACCTGTGCGACCTTAGCCTGTATCTGAGTGAGTGCCGCATTCGTGTCGTAGTTAAGCTTCAAATGCACGGTAATCGTGCTAATTCCCTGCGCGCTCGACGATTCCATGTAATCAATGCCGTCGGCGCTGGCGATCACACGCTCCAACGGGGTAGTAATAAATCCTCGAACCAGGTCAGCATTGGCGCCGACGTACACCGTAGAGACCTGGACGACCGCAATGTCGCTACGCGGATACTGACGCACGCTGAGTGACCGGATGGACTGCAGACCCGCGATCAAAATAACTAAGTTGACGCAGATGGCGAGAACTGGCCGCTTAACGAACAGATCTGTAAATTTCATCAGTTGTCCTCGGGCTTGGGAGACGGATTGTTTCCCGGTTGGATCTTGTTGTTAACGGCCACTGCCGCCCCGTTACGCAGTTTGAAGGCACCCGAGGTGACAACTTCGTCGCCCTGGTTAAGACCGGACACGATGCCGACTTGATCGCCGCGCGCGCCCGCAATTTTCACGAACTGCTGACGTACTCCACGGTAGGTTTTCCCGTCTGGCCCTTTGAGATCCGTGACAATATAGACGGAATCGCCGAAGGGCGCGTAGTTAATTGCGGATGCCGGTAGGGGGAATAGCGAACGCTGCGCCCCCACCCCGACTTCCACTTGAACAAACATGCCCGGACGCAGTTTGTTTTCAGGATTAGCCAGCGTCGCCTGCACCTGAACGTTGCGGGTAGATTCGTCCACAGTCGACTCGAGCGCATTCACCCGTCCCGAGTACTCGTGGCCACTCGCACCGTCGGTCGAAATCTTTACGTTCTGTCCCGGTCGCATCTGGCTCATTACCTGTTGTGGCACGTTGAAGTTGGCATAGATGGGATTCAATGCCTGCAAAGAGACGATTGCAGTGCCTGCGGACATGTACTGCCCCAGGTTGACTTGCCGGATACCCAAGATTCCCGAAAAAGGCGCCCGAATCGTCTTCCGCTGAATCGTCGCTTTGATTTCTCCAACGTTTGCTTCGGTCTGCCTTTGCTCCGCTGTCGATTTGTCATAGTCCATCCGGGAGATAACGCTTCCATTCACCAGCTGCCGCATCCTGTCGTAATTGATCTTTGCGAGATCACGCTGCGCCTCCATGGCGGCCAACTGGGCTCGTTCTTGCCGGGTGTCAAGCTGTACGAGCACGTCTCCCTCATGAACGAACTTGCCGGAATCAAAGGTGATTGTGTCGACGGTCCCAGGCAGGTCGGCGCTCACGGTGACACCATGTACGGGCGCCGTCGTTCCCACCACGCTAAGTGTTGACGGCCACGTCTCCTGCTTAGCGACAATTGTGGTCACCGCTGCCGGAGGTGGCTGGAAGGCGCCACCTTTTACAGCCGCTTGAACTTGCCGCAATTTGAAGTACCCAAGAGCCCCGACCAGCAGCGCGGCCGCGACCAGCATGAGAATCATCCGTTTGGCCATAATGTCCCCTTACTTTTGACAAGTGTTCAGAAATTCGGTGAGCAGCGGTTCCCAGCGTGATTTCCGAAGGTCGAGCCGTGGGGCATGCGTGACCATCGCGCCAATTGCACGATCCCCAGGTAGAAGGGCGCGGTCTCGTCACCCGACTTCGGCGAAGCCAGCCCATCGTTCAATCCCGCTCGCATGCACTTCGCTAACACATACGCATCCGATTTGCTAAGCTGGCAAAAAGATGCGAAAACTTTTGTTGAACGACGGCGGATAAATCTGCCGTATTCCTCCGAACGCATTGAGGCAACGTCGCGCATGGAACAGGACCACCTCTTTCTTCTCTTTTCAAGGGGTTAGAATCATGACGCTATTCGGCCCGCATGAGGAAATTCCGACCCAAGATAAACATAACAACTCGACTCCTGAGGAGGGCTTTCGGAGATGCTTGCCGATACTTCCCGGTCCTTTTTCTTTTGCTGGGCATGCTCGCAGTCCTGCTTTCTGTTGTTGAACGAGCGACACGTCGTACTCATCGAACCGGTTGGAACCGGTTCCAAAGTTGCTCAACTCATCGAAGCCGACAAGAACAAGCATTCGGGATTTTGCGCTCAGGTAACTAGCCCGTCTGCGCGCAGAGGCTCCGACTCCACGTCCCGCCTGCACTTCGCAGAAAGCCTAATATTTTTCGCACGGGAACTCCATTCTCGCCCTGGCAATCTAGCAAAAAGCCCCGCCACACAGATCGGCTTTTCTTCGAAGAGGATTGCCCGCATGGTTTTACGTTGTACTTCCGAGTGCTATCAGCAAAGTGAATGCTATTATTCCCCGTGAAAGAAGCTGGGAGTGTGGTTTCGTTCTTTTCACACAGTGAAACTTCTTTTGACCGGCTGCTTCTTGTTTTGCGGTTGCGAAACGGGAAATGCGACGAAGGGAGGGTTCGAGGGTGACTGCATTGAGATGGATGAATAGGAAAGGGGTTCAGCGGAAACCCTCCACTCGAACCCTCATCACAGCGATTGCGATCTTTTCGTTGATGACGCAAACCGGATTTGCATTTGCCCAAAGTCCGGGGACGGGACAAGCCGCGACCGTTCGCGTCGACGCAACGCCGGGCCACGCCATCAATTCGTTTGATCCTGACAGCGCTCTTGGCAGTTCGATTGATGTCCTGTCTCGCACCGACATCAACAAGGTCTATACGCCGCACATCATCCAGGAGGCCCTCTCGGCGGGCTGGGGTCCGATCACATACCGCAACAACACTGAGCTCCGCATGGCCGCGTGGCACTGGACGGAAAATGGCGTCTGGAGCGATGCTGCGCACCGCAGTGGATACTTCACCGGTAGCATCGAATTGAAGGAGCCCACTCGCTACATTCTCGCCTATGCGTTGCCCCACCGCGGCTTCGCGACCAGCGGCGATCGTCCTATTCGAGGTCCTAACCTGACCTATTGGAAGAGTAATCCGTATCTGACCAGCAAGTTCACGGGCGAGAGCGATACCCAGCATCCGCAGTGGGTGATCGTGGACTTGAAGGCCGAGAAGCCGCTCAGTGCCGTCCGGATCGAGTGGGCCAGCCCATATGCCGCGACGTACCAAGTGGAATATTGGAGTGGTACAAACGCGCTCGATTTCGACGGAGGACCGAAAGGGGAATGGAATGTTTTCCCCGCCGGAGTACTGAAGAAGGCCCATGGCGGCACGGTCACCTTGAAGCTCACGGACCGGCCTGTTTCTACGCGATACCTTCGCATCTTGATGACTGAATCCTCCAACACCTGCGACGAACATGGCCCGGACGACATTCGCAATTGCGTTGGTTATGCGATGCAGCAGATCGCCGCGGGCGCGCTTGATGGCACTGGTGCTTTCGTTGAAGTAGCGAAGGGTCCTGGCGAGGGAAAAACTACATATTGCGTTTCCTCTATTGATCCCTGGCATTCCGAGGAGGACGTGAACGATAGTGGTGCCTACCAGCACAGCGGCTTCGACGTTTTCTTCAGCAGCGGACTCACCAACAATCTTCCGGCGATGATCCCGGTCACGATGCTCTACGGCACGCCCGATGATGCAGCCGCACAGATTGCTTACATCGAGAAACGCGGCTATGCGATCGGATACATCGAGCTGGGAGAAGAGCCCGACGGGAAGCATGCTATGCCCGAAGACTATGGCGCGCTTTACTTGCAGTGGGCCACCGCCATCCACAAAATTGACCCGAAGCTCAAGCTGGGAGGGCCAATTTTTGAAGGGGTCAATGAAGACATACGCGTATGGCCTGACGCGCAGGGGCGAACCTCATGGATGGGACGCTTTGTGGACTACCTGAAGGCGCACAACCGCCTCTCTGATTTGGCCTTCGTCTCATTCGAGCACTATCCGTTTGAGCCGTGCACCATCACTTGGAAAACGCTCTACACCGAGCCGCAACTCATGAAGCACATCTTGCAGGTGTGGCGAGATGACGGAGTACCAAAAGATGTCCCGTTGATGGTGACGGAGAATCACCTGGCCGCCAGCCTCACCGGGCCTATGACGACGATTTTTGCGGCGTTGTGGCTGGCCGACAATGTAGGGTCGTTTTTTGAAGGTGGCGGCGCTGCCTTTTATCACTCACCCATTCAGCCCCAGGGCGTGGAACCGTCTTGCCTGGGTTGGGCCTCGTGGTCAAATTTTGTCTCGGACGAAAAATACAACATCACGGGCTACACATCTCCTTATTATGCTGCTCACATGATTAATCTGGAATGGGTACAACACCGCTCGGGTCTGCATTCCATGTTTCCTTCGTCCACCGATGTCAAAGACAATGAGGGAAATGTGCTGGTGACTTCCTATGCGGTACGCCGTCCCGACGGGAACTGGTCGTTGATGCTGGTAAATCGTGACGAAACCAATCCGCACACAGTGCGCGTTGTATTTGAAGATTCCAAGAACAGACGAACTGAGTCGTTCACCGGGCCGGTCGCCTTCGTGACTTTCGGCAGTGAGCAGTATGTTTGGATCAACGACGGACCGAACAGTCATGCCGATCCAGACAATCCGCCCTTGGCCACCACCGCATCGACAGGTCCGCGAACCACGTTCACTTTGCCTAAAGCCTCGATAACAGTATTGCGGGCCAAGGTGGCGGGTCTTAAGGACTGAAAGCGGCTCGCGGAGCTGCTGGAGGAGCCCTCACGCCGGGGCACGAATAAGTGCTGCGCCTCCGGCAATGCCTGCGTCCGCGCCATAGTGCGTCATCAGCAGTGGTATTTCCTGGACGCGCGAGTTGACGCAGCAGTCCGGGAGCAGTCGCCGCACTTCATCAAAGAATGGATTAAGCATCGCCGCAACTCCGCCGCCCACAATCATCACGTCCGGCTCAAGCAGATCGACGATGTTTCCTAGCCACAGCGCCAATAATTCCGTTGTCTCATGCAGAACCTGTTTTGCCAGTGGGTCACCGGCCACATAAGCTGTTCCGACCATTTCGCTGCTTACGGCATCGAGGTTGCCACCAGCCAGGCCAAGAATGGCCGCACTCCCTGAGGAATCCGCAGCAAGCTTGGCGCGTGCTCTTTTTGCGATGGCGGGACCGGCTGCGAGCGCCTCAATGCATCCAAGCTTTCCGCATCCGCAGCGGGGGCCGCGGTAGTCGATGCTCATATGCCCACCCTCGGCGGCACCGCCGGTACGGCCGTGATAGATATGTCCGTCGAAAATAATTCCGGTACCGATGCCCGTACCGATGGTGGCATAAAAAATATTGCG
>WNGH01005695.1_pt1 | contig 15727 bp, 10 predicted proteins | sample 5400631 | NCBI WGS metagenome assembly WNGH01 (sample SAMN13153373, study PRJNA577476) | soil metagenome | isolation source: 115 cm soil or saprolite under Garry oak tree replicate 1 | place: USA:California | collected 2016-06-15
GTCTTGGCTGTTCGGAGTAGTGTCTCAACAACTCTTTCCGCGAGGTTGTCGGGCACAACCACCTCGATCTTCGTCTTGGGCAGGAACTCCACCGTGTACTCCGTTCCACGGTAGGCTTCCTTGTGCCCCTTCTGGCGACCGAATCCGCGCACCTCCGTCACGGTCATCCCAAAGACCCCGATCTCCGTTAGTGCGTCTTTCACGTCCTCAAGTTTGAACGGCTTGATGATAGCTTCGACTTTTTTCATCGGCGCACGCCTCCATTGTCATGAGCTGGGCCCACAGTAAAGACCGTACCGTCTTCCCTCCTGCGGTTAACCCTTCGAGTAAGCCCGTTCTTCGTGTTGGCTCAAATCCAGCCCCACCTGTTCTTCCTCCTTATTGACCCGTAATCCCATCGTCCAATCGACGACCTTGAGGATGATGAAAGTCCCGACGAAGGCCAACACCCATGCGGCCAGCACGGCCACGAATTGGAGCCAGAGTTGGCCGGGGTTTCCAAAGAAGAACCCATCGGCGCCACCAGAATTGATCGCCTTCGACGCAAAGAGGCCAGTCGCCAATGCTCCCCACGTCCCACCGATCCCATGAATACCAAAGGCGTCTAATGAATCATCGTACCCTAAGCGCGACTTTACAAGACATGCCAGATAGCAGAAGACCCCGGCGCCCGCTCCGATGGCGATGGAGGAGAGCGGTCCCACGAACCCGGACGCCGGTGTAATCGCGACTAGTCCAGCGACGGCGCCACTCGCCGCGCCCAGCACCGTAGGTCTGCCGCGATAGATCCACTCCGCCACCATCCACGCCAGTGCAGCCGTGGCTGTTGCGGTGTTGGTGACCACGAAGGCGCTGGTTGCCAGGGCTCCCGCCGCCACCGCGCTGCCGGCGTTGAATCCAAACCATCCGAACCAGAGCAACGAAGCGCCTAAGACGGTCATCGGGAGATTGTGCGGAGCCATGTTCTCTTTCCCGTGGCCCAAGCGCCGTCCCAGGACAAGAGCGCACGCGAGGCCAGAAACCCCCGAGCTGATATGCACCACGGTCCCGCCAGCGAAGTCCAGCGCACCCAGGCCACCATTGGTGCCGATCCAACCGCCTTTGCCCCACACCCAATGGGCCAAGGGGTCATAGATGAACGTGGCCCAGAGAAGCGAAAAAACCAGGAAGCTGCTGAACTTTATTCGTTCGGCGTAGGCCCCACTTATGAGCGCAACGGTGATCACCGCGAACATGGCCTGGAAGATCATATAGGCTTGATGCGGAATCGTCGCCGCATAGTCGGCATTCGGTTGGTCCATGGCGACGCCGGCTAGCCCCACCCATTCCAGCCCGCCGATTATGTGCCCCTTGTCAGGTCCGAAAGCGAGACTGTACCCCCATAACACCCACTGGACGCTGATCAGGCAGAGGATGATGAAGCTGTGCATGATGGTCCCCAACGCATTCTTCTCCCGAACCATCCCGCCGTAGAACAGCGCCAGCCCGGGTGCCGTCATGGCCAGTACCAAGGCGGACGAAGTCAAAACCCACGCCGTGTCCCCGGTATCAATCTTTGGGGGAGGAGCCGGAGCGGCTGCTGGTGGGGTTCCTCCCGGTGCCGGTGCACTCGTCGCCGGTGGTGCTTCAGTGGTTGTCTGCGCCATCACGACATTCGCCACGACACCAAGAGTCATCCACACGGCTATGCCCAGCACCATCAGCACATTCACCATCACTCGTTGTCGTAAGATTGTTTTCATATCCATCTCCTTTTGCTCGTGTGCATAAAAAAAGGGCGCCACTCTTTACAGGCTGGCGCCCTTGCCAGTAATCCCAGAACCAGGGTCTGCGCTGACCCCGTCAACCCTCCGGAAATACGACTATGGATTTCCGGAGAGCTCGATGCACTGTCGCTACTGCGTGTTTAGAGCCAAATCCCTCCAATTAGACGTCATAGTAGAGGAAGAACTCATAGGGGTGCGGCCGAATCCGCACTTGATCGATCTCCTTCTCCCGCTTGTAAGTGATCCAGGTCTCGATCACGTCTTCTGTGAAGACGTTGCCTTTCAAGAGGAAGGCATGATCTTTCTCAAGATTTCGCAGCGACTCCTCGAGGCTAGCCGGCATTTGCTTGATCTTAGCCGCGTCATGCGGTTCGAGATCATACATATCCTTGTCTACGGGTGGACCTGGATCAATCTTATTCTCGATCCCATCCAGTCCGGCCATCAGCATGGCGGCGAAGGCATAGTAAGGATTGCAGGCCGGGTCCGGGAAACGAACTTCGATCCGCTTGGCCTTCGGATTCGGGGTATACATGGGGATGCGCACGCCTGCGCTACGGTTCCGGCTAGAGTAGGCCAGATTCACGGGCGCCTCGAAGCCGGGCGTCAACCGTTTGTAAGAGTTCGTCGTCGGGTTGGTGATAGCCGCCAAGGCCAGCGCATGCTTGAGGATCCCACCGATGTACCAGAGGCAGAGCTGTGAGGTCCCTGCATATTCTTTGCCGGCAAAGAGCGGCTTCCCTTCTTTCCAGATGCTCTGATGGGTATGCATGCCGGAGCCATTATCCTGGAACAACGGCTTGGGCATGAGGGTCACAGTCTTGCCGTGGCGCCTGGCCACATTTTTGATAATGTATTTGTACATCATCATCTTGTCGGCCATGTTCGTCAGCGAGTCATACCGCATGTCGATCTCGGCTTGACCGGCGGTCGCAACCTCGTGATGCTGCTTTTCCACCATGATGCCCATCTTTTGCATCTCCAGCACCATCTCACTGCGGATGTCCAACTGGGTGTCCATAGGCGGCACCGGGAAGTACCCTTCCTTGTGGCGGGGCTTGTTGCCGAGATTGAAGCCTTCCTTGCCTGAGTTCCAGATACCCTCGTCAGAGTCAATAAAGTAGTATCCGCTGTGACTGTCTTGGTCGTAGCGGGCGCTGTCAAAAATAAAAAATTCGGCCTCGGGGCCCCAATAGGAAATGTCTCCGATCTTAGTCTGTTTGAGATACTTTTCGGCTTTCTGAGCCACGTTGCGCGGGTCCCGGCTGTAGTTCTCGCGCGTGATTGGATCCACGATGTTGCAGATCATGCTCAAGGTCGGGACGTTTGTGAACGGATCCATAACGGCGGTGGCGGGATCCGGGACGACCATCATGTCGCTGTTTTGAATCGCCTGCCACCCCCGAATGGACGATCCATCGAAGCCGGAACCTTCGGTGAAGACCGTGTCCGTCAGTTCTTCAATCGGAATCGTGAAGTGCTGCCAAGTGCCAGGGAAGTCTACGAACTTCAGGTCGACCATGACAGTTTTATTTTTCTTTGCATAATCCAATACTTCCTTTGCACTCATAACCTCCTCCTTTAAGATTGAATCCCCAATGATTTCCGTTGCACAGTGGCCCGATGAACGACCGGGCGCGTGGTCTGTGTCTGTCCCAGATATTCTTCGATCCGAGCGGTAATGGTGTCGCTGATCAACTTGCACCATCCTAGGTCATTGATCTTGCCGCGAGCCTGGTCCGTGACATAGAAGACGTCCACGACCTGGTCCAGTCGGGTCGAAATCCGGGCCGCGTGTACGGACAAGCCCAGATCGAAGATCGCCCGCGTAATCACGTACAGCAGACCCTGGCGGTCGTCGGCGAACACGTCGATGATTGTGAACCGCTCCGAAGAGTCGTTGTCCACCTGAACCATCGTCGGCTCGCGCAGAGGGACGCCGTGGCCGCTCTGCCCAAATCGAGTCGCCTCTTGCAAGAGGGCCTCCACCGAGCGGCGGCCCTTCAAGACCGCGGCAATCGACTCGCTGACATCATGGATCCGAGATGGCGGCGGGCCGTCCGGGCAGTCTGGGTCTTGGACGCGGAAGACGTCGACAACCATGCCGTCGGCCAGGGTGAGGATCTGGGCGTCCAGGATTTGCAATCCCTTCGCAGCCAGCACGCCGGCGATCTTGGAGAAGATGCCTGGAATGATCTTTTCCTGGGTATACACCGTGTAGTCGGTGGTGCCCAGCGCGGGATCGTGCTGCGCATCCACCAGGACGGACGCGTCGGCCAGCTTCGCCAGCCACTCGAGGTGTGTCACGATGCGCTCAACCGGCATCGCGGCCAGATACTGATCAGGCCACGCCTCGAGTTGTTTGCGGAGCCAGTCCTGAGGCAGCCGCTGGCCCAACCGGGCGAGGACTGCCTGCCGCACCTCTTTTGCCTGATTGAGCAGGCCTTCGTAGGTCGTCTCCGTCTCTTCCCCCCCAGCCAACTCCTTGTGCGTCTTGATAAACAGGTCGCCCAACAGCGTTTCCTTCCAGCGCGTCAGCACGCCGGGGCCCACAGCCGCAATGTCAGCAGCCGTCAGCACGAACAGCATCTTGAGCGCCTCCGGCGTGCCGACTTGGCGGGCGAACCGCAGCACCACCTTCTCGTCGGACGAATCTCGTCGGAATGCGGTGCTGGACATCAGGAGATGGTGGCGAACCAGAAACACCAAGAGCTGTGTCTCGTGATCGTCCAGGCCGAGCCGCTCGGCCACATCCACAGCGATCCGCTCGCCGATGAGACTGTGGTCCTCCTCCTGCCCCTTGCCGATATCGTGGATGAGCAGTGCAAGGTGCAAAAGGTCTTTCCGCTTGATCTCGCGATAGACCCGGCCCAAGAGGCCGTTCGTAGTGCCGATCTCTTCGGCCTGACTCACCGCGAGCAGGCTGTGCTGGTCCACGGTGTACTTGTGGTAGGCATTGAACTGCATGAGGCCGCGGACGGTCCCGAACGTCGGGATGAACCGTTCCAACAGATGCACCCGATGCATCGCGTCAAGAGTCTCGGCCACACGCCACGGTCCTGTGAGAATGGCCAGAAAGGATCGTCGTGACGGCTCTCGTCGAAAAACATCGTCGGCAACGGCTGACACTCGATCGGGCAACTCCTGGACGAGGCCGTCGGCAATGGCGAGCCCGTAAGTCTGAGCCAACTGGAACAGTCGGAGGATTCTATTTCCGTCAGAAAACGCTTCATCCCTCAGGTCTGGCGGCACCGTGATTTCATCTTTGGTCAGCTCAAAGTAGCGCTCAACACGCCGCGCCGGAAGCCAAGCGGCCAACCGCTGCCAGACTGACCGCTGCATGGCCTGAGACACGAACCGGCTGGTAATGTCGCAGACACGGGTGGATTGCCGGTAGTACTGCTGCATGAACTGCTCGACGGCCAGGAGATGGGGCAGGTCTTTGAATCCCCACAGGCCGGCGATGCGGATCTGCTCGTCGAACGTCAGGATGTCCTGGGCCCGCAATGCGTAGAAATGGAGCTCGTTCCGAACGCGCCAGAAAAACTCCTGGGCATCCCAGAGTGCCGCCACATCCCCGGCTGACAGCAGACCGCCGGCAGAGAGGTCCTCAAATGACGAGGTCTCGTAGCGCGCGAGGGCTGTCCACTTGAGTAGATGCAGGTCTCTGAGCCCACCTCGACTTTTTTTGATGTTCGGCTCCAGCAGGAAGTTGGTGGACCCGTACTTCCCATATTCCAGTTGCCGATCTGCGAGCTTTTGGGCCACGTACTCCTGCACCCTTTTCCCCGAAACTCGCTCGCGGTACGTGCGCGTGAATTCGTCAAAGAGGGTTTGATCTCCGGCCAGCCAGCGCGCTTCCATCAGGGAAGTACGCACGGTCAAGTCGGTCCTGCCCATGGACCGACAGTCCGCGATGGTCCGCAGGCTATGACCGACCAGGAAGCCGAGGTCCCACAGGACATGGAGAATCGCCGTCGACACGGCCCGGGCCTCCCGTTCGTGCAACGGCTCGTAGAGGAACATCAGATCGATGTCTGAATAAGGCGCCAGTTCACGCCGGCCGTAGCCGCCCAGGGCGACCAACGCGACACCCGTGGGATTGAACGTACCCGCGTATTCGAGCGCGTAAAGATCATGCAGAATGTCATCCGCCAAGTCGGTCAGTGCCGTGACGGTCTCCACACCGCTCGAGCCGCGGGTATGGGCGGCCGCGATCGCCTGGCGACGCGTTTCTAAGGCGTCCCTGGTCCACGAGACGCTCGGTGTCCTATTGAGGAGAGATTCCAACATGGTAGTTAAATAGCGCGATCTCCGGTTTCGCCGGTGCGGATGCGCACGACGTCGTCGAGATTAGAAACGAAAATCTTTCCATCTCCGATGCTGCCGGTTTTGGCCGTCCGGATGATCGTCTCGACCACCTTGTTCGCCAAACTGTCCACGACGACGACCTCGATCTTGGTTTTAGGTACGAACTCGATGGTGTATTCGGTTCCCCGGTAGGCTTCCTTGTGTCCCTTTTGGCGGCCGAACCCGCGGACTTCCGAGACGGTCATGCCATAGACGCCCAGCTCGGTCAAGGCATCTTTCACTTCTTCCAGCTTGAATGGCTTGATAATCGCCTCGATTTTCTTCATGAGCGCCTGCCCCCTTTTCTCAGGCCCCCCAGATGCAATGAAGTACGACCTTTTACCGTTAAGGCCGTCCCACTACGAATAGGTCTTCGTCAGGCCCTACCAGGTTGATCGCGTTGGAAGCATGAAAGCCTGTCACACATATTTGATGACGCAGTCCATCAGATGGATGCTGACTACGATGGGCAATCCATCATAGCCGAATCGCCCTATTCACACAACTACCGTAAACGCCAGTACGGACGAGGTCGACAATCATATCCCCGTGCTGACGTTCGTAGCGGCTGGCGTACAGCGTCGGACGACCGGCCGCTCCACTCTCGTTGACTTACGACTCCTGCAAGCTGGCGTTATCCAAGGATCAAAAGTTAATGTCCAGCTGGACTGTCCATTTCCACTGGCCGTTGATGGCGTGGTCGTTGAACCAAACCGGACCGGTCAAGAGACTGATGTCCTTCGTGAAGTAGTGGTACATCCCGAATCCTCCACCACCGATGTAATTTTTCCCGCTGGCGTAATCGGCTGCCAACACCCACTTGTTGTACTCATTGCCCGCCTTGTCCTTGACCGGCCAGAAGCCGTAGTCGTAGCCGACCATGCCGCCGGCGTTTTGCAAATCTCCGCTCTGACCCGCATTACACCGGAGTGCAGGATTCGTGGCGTAGCGCACGCAGCCGTTTCCATGCATCAGCACCGATCCGGGATTCCCGTAATAGCCGCCTCCATGGATCCTCCCGAACGGTCCGAGCGTTTTCCCCACCAGGAAGTCCACGATGTTCATGCTCGTCACTTCGGTTTTCGTTCCCACATTGAAAATGCCGAGGTTGAGGGCCGGGAACCAGCTCCCCAGAAACGCCCCCTCCGGCGTGCCCAATTTCGCGTTGAACAGGGCGCTGCTCCCCATGGAACGGAGCGTCGATTGGGCAAAGGTCGCTGGCGCGAGGTAGTCGATGCCCACCTCCATGTTGAGCTTTTCAAAGGGTAAGACACCCACAGTCAAGCCAACATCGGTGGGCAAAGCCGCCCCCTGCCCTTTGTCTATGTCTTGTTGTGTCTGATAGAGGCGGAAATAGTTGTCCACCCCGATATGCCAGACGTTGAAAGGCTGAACGTCACTGGTAGCTGGTGTCCAGTATGTAGTGGAGGGCGTCGCGATAACCGTTCCTTCCACGAGGAGTGACAGGAACACGATGGGAATGATGATGCGTCCAAGTCGTTTCATGGTTGTGCCGCCTCCTTAATTGATTCAGCAAGCATGACTGACTGTTTGTTAACGGCGACACCATCGTCCCCCTTCACACATCATTGTGTAGAAACCTGTGTTCAACGACTACGGTACCGGTTTGTAATCGGCATCCGCCGGTCCTTCCCCAACGCCCGGTGCGTGATCTTCACCCCGGGCGGCGATTGACGGCGTTTATATTCGCTGCGGTCCACGAGGGCGACGACGCGCTCCACCGTGCGGCGATCGAAGCCGGCGGCGGTCAGGTCGGTGAGGCTCTGGTCCTCCTCCACATATCCCCGAATGATGGGATCGAGGACTTCGTAGGGAGGCAGGAACTCCTGATCCGTCTGGTTGGGACGCAGCTCAGCCGTTGGAGGCCGGGTGAACACGCGCTTGGGAATGATGGGATCGGCCTCCCGCGCGTTTCGCCACCGGGCCAGTTCGTACACCAGCGTCTTCGGCACGTCCTTGAGGGCCGCGAACCCGCCGGCCATATCGCCGTACAGCGTCGCGTAGCCGACGCTCATCTCGCTCTTGTTCCCGGTAGTCAGGACAAGCCACCCGTACTTATTGGAGAGGGCCATCAGGAGGTTCCCGCGGATCCGAGCCTGGAGATTCTCCTCGGTCACGTCCGGCTGCCGCCCCTTGAATACTGGCGCCAAGACGGCGGCGTACGCCTGAAAGATGGGCGTGATCGGCACGGTCAGGAAGCGGATCCCAAGGTTTTGAGCCAGCGCCTGCGCATCCTCGCGGCTCTCGTCCGAAGAGTACGGGGAAGGCATGAAGACGCCGACGACATCGCGCGCCCCCAACGCATCCACAGCCAGAACGGCGGTCAAGGCCGAATCGATGCCCCCGCTCAGCCCCAGCACCACCTTCTCGAACCCGTTTTTACGGGTGTAATCGCTGATGCCCAACACCAGGGCCCGGTAGACCTCTTCCAGCGGGGAGGGAACGGCTGGCAGGCCCCCATGGGCAGGGCGACGGTGCGTCGGGCGGTAACGGGAGGAGAGGACGACTCGGTCCACCGAGGCGCCTCTGCGCTCGAGCACGCGGCGCGCGCGCCGGCGCCGCGTGTCATGCAAACGAGCCCGCGCGACGGCGTCGGCATCGACGTCAGCCACCACGAGATCTTCCTCAAACGCGCGTCCCCGGGCCACGATGGTTCCGCTCTGGTCCACCACGAGGCTGTTGCCGTCAAAGACCAGTTCGTCCTGGCCGCCGACCTGGTTGACGTAGGCCACCGCCACGAGGTTGTCCATGGCACGCGTGGCCAGCATCTCTTCCCGGAACCGGAGTTTGCCCCGATGGTAGGGCGAGGCGCTGATGTTGACGACGACTTCCGCATCCCCGACGAGTGATTGCGCCCGCGTGGGGCCTTCGGGAAACCAGATGTCTTCGCAGATGTTGAAGCCAATGGTGATCCCGTTGAGCACCACTGTCACGGAGCGCGTGCCGGCCTGGAAATAGCGGTTCTCATCGAACACCCCATAGTTCGGCAGGTGGCTCTTGTGCTGGGTGGCCACAATCCGGCCATTCGACACGAACGCAGCGGCGTTGAAGATATCGTCGTGGCGGTCCACGAAGCCGATCACTGCGGCGATCCCTTTTACCTTTCGGACGATCCGGCGCAGCACCGCGAGGTTATCGGTGATGAACTGGGGGTGCAGCAGCAGGTCTTCCGGAGGGTAGCCCGTGATGGTCAATTCAGGAAACACCACCAGATCGGCCTGCGCCTCGCGGGCCGCTTCGAGTCCTTTGAGCACCAGCGCGGCATTGCCGTCGAGGTCGCCGACGGTCGTGTTCGCCTGGGCTAGTGCAATCCGTAAGAGTCGCATCCCACTCTCTTATACGATCAAAAGAAAGCGTCCTCAAGCCGGAGCCCGTGGTGCTGGTACGGCCGGAGGACGTCCTTGTCCGACAAACAAAAAAGGCGCCTTCCCCTATTGCCTCACGGGGAAAGACGCCGTCGTCGCCTAGCACATCGTCGTGCTATGAAGGGGCTTTATAGCAGACAGCGGGAAGCATTGTCAAGCCCCTGCAACAACCCACTACCGTGCCAGCAACGACACGTCGCACTGCCCTTCTATGGGGAGCGAAGGAGACCGGGAGGGATGCTCGTACGGCGCGCTTGGTCTGGGATCGAGGATTCCAGTTCGTATTCTTTGTCGCGGATCTGCTGGTCAAGATCGCGGATCTTCGCCAGTTGTTTGGCGAACTGCGCATCATCCACAAAGCCCCACTGATACCAGACCTGACGAAGCATGCGAATGCGCTCATCCTCCGCTTTTTGCCGCTGTACTTTGAGTTCCTCCAGTTCCTTGCGCGCCTTATCAACCCGTTCCAGCCAGGCAGCATAGCGATCCGCATCCGATACGATCGGACCAGCCGCCGCAGGAGCAGAGGCGGAGCGCTCGATGGCGCTACGGTTCGTGATTGCTGGCGCAGCGAGCCCGATCCGAGAGGGCTTTTCCTCCACGCGCTTGGCAGACTTCCGGTATTCCGCCGGCACGCGCTGGAGATCGTCGGTGAACCCCATGGTTCCTTGATGGTCCGTCCACTGGTAAATGGTAGCAGGCACAGGGGTGGCCGTGAGCAAGAGGAAGGTTAGGAACAAGGCAAGGCCGACCGCTCGCTTTCTGCAATGACCATCAGTCATGGCTCATGCCCATGGCTTCGCAGACTCATCCTTTAAAGTACTAAGATTTCGGACTCCTCGCCTGCATCACACGTACCTCTTTCTGACGATCTCTAACCTTTGAATGAACTAAACAACGCGAGTCTAAGCTCCATGCAACGAACTACAATCGGGTAAATCAGTGAAATTAAGGGAAGGAAATCAGTAAGGACAAGCGCATGACTGCAAGAATCAACCTTCTTTGCGTCCCATCCGTTTGTCCAACTCTCCGGCCAGGAGGATAGCCTCGGCGATCTCCCGCATCGACCGCCTGGTGTCCATGCTCTGGCGTTGCATGATCCGGAAGGCGTCCTCTTCGGAAATCTGCTTGCTCCGCATGAGGAGGCCCTTGGCCCGCTCCACCAGCTTGCGCACCTCCAAGGCCTCTTGCATCTCAAAGGATTTCTCCATCAGGGTCGTGTTTTCGATCGCGATCGCCGCCTGGCTGGCCACCGCCTGGAGCACCTTGATCTCTTCGGCCGAAAACAGGTGCTCGTGCGACGTGTAGCTGTTGATCACCCCGATCGGTTTGTCTTTCACCAGCATCGGGACCGATAGGAGCGAGCACAGGCCTTCTTTCCGAGCCAGGTCTGGATACATGTAGCCGGGGTCCTTGGTCACGTCCAGCACTGCAATCGGCCGACGCTCCTTGAGCGCCTGCCCGCTGATGCTTTGCCCGACTTTGAGGTTCGGCTTCCGCCGATAGCTCTCGCTCAGGCTCTGCGTGGCCGCAATGCGCAGTTCCTCCCGTTCCGGATCCAGCAGCATGATCGAGCAGATGGTCGAGCCCATCATCTCCGCCGTCATGGTGACCAGCAGGTGCAGGATCTCCTCCAGCAGGCGGCCGGACGTGATCGTCGCGCTGACCTTGGACAGGGTCTCGACCTGACGGGCCTTCTTGGTGATTTCGGCATGGAGCCTGGCGGTCTCAATGGCTCCGCCCACCTGCCGTCCCATTGTGGTCATGAGCGCGACCTCATGGGCGCGATACCGGTGGGGGTGTTTGTGCTGGACGTTGATGACGCCGATCACCTCCCGCTTGGCCATGATGGGCACGGAGAGAAACGCCTGGTGATGGTCCTCGGGCAGGTTATGGAAGAACTTGAACCGGGGATCATCGCTGGCGTTGCTGGCGATGGCCACGGCGCGGCCTTGCTGGGCCACCCAGCCGGTGATCCCTTCTCCCAGACTCAATCGGATACGCCCGATCAACTTGGGGTGGGGGTTCTTGGAGGCTCTGAGGACAAGCTCGTCCCGGTGCGAGTTCAGCAGGTAGATAAGGCAGGAATCCGCCTTTGTGACCTCGACGGCGATGTCCACGATGTCATGCAGGACGGCGTCGAGATCCAAATTGCCGCTGACCGTATCGCTGATCGTGTGGAGGATTTCCGCTTCGCGTGTCTTCTCGCGGAGGGCCCGCTGAAGGGCGGCCATGGAGGCTCCACCGTGCTGCTTCATCTGTCGCGGCTCCGTTCGGGGAGGCGACTATAGCACAGGGAGGGGTCAGGTGCCAGGCTGGTGGGCGGTCAGAACTTGGCGGATCTCCGGCTCTTCGAGTCCGCCAGATCCAAGCGTTCGGCCAACCGGGCGGCCACGACCATGCCGATGGCAACGGCCTCCCCATGCGTGTACCGACGGTAGCCGTCGAGGGTCTCCAGCGCGTGGCCGACCGTGTGCCCGAAGTTGAGGATGCGCCGGCGATCGCCTTCTCGTTCGTCCTCGGAGACCACTGCGGCCTTGATGGCGCAGGCGGTCCGGATGACCCGGTGAAGCGCGGCAGGCTCCAGCTTGAGGATCTGGTCCATGTCCCGTTCCAGAAACTCGAAGAATTCAGCGTCCGCGATCACCCCGTATTTGATGACTTCCGCCAGGCCCGCTCGGTATTCGCGTTGGGGTAACGTCCGGAGGACATCGGGGTCAATGAGCACCAACTTGGGCTGATAGAAGCTCCCGATCAAATTTTTCCCCAGTCGGTGATTGACGCCCGTCTTGCCGCCAATGCTGGCGTCCACTTGCGCGACCAGCGTCGTCGGCACCTGCACAAAGGGGATCCCCCTCAGGTAAACCGACGCGGCGAACCCGGCCAAGTCTCCAATGACGCCCCCTCCCAGCGCAACTAACCAAGCCTTGCGCTCGTACCGGCGCCGGAGGAGTTCGTTGAGGACCCATGCGACCCACCTAAGCGACTTAGTCCGCTCGCCGTCGGGGAGCGCTAGCACCGTCGGTTTCAACCCTACCGCTTTCAAGCTGCGGACGACGCGGGCTCCGTAATGCCGCTTGACCACGGCGTTCGTCACGACGACCGTTTCGGGCCCCAGCTTAAACGGCGCGAGGAACTCCCCGACCTGATCGAGCAGCCCTTCATGAACCAGGACCTCGTAGCTGCGTTCCCCCAGGTCCACGCGGATTCGGTCACAGACTGCGGGCGTACGGTCCATCTCGTCTCGGTCGGTGGTCATTGCACGATAACTCTTGGAGGGACTGACGGTCGCTCAGAAGTCCCTGACGTACGCTTGGTAGGCGTCGAAGTTCCGCCGCATCTCCATGAGGGTGTCCCCACCGAACTTCTCAACCATGGCGGCGGACACCTCGAAGGCCACCACCGCCTCCCCCACCACGCCAGCGGCAGGGACCGTGCAGATGTCGGAACGCTCGATGGTGGCTTCAACGGGCTCTTTCGTCAGGATGTCCACGCTCTTCTTGGGCGTATACAGCGTCGAGATCGGTTTCATCGCGGTCCGCAGTACGATGGGCTGTCCGGTGGTGATCCCGCCTTCTAGTCCACCCGCATTGTTCGAGCCGCGAATGAACCCGGTCTTCGAGTCGTAGAAGATCTCGTCATGCACGTCAGACCCGAACCGGCGTGCCGCCTCGAAGCCCAACCCCACTTCCACCCCTTTCATGGCCTGGATGCTCATGAGCGCCATAGCCAGGCGGGTCGTGAGGCGGCGATCCCACTGGGCATAGCTCCCAAGCCCGATCGGGGGATTGGTCACGACGACTTCGAAGACACCGCCGAGCGTGTCGCCCTTGTGCTTCGCCTCCCGGATCCGCTCGACCATCTTGGTTGAGCTCTCCGGATCGGGGCACCGGACTTCCGACTCCTCCGCCTGGCGAAAGGCCTGCTCCGTCGTCAAACCTTTCAGTGAGGCCCGCACCCCACCGATTTCCAGCGTGTAACTATACACCTGGATCCCGAATTCGGCCAACAGCCGTTTGGCGACGCCACCGACTGCCACCCTGATCGCCGTTTCCCGCGCGCTGGCCTTCTCCAGCACGTTCCGGATGTCGCGATGGCCGTACTTGATGGCCCCGACCAGATCGGCATGGCCGGGCCGTGGACAGGTGACGACTTTGTCCGTGACTGGGGGCCCCGGCTCGGGGGCCATGATCTCTTTCCAGTTTTCCCAGTCCCGATTGGCGACATGCAGGGTTATGGGGGTGCCGAGGGTGAACCCTTTGCGGACGCCCGAGAGGAACTCGACGCGGTCCTGCTCGATTCGCATGCGGCCACCGCGGCCGTAGCCTTTCTGGCGCCTGGCGAGGTCCCGATTGATGTCGTCGGCGGTGAGAGGCAGGCCCGAGGGCATCCCTTCCAGGATGGCGATCAGTCCCTTCCCGTGGGATTCTCCCCCGTTCAGGTACCGGAGCATGAGGGAAACGTCCTTAGGCTACTCCTTGACGATCGTCGGGGTCACGAAGACCAGCAGCTCCGTCTGGTTGACGGAAACGCCCTCGTTCTTGAACAGCCAGCCGAGGAAGGGGATACGGTTGAACCACGGCACGCCCTGGGTCGAGTCGCTGCGGTTTTCTTCGAAGATCCCGCCCAGCACCGTCGTCTCGCCGTCCCGCAGGAGGATTTCCGTCGTGGCCTCCTTCTTGTCGATGGTGGGCCCGGCATTCGAAACTGAGGCCCCGACAGAGTTCTTTGTCACCTTGATCTCGAGACGGACCGTGCTGGCATGGGGAATCACATGCGGCGTGACGTTCAAGGCCAGCGTCGCATCCACGAACGTGGTCTGCGTTCCCTGCAGTGAGGTGGTCTGGAAGGGAACCTGGCTACCCTGTTCAAGCTTGGCCGGTTTATTGTCCAACGTAATGATCTTGGGCGCAGAGATGATCTTGGTCTGGCCCAGGGCTTCCCCGGCCGACAGCCGGAGATCGAGCGTACCGGTTGTCCCCATCAATCTCCCGACGAGGAGACCTATCGTGCTTCCCGGCACAGTCACGCCTGCCGCGGAAGCTGGGAGGTTGACAAAAAAGTCATTCGCTTGTGAGCCTACGGCAACGCCGGAGGCGCCAACGTTAACGGTCAGCGGACTACTTCCTATATTCCCCCTCGCGATCGATGAGAGCCCCCACTGGATCCCGAGCCCACGGGCGAAGTTCTTACTGGCCTGGACGATCCGCGCCTCGATTTGCACCTGTGGCGTCCGCTGGTCGAGATCATGGATGATCCTCTCGACCCGGGCCACATTGTCCTGGATGTCCCGCACGACGAGCGCGTTGGTCCGGGAATCGACCTTGATCTCGCCTCGTGGGCTGAGACTGCTTTTCGCGACGTCGATGGACTTCGCCGCATCGCTGTAATTGAGGTAGATGATGCGCGTCACGAGCTCTTCGGCTTTCAGCGTCGATTCTTTCGCCTTGGCGGCGTCATCCCGGAGCCGGGTGATGTTGGCCAGGGTGTCGATCCACAGGATGTTCCCTTCGCGGATCTGCCCCAGGTTGTTCAGCTTGAGTATGAGGTCGAGTGCCTGGTCCCACGGCACGTTCAACAGTTTCAGCGTCACCTTCGACTTGACCGCTTCCCCGACGACCATGTTGAGACCGCTGACGTCGGCGATCAGGCGGAGCACGCTACTGATCTCTGCGTCCTGGAAGTCCAGAGAGATGCGCTTCCCGGTGAATCGCTCGGGGCCGCCGAGCCCGCCAATATCGGTCGGTTGATCCGGTTTCGGTTGCGCCAGCGACGTCAGGGGATCGAAGAATTTGAGCCGTTCCGGCACCGGCACAGGCACGCTGCGCCGTGGGCTCATGCTCGCGACGTTCGTCGCGGGAGGGGGCCCATCACCCGTTGCATTCGACGGAGCAACGGGTACCCGCGCCCCTCCCGCACCCACATCGGCCGGGCCAGGAGCGGAACGAATTACCGTTTGTGTTCCTTGAGGAGCCTGCACTGCCAGGGCCTGTTCCGACAGCGTCACCCGGAGCTGGGCCCCGGTCTTCTCGATGATAAAGGGGACGGTCCGACCCAGATCGAGCACCAACCGCACTTTCGCCTGCGGGAACTGGTGCACGCCAATCCGAATCTGCCGCATGAACTGGTGTCCAACTGGCACAGCCTGCCGCTTGGTGCCGTTGACGACATTCATGAGGTCAATGACGAGCCGGTTCCCGCTCAGCTTCGTGACGTCGTAGGTCA